>Ga0153916_10001722_pt1 | contig 15888 bp, 15 predicted proteins | sample Opewatmetagenome_FD_109642 | JGI IMG/M metagenome (GOLD analysis project Ga0153916, IMG submission 109642) | Freshwater wetland microbial communities from Ohio, USA - Open water 3 Core 3 Depth 4 metaG | ecosystem: Environmental > Aquatic > Freshwater > Wetlands | place: USA: Ohio, Lake Erie...
GGAATTTTAACTCTTTTTCGATCGCGTCCGCGGCCTCGGGTTCTATGGCGGCGGCTTCTTCCAGCCAGGCGCGAGCCGCGGCGGCGTCTCCCTCTTCCGTCAAGGCGGCGCGCGCGAGCACGAGCTTTGCCGGGAGCGACGCGGTCGCCGCCAGGACGTCGCGGTAGAAATCGACGTCCGCGGGGGCGAAGGTCCCGTCGGCGCCGGCGGCGTAGAGCTCGGCGCTCAGGTGCGCCCAACCGCCGCCCTTAGCCGCGCTTCCGCGTCAGCGCCCAGAGCTCGGCCGTGCCGTTCCCGTCGACGTCGTCGAAGGTGAAGTCGGTCGTCCGCTCGACATAGGCGCCATATTCCCAGGCCGAGGAGTCGTCGCCCCCGTACCATCGGGAGTAGTAGTCCTCTCGGGCGCCGGTCTCGCCCTCGAAGGTTTTAACGAGCTTCTCGCCGGCGACGCGATATAGCAGAAAGTAATCGTACTCGGTCCCCATACCCGAGCCGTACGAGGACTCGGTGCAAGTGAAGATGTAATACGTCCGGCCGGCGAACCGAACCCGGGAGACGGTTCCCTCGTCTCCGCCCATCTCGGGCATATAATTTACGGGCCCGCCGAAGTCGGCCACGTCCCACCGGCGGCCGTCGCGGACGAATAAAGCGAGGTATACTTCGGTGCTGTAGCCATACGAGACGCGGACCGCGGCGAGGGCCTGGTCCGGCGTTTCGCCCTCCACGAATTCGCTCGTCGCGGCGCCCTCCGGCTCGCCGTAGCGTTCGCCGATTTTTTCGAGAAATACCTTGGCCGCCGTCGGGGCGTCGGGGAACGCGCCTTGGCTCGAGGCCGCGGCGGCGAACGCGAAGAGAGCAATCCACCGAAATTTATTCATCGTCCCTGTCGCCTTAATTTTCCGGGATCCCTCCCGCTTCCATCTCGGGCGGTTCCGCTTCCGCGCCCGCTTTCTCTTTTTTGCCTTCCTCCGGCGTCCCCACGAACGGCCGCCACGCGTAGGGGTCGACGCCCAGGTAGCGCAGCGCGTCGGCCAGCGAGGTCGTCGCCTTCGCGCGTGCCGTGGCCGTAGCGCGGTACGCGACGAAACCCGCGTCTTCGTAACGCTCGACCGTTATCTCCTCGTTTTCGGAGGTTTCCATAATCCGGGCGGCGTACGTCGTGAGCTCCGGTATGCCGACCGGCCTTCTAAGGCAGAACATAAAGCCTTCCATGTTATACGTGGTCTGTATTTCGCGGGCGATGGCTCCGGGCAGCATTTTGCGGGCGCGGTCGCGGACGCTCCCTTGGACCTCGTCCACGGCGCGAGCTTTCGTAGACTTGGGCATACTTACGTCGCGGAAGTACGCGTCGTACGTACGCTTTTCGTCGATCGCCGCCGTGACCGCGGCCTTGGCCTGCGCTAAACTACCCTTGTCGTATTCGCGGATGAGGAAGACGAGGTTGACCGACCAACGCAAGTCGTACCTGTTGAGTTGGGGTTCCGCGGCGCCGGTGTTGGCGGTGGGGGAATCGTAGCGGGATATCGTCCTGGCGCCGGGGGCGGCGCCCGGGCCGTAGGCCGTGCCGAGGACGGCGATGGCCTCCCGCGAGATAGTCGCCAGGCGCGCTAAGTCCTCTTCGGCGGGCGGTCCCCCCGAGGATTCGATTCTCTTCTTCTCGTCGCGGTAAAGTTCTTGGAACGCCAGGTACGATTCTTTGTGGCCGACGGCGAAATATTTGGCGTGGGCGGCGAGGGCGCGGGCTTCGAGAGCGGTCGCCGCGGGCGCGGCGCCGGCGAGTAACGTCGCGAGGTCGTTGGCGCGGCCGTACTCGCGTTGTTGGAGGAGGTAGCGGGCGCGGGCCGCGAGCCACGCCGCGTCCTCGGCCGCGAGGGCGCCGCCGTCCAAGCGAAGCTGCCGGCCCTCGACCGTAAGCGCCCGGGCCGCGGCCGCTGCCGCGACCAGGGCAATGACGCCGGCGACGGTACTCGTCCGCATCACGGTGGCCGATATTAGCACACGGGCCCGCCGGCGTCAATAAATGGTGTTCGGCTTGACACCGGCCCGCGGCGCTGTTATTATGCGGTGCCGTGGCGAATAAAGCGACGCGCTATAAAATCGTGGTCTTCGTGCCGTGGGAGGCGCTCGAACGGGTTCGCGCGGCGATGGCGCGAGCGGGCGCGGGGGTCATCGGCGGGTACGACTGGTGCTCGTTCGCGGCCAAGGGCCGGGGGAGCTTTCGCGGCGGCGGGGGCACCGCGCCGACGGTCGGCAAGGCCGGCCGCCTCGAAGAGGTCGACGAGTGGCGCCTGGAGATGGTCGCGGCCGGCGACGTCGTCGAGGCCGTCGTCGCCGCGATGAAGGGGGTCCACCCGTACGAAGAAGTAGCTTACGACGTCCATCGCCTCGAAAATTTTTAGGACGAGAATGCACAAGATAGAGTTCGAGCCTGCGTTTTTCCATCGGTTCCTGAATTGCGGCCCCGCGGTCCTGGCGGTCGCGCAGCACCTCGGCGCGCCCAATATCATTACGCTGGCGTGGGTGGCGCCGGTGAGCCAGGACCCCCCGTTGCTGATGATATCGGTATCGCCCCGGCGCTACAGCCACGGCCTGATAAAGGCCGGCGGCGAGGTTACCGTAAACGTCCCGCCGTGGGAGCTCTTGGAGGAGGTCGCGTTCTGCGGCCGCGTTTCCGGGCGCGACGTGGACAAGTTCGCCGAGACCGCCTTGACCCCCGCGCCGTCGGAGCGCGTCAAGCCGCCGGGTATCGAGCAATGCCTGGCGACGTTGGAGTGCGTGGTGGAGCAGGCCGTCGACGCCGGCGACCATACGGCGTTCATAATGCGCGTCGTTCGCGTCGTCGCGGACGAGGAGGCGGCCGCTAGTCGCTTCGGCCCGGGCCCGGGCGAGCCGACCACGGTTCACCACCTGAGGGGTAATTTTTTCGCGCCGTTGGGCGGGCCGGCGCGGGAGGCGGGAAAGCCGCGGTGACGGGCGCTCGGGGCAAGAGGCCGATCATAACGCTCACCACCGACTTCGGCGTATCCGACGGTTACGTCGCGAGTATGAGGGGCGTCCTTTTGAATCTGTGCCCGGCCGCGCGGCTGGTGGACATAAGCCACGACGTCCCGCCTCACGAGATTTTGCCGACCGCGCTTATTCTCGAGGCTACGGTTCCGTATTTCCCGCCCAATACGATTCATCTCGTCGTCGTCGACCCGGGCGTCGGCTCGAGGCGACGGGCGCTCGCGCTGTCTTCCGCGGGCCACTACTTCGTCGGCCCCGATAACGGCGTATTCACGCCTTACGTGCAGGAGGACGTGCTGGCCGGCGCCGTCGCGATCGAGGAGGAGCGGTTCCGGCTGAGGCCGTTCTCGAGCACCTTTCACGGCCGCGACCTCTTCGCGCCGGCGGCGGCCCATATCGCCCGGGGCGCGGACTACCGTTCGCTCGGGCCGCCGGCGGAGGACCCGGTCAAATTTCCGTGGCCGCGCGCGGCGATGGAGGGGGACGAGCTAGCGGGGGTGGTCTTGCACGTGGACCATTTCGGCAACTGCATAACCTCCGTCAAAGAAGAGGACCTCCCCCGGTGGGAATTCTATTACGTCCGCTGTCGCGGCGTTGACTTCGGGCCCCTCAAGCGCCACTACGCCGAGGTCGTCTCGGGCGCGCCGCTCGCCCTTATCAACTCCATGGGGCGGCTCGAGCTCGCCATCGCCCAGGGTAACGCCGCCGTCGGCCTTGGTATTAAGCCCGGCGACGACGTGAGGGTGGCCGCAAAAAAATAATAGTATGGTTGAAGTCGATAATAATTCCGGGTATGAGTTAACCGCCGAAGAAAGTTTATTTCGAACGGCTGATAAGCTGTGCGCCCGCGTCAGAGATATAATGCGGTCGAGTAAAATGGAAGAAGAGTTAAGGGTCGGTTTCGAAAAAATTTTGGCGGTGTTGTTGAAAGATATCGGCGTCGAGACGCAACCGAAGTACGAGCGGCACGGCGGCGAGGGGAAGACTATTTTTAAAGGACGGCCGGATGCGGTTCACGGCCAAGTTATTATCGAATACGAAGCGCCCGGCGCGTTCGCCTCGGAGCGAGCGGTGCGACACGCCAGGGACCAGCTTATAGGTTATATGACCGAGGAACCGCAAACGCACAAACCACCCGCGCCGGATTTAGTGGCGCGGCTCGTAGGCGTCGGTTTCGACGGCGAAAAAATATTTTTCGTTCGTCATAAAGGGAAGGTTAACGGACCTAAATTTAAAGTCGACGTTAAGGCCTTTACCGACGAAGGCCCGTACGTATTCAATAACGAGAGCGCGCGGACGTTTTTAACGCACCTCCGGGGTTTAACCCGGCTCCCGCTTACGGCGGATACACTGGCGGAAAAGTTTGGGCCCCGGAGTGCTATCGCCCCGGAAGCGGTTACGGCGTTCATCGACGCACTGAAGAATTGGGGTACGCCGCGAGTAGAAGTATTCTTTAACGAATGGAAGAGGCTTTTCGGTATCGTATACGGCGAACGGTTAAACGATAAGGGTACGGGCGCGGTCGGCGAAGTTGCACGACTATACGGCGTACCGGCAGGGACCGAGCTCCAGGTTTTATTGTTCGCGGTACATACTTATTTCGCGCTGTTAATAAAACTGATAGCCGCGGAGATACTGTCGCTGCAGGGGAGGAAGTTCGCCGGTTCTTTTTCCGAGGACTTAACGCACGCTTCGAAAGAAGAATTCGTTAAGCAACTTATAGATATAGAGGACGGCGGTATTTACGCGGAACGCGGCATTACTAATTTCCTCGAGGGGGACTTTTTCCGGTGGTACCTGGACGCGTTTTCGCCTCGCCTCGAGGAAGCGATTAGGGAAATCACGCGTACCCTCGCGGCATTCGAACCCGCGACCAGCCTTATCGCGGCTGAAACGAGCCGGGACCTTTTAAAGAAGCTTTACCAATATTTAGTACCCCAAGGCCTCCGCCGGATATTGGGCGAGTTCTATACGCCCGATTGGCTCGCCGAATTGGTTATCGACGAGGTCGGGTATAAGGGGGATACGAACCATCGCCTCCTTGACCCGGCTTGCGGCTCGGGTACTTTTTTAGTCCTCGCGGTCGAGCGGGCCAGGGAATATGGCCGGAATAGGAAAGAGAATGCTACGGAGACGGCTAAGCGGATCGTCGCGAACATTTGGGGATTCGACCTTAACCCGTTGGCGGTGATCGCCGCGCGGACGAATTACCTCTTCGCCCTCGGTAATCTCGTGGATAAAATGGGGGATTTCGAAATACCCGTCTACCTCGCCGATTCGGTACTTTGGCCCGAAGAATCCTTCCAGGGCGAACTTAACTTCTCGGGAACGGAGACGATCGAAGCCAAGACCTCCGTCGGTACTTTTAACGTACCCTATTTTTGGATAAAGGGGAAAGGTTTCCTTTTGGGCTTGGCGGCGCGGGTCCTGGAATCCGTTATTAAGAGTAGGTGGTCGGTCGACGAGGCTATGACCTATTTCAAGAACGGCGGCCTGGCTTACGGCCGGCACGTGAAAGCCGTAGAGGGGTTCTACCGCGAGATCCTAACCCTCGAGGAACAGGGTAAAAACGGCATTTGGGCTCGGTTCCTGAAGAATTTCTTCGCGCCGGTGGTAGCGCCCAGGTTCGATTTCGTTATAGGCAATCCCCCGTGGGTGAGGTGGGGATACCTCTCCGCGGAATACCGGGCCGCCACCCTTGGTATGTGGAAGCGGTACGGCCTATTCTCGCTCAAAGGCCACGCCGCGCGCCTCGGCGGCGGCGAAAAGGATTTCTCGATGTTGTTCACGTACGCCGCCGCGGATTATTACCTACGCGACGGCGGGAAGTTGGGTTTCCTCATCACGCAGGAGGTTTTCAAGGCCAAGGGCGCCGGCGAGGGCTTTCGCGGCTTCCGCCTCGGCGACGGCGCGCCGCTTAAAGTCCTAAAGGCCCATGACCTCGTTACGGTCCAGCCGTTCGAGGGCGCCGCCAACAAGACCGCGGCGATATTTCTGAAAAAGGGATCGGAGACGAAATACCCGGTACCGTACTTCGTGTGGAAAAGGAAGAAGGGCGTAGGCCGCGTCCCTACGGACGCGCGCTTCGACGAGGCTAAGCCGTTGTTGCAGAAGAAGCGGCTCGTCGCGAGCCCCGTCGGGAAGTTGAACGAGGCGTGGCGGACGGTGGCGAAGGGCGAAGAAGGCTTAGTTTCGGTCCAAGGTGATAATAGTTACCAAGCTCGGCGTGGCGCAAGTACTGAACCGTACGGCGTTTTCTGGCTCGACGTGAAAGAGGTATTATCGAACGGCGACCTTATCGTCGCAAACAAGCCGGGGAGAGGTAAGAGAGAAGTCCCCCAGGTAGACCACGAACGTATAGAGGCGGATTTGGTATTTCCCGCCGTAGCGGGCGGCGATATAAAGCGGTGGGGGGCCGTGCCCGGCGTTTACGTATTGATGGCTCAAAACCCCGAAAAATCTGAGCCGTATACCGAAAGCCGTATGAAAAACGAATGGCCGCTTACTTATACATATCTTACGAGGTTTAAGGATATACTTTTGTCGAGGGGGTCAAAGGCAGTACGGGAATTTGCAGAAAAAACGGCTTTTTACGCTATGTACGGCATAGGTCCTTATACGGTAGCCCGGTTTAAAGTAGTCTGGAAACGTATGGCGAGTGACCTGGTTGCCGCGGTTATATCGCAACATAAAACGCCGTTCGGCTACAAAACGATAATCCCAACGGACACGACCTCCATTTTCGCGGCCGGTAATGAGGCCGACGCCCATTACCTCTGCGCCGTCGTAAACTCGACGCCGGTCCGCGATTTTATCAAATCGTACTCCTCGGCGGGGCGGGGTTTTGGCGCGCCGTCGGTGATGAAACACGTGGGGATCCCGCAGTTCGACGCTAAAAATAAAACGCACGCGAGCTTAGCCACGCTTTCGAAAGAATTGCATAAGCTCACGGAAAAAGGAGGGGCCGCGCGGGGGGAAATATCGAAACGCGAAACGGAGGTTGACCGCCTCGTCGCGAAGTTGTTCAAAATAAAAACGGCCTAACTTTTGCCGGACAACCTGGCCCACAGCGATTTCTTCTTTTCTTTTTCGGGGGGAAGGCCGACGTCGTCGGCGTAAAGGCGGCGGTAGAGCTTGACGTGGCCCTGGCCCGAGCGCGCCGGCTCGACCACCAGTTTGCCGTCGGGCCCGGGCGTCGCGGCCGCGGCCATTATCCAGACGTGATACAACTTGCCCGCCTCGACCTCGACGTAGTCGGCCAACATGTCGTGGTAGATTACGCGCTCCGCGCCGTCGGCGGTTATCTCGGCGACGAGGTGGCTCTTATAAACGCGGCTGAAATATTGGTGGCGCTCGAGCCACAGGAGGGTTCGGCCGTCCGCCTCCGGGTGCCACCCTTCGACGCGGACGACGGCGTCCGGTTGGCGCGTCGTAAGGTGGGCTACGCACTCGAAGTGCGGGTCCGTTTTGAAGTCGTACAATTCCTTACCTCCGCCCGAGCGGATGTGAGTTGATTATATGCGGCTGGCGTTCGTCCAATTCTCTCCCAGTTTCGGTAACGTCTCGGAAAATATCTCACAGGTGTTGAAGCTGGCCGACGGCGTCGAGGCGGAGCTGTACGTATTGCCCGAGCTCTTCGCGAGCGGCTATCAATTCCGAAGCCGCGAGGAGCTTATGACGCTGGCCGAGCCGGCGACGGGCGGTGCGACGGTGGGACGGCTCGCGGCCTGGTGCCGACGCCGCGGCGCGTTCGCGTGCGCCGGCCTGGCGGAGCGCGACGGCGCCGCCGTCTACAACAGCGCCGTCCTTATAGGCCCCGACGGCCTGCGCGGCGTATACCGCAAGGTCCACCTTTTCCGGCGCGAGAAAGAGTTATTCGACGCCCCCGCGGAAGACGCGTTCAAAGTATACGATATCGGCCCGGCCCGGGTGGGGATGATGATCTGTTTCGACTGGATATTCCCCGAGGTCGCCCGCATCCTCGCGCTGCGCGGCGCCCAGATAATACTTCACCCCGCCAACCTGGTATTGACTCATTGCCCGGCGGCGATGGTCACGCGCTGCCTCGAGAACCGCGTCTTCGCCGTTACCGCCGACCGCACCGGCACCGAAGACCGGTGGGACGAGAAGATGACGTTCATCGGCCACAGCCAAATCGTGAGCCCCCGGGGCGAGGTTTTACTCCGCCTCGAGGACGAGGAGGCGGCGGTATCGATCGACATCAACCCGGCCGAAGCCGACGATAAATCCGCGACCCCCCAAAACGACGTCTTCGCCGACCGCCGCGTAGAGCTTTACGGCGAGCTCCTGAAACCGAAAAAATCTTAAATAAGGCCGGCGCCGGCCCCCCCGCGGGGGCCTTATTTTTTGCCGCCGCCGCGTACCATCGCGACGAGCTCGTCGCACGTGAGCACGTACGCGAAGCCGTAGGCGAGGTTGAGGAGCGAGCCGCGGTGGAACTCGAGGGTCGGCGCCGCGGTGGCGTCGGCGACGAAGAAGACGCGGAAATCGCGCATGAACGCGTCGCGCGCCGTGGTCTCGCAACAAAGGTTGGCCATGACGCCGGTTATCGCGACGTCCCGGATGCGCGCCTGGCGCAGTCTTTGCTCGAGGTCCGTCGCGACGAAGGCGCTATACCTTATTTTGGGTATCACGACGTCGCCGGGTTGCGGCGCCAGGCCGTCGAATACCGCGGCCTCCCACGTCCCCTCCATGGGGGACGAGCCCTCCCACCAGGTCGCCATCATGCCCGAGTTGGCGCCCGCCGGGTCCTCGGCGTGGCGGGTATAGAAGACCGGGCGCCCCGCGGCGCGGAAGGCGCGCGCGGCCGCGGCGACGTTATCGACTATCGCCGCGCCGGCCGGCAGGTAATGCGGGCCGTCGGGGTGGATGAAGGCGTTCTGCATATCGACGACGAGCAGGGCGGCGGCCGGCACGTTAAGCGTCATCTCGTGAACGTTGTAGGCGGCGAGGTCATCGAGGAGCCGCGGCGCCTCCGCGACGGGGTCGTAATTATTTTTTTTATTCATGGTTTATTTTGATTCCTAATCCCTTTGATGCGCGGAGATAAGTATCCCAAGCGTATATTTGTATATTCATTAAAAATATACTCTCCGTTTCGAAAGATTGCGTGGCGTCGGGCGCCGCTAGGAGTAAATAAGCCGAAGGGTGAACGTATTTGGAGTATAATTTATAGAACGCTTTATATTCCCTTAATAACCCGACCTCCTTTGCCATAGAACTTAAGTTCCTGGGTAACCTGCCTCTTTCGACCGTGGGTTGGATTAATTTTTTTAAGTCCTCTATCCTTGACTTGGTTGAAAAGACCATCTCGTCCGTCGGGTTTTCGCTTATTTCTAAAATACCTTCTAATACCTCTATTTGGTCGGAAGCTAATTGGTTCCTAAATTTCAGTACGTTATCTTCGTCCTTTAAGGCGTACCTAAGTACGACGTTTAATTCGAAAAGGTTCCTACTAATCCAGGCTAATAATTCCTTAGGGGTTTGTTTATTGTAAAAAAATCCGAAACGCTCTACTTCCGCCGAAGATTGGGCTACGATACTGTGTATAATGACGTTCCTTTCCGTGGGAACTAGATTTTTCCGAATGAGGGAACATAGCCTATTAAGGTCTTTCCCTAGTCGTTCTAAAATCTCTTTAACTTCTTCCCGTGTTTCGAATTTAATATTCTCCGGTATATTATTCATATGCTCCCTTCCGGTTAAGGGGATGAGATCCGGTTTATTCCTATTTTTTACCGGGGCTATCTAATATTGGCCATCAATCGGTACCTTCCATATCGGGGATGAGCTCGCCCGGCTCGAGGTGGCCGCCCTCCGTTTTTTTCGGCTCGGGCGGTTCGGCCGCCAGCGCGGCCTTGTAACCGCGTTCTACCTCCTGCAGCGCTTTCTCCTCTTCTGCCGGCGCGCGGTACGTAAAGGCCACCTTGGTCCATTGCATGGGGTCGACCACCCACTTGAAGACGCGCATCTCCCAGTGGACATGCGAGCCGGTGGCCAGGCCGCTCGAGCCCATATAGCCGATGACCTGACCCTTCTCGACCGTTTGGCCCGGGTCGACGGCGACGGCGGAGAGGTGGTTGTAGATCGTAAAGACGCCGCGGCCGTGGTCGATTATGATGGCGTTGCCGCGCACGATAAGCCCTTCGGCCAGCATGACCTCGCCGCGGTTGGCGGCGCGCACCGGCGTCCCTTCGTCGTTGGCGACGTCGACGCCGAGGTGGCGCTCCTCGCCGCCGGTGTTGAAGGTGCGGTAGGTGCCGAAGGGGGAGGTAATGCGGCCCTTCGCCGGCATCGCGAAGGTGCCGGCCCACAGTTGTTCGTCGCGGCGCCGCGTCACGATGCTCTGAACCTTACGGTACTCGAGCATCTTCTTCTCCTCGAGCGCCGGGTCGAAGATCTTCTTTTTTTCGGCGGCGGCGATTACGATTTTCTCCTTGATATAGCCGCCGTCGGCGACGGTAATTGTTCCCTTGAGCTCGACGGGCTGGTCGTAGGCGTCGAAGCCGCTGACGACGACCGGGTATTCGTCGGGGGGGCAAGAGGTCCGGACGCCGACGATGCTCGCGAAGCCCTCCGCGGTCTTATAAAACGGGAACTTCTGTTCCCACAGCTCGCCCTCGAGGTCGTAGAACTTTTTATTGGCGTTGAGCTTTACGACCAGTATGCGGCCCTGGTCGACGCGGGCGGGCTCGAAGGCGAGCTCGACTACGGTGGCATGGTTTTCGACGTAAAAGGTCGCCTGGGCGCCGGCGCGGTTGCCGCGCGCGTCCGCGGCGGCGACGCCGAGCTGGTGGCGGCCGTCCGTCAACCGCCCGGTGTCGAGCTTGAAGCGGAATTTAAGATTACGCTTCGTGCCGAGCTTTACCGCCGGCGTACAATCGGCGCCGTCCAATACCAGCGAAAATGCGGTTAGTTTGGATTCGTCCGCGACGGCGCCGGCGATTTCTATGACCCCTTGGTATTTTGCGCCCTCCGCCGGGACGTCAAGGGTGACGCGCGGCGCCGTTTTGTCTTTACCGAAGATCCCGGCCCAGGCGGCCAGGCCGAAGAAAGCGGCCGCCCCGGCCGCGAAGGCGGCAAAGGTAATTATCGCGACGCGGCCGCCGAGGCGGCGCCGCGGGATTATTATCTCGTCGCGGCGCAAGGGTGCGTTTGTGTCGGGTAGCATTTTTATTCGTTAAAAGGCGGACCGATAACCCGGGCCGTTTCCGTTATTTTCGCCGGCGCTTTTAGCGCAAGGCCGCGGCTTTCTCCGGTTGACCGTTTAATTCGTAGGCCGTCGCGAGGTTCTTACGGGCGACGTCCTTGGCCGCTTTAGGGTCCATCCGTCCCTTGGGCTCGAGGGTCAGGGCTTTTTCGAGGACCTCGACGGCGCGGCGCGGCCGCCGAGCGCGGATGCAGGCGAGGCCGAGGTTGTTATGGGCCCAGAAGTCGTCGGCCTTGAGCGTCACCGCGCGTTCATACGCCGTCGCGGCCTCGGCGTGGCGGCTCAGCTCTTGCAGGGCTAGGCCGAACGCAAACCAATACGGGGCCGTTTGGGGTGAACGCTCCGTCGCGGCTTTGTAGTAGAATAACGCCTCGCCGTACTCTTTCGCCTCGGCCAACTCCTGGCCTCGTTGGAAGTAATCGTCCGCCTTCCAGCCCGGGACGGCCGCCGCCGCGGTTACGTTGATGGGCGGCAGCGGCGCGTCCGCGGCCGCTTCGGCCGCGGTTGCCGTTCCCGCCGCCGGCCCCCCCGCGGCTTCCAAATCCAAATAAGCGCCGAAGGTCCAACCGCGTTTCTTGTCTATCGTCTCGACGTCATACCAGTAAGCGGCTTTGCCGTCGATGGTTTCGGCGGCGGCGCTCTTGCCGTGGACGACGACTTTCTCGCCTTCGCTCAGGCGGCCGATTACGCCGCCGTCGAGGCCGGGTTTATCGCGGAGGTTGAGGGGGCCGGCGGTAACGCGAGCGGTTTTGGCCGTCGGTTTTTCGGCGGCTTTTTCGGCCGAGGGCGACGGCGGCGCGGGCGGCGCCGGTTTCCCTTTTTTAGCGCAACCGGCTAGGGCGCCGGCCATAAGCAAAGCGCAAACCGCAACGGCGTATCTTCCCATCGACGGACCCCCGGCGGTCAAATTATCGGGCGCGAGACGTTCGTTTATAAATCTACGTACTTGCCGGTGCGTTCGTAATTTTCTTTTAAGAGCGGCGACGAAATCACGAAATCCGCGGTCGAGCGGTTGCACGCGGTCGGGATATTGTACAGCACCGAGATCCGTAAAAGCGCCTTGACGTCGACGTCGTGGGGGTGGGGCGTCATCGGGTCCCAGAAGAAGATGAGGACGTCGAGTTGATTCTCGGCGATGGCGGCGCCGAGCTGCATGTCGCCGCCGAGCGGTCCGGAGCGGAAGCGGTGAACCTCCAGCCCCGTCTCCTCGGCGATGACGTTGCCGGTGGTCCCGGTGGCGTAGAGCTCGTGTTCGCACAGCGTGCCGACGTTGAATTTGACCCACTCCAGCAAGTCCTGCTTGCGGCCGTCGTGGGCCACGAGGGCGATCTTCTTTTTCAACTCCACCTCCACGTCATAACTTACCAGCGCTAATTTCCCATGGGGTCCCGCAGCGTCCCGCGGACGCGTGCGTTGCGCCACGCGGCCTGGACCGCGAGCGCGGCGCTCAAGAGGAGGTATTTAACGGGCTTCAGGGGCAGGTCGTACGGCGGCGCGAATTCCACCGTTTCGCCGCCGAAGCCTTTCTTGAAGGTGTAGACGCCGTAGAGGGGGTTCCGCGGCGACGGCTCGCGCGGGATGCCCCAGAAATCGAAGACCTCGTAGCCGGCGCGTTTGGCCCAGCGGACCGCCTCCCACACGACTTTGTTGGTGGCCTTGAGTTCGCGGCGCGTCGCGGCCGAAGCCGCGTGCGCGTAGTAGGCGTACCTGCCGAAGGCGAGGACGAACGCCGCCGCCAACGGTTCGCCGTCGTATTCGGCGACGAGGACGGCGCTTGCCGGGCCGAAGAGCTCGAGTACCTTTTCGTAATAGGGTAAGGCGTGGACGAGGAAGCGTTTGCGTTCGATGGTGGCCTCGAGCAAACGGTAAAAAACGCGAAGGTCCTCGGGGGCGTTGCCGGCGCGAACCGCGACCCCTTTGCGCCCCGCTAAGTTGACGTTGTACCGCGTCCGCCGGTCCATGCCGGCGAGGATGTCGTTTTCGTCTCGCGTCAAGTCCAGATATAGGGTGCGCCGCGGTTGCACGCCCCGCCCCCGCGCGACGTATCCGAGGGCGGCGAGGCCGCTCACGTCGGCGCCGACCCGGGCCATCGGTTCTATTTTGAGCGCGACGGCGCCGGCGCCTTGGGCGACGTCTTTCAGCGCGGCCGTCAACTCGGCCAGCGCCGCGGCGTCGCCGTAGTCGACCAGGAGGCCGCGCGGCGCGTACCACAAAGCGCCGCCGATTATGGGGAGAGGGCGGGCCAGTATTTGCGCGCCGGCGCGGGGACGGCCGTCCTCCCGCAGTAGAAAGCGCCGCGGCCGCCAGCCGAAGGCCCCCTTCAGCTCGCCCCAGCCGAAGCTGTGCGTTATCGAGTACGCCGCCTGCGCCAAGACGAACTCGTCCCACCGGCGTACGTCGTCAATTTCCTCCAGGCGCCACGCCACGCGGCTTATTATACCAAACCCCGTGCGCCGTTTTCAATCGTAAACGCGCCGGCGGCCGCGGGTCCGCCGACGGTTTTACCGAGCCTTATTCAAATAAATATAGAATCGGAATCGGCGAGCGGTCCTAAACATAATCGATATGCTAAATAATAGTAGTGCAATATTTTTATCTTGACTATTGCGCCGCGGATGTTAAGATTGGGCGCGGAAGAGGAGGTGGCGAAGATGTATAGAACGATAATGCTCGTCTGCGTCGTCGCGGCCGCCGCGGCCGGGTACGGCAGCGAGTTCGAGGTCAAGTGGGATACCGGGACGTTCGGGTTCCAGATAGCCTACTCCAAGGGGCTAGATACCTGGTACGCGAACGATTTCGACGTCTCGGAGCGGTGGTCGGGCCCGGATTGACCGCTAGAGCTCGTCGTAGAGTTCATACGCGTATATTGCTACCAAGATGAGCCCAACGGCAAGTGGGACGGCTTCCGGCTCGCGATTTTCGACTTCAGCGCCGGCGTCCCGGGCAAGATTTTATGGCCCGAAAACGGGGTCCCGAAATGGGTCATCCCCAACATCGACGGGAACCTCGGGTGGTGCGATTTTAAGGTCCTGTGGCCGCCGAGTGGGACGGGCCACTTCGCGGTAGGCCAGGAGCAGTTCTTCGATTGGCCCGAGTGCGACCCGTTTTGTTTTGACGACGGCGAAGCCGCAGGAAATGCGAAGCACACGTGGTTCGGGTACGGAGGCGCGTGGTCGAAGCTCGAAGCTTCCAACAACCTAATGCTCCGCGTAGTAGTAGCGTCCGGCGGCGCCATATCGCCGTCGAGCTTGGGAAGGGTCAAGGCTCTGTACCGGTAAGGGCCGTCAGGCTGAACGCGGCCGTAAAAGCCGCTGTTCTTGCGCCGGCGAGTAATCGTATAATTAGTGGCTGAAAACCGGCCGGGTTTATTTCGCGCCTGCGGGGCCGGGATAGGGATTTGTATATTGTGGGATATGCGAGAAGGGAAGGCGCCGTGCGAAACCTAATGGTCCTGATAATAATAGTCGCCGTCGCCGGCTCGGCCGGGGCGGCGACGTATTACGTCGACAGCGTGAACGGCCTCGACGACCCGGCGCGGAGCGGCGGCCCGCTCGAGCCGTGGCAAACGATAACGTACGCCCTCTCGCGGGCGAGCGGCGAGAATAAGTTTATGTGCCGGGGTATGTTTGAGGAAGAGGTTACCGTAGGAAACGACGACGGGGGGAGTACGTTCGACGCCAACGTCGAGGCCGGCCTGGAGGGGTTCTTCGGTACGGAAGAATGTCTCTCGCCCGTCCTGGTGAGGGGTTTTCAAATCGACGGCGTCGCCGCGGCGCTTACCCGCTCCTATCTGTCGGTGGCCGAGTGTAGGTTGTCTCATTCCGACGGTTGGGCTTTGATGACGTTGGGTCAAACGCCTTCGCTGTCGGTTCGCGATTGCGTGATCGCGAACGCCAAACGGGCCGTCGAAGGCCGGGGCGAAGGTGGTACGATTAATTTTTACGACACCGAGATTGCGGATTGCGAGGAGGGGATGTCCGTCGATTTGAAAGTTACTTGGGGTGTTTCGGGTTGTCGTTTCGAGCGCGTCGCCGGCACGGCGTTGGGTATTGCTTACGCCGGCGGCTCGGCGCGAAATACCGAGTTCTACGATAACGGCACGGCGCTCGCGGTGTCGTATGGCAGCTCGCCGGCCGCTTACGGTTACGTAAGCGATTGCGTATTCGGCGGCAACGGCTCAGCCGTCAAAGTTAAAATCTGGCCGGGCCCCTATGGACGTTTTAAAGTCGAGAGGAACGACGTGAGGAATAATCTCGGCAACGGCTTGGACTTGTCAGGTGACGCCGTCTCCGCGAGGGGCAACGTCGTCGAGGATAACGACGGCCACGGCGTCTATATCGGAGAAAACGCGCCGGACCTCGGCACGCCCGCCGACCCGGGCGGCAACACCTTCGCGGGCAACAAATCGAGTTACGACGTTTACAACGCCTCGAGCGAGAATATCCCGGCCTACGGCAATACGTGGGACCCGCAATCCGAGCGGGAGATGAAGGGTAAGACGTGGAAGACGGTCAACGTCACGCGCATCTATGACCACTGGGACGACCCCAAGTTCGGTTACGTGATGTGGAGCGAGCCGGTCGCTGTCGCGCCGGCGTCGCTGGGTCGAATCAAGGCGTCGTTCGGCGCAGAGAACGGGTCCGACCAAACGA
>Ga0153916_10001723_pt1 | contig 15881 bp, 18 predicted proteins | sample Opewatmetagenome_FD_109642 | JGI IMG/M metagenome (GOLD analysis project Ga0153916, IMG submission 109642) | Freshwater wetland microbial communities from Ohio, USA - Open water 3 Core 3 Depth 4 metaG | ecosystem: Environmental > Aquatic > Freshwater > Wetlands | place: USA: Ohio, Lake Erie...
TACTCCCTGCGGACTCCTCGACAGACTGTCAAGTATGCCTTCGTCGCCCTCCGGTCCGTGCGCCACGAATCTTCAACGTCTTAGTCGCCCTCGCGACGATCACTGGTGAGAAATGCGGGCTAGGCGGAAAGCTTTATTATGGAAAAAAAGAAGCCCCGGCACAGGGTCGGGGCTCAGGGGGTGGCCGAGACGACGATTTTGGGGTGTTGGGGGGATGAGGGGTTCGCCGTCTCGATTACTATTATCTACAGTACACGCGTTTAATCCGTGAAGCGGATCACAATATCCGAATTGTTTCAAAAAAAAGCCCCAACGTTAATTGGGGCTCAGTGGGTGGCTCAGGCAACGGCAGGGGGTTGGGGGATGAGAGTAGCCGCTGCCTGTGTCATGTGGCGTATCGGATGGCGGTGGCCGAACTTTAGCGGTTTGAAATCTGGAGCGGATATCGGGAGTGCAAAACTATATTCGAAGCGCTTGGGCAGAGGCATTGCCGATGTACGCTGCAGGGGTCAACTTTAACAGGCGTGCCTTCTCTTCGGCTGGGATGTCCAGGCCTTGGATAAAGTTATGGAGCTTTTCTTTGGTGATGGCATGGCCACGGGTGAGAGACTTGAGTTTTTCATAAGGTGATTCGATGCCATAGCGGCGCATCACTGTTTGTACGGCCTCCGCCAGAATTTCCCAGCATGCTTCCAAGTCCGCCGCCATGCGCACCGGGTCGACTTCGAGTTTGGCGATGCCTTTGAGGGCGGAGCGATGAGCGAGGGCGGTGTGGCCGATGCCGACGCCGAGATTGCGCAATACAGTGGAATCGCTGAGATCCCTTTGCCAGCGCGATATCGGTAGTTTGCCGGCAAGGTGATCGAACAGGGCGTTTGCCAAGCCGAGATTGCCCTCGGCGTTTTCAAAATCGATGGGATTGACCTTGTGCGGCATGGTGGAAGAACCCACTTCGCTGGCTACGGTCCTTTGCTTGAAGTAGCCAATGGAGATATAGCCCCACACGTCGCGGCAAAAATCGAGCAGCACGGTGTTGAAGCGGCTCACCGCAGCGAAATATTCCGCGATGTAGTCGTGGGGTTCGATCTGGGTGGTGTAGGGATTCCATTCTAGGCCCAGGCCGTCGACGAAGTCCCGGGCCAGCGCCTCCCAATTCACGCGGGGATAGGCCGCGAGGTGGGCATTGTAGTTGCCGACCGCGCCGTTCATCTTGCCTAGTACCGGAACGGAGAGTAGTTGTTCTCGTTGCCGCTTTAAGCGATAGGCGGTATTGGCCATCTCTTTGCCGAGGGTGGTTGGGGACGCGGGTTGGCCATGGGTGCGGGACAACATGGCTTGATCGGCGTACTGATGGGCCAGCCGGGAGATGGCGGCTATGATTTCATCCATCAAGGGCAAAATGATTTGGCCGCGCGCCTCGCGCAGCATCAATGCGTAGGCGAGGTTATTGATATCTTCCGAGGTGCAGGCGAAGTGGGTGAATTCGCTGATGGCTTCCAGTTCCTTATTGCCCCCCACTTTTTCCTTGAGGAAATATTCCACGGCCTTGACGTCGTGATTGGTGGTGGTTTCGATGTTCTTGATGCGCCGTGCGTCTTCAAGGTCAAAGTTCACCGCGATGTTTTCCAACAATGCGGCGGCATGCTGACTCAGTGCGGGGACTTCCTTGATGGCATCGGTGCGTGACAGCATTTGCAACCAGCGTACCTCCACCAAGATGCGGTGGCGCATGAGGCCGTATTCGCTGAAGAGGGGGCGCAGGTCGGCTGTTTTGTCGCCGTATCGGCCGTCCAGGGGGGAAACCGCTGTTAATGAAGAAAGGTCCATGGTGGTTCCGCTTGGCACACAGTGGCCGCCATTATACCTGAACCTGACGGATTTAGAGGCGGCCCAATAAGCGTTGTGCCTCGGCGAGCAGCTTGCGCCGCCCGAACAACAGCTGTATGCGGTTGCCGCCGCATTGGCGCCATAATACCGCGGAGCGGATCGCCGCCAGCAGCAGGGCGCGCACCGCGTTGGCCACCTCCGGATTGGACAGGTGGCCGTGCTCGCCCGAGACGATGATGCGCGGCGTCAGAGTGCTGATGGTATCGCTATAGCATCCGGCGAGACTGGCCAGAACATTGCTATGCGTTATCGAGAAATGGTTGCTTTGCAGCCTGACCCTTTCTATGCCGGCGCTGATACGTTGCAACATTTCCGGCCTTTTAGCCAATTGCCGTTCCAGATGGAGTATGCCGACCGCGTATTTGACGACTTGTATCTTCTCGGGCGAGCGCTTTTCGGAAAAGTGATCGATCAGCCATTCCAAACCCGAACGAAGACCGGCGGTACCGCCGAACACCGCCTCCGCGCTGGGCGGATTGACCTCAAGGAGACTGCGGACGCTCGTCTCGAGCGGTTGAGGATCGGCACTGCCGCGATTGGCCATTTGATACACCAGGCCGGCGGCCTGAAAGATGCCGGCCAAGGCCAGGGTTCGGTCGGTAATGGTGTGCTCGGCCATAAGAAGGAGACTGCGTCGCAGGATTTAGCGTTGGATGTGTTCGATTATGCCGCCGCCTAGACAGATTTCACCTTGGTAGAATACCACGGATTGCCCCGGCGTTACGGAGCGCTGCGGCTGTTCGAACGCTACAGCATAGTGGCTATCGGCATTGCGCGACAGGATGCAGTTTTGATCCGCCTGGCGATAGCGGGTCTTGGCCTGACAACGCAGCGGCAGGTCTGGGGCTGCATCGGCGACCCAATGGAGCGCGCCCGCCTGTAAGCTTCGACTGAACAGCAAGGGATGATCGTGGCCTTGGACGACGATGAGGGTATTGCTGCGCATGTCTTTGTCAACGACGTACCACGGCATCTCCGCCGCCTCTTTGCGTCCGCCGATGCCGATGCCCTTGCGTTGTCCCAGGGTGTAATACATCAGGCCGTTATGCTTGCCTACGTATTCTCCCTGGGGAGTGCGTATCTCACCCGGCTGTGCCGGGAGATAGCGGGACAGAAATCGATTGAAGTCGCGTTCGCCGATGAAGCAGATGCCGGTGCTATCTTTCTTGGACGCATTGGCAAAGCCTTGCGCGGCGGCGATGTGCCGCACCTCGGGTTTCTGCAATTCGCCTACCGGGAACAGGCTATGCGCCAATTGGGCTTGGCCTAGGGTATAGAGAAAATAAGTCTGATCCTTGGACAGGTCCCTTGCCTTGAGCAATTGATATTGTCCGTCCAATTCCCGTATGCGCGCGTAGTGGCCGGTAGCGATGTAATCCGCGCCTTGGGCGATGGCATGAGCGAGAAAGGCCTTGAACTTGATCTCCTTGTTACAGAGGATATCGGGATTGGGGGTGCGGCCGCGGCGGTATTCATCGAGAAAATAGGCGAATACCCTGTCCCAATATTCCCGAGAGAAATCGACGGCGTCGAGTTCAATGCCGAGTTTATCGCAGACCCCTAGGGCGTCGCGGGCGTCATCGGCGGCGGTGCAGGGAAATTCCGGGTCTGTTTCCTGCCAATTCTTCATGAAGACGCCGCGTACGGCATAACCTTGCTGCCGCAACAGGTAAGCCGCTACAGAGGAATCTACGCCGCCGGACATGCCGACCACAACGCTGCGGCCGCCGGATGGCAGGGGTGGAGTGGAGATGGTGGACGAAGAATTGCTCATTGCGACAGAAGACGGGGTTTAAGCCGCCGAGATATCCGTGTACAGCGCCAGAGGGTAGCGCTTACCGGATCGGTAATCATCGATGCAGCGCAGTACCAAGGGGCTGCGATGCTGCACTGCGCGTTCCGCCAATTCATCCCGGTCAAGCCACCAGGTGCGGATGATGCCGGTGTCCAGCGCTTGATGCGGATCATGATCGTGGCATGTCCCGGTGAAGCAAAAGCGCAGGTAGGCCACCTGATTTTCCGGATTTTCCCAGCGATAGACGCCCAGAAACGCTGTCGGTTGGAAACCCCATCCGGTTTCTTCGCGAGTCTCTCGTGCTACGGCCTCAAGCAAACTCTCCCCGGTCTCGAGGTGGCCGGCGGGCTGATTGTACACGGTGCGCCCATTGCTCTGTTCTTCCACGAGGAGAAAGCGCCCCTCCCGCTCGATGACGGCGGCGACGGTGATGTGAAGTTTGTCGTTCATCGCAAAATTATACACACTCAGAGAGGACGCGGCCTTCCTGCTAACTGATGATGCGATACTCGCCGGGTGCGAGATCGCCCAACTCCCATGGCCCGATGCGATGGCGTATCAGGCGCAGGGTAGGGTGGCCCACCGCCGCCGTCATGCGCCGCACCTGGCGATTGCGCCCCTCGCGTATCGTGAGATTTATCCATGCGGTGGGGATGTGGGCGCGGAAACGAATAGGCGGCGTGCGCGGCCATATCGGCGGCGGCGCGATCGGCTCCGCCTCGGCGGGAGCGGTCATACCGTCGTTGAGCATGACGCCTTTGCGCAGCCGGGCGAGCGCATCTTCATCCGGCGCGCCTTCTACTTGCACCCAATAGCTTTTGGCCTGTTTGTGGTGCGGATCGGCGATGCGGTGCTGCAAGCGGCCGTCATCTGTCAAGATCACCAGCCCTTCACTGTTCCTGTCCAGGCGGCCGGCGGCGTAGACGCCCTTGATCGGGATGCGATCGGCAAGGGTGGCTCGGCCGGAGTCGTCCGTGAACTGGCAAAGTACATCGTAGGGTTTGTTGAATAAGATGATCCGGGACATGCGGGGTGTTGGGTTAGCGACGGACCTGGAAGAGCTGTTAGAATGCTGGGCTAGCATCTTAGGAGAGAGGCATGGCCTACGACAAGATAAATGTGCCCGGCGACGGAACGGCGATACAGGTTTCTGCCGGCGGCGAGCTCCAGGTTCCCGATCGCCCCATCATTCCCTTTATCGAGGGTGACGGTATCGGCGTGGACATAACGCCGGTGATGCGCAGGGTAGTGGATGCGCTTGTGGCCAAGGCCTACGGCGGGCGGCGTTCCATCGCCTGGATGGAGATTTATGCCGGCGAAAAGGCGACGCGGGTCTACGGCAAGGATACGTGGCTGCCTGGCGAAACCTTGGAGGCGCTGCGCCAATTCCTGGTGGGAATCAAAGGGCCGCTGACCACGCCGGTGGGCGGCGGTATCCGTTCCCTCAACGTGGCGCTCCGCCAGGATTTGGATCTTTACATCTGTCTCAGACCGGTTCGTTATTACCCTGGGACGCCGAGCCCGGTCAAGGCGCCGGAAAAGGTGGACATGGTGATCTTCCGCGAAAACTCCGAAGACATTTATGCCGGGATCGAATGGGCGGCGGAGACGTCGGAGGCGAAAAAGCTTATCGACTTTTTGCAGCGCGAGATGGGCGTGAAACAGATACGCTTCCCTGCGAGTTCAGGCATCGGCATTAAGCCTGTGTCGCGTGAAGGGACGGAACGCTTGGTGCGCAAGGCCATCCAATATGCCGTCGACAATGATCGTGCGTCGGTGACGCTGGTACACAAGGGCAATATTATGAAGTTTACAGAGGGGGCCTTTAAGAATTGGGGGTATGCCCTGGCCAAAAGAGAATTTGGCGCCACCGAGATCGACAAGGGGCCGTGGTGTCGCTTTAAGAATCCCAAGAGCGGACGGGAGATCGTCATCAAGGACGTGATCGCCGACGCCTTCCTCCAGGAGATTTTGCTGCGCCCGGAAGAATTCGACGTGATCGCCACCCTCAATCTCAACGGCGATTACATCTCCGATGCCTTGGCGGCGCAGGTGGGCGGCATCGGCATCGCGCCGGGGGCCAATTTGTCCGACCGGGTGGGCCTGTTCGAGGCTACGCACGGCACCGCACCCAAATATGCGGGGCAAAATAAAGTCAATCCCAGCTCCCTCATTCTCTCCGCGGAGATGATGTTGCGCCACATGGGCTGGTCTGAAGCCGCCGATCTGATTGTAAGAGGCGTGGGCGGGGCCATTGCAGCGGGGACTGTCACCTATGACTTGGCGAGATTGATGCCGACCGCGACAGAGGTTAGCTGCTCTGGATTCGGCGAGGAGATCATTGCCCGCTGTTAACGAAAAGAATCTCTGGACCATTCGCGTGAATGGTCCGGAAGCTATGCAATTATAAAGGGCGGGTTACTAATTGCTGCTGGCAGCAGCAGGGCGGATGCTGGAAGCCATCCAACCCTTGGGCCCTTGCTGGAGCAGAAACTCCACCTTTTGGCCCTGTTTTAGCGTTCGATATCCATTCATCTCTATCGCTGAGAAATGAGCGAATATCTCTTCCCCCCCTTCGTCCGGCATTATGAAGCCGTATCCCTTAACATTGCTGAACCATTTTACGACACCGGTCGCGTTTTTCATTGCTGCCTCTCCGCATTGCGACGGCCCGTTAAAGCCGATACCACACCGCTAGAGATCCCCGCACTGCACTGGACCCCACTCCTCCAGCTCGATACGACATGAGCAATAGAACTTAACATTGGACACTGTCGTCCAACTGAGTATTATTGTCAAGATGGCCGAGATGTTAGGGGTTAATTGAATGTCCCAGTTATGCCATTCTTCCATGATGACCTCGATCACTTAAGAGATTCTCATTTGGTTCGTTATATTAGGTGGAAGCTATGAGTGCACATCGTCAGGATGCGGCGCAAGACGGAGTAGCAGTTGAGGAGGTTAAGCCGAAACTTGGCCAACCCCCGTTGTTCAAAGTGCTTATTTTGAACGATGACTACACACCCATGGATTTCGTAGTGGAGGTATTGAGGAAATTTTTTGGCATGGACCAGGAAAAGGCCACTCAGATCATGTTGCATGTTCATACTCGAGGGATGGGAGTGTGCGGGGTTTATACCCGGGACGTGGCGGAAACCAAGGTTCATCTGGTAAACAACTATTCTAGGGAACATCAACACCCTCTCCTGTGCATTATGGAAAAAGCTTAGGGGATACATTAAGGAGTCGGAATAACTTCATGTTAAGCCACGATTTGGAACAAACGCTTAATACAGTCTTCCGCGAGGCGCGGGAACACCTCCATGAATTTGTCACGGTCGAGCACCTCTTGTTGGCCCTGCTCAATAACTTTGCTGCCGTGAAAGTATTAAAGGCCTGCGGTTCTAATCTCGAACAGCTCAAAAAAGAATTGCTCGCCTTTATCGAAGAGACTACTCCGCATCTTTCACCTAATGACGGTAGGGAAATACAGCCTACATTGGGTTTCCAACGGGTGTTGCAACGCGCGGTATTTCACGTGCAATCGTCAGGCAAGAAAGAAGTGACGGGCGCCAACGTCCTGGTGGCGATCTTCAGCGAACAGGATTCCCAGGCCGTTTATTTGCTGCACCGGCAGAACATCACGCGCCTGGATATCGTAAATTACATTTCCCATGGGATTTCCAAGATTCCCGGGGAAGAGGACGAGCCGGAGAGCATTTCCTTCACCGGCGACGAAGAGGAGGGCGCCGATGCGCCGGCCAAGAGCCCTTTGGATAACTTTGCCGCCAATCTTAATGAACTGGCGCGCCAGGATAAGATCGATCCGCTGATCGGCCGCGAGCATGAGATCGAACGCACTATTCAGATACTGTGCCGCCGCCGCAAGAACAACCCCTTGTATGTCGGAGAGGCGGGGGTGGGGAAGACCGCCATAGCGGAAGGCTTGGCGAGGATGATCGTCGAGGGCAAAGTTCCCGACGTGCTCGCTCATTCCACGATTTATTCCTTGGATATGGGGGCCTTGCTGGCCGGCACCAAATACCGCGGCGATTTCGAGAAGCGCCTCAAGTCGGTATTGGCGCAACTGGCGCGCGAGCCGGGCAGTATTCTATTTATCGATGAGATTCACACCATCATAGGCGCCGGCGCAGCGTCGGGCGGCGTGATGGATGCCTCCAATTTGATAAAGCCGGTGCTCACCTCCGGCAAGCTGCGCTGCATAGGTTCGACCACCTATCAGGAATACCGCGGCATCTTTGAAAAGGACCGGGCCTTGGCACGTCGTTTTCAGAAGATCGATGTGGGCGAACCGACGGTGGATGACACCGTGCATATCTTGCGCGGTCTGAAATCGCGCTTCGAGGAACATCACAGCGTCAAATATTCCCGTGCTGCCTTGCGGGCGGCGGTGGAATTGTCGGTTCGTTATATCCATGACCGCCATTTGCCCGACAAGGCCATCGATGTCATCGACGAGGCCGGCGCCACTCAGCACTTGTTGCCGGTTTCTAAACGCAAGAAAACCATCGGCGTGGTGGAAATCGAAAATATCGTGGCCAAGATGGCGCGCATTCCGTCCAAGAGTGTTTCGGCTTCCGACAAAGATTCCCTGCGCACTCTGGACCGGGATCTGAAATTGGTGGTGTACGGGCAGGATGAGGCGATCGATGCATTGGCCTCCGCGATCAAGATGTCCCGTTCCGGCCTCGGCAGCGTGCAAAAGCCCATCGGATCGTTCCTGTTCGCCGGACCCACCGGCGTGGGTAAGACCGAGGTCTCCAGGCAGTTAGCCAAGGTGCTTGGCATCGAGCTGATTCGTTTCGATATGTCCGAGTATATGGAGCGCCACACCGTGTCGCGCCTTATCGGCGCCCCGCCCGGCTACGTGGGTTTTGATCAAGGCGGTTTGCTTACCGAGGCCGTCAACAAGCATCCCCATGCTGTTCTGCTATTGGATGAAATCGAAAAGGCTCATCCCGACGTCTACAATCTGCTGTTACAAGTCATGGATCACGGCACCTTGACCGACAACAACGGGCGCAAGGCGGACTTCCGCAACGTGATTGTCATCATGACCACCAATGCCGGTAGCGACCAGATCAGCCGCCGTTCCATGGGTTTCACAGAACAGGATCACACCAGCGACAGTATGGAGGTGATCAAGAAGATGTTTACGCCGGAGTTCCGCAACCGTTTGGATGGGATCATTCAGTTCAAGCAATTGGACAGTGTGACTATCAACAACGTGGTGGATAAATTCATCGTCGAGTTGGAAGCGCAATTGGAAGAGAAGCATGTCACCTTGGAGGTGGACGAGGCGGCACGCCGCTGGTTGGCGGTGCACGGCTTCGATCCCCAGATGGGGGCTCGGCCCATGGCGCGCGTGATTCAGGAGCAAATCAAAAAGCCGCTCGCGGGAGAGTTGCTGTTTGGTAAGCTTGCCTCCGGCGGCCATGTGGTCATCACCCTCAAGGATGAGCAGCTTGCTTTTGATTTCCAGGCCAGCGAAGAACCCATTGCCCACGCTTAAGGGTCTCGTCGGCTTAAATCATTTTAGCTATTAACCGGTTAGCTTGTATTATTAGCGTGAAATCTTGCTGTCGGGAGATTAGCGGGCGCGGAAGCTGATGCGGCCCTTGGTGAGGTCATAGGGCGTTAATTGGACGGTGACTTTATCGCCTGTCAGGATGCGGATGTAGTGCTTGCGCATCTTGCCCGAAATATGGGCGGTGACGATATGGCCATTTTCCAACTGCACGCGAAACATCGTGTTGGGCAGGGTTTCGATTACCGTGCCTTCCATTTCTATATGGTCTTCTTTAGCCATACCAGCGGTCTTTTCCTCGGGTGATTAATTCGGAACGCGCATATTGCCCCAACTCGCGGAATTTATCAAAGGAATATCCCCGATTTAGGAGGATTAGATTACGGGTGCTGTAAGGATTGCCATAGGCCATTACGGAAGATTTCCAAGGGATGATAGCGGTTTTTGTAACTCATCTTAGGGCATTCCTGAATCCAATAGCCCAAATAAAGCCAGGAGAGTCCTAGCCTTTCCGTTTCCGCGACTTCACATAAAATGCAGAAGTTTCCCAGGCTGCGCTCGGCAAAGTCCGGGTCGTAGAAAGTATAGACGGCGGAAAGACCTCGGTTCAGACGGTCGACCACCGCCACAGCGAGTAGTCGGGTCCCCAAGCGAAATTCATAGCACCAGGTATCGCTCCAACGGCTGAGCAGAAATTCCCGGTAACGATCAGGGTCGGCGATATCCATGTCGCCGCCCGGGTGCCGCGCGCTGATATAGCGGCGATAGAGGGCAAAGTGTTCATCTTGGAAATCGGCGGGACGCGAACTCACTTGCAGGTCTTGGTTGCGTTGCCAAATACGGCGCTGGCTGCGGGAAGGAAGAAAGGCGGCAACCGGTATCCGTACCGGGATGCAGGCATGGCAGCCGGTGCAGCGAGGCCGATAGACATATTCGCCGCTGCGGCGGAAGCCGGTGTCGACAAGCTGGCTGTAAAGCCGGGAATCGATAGTTTGGGCTGGATCGATGAACTGGGTGACGGCCTCTCGGTCCGGGAGATAGGCGCAGTTGTGGGGTGGGCTCATGTAAAGCCGGATGGTGCGGGTGGCGCCGGACCTTGGCGCGTTATTCATGCTCAGCGTCCAACGGGCCCCAGTAAGTAGGTGCGTCGCAGTAGTTATTTAAGAGTTCGATGAACCCGCGGCGCGGGATGGCCTCCGCGCCCAGGCTGGCCAGGTGGGCCGAAGCCACTTGGCAATCGATGAGGACATAACCCCATTTTTGCAATTGCGACACCAAGCGGACGAAGGCGACCTTTGAGGCATCGCTGCGCCGTGAAAACATGGATTCCCCGAAAAATACCCGCCCCATGGCGAGTCCGTAAAGTCCGCCTACCAACTCGCCCTCGTACCAACTTTCTATCGAGTGCGCATGCCCCGTTTCGTGCAGCCGGCTGTAGGCATTGATCATGTCGGCGGTGAGCCAAGTGCCCGGGCTGTCACCGCGCGGTTCGGCGCAATAGCTAATGACAGCGCGAAAGGCCGCATCTATTGTTACCGTGTAGATATTTTTGCGCAGGGTCTTGCGTAGGCTGCGTGAAATCTTCAAGCGTTCCGGATACAGCACGGTGCGTGGGTCGGGCGACCACCACAAGATCGGCTGATCTTCGCTATACCAGGGGAAGATGCCCTGGCGATAGGCCCTAAGCAATCTAGCCGAAGAGAGATCGCCGCCGAAGGCCAACAAACCATCTGGGTCACGTAGGGCATGCGCAACGTCAGGGAACGGCGCATCGGCATCGTTCGGGTCCAAGTGTTTCAAGGGAATCGATGCTGCCATGGATGGGGTCGCTTAAGATTTATAGGGTCCATGAAGACTCAGTTCCGCCATATGATACCGAATCTGCTCGCGTTCCTGGGCCAGGAAGGCTTGAATGGCGCGATGAAAGACCGGCTCCGTCAGCCAGTGAGCCGAGTAAGTCAGCGTCGGTAGAAATCCCCGGCTGATCTTATGCTCGCCTTGGGCTCCGGGTTCAAAGCGTTGCAGGCTGTGTTTGATGCAGTATTCGATTCCGGTGTAATAGCATAATTCGAAATGCAGGCTGTGGAAGTCATGAGAGACGCCCCAATAGCGGCCGTACAAGCTATCCTTGCTGCGGAAACTGAGGGCGGCGGCGACATATCGGCCCCGGTATTGCGCCAAGACCAGAACCACGCTCTCCGGCATAGTCCGGCCAACTGTCTGAAAGAAGTCCAAGCTGAGCGGCGCATAGCCGCTCTTGCGCGTCGCCGTCCCGCGGTAAAAGCGGTAAAACTCTTGCCAAAGGTTTGGGCTTACTTCGGCGCCGTCGAGCACGGTGATTGCAATCCCGTCTTCCCGGACGCGGCGACGTTCGCGCTTCACCTTCTTGCGCTTTTCGGCGGAAAAACTGCTTAGGAAATGATCGAAGTCGCGGTAGTCGCGGTTTTGCCAATGGTATTGGCAGCCGTGACGGATCAGGTATCCGCTCGCCTCTAGCCGCGCGGCCTCTTCTTGTGTTGGGAATAAGCAATGGAAAGATGATGCATTTTGTTCTATGGCCAGATCCCGCGCTGCGGAGACGAGCGCCGTCGTGATCGATTCGGCATCGGGAGAGGGTGGCACCAGCAGGCGCGGCCCGGTTGCCGGTGTGTAGGGAACGGCTGCGATCAACTTCGGGTAATAGGCCTTGCCGCTGCGTTCATAGGCACCCGCCCAAGCGAAATCGAAGACGAATTCCCCCCAGGAATGGGCTTTGAAATAGAGCGGGATGGCGCCAAGGAGTTGCTCATCTTCCATCGCCACGAGGTGGGCCGGCGTCCAACCACTGGCCGGAGCGACGCAGCGGCTCTGTTCAAGAGCAGATAGAAACTCATGTTTTATAAACGGATTGGAGGAGGTTGTTAAAGCATTCCAGGATATTGGGTTAAGCGCAGCAATGCGGGGGATGGATACGATTCGCATAATGCAATTGTACATGCGCTGAGTGCGATGCGTTCAGCGGCTAGTGATTGCTTTGTCCTGACGGCGCATAATGAGCCGTTCAGGGGTTCGCTAATGAGGTGGTAGGGTGGTGCGGTCTACAATCAGCATAATGATCGTGTTGTTGAGTATGGCGTGGTGGACACGGCCGGTGCAGGCTGCCGAGTTCACGGGCGAGGAGATTGTCGAAAAGGCGAATGCTGTCGAAGGCGGCGCTGACAGCATCTCGCGCCTGAGTTTTTCAATCTACAAGCCCGACGGATCGGAAAAAAAACTGATCTATACCATGGTGTGGAAAGAATACGGCGGAAAAGATGGCGTCGATGATAAAGTGATATTTTTCAGCGAATACCCGCCCGACGACAAAGGCAAATCCTTCATGTCGTGGGTGTATGAAAACAAAAAGAACGACGAGTGGATGTACCTGCCGGAGTTACGCATGGTGCGCAAGGTCACGCATGGCGAAGAGCATCGCCATCATGACGCTGAAGACGATTTTGCCAACTCCGTACTAACACAAGCGACATTGGCACCAAGAGAGCCCGGCTTGGATAAGCATGCCCGTCTGAAAGACGAAGAGCTGGACGGCCATAGTGACTACGTAGTGGAAAGCGCGCCCAAGCAAGCCGACCAAAATTATCCCTATCAAAAGACCCGAAGCTGGGTCACCAAGGACAGTTTTCTGCCCGAGCGCACCGACTATTTTGGAAAGTCCGGCGAGGCAGAAAAGCGCCAAACCACCAAGTGGAAAAAGATCGGCGATGCCTGGGTATGGGAGCACGTGGTGGGCGAAGACCTCAAGACGCACTCGCACACTGTGCTGGACATCTCCGATATCCGACTCAACAACGGTTTAAAGGATGAAGTATTTACGGCGCGGACCATGCTCTTGGGGAAGGACAGCATCACGCGCTGAAAGCGGTTCGCCTATTTCTGCCGCGCCAAGGCGTCCAGGAAACGCTCCGCGTCCAAGGCCGCCATGCAGCCGGTGCCCGCCGAGGTGATGGCCTGGCGATAGATATGATCCGCCACGTCGCCGGCGGCGAATACCCCCGGCACGCTGGTGGAGGTGGCATTGCCGGCGGTGCCGGTCCTGACCTTGATATAGCCGCCCGCCATTTCCAGTTGGCCTTCGAAGATGCCGGTATTGGGGGCGTGCCCGATGGCAATAAACACGCCTTGCACGGCCATGTCGCGGCTGCGGCCGTCATTGTCTCTGAGGTGCAGGCCGGTGACGCCGCTTTGATCGCCCAGCACCTCGTCCAGGGTGTGGTTCCAGATGATCTCGACGTTGCCGCTCTTGGCCTTATCCATTAATTGATTGATGAGAATTTTCTCCGCCTTGAAGCTGTCGCGGCGGTGAACTACCGTGACCTTGGAGGCAATATTGGACAGATACAGGGCCTCTTCAACGGCGGTGTTGCCGCCGCCGATCACCGCTACCGGCTGGTTCCTGTAAAAGAAGCCGTCGCAGGTGGCGCAGGCGGATACGCCGCGACCTTTGAAGGCTTCTTCGGAGGGAATTCCCAGATATTTCGCCGCGGCGCCGGTGGCGATGATCAGGGCATCGCAGGTATATATGCCGCTGTCGCCGGTCAAGCGGAACGGCCGTTGCTGCAATTCGACCTTGTTGATGTGGTCGAAGACGATTTCGGTGCCGAAGCGTTCGGCGTGGCGTTGCATGCGTTCCATCAATTCGGGCCCTTGTACGCCCTCGGCGTCGCCGGGCCAGTTGTCAACGTCGGTGGTGGTGGTAAGCTGGCCGCCCTGTTGGATGCCGGTGATGAGAACGGGGTTGAGATTGGCGCGGGCGGCATAGACGGCGGCGGTGTAACCGGCGGGGCCGGAGCCGAGGATCAACAGGCGGCAATGTCTGGTAGCGCTCATGATAATACCGTTCTTCCGTTAGTTTGGATTGATGATAACCGCGTGTGCCGGGCATTACAGGCCGGCCATGTTACGCAAAGCGCGGGCGGCGGTAAAGACAACAGACGGGGCGGGTTGGGATGCGGAGATATCCAATCAGACCTTGACGGCGCAGGGGTATTCAAGACACAATTTAGTGGTAATTCTGAGCAAAAGCCAGCCGATCGGTGAGTGAATTTTTGAGTACCGATAGCGCGGAAGACCCTATGCCGCAATAGCACGGTACCCATGGAGAGAAACATGGGGTGGTTATCGATGTCTATTATGCGGATACCAAGCGGCGCCTCCAATAGAGGTGGCGCACATCGAATTTTTCTTGTTTCTATTAAATATGTGTTTGTCTTGTTTGGATTTAGTTTTGTGCTAAATCGAGCCGACGCAGTTAAACAGCGCCATTTTTCCACAGCGAGCGCTCATTTATTTTTCCTTTGCCCTAAGAGGGGCTTCCATGAACGCTTTGCATAGGAAAGCGCGCGCGCTATTGCTTGGTGCCGTGATGCCGCTCTTGATCCTGATCGGTCAGCCGCCTGCTCAGGCGGTGGTACTCACATCCATTACCGTCACCCCGGCCAACCCCACGATCATGACCGGCCAGATTCTGCCATTCGCCGCCAGCGGAACCTATAGTGACGGTTTCAAACAGACGCTGCTAGCATCCGCTACGGTTATCTCGGCGGGGTATTCTCATACATGCGCATTGCTCGCCAATGGCGCGGTGCAATGCTGGGGGAGTAACAGCTATGGCGAATTGGGCGACGGCACGTCAACTCAATCCGCCACCCCAGTCACCGTAAGCGGGATCAGCAGCGCAACAGCGATCGCTACGGGGTATTCTCACGCCTGTGCGCTGCTTACCAATGGTACGGTGAAATGCTGGGGACGCAACTCGTATGGCCAATTGGGCAATGCCAAGACCGCCGATTCTTTAACCCCGGTTTTTGTGAACGGGATCAGCACCGCCACGGCGATCGCCACGGGGGCCTATCACAGCTGTGCTCTGCTGGCGGATGGTACTGTGAAGTGCTGGGGATATAACTCTCTTGGCCAGTTGGGTAACGGCACGTACACTCAAACCACCACGCCAGTTGCTGTTCTCCAACTCGGCACCGTTACCGCGATCGCGGCAGGGGGTGAGCACAGCTGTGCGTTGCTCGCCAATCAAACGATGAAGTGCTGGGGGTATAACGGCGGTGGCCAGTTGGGCAATATGACGACCGCTAATACGCCCATTCCCACGCCTGTAAAAGATATCAGCACTGCCACGGCAATCGCGGCGGGGGGGCTTCACAGCTGTGCGGTGCTCGCCAATGCAACGGTGAAATGCTGGGGATATAATAAGTACGGTCAGTTGGGTAACGATACACACAATCAATCCACTTTGCCGGTCACCGTGAGCGGGATACGCACCGCCACGGAGATTTCAGCAGGGTTTTCGCACACCTGTGTGCTACTCGTTGATGGGACGGATAGGACGGTGAAATGCTGGGGGGATAACGGCAACGGCCAACTTGGCAACGGTACGACCACGCAATCTGCCGCCCCGATCATTGTGAGCGGGATCAGTACAGCCACGGCCATCGCAACGGGGTATTCTCATACCTGCGCGCTACTCTCTGATGGGACGGCAAAATGCTGGGGATATAACGGCAGTGGCCAACTTGGCAACGGCACGGCCGGCGCTTCAACTACCCCGGACGCGGTGAGCGCCATCAGCACTGCGACGGCGCTTGCGGCAGGGGATGCTCA
>Ga0153916_10001724_pt1 | contig 15878 bp, 17 predicted proteins | sample Opewatmetagenome_FD_109642 | JGI IMG/M metagenome (GOLD analysis project Ga0153916, IMG submission 109642) | Freshwater wetland microbial communities from Ohio, USA - Open water 3 Core 3 Depth 4 metaG | ecosystem: Environmental > Aquatic > Freshwater > Wetlands | place: USA: Ohio, Lake Erie...
TCAGAAAGGCCGTCCGATTCCTGCCGAGCTCGTCCTTAGGGTTATCCCGGCCGAGGTGGCTGCCGCCCCGGCCGCGGAACGCCCGGAAGCCTACCGGCTCTTCAGCCTGGAAGGCCGATTCCTTGCCCTTGCCAAGCCCCTCGAAGGGAAAAACGCTTTTCTCCCCTTCATAGTCCTTTAGAGCATCCACTCGGCGGGGGCAGGCACGGATCTTTTGCCTAATTAATGAAGCGAGGGAGAATCCCTCTGAAAGCCCTCCGCAGCGGCGCGGGCATGGTTCCTCTCGGCAAGCCGAGAGGAGAGCAGAGCGAGGACAGGGAACGGATTTTTCACGCTGGGAAAAATCCGCGTCTTTCTGAAGGACTCTCCCGAGCTTGTCCGAGCCTTTCTTCAACCCGTCCTTGAATTTTGGCCCAACCTGTTGTATTTTAGGGAAGTTATGCGGCTGAACAAGAACCAGGTTGAACACATGGCTTTCATTATTGTCAGGAACCTGACGAAAGAAGGCAAAGTCATCCTCGAGGACCGGGGCCGGATTGTCGAAAGCATCGGCGGCCTGATCACGGAAGATTTCCAGAAAGAGGACCACCTGGACCAGGAAGTGCGGGAGATCCTGAGCAAGCACATGGAGAAGATCCGCAAGGAAAACATAGAGTACCAGACCATGTTCCGGATGATCAAAACCAAGCTGGCCAAGGAAAGGAATATCGTCCTGTGAGTAACCGCCTGTCCCGCGAGAAGATCAACTTTCTCTCCAAGCAGATCCTCGGCCACCTCACCAACAATGACCAGGTTGAGTTCTTGGACGACCCCAACGAGATCCGCCTGGTTATCGTCAAGGCTATCGAAGAGGAAATGCGGCTCTACGAAGCCATCGATCGGAAGGCTATCGAGAAGATTCAATCTCAAAAGAAATCGATCGAAGAAGGCAGCCGCGAATGGGAGATCCTCTACCGCAAATATTATAACGAGGAGCTGTCCAAGCTCGGCAAACTGACCGAGTAAACGCCTCTACCTTCCATGGGCCCGGCCGTCGAGACCGAAGAACGCGTCCGCTACTCAGAAACGGACCAGATGGGCGTAGCCCACAACAAAAGCTATTTCGAATGGTTCGAACTCGGCCGCACCGAATTCTGCCGGAAGAGGGGAATCCCTTACAAGGAAATCGAGGCGCAGGGACTTTATCTCGTTGTCGTCGAGGCCTTCTGCAAATACCGGAAGCCTCTCCGCTATGACCAAGCCTTCATCATCCGGGTGATTCTCCGTGAAGTGACTCCAAAAAAGGTCGTCTTCGACTATGAGATCCTGACTCGGGAAGGCCGCAATCTCGTCGCTTCTGGTTACACGGTCCACATCGCCACCAATGTCCGGGGCGAAGTCTCTTCACTGCCCGCGCCGGTCCTCGACAAGATCAGCGCGGGATAAGGCCCTTTTTCCCTAGGTAGGCCTTGAGGGCGTCGTTCCAGGGGGAGAAATCTCTCAGCCCGGTCTCCTTGGCCCTTTTATTTTCGAGTACCGAATAGAGAGGCCGTCGCGCTTTGGCAGCAAAGGTCTTAGAATCGACCGGTTCCAGGCGGGGCCTGCGGTCCAAGAGGGCAAAGATCTCACGGGCGAACTCATACCAGGTGCATTGCCCCTCGCTGGTCAGGTGATATAGCCCGTAGTGATTCGTGCGGATAAGGTCGCTTGTCCGTTCGGCCAGTTCTGCCGCCGAGGTGGGACTCACCCATTGGTCATCGACCACCCGGAGCGGCCTCCCCTCCTCGGCGAGCGCGATCATCCGGTCGACGAAATTATAGCCTTTCTCCCGGCAGCTGGCTTGGCCGAAGAGCCCGCAGGAGCGGATAAGGAAGTGCCTTTCGATCAGGGCCCGGACGAAGAATTCTCCGGCCAGCTTGGACACGGCATAGACGTTCAGGGGGTTCGGCGGGTCGGACTCGCTGTAGGGCGCCTTCTTCCGGCCGTCAAAGACATAGTCCGTGCTGAAATGGATCAGGACGAAGCCGAACTCGCTGCCCAGCCGGGCCAGGTCCCGGACGGCGATGGCATTGACTCGGAAGGACGTCTCAGGATCATCCTCACATTCGTCCACACGATGGAAGGCGGCCGTGTTGACCACGGCATCGGGCCGCAAAGCCTGGAGGACGCTCCGCATCCTGTCCAGCCGGGTGACGTCGAACTCAGGGTAGTAGAGCGGGAAAACCTCATCCCGGGCCAGGGTACTCACCAACTCGGAACCCAGCTGTCCGTCGGCGCCGATGACGACGATTCTCATAACTCTCCCTGCGAAAAAAAAGGCCAAGGACGACTCCTTGGCCTTTCACGATGCGATTTTATCGTTTGACTCAGAAGATGTACCGGAACCCCAGCAACAGCTTGTGGTTCTTTTCGAAAGAACGATCGGAGGTAAGCACTGGAGCGCGTAACTCAAACAAGATTGAGCCGACCGAGGAATTCACCTTGAAAAGGTCGATACCCACTTCGCCGACCAGGTCGATTCCGGCCTTCCGTGTCGTTTGGTCCTTGGTGCTGAAGCCCAGACCGCCGGCCAAGAAGCCCGGACCGGCATGGACGTTCAGGAGGGCATTGCCCATCACGAACGAGGTCCACGGTTCGCCTCTGACCGGAAAACCGCCGCCGAAGGATAGGATAAAGTCCAGCGTGTCGGGCACGATCTTATAAAGCAACCCCGCTCTGGCCCACAGCATGGCCGTATAGGTACCGCGCAGGAGTCCGGGACCGCCTTCAACCAAGAAGAACAGCCGTTTCTGGGTGACATCGACTACCACCCGGCAGGGTTCGGAAACAGCGCCGAAATCGTCGGTCACGACCACCGTGATGGCATAGGTTCCCGGCTGGTCAAATATCTTATCCCAAACAAAGGGCGCATCGCCGTCCATGAACTTATCGACAGCGTTCCCGGCGGCGTCGGTGATGGCGAAATCGGCCTTGCTGACCCGGCCATCGGAATCGGCCGACCCGGACGCATCGATGGTGACGGCTCTGCCGACCATGTTCTTGCAAGGCTGGCAGGAAGTCGTGAGAGCGCAGGTCGGAGGAGCGTTGACGAAGACTTTCGCCTCACAGGCATTGGTCGAGACTTTGTCCTGGGTATTGGTGGCCCGCCCTTTGAAGGTATAAACCCCGGGCTTGTCGAAGCTCACCTGCTTTTTTGCAGAATCAGGGGTTAGGGCATGAGTGGCCAGCTTCGCTCCGTCCGGCCCCAAAACGTCGACTTCCATCGACTTGGCCAGCTGGGTGCCACCCATATCAATAGTCACCGGGTCTTTGAGGTTGACCTTGGCCGGCGAGACGACCAGGTTGCAGACGGCCGGCGGGAGCTCGAGGTCGGTGATGCTGCGCAGCGAGATGTTGCCGCACGGCCGGGGCATCACAAATTCATAAGCCTTATAGTCCTTTGTGACGGTGAACGCGAACACGTCCAAGGGCGCTTTGCCGGCCCACTCGACGTCCTGGGCGACTTTCACTTTTCCGTGTGAGCGGAAAAGCATCCAGTAGAGATGGTCGCCGACGGCGAGGGATTTCTCCTCGAATGAAGCGCTCTTCAGCTGTTCCATGAAGGGAAGATAAAGATCACCGGAACCGGCCAGGTCGAAGCCGTACTTGATGTCCGCCGCGTAGCGGTCCACCAGCATCTTCATGACTTCCTGGGTCGGGACCTTCCCCCGGACCCTCACCAGGGTGTACTGTCCGATGCTCTTGAGCTTGTTGGTCTCCGCATAGGTGCTCAAGGCGAAGACGGCAAGCAGAAGAACGAGAATGACAAAAACCTTCTTATTTCTCATTGCGCCTCCTTAAAATTGCCCTGAAAGGGGAAAAACAGGTCCATTAAGGTATTTTCATATGTTTTTTAAAGGAAAAAGAACTTTTTGTCAAGAGAAAATCAAGGTTTTATCGGCCTGGGGGGAATGCAGGAAATAGCGGACGATCCTGCGAATGAGCCCCGAGTCCCGCGGTTTCATGCCCAGGGCTTTCTCGAACAGGGACGAAGTCTCCAAGCCGAGGCCGATGAGCCGACTCAGGGACTCGCGGGCGGCCGGGATATCGATCTCGGGATGAAATTGGATGCCCCAAACCGGCCGGCCCTCGAGCTCAAAGGCTTGGACCGGGCAACCCGGAGTCGAGGCCAGAATACGGAAATCCTCGTTCAGGCCGATGACCTCATCAAAATGAATCGAGAATGCGTAGATAGTGCCTTTTTCCCCCAAGAGACCGCTTTTTTCTCGGATGTCGATCGGATGCCAGCCGATCTCCGGCTGGAGAGCCCGTCGAACGCTGGCGGGCCCCCTTATGGCCAAGGCCAGGAGCTGATGGCCGTAGCAACTCCCAATGATGGGGAGGTTCCGGCTCAAAACTTGCCGGACAAACTCGATCTCCGCGTCCACCCAGCCTTCCCGCTCCATAATCGAAGCCTCGGACCCCGTCAGGATGAAGTGGGTGAAGTCTTTCTTCAAGTCCGGGAGCCTCCTTTCGGGCGCCCGGAAAGTAGAGAACGGGACCTGGAGAAAAGCGGCCCAATGATCGACTGGACTATAGACATAAGGGTCGATAGAATTGTCGACGATCGCCACCCGGATATCTTTTTTGTCCGCTGGGCTCATTTTCTATGCTGGTAGAGCCTCATATTATAGCGGGGCCCGCGAAAAACTCAATCGGGGCTCTTTTGTATGTCCCCGGATTTTGATATAATCATTCTTCGCGGAAGGAGATCGCGCCGTGCACAAAGTCGAAGAAGCCACCCAACTTCATGTGACCACCCCTAACGAGCCGGGCATCTTGGGCCGAGTTCTGGGAACGCTGGCCAACGCCGGAGTCAACCTCAAGGCGCTCTGCGCCTACTCGGACAAGGATCAAGGGCACTTCCTGCTGATCACCGCCGATAACAAAAAAGCCGGAAAATCGCTAAAGGCGCTCGGCTACAAGGTCAAAACGGATCAAGTCATCACGGTTGAAATCGGCGATCGAATCGGAGCCGGAGCGGAAATCGGCGCCCTTTTGGGGAACGCCATCGTCGACATCGACAATTGCTATGGGACATCGGCCGGGCTGGGTCGCGCCCTACTTGTGTTCAAGACGAATAAGCACAAGAAAGCGCTGGAGACCCTGAAATAACGGTCCCGCTCGCCTGCCTTTCCTACTTTAGGGGGACGATCTTAAAAATCACTCCCTTGGGATCGGGACAGGTCAGGAAATCCGTCTCCGCGATCCAGTCGTCATCGGGGAGCTCCTCCTCCCTCTGCTTTGCTGTCAGGAAGGGAAAGAGGCTATTCAGGGCAAAAATGCAGACGCGCTTGCCGACGGGGATCTCGATTGTGCCCTCTCCCCGGATGTAGAACGTATCGCCGACCTTATGTCTGGCTCCGCAGCGCTCCTTGACCTCGACGACCTCAACCTTCAAATCTTTCATCCCTCCTCCTATCGGCTTCACTATACAAACCAACGGCGAGAAATGCAAGTTTGGCCCGATAATGACCAGTTCTGGAAATGCGTTGACAAACCGGAATTGTTTGGAATAAAATAACCCTCCCGAGTGTAGAGGATATTTAGGAGGCCCATATGGCGACGAAAGCCGAACCCAATGTCGTTCCGCTGTGTGACGTTTTGCTCGTTCTCCTGATCATTTTCATGGTCATCACACCGATCGTTCAGAAGGGGATCGACGTCAAGCTGCCGGAGACCTCGGCCGATACGGGCGGCGGGATGCCGACCGGCCTGATCGTTTTGACGATGAAGAAAGACCTTTCGGTGCTGATCAACCAGCAGGTGGTCGATCTCAAGGTTCTCCAGGACGAGCTCAGGCGGATTTATTCGGCCCGCCAGGACAAGACGATCTTCATCAGAGCCGATGCCAAGCTCCCGTACGGCCGCATAATGGAAATGATCGACATCGCCAAGGGAGCGGGTGTTGATACTCTGGGGATAATCCCTGAGTACTTCACTGAAGAAGAAACCCAATAGGGGGCGTTTAGTCCGATCTGTCTGTCCCCATGGCCGGCAGAAATAATCTCTTTTTCTTGCTGGGCCTCCTCTTGATTGCCGGACCAGCAGGCGCCCAAGTCGAGCTCGTGGGCCCGCTCACGCCGGAAAAGATCCTGCAGGAAATACCGGAGTGGAAACTTTTCGTCGAAGGGTACTCCCCTCACCTCGATATCATCAGCCGGCTCCAGGCCGTCTCAGAAGAAGTCCGGATCGAAATCTTTCTGGGGACATGGTGTCCCGACTGCCGGCAGCATGTCAGCGCCTACATCAAGATCATGGACATGGTCCAGAGCCCGATGATTCGGACGGCCTACACCGGGGTGCCGCGCAACCGGGAGGCCCGGGGCCCCTACATCGAGGGAAGGAACATCGAACGGCTCCCCACTTTCATCATTATCCTGAGGGGTCAAGAGATCGGCCGCATCATCGAAACGCCTTCGAAATCGGTCGAGGAAGACCTCTGGGAAATATTGGGGCTGAAGCTCGGCGGGCTCTGAAGCACCCGCCGACTCTCATTTAATCGGCCCGATCACTTCGCGCGAGATCACCATCCTCTGGATTTCGTTTGTCCCCTCATAGATCTGGAGGAGCTTAGCGTCCCGCATCAGCTTCTCCATCGGATAGTCCTTCATGTAGCCATAGCCGCCGAAAATCTGCAGCGCCTCGACCGTCGTCCGCATGGCCACGTCTGAGCCGAAACACTTGGCCATGGCCGATTCCTTGCCGCACGGCTTGCCCTGATCCATCAGCCAGGCGGAGTGCCAGACGAGATGGCGGGCGGCGTTGACCTCCATGGCCATCTGGGCAATCTTGAAGGCAGTGTTCTGGAAGAGTGCAATCGGCTTGCCGAACTGCTGACGCGTCTTGGCGTAGTCGATCGCGTATTCCAGGGCCGTCCGGGCGACTCCGACACCGGCGGCGCCGACCGAGGCCCGCGTCATGTCCAGAGTCTTCATGGCCACGATGAACCCCATGCCTTCCCTGGCCAACAGGTTCCCGACGGGCACCCGCACATCTTCGAAAAAGAGCTCGGTGGTGTTGGAAGCGCGATGCCCTAGCTTGTCCTCTTCCTTTCCGATGGTGATCCCCGGCGTCTCCCGCGGGACGACGATGGCGCTGACTCCCCGAATCCCCTTATCGGGCTCGGTCAGGGCAAAGAGGACGTATAACCCGGCGATCCCGCCGTTCGTGATAAAGCACTTGGAACCGTTGATGACATAATGGTCGCCGTCAAGCAGGGCCCTCGTCTTGGTCGCTCCGGCGTCCGAACCGGCCTCCCGCTCGGTCAGACAGAAGGCGGCAAAGCCCATCTTCTTGGTGAAGGGAGCCAGGAATTTTTTCTTCTGCTCATCGGTGCCGAAGAGGATGATGGGGGTAAAAGCCAGAGAGCTCGCCATTATGGTGGTGAACATCCCGGCGCAGCCGGCGGCCAGCTCCTCGCTTATAATGGCGATCTCTAACTCCTTCAGCCCGCCGCCATCATACTCCTGCGGGATGTTGCAGGTGATGAACCCGGCCTCGAAGGCCTTCTTCATGATCTCCTCGGGGAACTCGTCCCCCCTGTCATACTTGGCTGCGTTCGGACGCATCTCCTTGACGGCAAACTCGCGGGCCATATCCTGCAGCGCCTTCTGTTCTTCGGTCAAGCTGAAATCGATCATGATCTCCTCCTTTTTCTTTTCTTCGAAATCGCATCGACTTTATATACTGGATGAGAATTCAAAGTCAATCGGATGACGGCCGGACGGCATCCGGCCGAAAAACGAGTCGTTCCCGAGTCAGGCGGGCCGAGGCGTTCTCAAGGCCGAAGACGGAGTTGACAACATCCTGAGGCCGGAGGCCCCGGCGCGAAAGCGCCGGGAGTTCGAGATAGAGCTTCATCTCTGCTCCCTCCACCCAAAAACCGTCGAGCGAACCGGGATGCGCCTCAATCATGCGCGCCAGCTCATTCTGGATGAAGTCGAGGTCCCCAACTTCACCCTCCCCGATCGCGGTTTTCCTGGCCGCCAGGGCCGCACAGACAGACTCGTCCTTGAGGTCCAGGGAGTAAACCATCGACTTGATCCGTTCGTTGAGAGAGGCCTCGGAATCGCCCACTCGGCGGACGCGCAGAAAACGGATCCCCGAGCGCACCGACCGATTGAGACGCCGGAGAAGGGCCTTCTCCTCAAATCGATAGAAAGACCTGAACTCGAAACAGTCCTCTCTGGCTTCCATGCCCAGAGGAAGGGCGGGCGCATAGGAGACCAGCATCTTGGGATGGAATCCGGCCGAGTGGGCGACTTCGACTCCGGCTCGGCGCAGGGACCTCTGGAGGTGATTGGCCAGGTCGCGGTGAGAAAGGAACCGCGCCAGACCGGACTTCTCATAATAGGCCTCGTAGCGGAGGGCCTGGTCCATTCTCCTGCCGAAGGAGGCGGGCCTGGGGGTCCTCGGCCGAGAAGCGGACGGCCATGTCCTGCGAGGCCGCATAGTGGAATCGCAACCCTGGCACCGGCCGCAATCGCTGTCCAGGCAGGAGGCTGTTCTTTCCTCCCCGAACGCCTTTTCCAGTTCGGACAGGAGGAACTTTTTCTTGATCCCGGTTTCGATGTGGTCCCAGGGCAGCACGGCGTCCTTCTCCAGGGGGCCAAGATAAGTCCGGTAGTCAATCCCCTGCGCAGAGAACGCCTCGGCCCAGCAAGCGAAATCGAACCGGTCCCTCCAACTGTCAAACCGGGCGCCTCTCTTCCAGGCCTGGATAACGGCCGGACCCAACCTTCTGTCGCCCCGGGAAAAGACGGCTTCGAGCATAGAGCTCCTGGTCGGGTGGGTCTTGATCGCGATCGACCGGAACCGGCTCAGCCGCGAACGGATGAGTCTCTGTTTTTCTCCGAGCGTCTTCTCCTCCTCCATGGACAGCCATTGGAAAGGGGTGTGCGGCTTGGGGATAAAAGAGGAAAGACTGAGGTTGATCCGGGGCGCGGTCTTCATCAGGCTCTTCCCCAACCCATGGACCTCCTCGACGAGCCGAACGATCCCTTCAAGGTCCTCCTGCTTTTCAGTGGGCAGCCCGATCATGAAATACAGCTTGAGGAGCCGCCAGCCCCTCCCGAAAGCCGTGGCCGCGGCGTCCAGGATATCCTGATTGTCGAGCTGTTTGTTGATGACCCTTCGGAGCCGGTCCGTCCCCGCCTCAGGGACAAGGGTGAAGCCCGTTTTCCGGACCTTGAGGATGTTTTCAGTCACCGCCGGGGACAGCCCCTTGGGCCGGAGAGAAGACAGCGACAGAGAGATCTTTTGATCAGCAAGATCGCCCATCAGAGCCGTCACTATCTCTTCAAGAAATGGATAATCGCTGATGGAGAGTGCCGAGAGCGAGACATCCTCGAACCCCGTCGCCGCGATACTCCGCCGGACCCTCCTCCGGACGAGCTCCGGCTCCATGACTCGAAAAGGGAAATAGATGCCGGTCGCCTGACAAAAACGGCATCGCTGCGGACAGCCCCTGGCCGCCTCGATGGTCACCCGGTCGAAAACAGCCTGAATATCGGGCACGACGATCGCCTCGGGATAGGAGGGCCTGCCCAAATGCGGCTTGATCCTTTTTCTGATCCTGTCCGGCGCTCCAGCCAGCGGCCTTCTGGCTAATAGGCCGGAACCTTGGGGAACATAGCTCTCATATAGCCGGGGTACGTAAACCCCCGGGATTTCCGCAAGGCGGCTCAGCATTTCCTCTCTTGTTGCCCCGCTCTTGCGGAGAGCGATGAATCTCTCGGCGATCTCTAGGAAGGCGTCTTCGCCGTCCCCGATGAGGAAGGCATCAAAGATGTCGGACACCGGCTCCGGGTTGAAGGCCGCAGGACCTCCGGCCAGCACCAGCGGCGACCCCGCTCCCCTGTCTGTCGAAAGGAGAGGAACTCCGCCCAGGTCGAGCACAGTTATGATGTTGGAATAGTTGAGCTCGTACAGAAGAGAAAAACCAAGGATGTCAAACTCGCCGACGGGAAGGCGGCTTTCCAAGGAAAAGAGGGGAAGCCGGCTTGAGCGCAAGCTCTCCTCCATGTCCGGCCAGGGCGCAAACACCCGTTCCGCCGCCAGGCTGGGGTGACGGTTAAGGATGTCGTACAGGATTTTCTGTCCGAGGTAGGACATCCCGATTTCATAGACGTCGGGAAAGACCAGGGCGATCCGAGCCTCGATCCCGGCGGGGTCCTTGCGGACGGCATTCCATTCCCCGCCGATGTACCGGCCCGGCTTTTCCACCCTTTCCAGGACTGTTTCCAAACTGTCTTTAAGACCCATTCTTCTACCTTGATGGAAGGGCCCTCTCGACGAGCGCGATCATGGCGGCCTTCGCGCTTTTCATAAATTAGATATTGGCAAACCGCCTCATCTTGACGTTCAACACAAGGCCAACACCAAGAAAGTTGGCCAGGAGAGAAGACCCGCCGTAGCTGATCAAGGGGAGCGGAATACCGACGATCGGGAAAATGCCGATAACCATAGCCACGTTGACGAGAAGCTGGAAGGCGATCATCAGGCTGACCATGAACGTGATATAGACTCCCGCCCGATCCCTGGATTTCGCGGCCGACCGGAATAACCTCCAAAGAAAAAGGTAATAGAGCAGCAAAACTCCGACCACTCCGAGAAACCCGAATTCTTCGCCGATGACGGAGAAGACGAAGTCCGTGTGCCGGGCCGGAAGGAACTTGAGTTGGCTTTGGCTCCCTCTGGCGAAACCCTTACCCAAAAAGCCGCCCGAGCCGATGGCGATCTTGGATTGCAGGATGTGATAGCCGGAGCCCTGCGGGTCCCGGCTGGGGAAGACGACAGTGGCCAGTCTGTTCTTCTGGTAGTCCTTAAGATAGAAGTTCCAGCCGGCGATTCCGGCAAAGATCGCCAGAATAAGAATCCAGATCATCGCCCTTCGCCTCAGACCGGCCAGGATCAGGGACCCAAGAAGCAGGGGAAGGAAGCTTACCGCCGTTCCCAGGTCCGGCTGCAAAGCAACTAGAAGGAATGGCAGAGCAACGAGACCGGAGCTGGCAACCACGGCCGCCCCGGAAACATGGCTCCTTTTATACTCGGCAAAGAGCTGGGCCAGGACCAGGATGATAGCGATCTTGGCCAGTTCAGAGGGCTGAATCTGGAAATAGCGCAACCTTATCCAGCTCCCCTTGCTGATGAACCGGCTGAAAAGCAGCATCAGCAGAAGAACAAAGACCACCGCCCCATAAAAATAGAAGGAGAAGGTCATCAAGACCTTATAATCGATGAGCAAAATAATAAGCAGGGCCAGGAGGCTCGCACCCAAGAAGATGAGCTGTCTCCAGTGATAGTTACCCGGCACATAATGGGAGGCACTGTAAATCACCACGACTCCGAGCAGAGAGTTCAGGACCAGAAGGCCGATCAGGAACCAGTCGATATTCTCAATCAATCGCCGGTCTATCATTTTTTTCCTTGTAGAGTGCAAAGAGCTCTTTGGCCAAAGGAGCAGCGGTGGCACCTCCCATCCCGCCATACTCGACCAACACGGTGACCACCACTTGCGGATTATCCCTCGGCGCAAAACCCGTAAACCAGGAGTGGGTCTTGATCTCCTTGCCGAGCTTTTCGGCCCGCTCCCGGCTGATGAGTTGGGTTGAGCCGGTCTTGCCGCAGACGTCGAAGCCGTCGACTTTGGCTCCACGGCCGGTCCCCTCTTGGTTGACGCTCTTCCACATGCCCCGGATAACCGTCTCGAAGCAGTCGGGCCTAATCTTCTCGCCGGGAGTGCCGCCCGCGGCCTTTGTCGCTGGCCGGTCCTGAGAAGAGCCGGAGGTCAATAGGAGTCGGGGAATGACGCCGCGGCCTCGGTTGGCTACGAGAGCCGTGTGGACAGCGATCTGGATGGGAGTGACCACAAGCGGTCCCTGACCGATGGAAACGGAAATCGTTTCACCGGGGTACCAGTCTGACTTACGGACGCTCCGGCTCCACTCCACCGTCGGAACCAGACCCTCCTTCTCCCCAGGAAGATCGATCCCCGTCTTCTCCCCGAGGCCCAGCATCAAGGCGGACTCGGCGATCCGGTCGATGCCCAGCCGGCGGCCGACATTGTAAAAATAGACATTGCAGGAATGCCGGATGGCGTCGGTCAGGGTAAGCGCTCCGTGTCCTCCCCTCTGCCAGCAATTAAAGGCGCGGCCATAGAAATGCACGGAGCCGGCGCAGAAGAAGGAGGTCTGCTCGGTGATCACGCCGGCATTCAAGGCTCCGAGGGCCATGGTCAGCTTGAAAATGGAGCCCGGCGCGTACAGGCCCCGGATAGCCCTATTCTCCAAAGGATGGTCCTCCCGGTTAATGAGATCCATCCACTCTTGGGGTGAGAAGCGAGTCACGAACTTGTTCGGGTCATACGTGGGAAAGCTCGCCAGCGCCAGCATCTCACCGCTCCTTGGGTCGAGGATGACGATGGCTCCCTCTCTGCCCTCGAGAAGCTGGGTGGCCTTCCGCTGCAGGTCGAAATCCAGGGAGAGCTGGATGTCCCGGCCCGGCGTAGGCTCTGACCGGGACGTCTCGCCCCGGCCGCGTCCCTGGCTGTCCACTATCTCCAGCCGCCGGCCGTCGGCTCCCACGAGAATGGACTCATACTGTTTCTCCACTCCGGTCCGGCCGACCATATCCCCCAGGCTCCTGTCTGGATAGGCCTCGCTCTTGAGCTCCGGAGCAGATAGCTCCTGCATATAGCCGATGACATGGGCGGCGAGGCTCCCGAATGCATAGTACCGGCGCGGGTCGGTTTCGACGATGAGCTCAGGGAGCTCGAGCCTCCGGGACTCGATCCGGGAGACGTCCTTCAAGTCCAAGTTGTCTTTGACCACGATCGGCCGGAAAAGAGGGAGGGATTCATACTTGGTTATCCGTGTCTTCAGGTCTTCCGGAGAGATCTCCAAGAGACGGCCGACCTGGGCCAGCGACTGGTCGTAGTCCCGGCAGTTTTCCCGGATGATCGAGGCCTTGAAGGAGGCCGTGTTTTCGGCCAGGATGACGTCGTTTCGGTCCGTGATCAGCCCGCGGGGCGCCAGGATGACGCTCTCCCGGGTACGGTTGGCTTCGGCCTGGGTCCAATATTTCTTGTGATCAAGGATCTGGATCTTCCAGCAGAAGAAGACGAGCAAAAGAAGCAGAAGGCCGATGACGATAGAAGCCTTATGGGTTCGGCTCAGGATGAGCGAGAGGTCTTCATAAAACCTATTTTTCTCCATCGCCGGTGCTTACGACCTCCGGGCTTCCCTCCTCCGGTTGACCTGAAAGACGGCGGTAACGGCCAGGGCCGTGAACAGGGGTTGCAGGAATATGAGCCCGCCGGCCGTTGCGAAGCCCTCGCCGAAGAGAAAAAGGGCCAGGGATTTCCAGAGGAGAAGTTCAAGGGCCGCCATGACGAGGGCCAAGACAAAAGACCGGGATACGGGAGTGACGTTGATCTTCCGGGAGATGTACCCCGCGCCGAATCCCAGGAGCGTCTTGGTCAGGCCTCCCACTCCAAAGACTCCCAGGGAGAACGAATCCTGGAGGAGGCCACAGACCGTCCCCATGATTGCCCCGAAGACCTCATGCCGGGTCAAGCCAAAGTAAAGGACGACCCAGGAAAAAGCATTGAAGACGACAAGAAGTTGCGCCGATAGCTGGCCCAAAAAAGCATGCAGGGCTATGGCCAGGACGATCCCGACGGCGCCCTCAATTATATGCTTCATGGCCGGATTGCCTCAAGACAAGTCCCTTAAGTCGGCGGTGAAGACCGCTACCTGGTCCAAGTCTGAAAGGTCAAAATAGGGCTGGACGATGATCTTCTTGAACAAATCGGTATCCTCGACGACGGATATGATCCTCCCAAGCGGGAGGCCCGACGGGTAAACGCCGTCGAGCCCCGAAGTCAAGACTTCCTCGTCCACTGTGACTTCCCTGTTGGTCTTGACAATGTACTTGAGCCGGCACTTCCCTTCGGCGTCTCCCTGCAGGATGCCGACCACGCGGTAGCGCTCGGTTAAAACCCCCACTCCGCTGTCCTCATCCGTGATGAGTTGGACGCGCGACTCTCCCGCTGTGACGGGTTCGACCACGCGGCCGACAAGTCGGCCCTTCCTGTCCAGGACCACCATGTCTTTGCGAACACCGTCGGCCGATCCCTTGTTCAGGTGGATGGATTTATGGATCTGGCTGGAATCGATCCCGATGACCGAGGCCACCAGGATCGACTGGGAGACCGTCGAGAGCAGGTTTCGGATTTCCTCGGCCCCCTGGAACTTCAGGAGCAGGTTCTTGAGCGCCAGGTTCTCCTGGTGGAGCCGGAAGGCTTCGTCCCTCAGAGACTGGTTCTGCCGTTGGACGTCCCGGAAATAAAAATAGTTCCGCGAGAAATTCTTCAGCCCCCGGAAAAAGGAAACGACGCCGTGCTCGATTGGAGAAAAAACGGAGAAGACCGCCCTCTCGAAATACGATGACTCGTTCCCTTTAGGCACCTGAATCGAGATGAGCAGCAGATGGACGAAAACCAGTCCCAGCAAAAGGAGAAAACGTTTTTTTTCTTTCACGCTCCGCTAGTCGAGAGCGATCTTTTTCAGCAGATCGAGGTCATCCAACAGTTTGCCGGCCCCGAGGACCACGCTGGTCAGGGGATCATCGGTGACAAAGATGGGAAGCTGCGTCTCATCGCGGAGTCGCTTGTCCAGGTTTTTAAGGAGCGCTCCGCCTCCGGTGAGGACAATACCCCGGTCGATGATGTCGGCCGAGAGCTCGGGCGGGGTCTTCTCCAGGGCGATGCGAACGGCGTTGACGATCGCCGCGACGACGTCTTCCAAGGCCTCCCGGATCTCCTGGTCATCGACGACGATCGTCTTGGGGATGCCCTCCCTGAGGTCCCGGCCTTTGATTTCCATGGTCATGGGCTCGTCCAACGGATAGGCCGAGCCGAGCTGAATCTTCAGCGTCTCGGCCGAGCGTTCGCCGATCAGCAGGTTGTACTTCTTCTTCAGGTAGGAGATGATCTCGTCGTCCATCTCGTTCCCGGCGATGCGGATGGAATGGTTAAAGACGATGCCGTTCATGGATATGACGGCGATGTCTGTGGTCCCGCCGCCGATGTCGACGATCATGTTGCCGGTCGGCTCGGAGATGGGAAGGTCGGCCCCGACCGCGGCGGTCATCGGCTGCTCCACGAGATAGACTTCGGACGCCTTGGCCCGCATGGCCACGTCCTTGACGGCGCGGCGTTCGACCTGGGTTATGCCCGTGGGGATGCCGATGACGATGCGCGGCCGCAGCCAGAAGCCACGGTTGTTGGTCGCTTTTTTGATGAAGTAGTCGAGCATCTTCTCGGCGATCTCGAAATCGGCGATGACGCCGTCCCTCATCGGCTTGATGGCCGTGACCGAGGTCGGCGTCTTACCCAGCATATCCTTGGCCCGACCTCCCACGGCCTCAACCTTTCCGGAGATTTTATTGACGACGACGATCGAAGGTTCCTGGACGATGATCCCTCTCCCCTTGAGAAAGACAAGCGTATTGGCCGTGCCCAGGTCGATGGCCAGATCGCAAAACAATCGGTTCTTGAACCAGCTGATGATGCTCATGGTCTTCCTTCAGAGTTCTCTATTGTATTCCAGACGAATCCTCATTTGCAAGCATCGGGGACGTTCCCCGAGGTGCCACCCCACATAGGGTGGTTCCCCGGGGGACGTCCCCCAGAGGACTCCCCCTATTTATTGACTTGACGAACGAAGGAGAATTTTAATATACATTAAGACACTACTAAAAAAAGGAGCGAGGGATGAGTTACAAGCCTTACGTCCCGGAAAAAACCGATCTCCGCGAGTTCACGCTGAGAGCCCTGATCTTGGGCGTGATCATGA
>Ga0153916_10001725_pt1 | contig 15878 bp, 16 predicted proteins | sample Opewatmetagenome_FD_109642 | JGI IMG/M metagenome (GOLD analysis project Ga0153916, IMG submission 109642) | Freshwater wetland microbial communities from Ohio, USA - Open water 3 Core 3 Depth 4 metaG | ecosystem: Environmental > Aquatic > Freshwater > Wetlands | place: USA: Ohio, Lake Erie...
ATCTCTCATAATGCCGTACGAAGCACGACTTAGGAATCTGACTTACTCTGCTCCTGTCACTTTAGAAATAACTGTCAAGAAAGGAGATACTGTCGACTCTGAAACAGTTGAGGTAGGAAAAATCCCAATCATGGTAAAGAGCAAGGCGTGCAATACTTACGGAATGTCTAATGAAGAATTGATTGACAATTATTCTGACCCATTAGATCCCGGAGGATATTTCATAATAAACGGAAATGAAAGAGTCATGGTTATGGCAGAAGACCTGGCAGAGAACCAGCCTTTCATTGAGGTCAACAGCAAGGGAAATTTAAACCTAAGGCTTTTTTCTCTTAAAGGAACTTACAGAATTCCGATTACAATTTCTGAAAATAAGGAAGGACTTTTAGAGTTGTCTTTCAGCAGATTCAAGGATTTGCCTGCAATAGTTATGCTGAAAGCTCTCGGATTAGTAAAAGAGTCTGACATTGCAAAGTATATCGGAAAAGAAACTGATTCTGTCATTGTGAATCTGTACGAATTCGTGAACTTGGCAACAAGAGAAGATGCAATGATGTTCATTGCAGAAAAAACAGGGCTTCAGGGTACGAAAAAAGAAATTCTCGACAGAATCAAGCAGAGGATTGACTCTTATCTTCTTCCGCATATTGGGCAGAAAAAAGAAGACAGAACGAACAAGGCAGTTACAATCTGCAAACTGATAAGACAATTCCTCATTGCTAAGGAAAATCCGGAGTTAAGAACAGACAAAGACCATTATTCGAATAAAAGAGTTCGATTGTCTGGTGATTTGCTCGCCAATCTATTCAGAGTCAATCTTGGAATTTTGATAAGAGATATACAATATTCAATACAAAAATCTTCAAAGAGGAAAAAGTTTTTTTCTATTCGTGTCATAGCAAAATCGACTTTGTTTTCCCATAGGGTAGAAAGCGCAATTGCAACAGGAAGCTGGACAGGGGAAAGAAGCGGAGTCACGCAAAACATGGATAAAACAAATTATCTGGCGATGATTTCGCAACTGCAGCGTGTCTCTTCGATGCTTCCTTCTGATCAGGAAAATTTCCTTGCAAGAACCCTTCATCCCACACACTATGGAAGGTTCTGCCCTATAGAAACTCCAGAAGGAACTGAAATAGGGCTGAGAAAAAATCTTGCAATACTCAGTAAGATATCCACCAGAGTAGAACTTGACAACGAGAAATTTCTCAGAGAACTGGAAAATCTCGGGATGGAGAGGGAGGGATTTGAAGGAGCCGATGTTTTTCTGAATGGAAGGTTTATAGGAAACACAAAAAATCCAGAAGAGTTTGTGAAGAAAGTGAAAGAAAAAAGACGTGAGGGGTTTTTTCCTATACAAATGAGTGTCAGAAGTGATACTGGCTTTAAAACAGTTCTTATTTCAACAGAACCGGGAAGGGTTTTGCGTCCGCTGATAATTGTTGAAAACGGAATCTCGAAATTAAAAAATGAGCACAAAATACAAATCGAGAATGGAGAATTAAAGTGGAACGATTTGTTGAACAAAGGAATAATAGAATACATCGATGCTGCTGAAGAGGAAAATGCACTGGTTTCTTTGTACGAAGAGAAACTGACTCCTGAACATACCCATCTTGAAATTGATAACATGGATTTGCTTGGAGTTGTTACGAGTTTAGTTCCTTATGGAAATCACGACCAGAGTTCAAGGCTTAATCGTGGTTCCAAGACGCAAAAGCAAGCCCTTGGATTGTATGCAGCGAATTACCTCTGCAGGCTAGATACAGATGTCAGCATTTTGCAATATCCACAAAAACCAATTGTGAGGAGCTTCATTTATGATACACTGAATACTTACCCTGCAGGCCAGAACCTCGTTGTGGCAGTCATGACATATGAAGGTTATAACATGGAAGATGCTCTCGTCTTCAATAAAGGAAGTTTGGATAGGGGGGTTGGAAGGAGCTTCTATTTCCGTCCTTATTCTGCTGTTGAAATGAATTACGCAGGAGGGCTGAAAGATGAGATAGTGATTCCTGAAAAAGACGCTTCGGGGTATAGAACAGAAGCCAGTTACAGATATCTAGAAGGAGATGGAATAATCTATCCTGAAGCAGAAGTCAACGAAGGAGAGGTAATGATAGGAAAGATGTCTCCTCCTAAATTCCTTTCTGAAGCAAGGGAAATCTCAGTAAAGACAAAGAAAGAGTCAAGTGTTACGATGAGGCAGGAAGAAAAAGGAATTATCGATGCTGTTTTTGTCACAGAAGATTCTGAAGGAAACAAGATTGTTCAGGTCAGGACAAGAGATCCAAGAGTTCCTGAACTAGGAGACAAGTTTGCAACCTCTCACGGACAAAAAGGGGTCATTGGAATGATAGTTCCGCAGGAAGATGTTCCATTCACTTCGAGAGGAGTTAGGCCTGATGTGATATTCAATCCACATGGTTTGCCGAGCAGAATGACTGTAGGTTATCTCCTTGAACTCTTAGCTGGAAAAGTAGGAAGCTTGAGTGGAGAGGTTATTGACGGAACCTGCTTCTCTGGAGTTGGAAAGAAAGAGCTGGAAGAGCAGTTGAGAAATCTCGGTTTCAGGTATGACGGAAAAGAAACCATGTATAATGGAATTACTGGAAAGAGAATGGCTATGAAAATATTCGTGGGAAATCTGTATTACTTGAAATTGAAGTATATGGTAGGAAACAAGATGCACGGAAGGGCATCAGGAAAAGTAGCATTGCTCACGAGACAGCCTATTGAAGGAAGAAGCAGAGGAGGTGCACTGAGATTAGGAGAGATGGAGCAGGAAGCATTAGTTGCCCATGGAGCATCTCTGTTGCTGAAAGAGAGATATGATTCAGACAAAGTCGTTCTTCCTATATGCATGAAATGCGGAAGCATTGGAATTGACGACAACATCAGAAATAAATTGCTTTGTCCAATGTGCGGAAGCGAGGACATCGAGCCAGTTGAGATGTCTTATGCTTTCAAGCTTCTCTTGGAGGAGCTGCAAGGACTTCACATCCACATCACATTTGGATTGAAGAATAAATATGAGTAAAATGGAAAAAGATAAATTAGCCGACATAATGAGTAGCATATGGGATGGAAAAACAAAATCATTCACAATATTCTGTCCTGAATGTGAATTTTATAGAACGACTAGTATAGAAGATAGGTGTTATTGGGGTGTGGCATATAAAGTATTAGATAAAACAAAAATATTATCCTATTGTCAATTAACAAATAAACCAAGCCCAAGAATATTCAAAAAATGATAGAACAAAAACCAGTCAGGAAGAGAGTAGAAGAAATAAGATTCTCTCTGTTTAGTCCAGAGGACATCAAAAAAATATCAGCAGCAAAGATAGTCACACCTGAATTGTATAACATAGACGGTTATCCAGTAGATGGCGGACTGATGGATTTGCGTCTTGGAGCTATAGACCCGGGGGTGAGATGCAGAACATGCGGAGGGAGACTGAAAGAATGTTTAGGACACTCTGGAAGCATTGACTTGGCAAGACCGATAATTCATCTGAAATATGTTCCGCTGATTGAACTTGGATTGAGATGCTTCTGCAGGCAGTGCGGGAAACTCTTACTTTCTGACAAAGACTTAGAAAAGTATTCTGCGAGCGAGAGAGCAAAAAAGGCAAAGGATGCCAAGAAATGCCCTCATTGCGGAGCAGCACACGAGAAGGTAAAATTAGATAAGCCGACAAATTTTCTCAGCGGAAAAACCAGACTCTTTCCAACTGAGATAAGAGAAATGCTGGTAAATATTCCAAACGAAGAATTAAAGAAAATTGGAATAAATCCTTCAACATGCAGACCAGAATGGGCTGTTCTCACTATGCTTCTGGTTCCTCCTGTAACTGTTCGTCCGAGCATTATTCTTGAATCAGGAGAGAGAAGCGAAGATGACTTAACTCATAAGTTGTCTGACATAATAAGAGCAAATCAGAGATTATGGGAGAATTTGAACGCAGGAGCTCCTGAAGTCATTATAGAAGATTTGTGGGATTTGTTGCAGTTCCATATAACTACTTTTTTCGATAACAGCGTAGCTAAAATTCCTCCTGCAAGGCACAGAAGTGGCCAGCCTCTGAAAACCATAATGGAGAGGATAAAAGGAAAAGAGGGGAGAATAAGAAAAAACCTAGCAGGAAAGAGAGTCAATTATTCTGCAAGAACAGTAATTTCTCCTGACCCTTATATAGGAATCAATGAAGTTGGTGTTCCTTATGAGATTGCAAGGGTTGTAACTGTCGCAGAAAGCGTTACTGATTTGAACATCGAGAAGTTGAAAAAATTGATTGAAAAAGCAGAAGAGTATCCTGGAGCAAATTATGTCATAAGACCTGATGGAAAAAGAAAAAAGATAACTCCTGATTTGAAAGAAGAGATAATAAACGAGCTGACTCCTGGCTATAAAGTAGAGAGACACTTGCAAGATGGTGATATTGTTCTCTTCAATCGTCATCCAAGTTTGCACAGAGGCAGCTTAATGGCGCATTTCGTAAAAGTACTTCCAGGAAGGACTTTCAGATTACATCCTGCTGTTGCTGCTCCTTATAATGCAGATTTTGACGGAGATGAAATGAATATCCACTCTCCGCAGACAGAAGAGGCGAGAGCAGAGGCAAAGATACTCCTGGACGTAAAGAAAAATCTGATTTCTCCAAAAAACAATACGAATCTGATTGGATGCATTGGAGATGCGATAACAGGAAACTATCTGCTCGGAGAAGAAGAATTTCCAAGAGATTACGCAAATCAGATGCTCTTTAGATCTGGAATCGAACATAACATAGCAAAGAAAACCATCCATGGAAAAGAAATTTTCTCGGCAATACTTCCTAAAATAAATTTCTCAAACGATTCTGTAACTATCAAAGACGGAGAAGTTATAAGAGGAAAACTGAACAAAACTCTTTTCGGAAATGAAGACGGGGAAATGATAAAGGAGCTCGAGAAAAAAATCGGTGTGAATGAAACATTTGAAATAATAAAAAAAGTCTTCAATCTTGGAGTTAAATATCTCTCAGACAAAGGAATAACGATTTCTGTTGAGGATTTGGATCTCGACCAAAGTGTGATAGATGCAGGAGAGGAGATAATCAAAAAGGCAGAAAAGAAAACAGAAGAAATCATAGAATCTTACAACAAAAAAGAATTAGAGAGAATTCCGGGTAAGACAGAAGAGGAATCAAGGGAAATCAAAATACTTCAAACATTAAACGAAGTAAGAACCAAAATAGGGGAAATAGTAAAGAAAGAGTTCCCTAAGGAAAATCCAGTCAATCATATGATTATGTCTGGTGGAGGAGGAAATATTCTCAACATAACGCAAATGGCCTCTTGCGTCGGACAGCAGGCTTTGTGGGGCAGAAGAATTGACTTAGGGTATAACGGAAGAACCCTGTCTTTCTTCAACAAAGGCGATTTATCTCCTCATGCAAGAGGGTTCATAAGAAGTTCGTTCATAAAAGGCTTACACCCAGATGAATTCTTTTTCGGAGCAATCACAGGAAGAGATTCTCTTATGGATACCGCACTGAGAACTCCTAAGTCTGGGTACCTGTACAGAAGGCTGGCGAATGCACTTCAGGATTTGAGGATAGAATATGATGGAACAGTAAGAGACAGTAATAATAACGTCATACAATACAGATATGGAGATGATGGAATTGATGTTTCAAAGATACACACCAAAGAGCAGATTAGTCCAGGAGAGGCAATAGGAATAGTTACTGCACAATCTTTCGGAGAGCCTTCAACTCAGATGGCGCTGAATGTATTCCACTTTGCAGGAGTTCAGGAGATGCAGATTACAATGGGGCTTCCAAGACTCATAGAAATTTTTGACGCAAGGAAAAAACCTTCTTCTCCAAAAATGGAAATTTTCCTTAAAAAAGAATACAACAACGAAAAAGATGCGAAAGTTTTTGCTGAAAAAATAAAAGAAGTCACATTAAGGGAAATTTCATCTGAGATAAACCTCAATTTCAGCAACAAGACAATAGAAATAATAATCGACAAAAACGGACTCAAGCAGACCCATAGCTCGATAAAGACAGTAGTAGAAAAGCTTAACGATTTAGGTTTTAGAGCAAAGGAAAAATCAGATGCTATAACACTCAATGTTTCTGAACTCGGTTTCAAGGAAATTTATCAGCAGAAAGAGAAATTAAAGAAAACGATAATTTCTGGAATCAAGGGAATAAAGCAGATTTTAATTGTCAGAAAAGACAAGGATTACGTGATAATGACTTTAGGAACGAATATGAAGAAAATAATAGAACTTAAAGAGGCTGATGCTGATAGAATCATATCAAACGATTTTTACGAGGTTGCAGAAATCTTCGGAATTGAGGTTGCAAGACAGCTGATAATGGACGAAATCTACAACGTTATCAACACGCAGGGGTTGGATATAAATGAGAGGCATCTCAAGTTGGTTTCGGATGCAATGACAAATACAGGAGAAATAAAAGGAGTTACAAGAATGGGAATTATTGCTCAGAAGTCTTCTATTTTGGCAAGGGCGACTTTCGAGACTCCCGGAAAACAATTCATAAATGCGACAATAAAAGGAAGCAAAGACAAACTGATAAGCGTGATTGAAAATATAATGCTGAACCAGCCAGTACCAATAGGAACCGGGCTTCCTGGATTGATGGTCAAGGTTGTAGGGCCTCTGATAAAAAAAGAGTCTGAAAAGAAAACAGCAAAGAGCGAGACAGTAGAAGAAACGAATAAGTAAGCATAACTTTATAAAACAAAGCATTCTACAAAGTTAATTCCCAATTTAACATGGTTAATACAATAAATATGCAGGACATGCGACATCTCAATCTATTTAATCAGATTACTCGGATACACACTAGATTCTGTGCTAGTTACAATGGAACAATCATCTTCTGTGTTCCACGAGAGTTTGTCTCAAGGGCAATCGGAGAAGAAGGAAGAAATGTGAAAAGACTAAGTGAGATTTTGCAGAAAAAAGTGAGAGTGATTCAGTGTCCGAGAGGGCTTCAGGACGCGAGAGGATTTATAGGAGTTCTTGTCAGGCCAGTAACCTTTAAAGACCTGGAAATAAGAAACAACGAGATAATTCTCACAGCAGGAAACACGCAAACCAAAGCTGCATTAATCGGAAGAGACAAAAGAAGGTTTCTTGAAATGCAGAAAATAGTTAAAGATTTCTTCAACAAAGATTTCAGGATTGTTTAAGACGAAATAAGGTTTATAAACTAATTTTATCAACATTAATTTAAGATGGGACTAAAAAACGCAAAAAAGTTAATGAAGAATAGAAGAAAATTCAGGTGGAAAGACAAGAATTATAGTTCTCGAGCTCTCAATTTATATGCCAAGGCAGACCCTCTTGAAGGAGCAAATCAGGCAAAGGGCATTGTTCTTTCAAAGTTGCAAAAAGAAGCGAAGCAGCCGAATTCAGCGATGAGAAAATGCTGCAGGGTTCAGCTCACAAAAAACGGAAAGACAGTTATCGCATTCATTCCCGGCAATTTGGCTCAGAGGTTCATTGACGAACACGATGAAGTGATGATTGAAAGAATCGGCGGAAAGCAGGGAAGAAGCAAAGGAGACATTCCTGGAGTGCGATTTCAAGTTATACAAGTAAACGACCAGCCATTGCACTTGCTTGTTGCTGGCAAGATAGAAAAGGGTAGAAGGTAAACTGAAAATAAAATGGAACAAAAAACTTATCCAACATTCAAGATATTCGATTTGTATGATATTTCGGGAATAGAAGTAAAAGACCCTGGACTTAAATCTGTAATAAGCCTGCATCCTAAGCTCATTTTGAAAAGCCATGGAAGAAATGTTCAGAAATTCGGGCAGACAAAAGTGAATGTCGTTGAAAGATTGATGAACAGAATCGCTGTTGCAGGACATCGAGGAAAAAAACACAAAATAATCAAAGGATTGGCAACAGGGAAATATTCAAAAAATATGAAGATTGTTCTCGATGCATTCGAACTCATAGAGAAGAAAACAGGAAAGAATCCTGTAGAGGTTCTCGTTAGGGCAATTGAAAATTCTTCTCCAAGAGACGAAATCACTGTGATAGAATACGGAGGAGCTCGTTATCCTCAGGCAGTCGATGTTTCCCCTTTGAGAAGAGTCAATCTCGCATTGAGATGGATGGTGCATGGCGCATCAGACAAGGCATTCAACAAAAAGAAAATTCTTACAGAGGCACTGGCAGAAGAGATAATTCTTGCAAGTGAAAGCAATGGCGAGAGCTTTGCAATGAGAAAGAAGAACGAATCTGAGAAACAGGCTGATAGTGCAAGGTAAGATTGATAACATTTTTAAATAAATTGAATGTTAATATATAAAAGGAGGATGAGATGAAAAAAATAATTTTTTGGCCAGGGGTAGCTCTGTTCTTTTTGAGCTTTTTGGCAGGTTTTCTTGCTGGCTCTAGGAGTGGCCCTGAACTGCGGCCAACAGTTCCATTCTTATATGGAACAAACCAGACATTATGGATGTTTTTGGCTTTTGTAGGAATTGTTGTAATCGTGGTTGGAGCAATCTTAAAAGAGAAGAAGAAAAAGTAATTCTCGATATAAACTCTTATAAAGAAAAGGGACATTTAATTGTATGTCAAATTTAATAGATGAAATAAAAACATCGAAGTTACTTGGTAATCCTGAATTAAGAGCAAGACAACTTGAAAAATTTTTAAGAGAACAACCTTTTGAAGTCAGAAAGTATCTTCAGGCTTATTTAGATGATATTCCTTTAACCAAATCACTTAAACGAGACTATTCCTCTGATGACTCCGGGGATTAATCGATAACATTTAAAAATCATCCTTCTTAATTCACTATATTACTAATTTATTTAAAGATGCCAGAAAAAGAATCACAATTTCAAAAGATAGAGAGGCTGAGCAGAAGCCAGAAGAACATAAGAAACATAGCTACTAGTGCGCACATTCATCATGGTAAGACTGCTCTTACTGATAATTTACTGGCTGCTTCAGGCTACATGGCTTCGAAAAATGCAGGAGATTTAGAGGCAGGAATGGCGACATGGCAGCACGCAGATGAGCAGGAAAGGCTGCTTACTGTCGATGCAGCGAATGTCTCTATGGTTCACGACTTCCATGGAGAGGAATATCTGATTAACTTGATTGACACTCCTGGGCACGTGGATTTCTCTGGAAATGTAACAAGAGCAATGAGAGCAATAGATGGAACAGTTGTTTTAGTGTGCGCTGTTGAAGGGATAATGCCCCAGACAGAAACAGTCATCAAGCAGGCTCTTAGAGAGCGAGTACAGCCTGTTCTTTTCATAAACAAAGTCGATAGGCTAATCAGAGAAATGAAACTCACTCCTGAAAGCATGCAGCAGAGATTCGTGAGAATAATAAACGAGTTTAATGATTTGATAAGCAAAATTGCAGAGCCAGAATTCAAAGAAAAATGGCTTGTAAATATCAACGATGGAAGCGTTGCATTTGGAAGCGAAAGAGAAAACTGGGCACTTTCTGTTCCATTCATGAAAAAGAAAGGGATAACATTCAAGGACATCTTTGCTCTCTACGAAATGAACGAACAGGAGAGAAAAGACTGGGTTTGGAAAAACGCTCCTCTTTACGAAGTTCTCCTGGATATGGTAGTCAAACATCTCCCTAATCCTCTCGATGCCCAAAAATACAGGATTCCAAAAATCTGGCATGGAGACTTGGACAGCGAATTTGGAAAAGACTTGCTGAAGTGCAATCCTCATGGAAAACTCGCATTTGTGATAACGAGAATTGTCATAGACCCTCGTTCAGGGAAAGAGATTTCAGCAGGAAGATTATTTTCAGGAACTGTGAAAAACGGCATGTCTGTTCACTTGAACCTAGCAAACAAAGAGCAAAAAGTCCAGCAAATATTCGTATACAACGGAATAAGGCCAGAACAAATTGAGGAAATAGGCGCTGGAAATGTCGTTGCGATTTCTGGAGTGACTGGAGAGGCAGGAGAAACAGTGACTGGAGAGCCAGAAACTCCATTCGAAGAGCTGAAGCATATCTTTGAGCCAGTTGTCACAAAATCCATTGAGGTAAAGAAAATGATGGACCTTCCAAAACTGGTTGAAATTCTGAAGCAAGTAGGAAAAGAAGACCCTTCTGTCAAAGTAGAAATCAACGAGCAAACCGGAGAAAGTTTGATAAGCGGCATGGGAGAACTGCATTTGGAAATCATTGAAAACAGAATCAAGACAGAAAAAAACCTGGATGTAAAGACTTCTGCTCCTATTGTCGTTTACAGGGAAACCGTGAATAAAAAATCTCCTGAGATGGAAGGAAGAAGTCCAAATAAGCATAACAGCTTTTTCATTTCTGTTGAGCCGCTGGAAGGAGAGGTTTACGAAGCAGTGAAATTAGGAGAGATTCCAGAAGGAAGGGTAAAGAAAAAATCACAGGAACTTGCCACGAAATTTTCGAGGTTTGGTTGGAGCGGAGAAATAGTCAGAAACATAAGAGACATCTACAAAGGAAATATTTTCTTTGACAACACCAGAGGAGAGGTTCATATAGGAGAGGTTATTGATATGGTTTTAGATGCCTTTGAAATGGTCATGGATAAAGGGCCTTTGGCGAGAGAGCCATGCACAAAGATGAAAGTCTCTTTGGAGGATATAAGGCTTCATGAAGATGCGATACATCGTGGTCCTGCACAGGTTTATCCTGCAGTTAGAGAGGCAATAACAGAAGCAATGAGAAAAGCTGATGCATGCCTTCTCGAGCCTATACAGATACACCTAATTGAAATTCCAGACAGATTCTTGAGCACAATAACGAGGCTCGTAGGGAGCAAGAGGGGGCAATTGCTGGAAGTAAAACAGCAAGAGATGGAAACGCAAATTCATGCAAAGCTTCCGGTTGCAGAAATGATTGGCTGGAGCAATGATTTGCGTTCTGCCACAGAAGGAAGAGGAGTTTCTTCCTTGTCAGACCAGCTATTCGAGAGAATTCCCCAATCTCTTCAAAGCGATGTGATAAGAAAGATTAGAGACAGAAAGGGATTAGCGGAAAATCAATAAATATATTTAAATAATTTTATTTCCTGTTTTTATTATGAGGAAAGGAGGGCTTTCTACAATCGTTGTTACCCTAATTATAATTCTCGTATCTCTAGTTGCTTTAGGAATAATCTGGTTGGTTGTAAATAATCTAATTCTGAAAGGCAGCGAAGATATTTCTTCTTCTCTTGAAGATTTAGGAATTGAAGAAAGTGCTGTCTCTGAAAATGTATTGTACAATTTAACTGGAAATGTGTCTGTTGAGAATCTCATAATCAAAGGGCCAAATCCTTGGACAGATGTCAAGGCTTATGGAGCAAAAGGAGACGGCATTAATGATGACACTGCTGCAATCCAGGCAGCGATTGACAATGTTGAAAAAGCAGGAGGCGGAACAGTTTTTTTCCCGCATGGAACTTACATAGTCACTTCTACTATTACTTGGAAATATGGAGTCAGGCTCATGGGAGATGAAGGAGCAGCTTTTGTAGCTGGGAGATATCCTGAAATAAGATGGGAGGGAGCTGAAAATGGGATCCTGCTTGCCGCTGAACAGATAAATGCCAATTGGCATATGACTGATATTAACAGGCTGACTTTTAGAGGAGGAAATAGAAAGCCAGCAACCCTGATAGAATTCAAAGACAGGGTGGATTATGGAACAGTCTGCTGGAAATGCCAGTTTGCCGGAACTAGTGGGGATGCTATTCGTCTGCTAAAAGGAGCAACTAATTTTTACATGTATGATTTTCGTGCAGACAATATTGGTGGATATCTGCTTTATGCAAATGGTTCATTTGGGGGGGTATATGCATTAGATAAATTCACTTATGATACAGGAGGAGCTGGAACTGCAAACGGTCTTGTTTTCTTGGATGGTTATAATGCTCCTAATAATCAGGTCAGCAGACTGTCAGTTTCAAATACAAGACTGGAGGTCAATTCCAATCTTGAAGGAGATGAAAATGCTTTGATTTTATTAGGAGTTAATCCGAGTATCTCTGATTATCTTCAATACCAAATAATTTTGGATAATGTTTTTGTCGCTCCTGCAACCGGAGCGGAAAAAATCAGCTTAATAAAATCTGTTCCATCCAGCGACCAGTTCACAGTGATTGGGACTGGTGTCCATACTGGTTCTGCTGAAATTATCAATGGTTCCATTACTCCAGGCCCAGTAACGAATAAGATAAGTCCTTTTTTTGTTTTTGCTCCGTTTGTAAGAGGCGCTCCGGGAAGCAACAATCAACTCATTTCCTTAATTAGTACATTGTATGTTGGGGGGACAGTAATACTAGCAAAGAACACGACAGCAATTCCATGCAATACTGCAAATGCAGGAGCAATAATCTATTCTGGAAATAAGCACTATGGATGTGACGGAAGTAACTGGAATCCGTTGTATTGAATAGTTTTCAGAAAGGTTTATAAACCAACTTTTTTTTACATAATTATCGAAATTTTCTATACGAAAATTTAACATAAATTAATACAACGAAAGAAATATGGCTAAAGAAAAACCAAACATGAACGTCGTGTTCGTTGGACACGTCGACGCTGGAAAGTCAACTACAGTCGGAAGACTGCTTTTTGATTCTGGGATAGTTTCTGAGCAGGAAATGAAGAAACTCAGAGATGAGGCTGACAAGCACGGAAAATCCGGTTTTGAATTCGCATACGTAATGGATAAAATCAAGGAAGAGAGAGAAAGAGGAGTTACAATAGACTTGGCTTATAGAAAGATTCTCACTAATAAATTCCAAATCACAATCATTGATGCGCCTGGACACAGGGATTTCGTCAAGAACATGATAACAGGAGCTTCACAGGCAGACGCTGCATTCCTTGTTGTTGCTGGGACAGCAGGAGTAGAGCCTCAGACAACAGAACACCTATGGCTCCTTAGAACAATGGGAGTAAAGAACGTTGCTGTTCTTATAAACAAAATGGACGCTATAGGATATGATCAAAGCAAGTTCAACAAAATAAAGGAAGATGTTTCTAATTTATTGAAGACTGTCGGTTTCAAGCCAGAGAAAGTCAGTTTCATTGCTGCTTCAGGGCAGAAGGGAGACAATGTCGTCAAGAAATCTGCAAACATGCCCTGGTATAACGGGCCTACTGTTATGGAACAATTCGACCTCTTTCCTCAACCAGAATTGCCTACTAACTTGCCAATGAGAATGCCTGTTCAGGATGCTTATGAAATCACTGGAATAGGAACTGTTCCTGTAGGAAAAATCGAGACAGGAATTCTGAAAGTTGGACAGAAAGTCATAGTGCTTCCAGGAAGAACTGGAAAAGGAATAACAGGAGAAGTAAAAACAATCGAAATGCACCATGAATCACTGCCAGAAGCACTGGCAGGAGACAATGTCGGAGTGAATATAAGAGGAGTTGGAAAGAAAGACATTGCAAGAGGAGATGTTATATGCGCAGTAGAGAAGCCTATTCCTGTTGTAGAAGAGTTCATTGCTAATCTCGCAGTAATAAATCACCCAACTGTTTTGGCTAAGGGATACACACCAGTTTTCCATGTTCACACAGCGCAAGTACCGTGCCAGTTCATTGAACTCATAGAGCAAATCGACCCAAGAACTGGGCAAGTAATTAAGAAAAATCCAGACTTTTTAAAAAACGGAGACGTGGCCAAGGTAAGAATAAAACCACAAGGCAACTTGTGTTTGGAGACTCAGAAAGACAATCCATATATGTCAGGATTCGCAGTAAGAGACGCAGGAGCAACTGTAGCTGCTGGTATCTGCATTGAGATAACAAAAAAGAAAGCCTAAGTAAATTTTTCTAAATAAAACTTAAAATGACACAATATTACATCTTAGGAGTGAAAGGAGTAAATGGTTATATGGATGCCCTTAGGATTATACCTAAAGACAACAAATCCAAATACTACCACAAACAGCACGCAGTAAGTTTCATGGCAGATAGCGAGATAGACATTTCAAATTTAACTGAAGAGCTGGCAGAAAAAGGACTGGTTCTAAAAACTGTTAGAGCTCTCTGAACATAAGATGATAAAATATGAAGTTAGCGAGATAAAAAGAGTAGGAGATTACAGGTTCTTATTGACAATTCTAAATCAGCATTCAATAAGGGAAATTGAATATGAAAATAAAGGAAAAGAAGGAAAGCTTTCTTTCTGGATTTCCAAGAAAGAATCTTCAATAGTCGAGAAAAAGCTGAAAGAAAGCGGATTAGTTTTCAGAATTTTGGAATAAGCAATTATTACATTTTTCTAAATAAAAACTTTTAAACCGTAAACATATTGTTAATTGATGGTAGAAAAAGAAAAGAAAAAGAGCGTGTATGTCATTTCAATTACAGGAAGCAACACAAATTTTGAAGTTCCGATAAGTGATATAGCAGATTTTGAGAATTTAGAAGGAATTCTGGATATTTTAAAAAAGAAATTGCGAAACGGTTAAGGTTATCTCAGCAATCAAAAACATTTAAAAATTCCTTATTCTTATTTGGGGTATGAAAAAGAGGAAAGGAGATTGGTGGGTTTATCTTTTTATAATTATTGGAATTTTGTTGATAACAAAAGTAACAGTAGAGGCTCTTGTTCCTGGAGTTGTGCCTGTTCCAGGCCACGATATAAACGAATTTGCCCCTCCACTTGGATGTCTTGCAGGACAATTTTTGAAGTATGATGGAACTAAATTAATCTGCTCTTGGTTGAGTTAACATGAACAAGAGATTAATTTATGCGTTTGTAATTCTTGGAACTTTTGCAATTATTGCTGTAGGAGTTTATGCTCTTAGTCCAGGAATTAAACCAGACCCAGGACATAAGATAGATGAAGAGGTTTCTATTCCAGGAGGATGCCAGGAAAATCAGTTTTTTCAGTGGGATGGGAGTACTTGGTTTTGCTCCAGTATTTGCCCGGCAGGAACTCATGTTGTAACCACAGACTATAGCAATCAATTCGAAGACAATTATAGCCTTGCAACTTCGATTTCTTGCTCTTCTATTCCTCCAGACACTTGCGATGGAAATCAACTTAGTTCGTATAGCTGTTCTCCAGGAGACTCAAAAACTTGTATAGATGTGTACAAGCGCCAGACTGGTGGCCTTGGTGGTTGGGTATGTACCAGTAGGAGCATCACGTGTAAAAAAGCAGCAATGTTGTGTGGAGAATAAAATGAAAAAAAGAAATATTTATCTGTTTGCATTTTTAGGGATTTTTGTAGTAATTGCTATTGGAGTTTTTTATGCCCTTGCTCCTGGGGTTGTGCCTAATCCTGGACATGATATAAATGAACTTTCTGTTCCATCGGGATGTGTCTCTTGGCAATTTTTACAATGGGATGGAACTGGGTGGGCTTGTTCTGATATCTGCCCCTCAGGGACACATGTTATGGTCGTAGGTTATAATAATGGAGTAGAAGATATATATGGGAGCAGAGTTTCAATTTCCTGCGAAACCACACTTCCTACAGATACCTGCGATGGAAATCAGACAGCCTGGTATGAATGTTCAATTTCTGAATCAAAAACTTGTTTAGATGTGGCAAAATTACCAATTCTCTGCCCTCCTCTTAGCCAATGTCTTGGTGGTTGGACATGTGGTACAAAAGAAATTACATGTGAAAAGGCAGCAATGTTGTGTGGGGAATAAAAATTTTAGCAAAACTTTAAAAATTCCTTCTTCTTAATTTATTTATGAATAAAAAGAGGGGAAGAAAAATACAAATTAATTTTACAAATAGATGGCTTTATACTTTTATTGCTATTGGAATTCTGGCTGCTGTTGGAATTGGAGTTTATGCTTATGGAACTTCAAACCCCCCTGTATTTGGACACAGCATGGGAGAACTTG
>Ga0153916_10001726_pt1 | contig 15877 bp, 42 predicted proteins | sample Opewatmetagenome_FD_109642 | JGI IMG/M metagenome (GOLD analysis project Ga0153916, IMG submission 109642) | Freshwater wetland microbial communities from Ohio, USA - Open water 3 Core 3 Depth 4 metaG | ecosystem: Environmental > Aquatic > Freshwater > Wetlands | place: USA: Ohio, Lake Erie...
CGATTCTAGTGCTGTTGAGTATTCTACTAATATCTCAGCTCTAACAGCAAGTCATATGCACGTAATAGAGATTGTGAATGTATTCTCTGGACAGGCTAATAAAGGAGATTCTTTTAACTCTACTACAGAGTTTGTGAACCAACACTCTTATATAAGCCAGAACTTTGAATCTACTAATTCTCAGATGTTTGTAGTATATGCAACTCCAAGGACAGGTAGTACTGATGTAGGCGTGAATATGACGTGGATAGAAAGTGATTAAAGCTAGATGAACCCTCTTAGGTATTAAGCCTTCGAGGGTTTTTTAATGTCTAAATTTTCAATTAAGTAAAAACATAAATAGCAGGTTCATTTCTATCTATTTCTATATGAAGAGATGCGAAATCAAAATAGAATAAATTACTATCACACATTTTCAAATCATGTATAGCTTTCTCAAGCTGTTGCATCAAAACTTATTTAGTGTATGTTTCATTATAGAAATTACCCTCATATACTGTACTGCTCATATGACTTCCTTTTTTCTTACACAACCCCACACGCAAGTTTGATAGTCTCTTCACCTAGAACTTCGATAGCTTTTTGACAACCTTCTATATCTTTGAAATAAATCTTTGCTTGTATAAAGGCACAATCAAAAGTAATGCGCATTTTATCATTACTAATATAGATAAAATATCCATGATTTACGTTAGGCTTATATTTCCAATCTCCATTATACTCATCAGCTACCTTCTGCAATAAGTACCTTGAATGAGTTACAGGACTCTTCAACCAATCTCGATAATGCTCTGCTTTATCTTTTGTTTTGAAACAGTTGTGCATCGCTTTACAATTCTCATCATAAGATTCTTGAGTATAAAAAAGAGAATCTATAATACCTGTAGGACGTACAATGTAATACTCATCGTTTACTTGAGGCCACTCTTTAAGCTTGTTCTTTTGTTCTTCCAAAGCCTTGGTAAGCTTCTCTAGTTGTTCTTGTGTATCTTTAATCTGTTGTTCTAGGGTTGTCATTGTGTTGTTTTCTCCTTTAATAAATTCTTGTACGTTTACTTCTTCATGCTCATATTGTTCAAAACCTTCTAAACTTTCTTGATATAGTATTTCTCCATCTGAGTATGTGTAAAGTACAGGGTGTGTTGTATGTTTGTAAGTATTGTTCCCAAGAAGCCATTTGTAGCCTAGAGCATACAATTTCTTCTGTACAGCTTCAGATTCAGCTGGATTCTTTACATGAAACTTCATATTTTTAAATGTCATTTTTATATCCTTTCCTATTCTTTCGTCTAAACTGCCCATTGTTAATCCTAAATCTAGTCCAGCATTTCTTATAGTTGGTTCTCCACCATGTCATTTTATAACATCTGCTCCGGGGACAACCCATCTCTGCAATACAGTCTAGCCAGTAGGCTTCGCCGTAAGATCTACAGTATCTAATAGCTTTGCGTCTCACTTTAATATCCACACTTAGGACAACAAATAGGGGCAGTGTTCTTCACTTTAGAAGATTTAACTTTCACTTCTTCTCCGCATTTACATTTCATACTCCATTGTCCGTCCCCTAGATAACCTAATACAAAGAATTTCCCTTTTACCTTATTCGTCAAATCCTGCTTTCTTAAACCGGGGAACTTTATAAGAGGTCCAAGTTTAGTTTTATTATCTGTATTAATAACAGTTTTTTCTTCTTTAGTTGTAATCTTACTTACTGAAAGAACCTTCTCTAGTTTTTCAGTATTTTCAAAATTATCAACATCCCTATTCTTCTTGATACCTATCACTTTAAAAGTATCACATTTAGCAATAACTTTAGACATTTGATTAACATTCAAGCCTGTGTCAACTTCAATCTTAGACTTAAAGTAGTTAGCCGCAAAAGAACAAGCTACTACATTGCCCTTCTCATAACCTTTAGTAGGATCAATTCTATCAATAGTGCGAGTGTTGGCTAGGTTAGGTACATCTGTAAGAGTGATTCCTGTAAAATAACATCTCTTAGCTCGTTGAATATTTTTATAAGATGTGAGCGAGAGGTTAAATTCTATACCTCTGTTCTTAGCGTCTTCTACTTTGCGTAGGTATTTTTCAGCTAATGTAATGTCAGGTTGCATTTGTAAATCTCCGTTGTGTTGTCAGTGATTGTATCTTATATAAGATCATTACTTTTGTCAAGGCTGTATAAAGCAAAAAAGCCACTCAAGGATTTCTCCAAGGTGGCTATATAAATTACTTCTTTGAATCACGCTCAGATAGAATACCAAATAACCAAGCTAGTAAGATTATGGAGAAGCATTTGTCCAAGATACCAAGCAACCACCATCCATATGTCAGTGTAACAGTTCTTGCTTGGTCTATAAGAGCATACTCTGCATAACCCTTGTAAGCTAGATATGCACTAGCTAAAGATAATATAGTTACATCAAGCCTTGTGAGATTATTCCAAACACCTTTGAAAAACTCTTTAATACTATTGATCATTAATAAATCCTCTTTCCTGTAGGTCTGAACGGCTCTTGGAACCATAACTTAGTGGGAGTTATCACTCTCTCCGTCTTCTATCCACACTTCTCGCAAGGAGGAGGTGGATCATCAAACTTCTGAAAGGATTCTTGTACATTAGCACAGTCTATACAAACACACGAGAAGGTATAGATGGGCATGGTTATCTATACTTTTTAACAAGGATCGTAGCAGCTAATGCAACTGCCATCCCACCAACTTCGCCTTCATTCTCTACAAATTCCAAAATCTTTTGTTCAAGTTCTTTACATTTCTTTTGGTCTTCTTCGGGGAGCATTGCTACAGCTCCTCTCATCATAAGTTCTTGTTGCTGCAACAGTGCAATATCATTACTCATGCTACCTTCTTCCCAAGTTTATAATCATTGATATGACTAAAATCTAGCAGTAGATCACGCAACGCTGCTGGGATACGCAGAGATGTTTCATTGCCTTCACTGTCGATCATATAGATTACTTCCTCATTGCCGTATGTGAACTTGTAGTCAACAAGCGTCTTACCCTTAATCTGTTCTAAAAGATCTTCTTTAATTACTAAACCCATTTTATTTCTCCAATTTAATTAATTTGATTCCCATAACCTACAACATGGACTCTTATAATTGTAAGTTACATAATCTTCAATAGAATAAGCGTGAGCGTACCCATTGTAAAAATGAACACAGTTCCTGTTATGATTACAAGTCCTATTTTCAAAAGGGCAATGATTCGCGTACATCTTCTCTTGCTCAATATTTAAACGAGAATCTAACTCTCTCTGTTTAGAGTTTACTCGCTCATTTAAAATACGTTCTCTTTCTGCCTCTTCTTCAAGGATTCGTTGTTTCCGTGCTTTCCACCATTTAAGTAACACTTAACTTCTCCTGTTCGTTGGCAATAGACTCTTCAATATTTCTCTTATACTTCCAGAAATCTTCAAGAGTGCCGCCATTTTTAACCCATAACGCCGCTATACGATTGATTAGTTCTTGCATATTATTTAGTACAAGAACTCTTAAACAACAATCCACATAACACACTTAATCCCCAAGCTTGTGTCCAAGTGATCGTACCTAGCCCAAACAACGTAGGCATCAACCAATCCCATAACAACATTATAGGAAGCGAGAATAATGCAGCAATGAAGATTAGTAATAAAGCTACAATCATTATAGCATTTGATGCTTCAATAAATTTGTTCATTATCTTCCTTTACTTTACACAATATTAAAATGACTTTCTTCTTTCACAAAGATTACTTTACAACCTAATAAAGTATTATCTAAAATGTTAGCGGATGCGTAATTATAAACTCTAAGCATAGCTTGTCGTTCTTTCTCTCCTAGATATATTGTAACTTTATCCCTGTCTATAATACCATCTCTATACTGTCTGCACCACAGATATTTTTCAATCTTATTTATAAGATAATTTGCTACCTCATAAGGGGAGTCATTCATCGTATTTTCTCTTATCAATTATACAATCCCACTTCTTATCATACTCATACTGTGGAAATCGTCTTCGCCAACCTTGTACTTCTTCGTAAAGTTCAGGAAGAGTGACTAGAGTAGCGTGTTTGAACCATTCTGCATCTGCTTTTAATTCTTCGTCTGTAAGTTTGAAATTCTTTCCTGTTATGTAATTCTCACCACACATTTAATTTATCCTATATGTTGTACAATAGTTAATACTTCTCTTACACTCTTCAAGTTCATTTCGTACTGTTCACAATGTTCAGTGAAATAATTAGTAACAGATAACAATGTATTCTCTTTAGAGGTCACATATTGAACAGTTGTAATTACTTCAGTAGAATCTTCTGTACAACGTTCTGTTATTACTTCAAATACTTTCATGATTCAATGTATCCTCAAATGCTAACGCCATCTCACCAAGGGCTTCTAAGAATCTTGTACTGCGCCAAGTAGGATCATCTCTTAGTTTCCTATATAAGTCAAGTTGTACTCCAACTTCTTCAGGGATTACACCTTGTCTCAAAGCTTCTCGCCAATTATTACGTTCAGTTAAGGCTTCCGTACTTACCAATGAATTTCTTCATATAATTCACGGACGATAGCAATATCCTCTCTGTCTGCCAAGCCATTATTGACTATTCTCTCAGCATATTCAATAGCGATGTGTAGATGACTTTCTGTATTTAATACATACCAATCTCCGATACCATTTGCAAAACGTACGCATTGTTTTACTTTAAAGATTTCCATTATTCAATGTATCCAATATCAAGTTTTTCAAAAGCCCATTCTTTTGCCATTTCATATTTCTCATCTTCAGACATAGATTCCCATTCACCTTCTAACAAACCCCAATCTTTCTCTGTATCTATTTTTTCAGTACGGCAAGAATGAATGTTAGCTCCGTTATCACAATAAAACTTTACTATAGCCATTTTAATTACCTATTTAAAATAAAAGAAGGAATGGCAGGTCGTTACTCCTGCTAGGTGTATGCCTCCACTCCGTTTCATAAGCGTGGAACCCCTCGGTTAGCGAACGTGTTTTATAACTGTCATACGTCATTCCTTGATACTTATGTTAATCTATTTTATTACCTATGTCAAACCTTAATTGATAAGGTAAACTCCATAAATTTACAGGTGGAAATTTCAAATCTGGCCAATTCATCTCATAACACCTCGCACTGACCGGAAGAACAAGCATACTCCTTCATTCCTATTGTTGTATCTTCTTTCTCGTATTTAGAAAGCAAAGACCAATCTACATTTACAGGCATCTTTTTTAGAAAGTCATAATACTCCTGTTCTGTAATATCTTGATAAGGTGCTTGCTGATAAGTGTGTTCTGACATAGGTAAGAAACTTACACCTGACATAATATCAAAATTCTTATACACCCATGCGCCTACGTCTAACCACTCTTCATTCTTTACAGATACGGTTATAGAAGGCTTATGTTCACACCAATGTAGTTGATATACCTTCCAAAGTTCCAACTGCTCAATAGCAGATCTATCCTTGCGAGTAACACAACCTTCAGGAGCCTTTACAGGGAAGGAGAACACATATCCACTTGTAGGTTTCATAACATCGTCTTCTACAGGAAATCCTACATCCTTCATCATAATAGCTAGAGGATCTTTTTTATCAGCTCTTACTGTACGGATGTAATATTCACTATGTCTTGCATGAATACCAGAAGCAGCATTAGTCAACTGGCTCACTGTCCCACTAGGTTTGTTGCAGGTTATAGCAGAAGCTTGATTAATTTCAAACTTAGTTGCCCATAATTCATTAGTCTTTACTGCAACACTTTTAAGCTCTACCAGTATTTCTTCTAAGGTCCAGTATGTGTCATCAATCTTTAAGAAAGATAGTCTATCGTTAAGAATAGGATGATCCATTACACCTGTTAAGGATACTCCAAGTAAAGCTTCCTCTTCAGTGTTCTTTTGCCAAATTGGATTAAGATACTTGAAGTTTGTTTGAGTTGCTTGAGCTGTACCTAAGATAGTAGCTAGTTTAACTTTTAATTTCAATACTTCTAAAGTATCTTCTGCTCTTACTACTACCTCGCTTAAATTCAATTTTGTTAAACACAGGTCGTTAATCTGTGATAGAGTATTTATATGTCTTATATATCCAATCTGCAAATTTTAGCAATTGTTCTGGTGTTGCTTTGTGTTTCATTGCATTTGCTAATTGACTGATAACTTGAATATTATCTTTAGTATAACCTTTAGTAGAGTCTATTCGATCTAAGGAAGGAGAATTTGCATACGCTCCAGATCTTCCGCTGTTTGCATTCATACTTATACCAAGCACTGGGCATATGTCAGGAATTATTATATCTGAAAACTCTAAATTAAATTCTAAGTTTCTTTCTTTTGATCTTTGTTTAGCTCTTTGGTGCATTTTCCACTCAGGTGTTAATGATTTAACCCTTAAACTATTACACTTCTTACAAAGCGTCATTTTGCTCGTTATTTCAAAAACTACACCGCAGTTTGTACATTCCCTGTAATTGGTTCCTACTAAATAACCTTCTCTGTTCTTCTTTAATTCCATAAAACAAGCTCCTTTTATAAATTATGTAATTTAACATTTTAACATATTTTATGAAGCTTAACAATACTCTTCTATATGTTTCCATATAGTTCAGACTATATCATCACTGACTAATTGTCAGGTAGGGCGCTTCCGCTCACTTGAGCGTACAGGATTCATTTACTACGGGAGTAAGTATTCCTTAGTCGTTGAACCTTCAAAGAAGTCGCCTTCTAAGCTTGGCTGCTGATTACCTTATTTTTCAACTTAGGCTTCCCAGCAATTCACCCTATTTTACTTCTGCTATTTATTAACAGAATTGTTTACTTCTTAATACTATTTCACTACACGGATTACAACCATAGTTTTTATAACTATCTCTCTTGCGTCTTTCAGGCACAAGATTTTCTGCTGCTGTTCTATAAAATATACCACGCTCACCTGAACCAGAAGCAATAAGGGCTTCCCATTCTTTCATAAAAGAAAGTATGTCTGGTTTTTCAGTATAGCAAACAGAATTATTAGCTAATGCTCGTTGAGGTTGAGATTCCCACCAGGAACCAAATTTAGCTTGTCTCATACGCTCGTCTGATAAATTACTTAAGCTGATAAGTGCAGAACGTCTCACGCCGCCTACAACTACAATTTCAGCAATCTTACACATTAGATCGTGACACTCAATCGAATTTAACTTACGACCATTAGCATTCTTAAAAAGCTCTACTGCGAAAGTAAATAGATTCTGTAAAGGTGCCGGTCCAGAAGCTCTTCCTCCAAAAGTCTTTAGTTTAGCACCTGCTTCTCTAAGTTGAGAAAGATCCCATTTAATATCAAAGTTACCATTGTACAACTCTACAATCAGAATTCTTAAAGCTGAAGCCCATCCGTATTTACTGTCATGAACATGAATTATATTTCCTTTCTTATCAATTAAAGAAATTTCTTGTTTATCAACGCTAGGGTAATTCTTATTGTTAGGAGCATATATACGGCGATTTAGTTTCTTACCTACTTTCGGTAAGTTGTTAATATACTGACGTTCTACTGAAAACCCCATCCCTGTACCGCACATCAGAACATACATTGTTTCATCAAAGTCAATAGGTGTGGATAGTGTAATTACTACAGGTTCATCTAGCTTTTCATGTTCAAATACTATTTGTTCACCTGTTCCTTCTACAGCTGTATATGCACAGTTATAACCTGCTACATTATCTCTCTCTAATGCAGGGCCAGCAGTCATCAAAGCTCTCATTGAACCAACAATACCTAATTTCAAGTATTCTTGTTCTGCTTCTTTCCAATCTACTTCGTTTAGAAGAAACGGAAACTTAGTTTCAAAATAGTTAAAGTAACGCCTGACACTCTCTTTAAAAGTCTCTCTTCGATTTTCAGTCTCTAGCCATCGAGCATAACGGCTAAGAGCTATATAAGACTGATATTCACTTGGTAAAGTATTATCTGTCATTTAATTCCTTTCAAATTACTTTCCTGTGTGTCCAAAGCCACCTTCTCCTCGCAAGCTACTTTCAAATTCAGTAACCACTTCAAAGGATGCTTGTACAACAGGAACAAAAACCATCTGAGCAATACGATCTCCTGTTTTAATTACAAAAGACTCGTTACTCCTATTCCAGCAAGAAATCATTAATTGTCCTTGATAATCTGAATCAATAAGACCTACAAGATTACCTAGCACAATACCGTTCTTATGTCCCAACCCAGAACGAGGGAGAATCATTGCTGCTATATTTGGATTGCTGATATGAATAGCAATACCTGTAGGGACTAGAAATACTTCTCCTGCTTCCAGTGTTTTATCTGCTTCTAGGCAAGCTCTCAAGTCTAATCCAGCAGAACCTTCTGTAGCGTAAGAAGGGAGAGGAAACTCCCTCCCAATACGCTCATCAAGAATCTTGAGTTGCACTTCTGTAAGTTTGAATCTTACATCAACTTCCAGTTCACCAAGCTTCATCTACATCCCTTTCTCATTAAGTAGGTAAGAAATTAATTTGCGGTATGCCTTTATTTTCATCCGTTCTTTCCAGAGAGTTAAATTTCAAATCTAAACTTACACTATAAGTATGGTAAAGATCTGAAAAAACAAAGCAATTCCCTTTAATTCCTTGGTTGAGAATTTTTATGGTATCCGTTTTTAAATTATCTGACATTGTATCACTGTTGATAATATCATTTAATTTCCTTTTAGGTAGGAAAAAACACACTTTAACATATTCATCATCCATTCTTACGCCGCTCCATTTCCCTCTTACTTTGATGAGGCATATATTTACTAGAGGGCTTAACCTTCTGTCTAGTACAAGACAAGCGGATTGTCTCAACTTTAGATAACTCATCACGCTGCCATAGACGATCTACAGCAGTACCTTCGTAGTAATGTTTCTTAGTTTCCCATTTATGAGGGTAAACGCCGGAAGTTTCTACTAGATCAAACTGAGCCGCTAGGCTCTGCACATTGCCTTCGGCAAGACCAATCAAACTTTCATTCATTTAAAACTCCAAGAAATATTTAACATATTACAATTTACTTTAGGTTCAATTCGGATAGTCTGCCTTACAACCGAAATTTCCAAATCATAATTTTCATAAAGCTCAGGGTCTGAATTAAATATAGCTTCAATAATATATAACATATATCTACTATCAGCTCTCATACCGCTGTTATAAACAGAATTATGATCCCACACACAAATAGGTTGTTTATACTTAATAGCTTTTTCTATATAAACACAAGCTAGTAAATAACTTTTTCCTGAAGCTCTTGGTCCTTGATCTAGGAGCCAACGGATAGCTGGTAGATACTCAGCTTGTTGTTTAGTCAACTTCATTAACACCCTCCTTCATCTGTATCAAAATTATACACGTCTTCAAATAACTGAAGATCTTCTGCAATCTCTTCTCTATACACACCACAAAGCATATTAATCGTAATATTCAATCGTTCTGCTAGATCTTCTGCTGAGATACCAAGACGATCAATGAAATCGTCTGGCTCAATAGCATCCTTGATATTGTTAATAATGTCATCAAGATGCTGAGTCATTACTGATCTCCACATCTGCACTATTATCAATCTGTGTAGTCAAGTCTGGAGATACATCTAACACTACTTTACTCTTTGTTTTCGGAGTCTTAACTTCCTTGACTTCTTCTACATACTTATCAAAGTAAGAACCATCTTCAATAAACATGTTACGAGTGACTGTTGCACCCTCATTTACCAATACATCTGTTCCTTCAATAGCGAAGGTGTTAGCCCGAAGTTCTGTCTTAGGAACTTGAACGTAACCTTCTCCTAGGAGTTTAATTTGAAATCTAAATAAATCTGTACTCATATTACTTCCGCATCTCTTTATTAGTTGCTTGTCTAACCATGTTGACAATTTCAGCTTTTCTTGCAGCCAGCAATATATCAAAATCTGTGACCCTATCATCACAAGGGGATATTCTCACGTCTGTTTTTGCTATATAAACAGCCTCCCTTTCTTCTTCCTCTGATAACATATATTCAACGCCATTGTAGAAACCTCTCATATATTCTATATGCTCAGAAGTTTGTTCTTGTTTAAGATAGTCTGAAACATGCTGCCTAAGACTTTGCAAATTGATAACTATTTGTTTTTCGTTACTCATACTACCTCTCCCTTTTTAAGTTCATCTGCAATCAACCAATCAAGGTATTGCATAGCTTTTTTCAAGTCTTCTATACCATTCTTACTTCTAAATCTAGTGACATACTTTATTACGTTTCCTTCAAGGAATCCTAGATTATTTGCAAGAATATATTCGATAGGTTGGATTGGACAAGACATATAATGTTCTTGTGTTCCTACTCCTTCGTGGAGTTTATTTTTATCAATCATTCTTCTTCCTCTCCTACATCTGCACTCAATAAAAACTCCTCAGCTCTCTTCAACTTACCTATCATACCATCAATTTCATCATAAGTGGAGATACCAAACCATGAATAATATAAATTACCGTTTGATACCATCACTGAGAAGATAGTGTCTGGAGGATTCTGTTGAAGGTCTTCAATATAAGCTTCAATGTTAGTTGGTTCTCGGAATCGTGCTTGTACTACGTTGTTTGTTTCTTCCATTCTTAATCTCTATTATACCAATTCTTAATAAGGTAGTCTATGGATAATTCTAGCAAGCAATAATTGCCATCTTCAACTTCGTGCTTCATTATACAACCCCTCCAATGAGAATTAGCTTGATGACCACGGTAATCTTCAAAATGATTGTAGAAGGAACCAACCACTAACCCTCGTAATGTCTTACCATTAGCAAGGTGTTTCTCAGCTAAATCTTTACCTTGTTGATGACCTTGAGTAAAAGAAAAGCCAATAGTGTTAAGTCTAGTTCTTACTAAACCTCCATAAGGCTTACTTGTGTTAGGATTATAAAAATAATGACAGTAACTGACTCCATCTATAACTACAGGTTTTAGAAATTCATAGAATTCCCACCCATACTCTTCAAGTTTAAAGTCTTGTCTCCCAATAATTCCTTCTAAGCGAGGATCTTCATTTACAGCTCTAGTGTTGCGAAATTCATGGTTGCCCTCTAAGAATACCATTCGTGGTTTATACTGCTTTTCCTTATTCCTACGTTTGCGTTCATTGTAATCGTTGAGAGGTTGCAATAAAGCTCTCATCCCTTCATGACCAGCCTCTAAATCGTCCTTGTAACGCTTGCCTTCAAAATACTTGCTACCTTTCTTTTCATAAGAAGAGAGACTTGGAAAGTCCCAAAAATCCCCTAAGCACACCCATACTTCTGGTTGTTTTGCTACAGCGTAATTCCCTATAGCTGTAAGATGTTCATATGTTAATCCTGGCTTACATTGTACGTCAGGTATCACAAGATGACTTGTCATTAATACCTCTTAATTAATTTCTAAAATCATATACCTTCAATCCATGTTCCTTAGCTTGTTGATACATATCATTAGTACCTTTACCTCCTTTGAATATAACCACAGCGTCTGCATATTCAGCCATTTGCTTATTTCTACAAAAGCCCGCTGCTGCGTTATATTCTTTTCCGTAATTATTTACTTTACGCACAACTACAGGGAGGTCGAAGTTATTCCACTGAGCAGGAAATTCCTTAACAGGTATATTATTCTGTTTAGCCCAATCTTCTCCGAAGCTATCGGCACCTTTAGCTTTACCTGAAACAACTTCAGTAATAACATCTAAAAGGCTATCGAGAAGGTCTACATCTTTTTGAGTAGGGACGAAGTCTCTACCTCCTGCTATGATAGTTTTCAATTATTTCTTCTCAGTTGTTTCAAACTCAGGATCATCTGACGGAATACAAGTACAGAATGGAATTTGTTCTTTACCTTTTTGAATGTATTCATAGATAGTACGACCCTCTTTCTGCCATTCTAAAACGTCCCGCCGACAATCATAATTCTTAATCTGCTCAATAATCCCATCAATATTGCCACAAGTAGGGCAGCGGGTTGTATGGAATTTGCGGATACTATTAGATGACTGTACTGACTTTGAGCCTTTAGGCTCTGTATTGCCCTTGGCAATTCGGAACTGCTGACTTTTACTACTCATTGTTTACTACCTCTTGTTGTTGGATGTAATTGTTATTACCTAGGTAATCCTATAGCTTTTAACGCTGCTGTATGAGCAACGTTCCAGCATTTATTACATAATTCTACTTGATTCATTTTTCCTGAGATATGATTACCTTCACTGTCAGTATAACCTAATTTACCTTTAAATTGATAAAGATGACATGGTGCTTCATATACATTCAGAGATCTAACTTCTACTCCACAAGAATCACAATAGTATTTTCTCATTTACACATCTCTCGTAACTGTTGCTTTTTCTAAATTAATCCTATAATAAGGAATCTGTTCTCCAATATCTAAGGGCTGAAAATGATCACTATAGCCTGTGTAGATATACTCATCATAAGAATTCAGACTATCTATACTGATCGGCATAAACTTGATTAATATGAATCTTTTGAGAACATCCATGTCCCTATTTTCTATCAGTCCTGCACTTACTCTAATCTTACCTATTTGTCTGCTCATTTGATAATTTCCATATTGGTTTTAGTATAGGTGTAACTATGTATTACAAATATATCTTGTAGTTTAAAGTTCTTCACTTTAGTATGATATTTCTTTTTCTCTATAATCAATTCAGGATAATCTACTATAGGCTTTTGATTATTCCAAGCACTTCTTGCATAACCTGGAAGAGTCCAAGTAGCCACTCCATCTCTTGTAACCCAATATTTCTCTTTCCTAGTATCAAAAATAGTATAAATAGTTAGAGAATCTTCCATCATAACTTATCAATCCCCGGAAAAGTATCTTTCGTAAACCACCTAAACTTATTCTTTGTAGCCCACTCACCATGACTTAATTTAGTTCCACACTTCTTTCTTACTTTAGCAAAAGGCATAGGAGTTTCAGGCTTTTCAAATATAAATATAATCTCATATTCAGGATTACATTCTCTGATATGCTTATATTTACTACTTTCACTAGAGTCATGCATGCGGCCCTTAACTTCAATCAGGATATGAGGATAGTCTGAATGAACAAAATCAGGTTCGTAAGTATGCCAGATATAATAATCTAGCTTATCAGGATGATGATTGAATTCCTTTAAGATAGTTTGGTGTAGAGTGTATTCAAGGCCGCTATCATACCCTTTAGGTAAATTCTTTTCTTTCTTTTTGAAGTATCGTTTCTTCATTCTTCCTTTGTAAGTTTAATTACGAATTTGAAAGTATATATCAGATACAGCCTTCAAATTAATCAGCCTTAAATTACCTTGAGTATCTTCCATTAGAACACAATAAGCTTCATTTGCTCTAAAACTATCATATAGATATTCTTCCTCTACAACAAATCTATCAGTGTCTTCATTCAGGTATGTAACTTTCACATCATAAATACTCATTGCTAACCCTCATACTTGAAATTAATGTCTATAATATCCTTATCATGGATAGGTACAATCTCTTGCAATGAAGTAGGAGCTACTGTTGCTTGAGTATTGTAGAGATACAGATAGTTTGAATCTCGCACTTTATAAGTTACACAAGAGTAATGTTCTATCATGGAATCTTTACGTCTGATTTCAATGTGGATCATTTAAGTAGTCCTTGCATCTTTAATGCAATTCCAAAACCTGCTGATCCAAACGCTAAGTTAATAGTAGCTGCCCAATCAGGGCTAGCAAAAAAGAACTGAGCTGCTACCGTTCCTGTAGTAAACATAAACCATGTAAAAATTACTTCAATATCTTTAGTCAGTTCCTTCAAAATATTCCTCCTGCTTGCGTGAATCTAGCTTCTCAAGCCATTCTTCATATTCTTCTTTCGCCTTGTAAAATGATTCAAGGTCTTCTTCGTTGTTTACAATAATATCTTCTTCATTCATTGTCTATTCTCTCCGTATTCTGCCCATATCGCATCATGAATATGTTCAGAGGCTTCTTCAAGTAACTTTGCATTCTTAAACATGATTTCATCCCAGTTAATCAAACCCATCTCTTTCATACTAGCTGCTACATAAAGAGACTCTATTACATGATCTACTATTTCTTCAGCTGTTGCTAGGCTCATCTTTTTCTCCATAGTTTGATTGCCAATAAGAACAATAATGCTTACACTTACAATGGTCAAGACATCTCTTATCTTCTCCTGCATGATAAGACACTTCTCCTTTTATCTGAGAGGCATGTATCTTAGCTTCTAACTCTGAAAAGTGTACTCCTCCATTTACAGCTCTCTTACCGCCCTTCTTCTTTACCTTCCAGGACTCTCCTTGAGTCCATCTCTGTTTAGAATTACAAACTGGGATTTCATCGTCTGGGGTATCTTCATACTTGAGAAGTTCAGATACTTTATGCTCTAAAAACTCTTTACACTCCTCATCACTCCAGATAGGAAGCTTTATAATTTGCACTTGGGCTTGAGGATAGTTCTTATTCAGTCTAGCTTCTCTTTTTGACCAGTCTCTAATTATACACACTAATTGAGCTGTTTCAACTTCATGCCCAGCTTCTTTAAGGAGATATTTTAACAAGTTTGATTGTGCAATATATTCTTCCTTCACGTCGTGCATTACAGACCAGCATGATACAAACTTCCAATCTGTCAATACTTTATCTTTTATAGAATAATGATCTAATTGACCAGAGAATTTCTTGCCTAGTACTTCCTTGAATAGGCGTTGCTCAATGATAACATGATCTTCCTGCTCACCTCCCGCTTGTAGGAGTGAATGCATGAGCGTTCCAACCAAACTCCAAATAAGATCACTTACATCTTCTGTAATCTCAGAACTATATCTCTTTTGAAGATGGAAGATTCTAGGAGGAGTTGTAATACTCGATGCTGATACATACGAACTGGAACCACTATATTGACTCTGTACAGCTCTTATTGCATTTACGATGGCTTCTGGTAAGCCAAGCTTGTTTGTTAGGTTAATATGTCCTCCTGCGTTGTTAGATGGATATAACGTTTTGCATAACCAGCCGACCGACAGGGAGGTCTGAGTTTATGCGATTGTTATGTATTTATAACCCCTAGACTTACTAGGGATTAGAAATAAGCACAGAAATTGACAAGAAAGTCAACTCCGTGCTATAATATTTAGTTCTTATTTCTAGCTTTTTGAGAGGAGTAGAAGAGAAGAAAGGGTTCAAGAATAGGTGTTAGAGCACCTTTTTCTTGGTTTTCAATAACTTAAGCACAGGAAGCTTAATTAGGAATAGGAATTTCCTAATTATATATAAATAAGGTACTACGTCAAGTAGCAACTCTCCTCCCTTTGCTTCTAATAATAATAAAGGGGATTCAATGGAATTCTTAGCAATGCTTATCGCATTCATTATTGCCTTAGCCATTCTTTTTGCAGTGTTGGCTATTTTTGTTAACGCCATTAAATACTAATTATTAACTACATCTAACAACACAGGAGGTTTTATGCCGCTACAGCTATTTTATTTTCAGTACCTGCTTTCTACTCTTCTCTCTTTTTACAACATGCTGTCTCACAACAGTAGCAACAATTGTTTGAGGAAACATTGTTTTGGTACATAACGTTAAAATTAAGGTGCGCCGCTTTATGGCGTCACCTTGAATGATTCGTTATACTTTCAGTCAGCTTCGCTTTCAGAAGCTGAAGCTTCAGTATACTACAACTAAATTCTATTGCAACAACTATTTACTAAGCCAACTTAAATTCACGAAGCTTTTCTTGAAGATCAGTCAGCTTATCAATCTTAGCTTGAGTATCATCCTTATGAGCTGCCTTAATCATACTC
>Ga0153916_10001727_pt1 | contig 15875 bp, 11 predicted proteins | sample Opewatmetagenome_FD_109642 | JGI IMG/M metagenome (GOLD analysis project Ga0153916, IMG submission 109642) | Freshwater wetland microbial communities from Ohio, USA - Open water 3 Core 3 Depth 4 metaG | ecosystem: Environmental > Aquatic > Freshwater > Wetlands | place: USA: Ohio, Lake Erie...
GCGACGAGGATCTCTGCCGCATCCTTTCCTCGGCCGATATCGGCATCGACCCCGATCCGAAAAACGACTGGTCGGACAAGAGCACCATGAACAAGATCATGGAATACATGTATTTCGGCCTGCCGATCGTCGCCTTCGATCTGCGTGAGACGCGCTTTTCGGCGCAGGAAGCTGCGCTCTACGCGCCGGCCAATTCCGAGGCCGCCATGGCGGCGCTGATCGCGCAGCTGCTCGATGACGAGCCGCGGCGGCGGCTGATGTCCGATTTCGGCCAGCGTCGATTGCGCGAGAGCCTTGCGTGGGAGCACTCGGTTCCGGTTCTCCTCGGCGCCTATGACGCGCTCTTCGCCGGCGCCGGAGCAGCAAGCCGCACCGGTGCGCCTCGCCTCGACCAACGCCCCTTCGAGAGAAGCTGATGATCGGTCGGGGGTCCGCGGTCGTCATGGGAGGCCGGTCGGGCCGAATCGGCCGCCGCCGGTTGATCGCGGCCGGTGCGGCGGCAACGATGCTGGGCGTGATGCAGCCCTTGCGCGGGCTTCAGGCGGCGCCAGCGAGTTTCTCAGGCCGTGATCTTTCGATCCTGCCCGCCTTGCGCCAGCTGGCCGAGCAACGCGGTCTCAAATTCGGCGCCCATAATCAGTTTCGCCTCACCAACAAGGATCCTGATTTCGCCGCGGTCTACGCCCGCGAATGTGGCGTGCTGCATAACGGCTGGGACTTCATGTGGCGCGCGGTCCACAAGCAGCCCGACAGCTATACTTTCAGCGATGCCGACTGGATGATGGACTATGCCGCCAAACACAACATGAAGGTCGGCGGCCATTGCCTGGTCTGGTATCAGGACATTCCCGACTGGCTGAAGAACCTCTCTACCGTCGATGGCGCCAAGCGCGCGATGGTGGATCATATCAACACGGTCGTGGGGCGCTATCGGGGCAAGATCTATCACTGGGTGGTGGTCAACGAGATCTTCGCGCCGGTGCCCAATGCGATTTATCGCTCGTCCTACTGGCTCGATCGCCTGGGACCGGGCTATGTCGATCTGGCCTTCCGCACCGCTGCCGCGGCCGATCCCAACGCGCTGCTGATTCTCAACGACACCCACCTGACGGCCGACAGCTCGTTCAACGATGCGCAACGCCGGAAGGTCCTCGATCAATTGCGGGCCTACAAGGCGGCGGGGACGCCGATCCATGTGCTCGGGATCCAGGCGCATATCAAGGCGAGCGAAGCGCTCGATTCGGAGAAGATCCGCGCCTTCGTCAGGGCGGTCGGCGATCTCGGGCTCAAGGTCATGTTCACCGAGCTCGATGTGCTCGACAACACGCTGCCTTACGACTTCGCAAGCCGCGACGAGACCGTGGCCCAGCTCTATTACAGGACGGTGGGTCCGGCCTTGACCGAGCCGGCCGTCGACGCGGTCTTCACCTGGGGCCTGGTGGACAAGCAAAGCTGGTACAACGCGCCCAATGCCCCCGCGCAGTTTCGCCGCAGCGACGGCCAGCCGAACCGCCCTCTGCCGCTGGACGACCAGTACAAGCGCAAGCCTTGCTGGGCGGCGCTGGCGGAGGCCATGAAGCCGGGGTCGATCGGGTGATTCATGACATCGCCCGATACGCCTCCAATCCTGCCGCCCCTTCTGCGGCACGGCGTGAATCCCGATCCAGAGGCGCGTCCGCTTGCACGCCAGACCTACGAGCGATTTCGGCTCTACGCGAAGCGGGCACTTCGTTCGCTGGGGCGCCCGCTCGCCTACAATTGCTGCTACATGCATGTACCCAAATGCGCTGGCACATCGGTCACCGACGCCATGCGCAGCCTTTGCCCGCTGCAGAAATGCGTTGGCATGATCCTGGCGCGGCCTTCGCGCCGCGCCACGGCGCTGCAGTCCGGGCGACCGGAATGGAACATCCACGAGGACGGTCCGGAGTCGCGGCTGATCTTCGCCAATCGCGAGCAACTCATGCTCTATTTCATGGCGAACGATGCACCACTGGTCTGCGGCCATTTCCTGTTCAGCGAACTGGCGCATACCGCCTTCGGCGAGCGCTATCGCTTCGTCTCGGTGCTGCGCAATCCCTTGGACCGATTGGTATCGAACTACGCCGACGCACGGCTCGGCAATTACATCGACATGCCTTTCTCGGCCTATCTCGATTCCGAAGTGGGATGGCGCCATGCGACCGTAATGCTGCGTTATTTCAGCGGGCAGGCGGTGATCCCCCAGGCAGGCATCGCCGAAGCAATGGCGGTCGCACGCATCAACCTGGAGAAATTCGCCCTGGTCGGCTTCACCGACAGGATGCCGCACTTTGCCGCAGGCTTCGCTGGCGTCTTCGGCGCGCGCCTGCAGCTGCATCATATGCGCCCGGGCCGGTTCGAGAAGCCGGAGATCGATCGCAGCGCTCGCGCTCGCATGGAACAGCTCTGCGCGGGAGATATGGAGTTCTATGAGCATGCCCGTCGCCGCTTCGCCGCCTGATTCGCAGAGCCTCGCCTCCGTTGCCGAACCGGCGAAGAGTGCAGATCCGGCGCATGGCATGGCGGCCAGCTTCAAGTCCTTGGTGCGCTGGTCGGCGCTGGTCTTCCTGCTGCGGGTGGGCGGGACGGCGCTGACCTACGTGACCTACATCCTCCTCGCGCGCTGGATGGGAGCGGCCGAGCTGGGCAGCTATGTCTTCGCCTTCTCGGCCTGCATGGTGCTGTCCTCGCTGGCGACGCTGGGCTACCCCGCCTCGGCGGTTCGCTTCGTCCGCCAGGCGGCAGCACGCGATCAGCGGGACGAAGTGGCGGGATTTTTGCGCCGCGGCAATCAGCTGTCGTTCATCGCCAGCATCATCGCGATGCTCGGCGGTTTGGGCTTTCTCTGGTGGCAGCAAGGCGCAGGCAACATGGATGGCGCCTTGGCTCTCGCCTTCATCGGTGTGCCGCTCTTTGCGATCCTGCAACTCCATAGCAGCTACGCCCAATCGATATCGCGCTTCACCGCCGCCTTCCTGCCCTCGAACTTTTTGCGCCAGCTTGTTCTGCTGCTGATCGTGGTCGCATGGCAGCTTGTCTGGGGCGGCCTCTCGGCCAGCCTGGTCATGCTCTTCACCGTCGCCATGCTGCCGTTCCTGTTGATTGGGCAGCACATCTACATCGATCGCGGCCTCAAGCCGCTGCGGACCGGGGCAACGGCGACCTACAGAACTTGGTTCTGGACCCGGACCAGTCTCGAGCTGCAGCTTCTCGTGCTGTTCACGACCTACTTCCAGGAGATGAGCCTCACCATCGCCGGCTTCTTCCTGCCGGCCGAGGATATGGCGATCTACAGCGCCTGCTTCCGCACCGCCAATCTGATCAGCTTCGGGCTCTATGCCATCAACGCGATCCTGTCGCCGCAGGCCTCGCATATGATCGCCAATGGCAACGCCGCCGGCCTCCAGTCCCTGGTCGCGCGCACCACGCAACTACGCTTCTGGCCTTCGCTGGCGGCGGTGGCGGTGTTGATCCTGGCCGGCTCGCAGATCCTGCATATCTTTGGGCCCGACTTCACCCGAGGTCATTTGGCTCTGGTCATTCTGGGCGTGAGCCAACTCGTGATCGCCGCGGCAGGCCCGGTGACGCAGATCCTGACGCTCTCGGGCCACCAGACCCAAAGCCTGCTCGCCTTTGCGATCGCACTCGTCGCGACATTGCTGCTGAATGCCGCCCTCTTGCCGCTGTTCGGCATGCTGGGCGGTGCCGTGGCCTCGCTGCTGGTGACGCTGATCTGGAATCTCTGGCTGCACCGGATCGTGGTGCGCCATGTCGGGATCACGCCCTCGATCCTGAGCCTGCGCCATTGTTTCCCAAGCGCCGGCAAGCCCGCGATGCCGGGATCGGTCCCCTGATGGATCGCGCCTATGAGGCTTCAGCTATGCTTAGCGCCCGAGCGCGCCCAAAGCAGTTTGCCGGCCCCTGCATTCATCTTGAGCCAAGCGCGCGAGCCGTCATTCCGGCGCGCGAGGCGCCCGACCAAGCCCAACAGGCTCCAGAGCCCCAGCTGCACGGCGCCACGGGCCATCAGATTGGCGGTCATCAGGAGGGGCTGGGCGCTGTTCTTCATGCGCAGCCGCACATAGCTCTGGTTCTGTCGGAAGGTGCGTCGCGCCATATAGTCGAGCCGCGCGCGTTCGGCCGGCACATACTCGCTGACCGGCGCGCTGGCGCACCAGACGAAGCGGCGCCCCGCCCGCGCGAGCCGCATGAAGAAATCCGTGTCCTCGCCGCCGGTAATGCCGAAGGCGGGATCGAAGGGCTCGGCCGAGCCGATGCAGGTCGCGCGCCGGAGCAGGCAGTTGCCGGTGCCGCCGCCGCGCGAGGCGCCAGAGGCGAGCAAGGGCGCCGGCGTGCCGTCGGGCAGCCCCATATCCCGCGTGAAGAGGCGCGCTTCCGAATCCCAGGCCGGCGGCCGTCCGGTTTCGAAACGCGGACGCACCGGGCCGAACACCACATCGGCGCCGGTCCGGTCCATCGTTGCCAGGAGCCCTGCGATCCAGCCGGGGCTGGCTTCCTCATCGTCGTCGAGGAAGGCGATGAAGGGGGCGTCGCTGGCTGCGATGCCGGCATTGCGGGCCCGCGCGATGTTGGAGCGCGGCTCTGCGACATAGGTGAGCTTGATCGGCGCGGCTGCAGCCAGCTCGCGAACCTGCGGCGCGGCATTGCCGTCGGGGCTGTTATCGACGACGAAAATTTCGATGGCGCCGGGTGCCAGCCCCTCTTGCGCCATGCAAGAGCGGGCCGCGTGGGCCAGCAGGATCGGCCGATTGAAGGTGCAGATGACGATGCTGACTTGGCTCATGATCGTTTGACGGCCTCACACGGATTCCCGGCGCACCCAGACGGAGGCGAGGTTGGGCGCCAGCCAATAGGAGCGCGTGCTGAGAACCGTCGCAATGATCGTCTGATAGTGCCACAGCAGAGGATTGGGTCGTCGCCTCAGGCGGTGAGCCGGATCGCTGCCGTAAGGCAGATAATGCGGATAGAAGCGTTTCAACTCGTCGAGCGTGCGGAAGGTCGTGATCCGGCTGTCGGGCTCGAATTTCCGCGTCAGAGGCTGCAGGTCCCACGGCGCCAGGAAGCGGTTGCCATGCTCGAGTGGCAAGCGGCCGAAGGGTCGGGCGTAGACCCGGCGCAAAGGACGCGGCAGCCAATGGGCAAAGGGCAGCCCGGTATCGTGGGCCACCACGGGGAACAGCCGGTTCGGCGTCGTCACGACCACCAAGCCGCGGGTAATGCGCGCGATCTCGCGCAGACAATCGCGAATATGAGGCCGGCCGACATGCTCGAGCGTCTCGATCGTGGCGAAGATATCGACGCTGTCGCTGGCAAGACCCGTATCCTGCAACGGCCGATTGACGAAGCGGCAGCGGTTGGCGATGCCCAAGATGCGGCAGATCTCCTGCGCATTGGCCAAGCGCTCGGTATCCGGATCGATCAGGATCGCTTCACGACCGCCGCGCAGAAGAAACGCGACCGAAAGCCATCCGTAACCCGCAGCACCGTCGGCCAGCGTCGCTTCGCTCAGATCATAGCGCTGCGCCATCGGGGTTATGTAGCGGCGCGTCATGAAATCGATCGTGCCGTCGATATCGAGGTTCTGGTAGTTGCCTTCCGCCAGATGCGGCAGCGCGCGAATCTGTCTGGCATGCGGCGGGTTGATCAGGCGCATGGCGCCGCTGCCGTCACAGGCGTTGCTCGCCGGCAATGTCGGCGAGGGCGACGCTGTCATATGCGCTTCGGATTGCACGCAAATCGATGCCTGAATGCCATGAGGAGATCACACGCCGACGACCTCCTGTCGTGCAGTATGCGGCTCAATCGTGGCGGCGCGGATGCATGTCAAGCAAGTGGCAACATCGTGACCCGGGCTCGATGGTGGCGCGACCATATCGGTCGCTGCGGTTCCCGGGGCGAGGCAACGAGGAGGCCCTTATCGCCATGACCTACCGTATTGCGGTGCTGCATCAAGGTTTCGTGCCGACCTATCGCGCGCGCTTCTTCGAGCAGCTCAATGCGCGTGGCGGCGCGGAATATGTCGTGTTCCACGGCGATCCGCCGACCGGCAGCGGCTGGCAGGCGGCGCCGGAGCCGCTCCAGTTTCCCAATGTGCGCGTGGATAATCGTGAAATCCCGCTCGGCCGCTGGCGGGCGATCTACCAGCCCGTGGTGCAACGCATTCTCACCGATCGATTTGACGCCGTGGTGATGGGCCACGAGCTCAAATTTCTCTCCAACCTGCTGCTGGCCTTGCGGGCGCGTCAGCGCCGGCTGCCTGTGATCTTTTGGGGCTTCGGCTATCACGCCAAGGTCGGCATGGGCTTCAGCGCCAAATCCTCGGGCCTCGCCTTCGGCATGGTCTCGCAGGTCAAGGATCTGCTGGCGCGCCAGGCGGACGGCTATCTGGCCTATACCGAGGGCGGTGCCGAGAATCTCCGGCGTATCGGCATGCCCGACGAGAAGGTCTGGGTGGTGCGGAACACGATCGATGTCGAGGCCCAGACCCGGCTTCACGCGAAATATCAGCAGTCGGATCCAGCGATGTTGCGCCAGCAGTTGGGCCTCCGGTCGGATTCGGTGGTCCTGCTCTATGTCGGGCGTCTGCTCCCGGCGAAGCAGGTCGATCTGCTGATCCAGGCGGTCCGGCGCATCAATTCCATGCAGCTCTGCCGCCGGCCGATCGAGGCGCTGATCATCGGCGATGGGCCCGCGGCGGAGGGCCTGCGGGCCCGTGCCGTCAATCTGCCATCGGTTCGCTTCCTGGGCGCGCTCTACGATCAGGACGAAGTGGCGCGCTATATGCGCGTCGCGGCCGCGATGGTCATTCCCGGCTTCGTCGGCCTCGCGGTCAATCACGCCTTTGCGCAAGGCCTGCCGGTGATCACCCGCGACCACGCCCTGCACAGTCCGGAGATCGAATATCTGCGCAATGGCGAGAATGGCCTCATCGTGCCCGGCGACATGGAGGATTTCGCCCATGTGCTGGCGCGTTTCGTCGATGCGCCGGAGATTCAGCAAAAGCTCGCGGCGGGAGCCCTCAGATCGCGGGACGAGCTGCATCTCGATCACATGGTCGAGCGCTTCGACCAGGCCGTGACAGCGACGGTACGGCGCGCGCAAGGGGCAAGTCTGCGCAGCGCCGCGTGAGACCTCGAACCGATTCAAATTTGGAGGCATAAGCCCAATGTGTGGAATCTTCGGCGCGGTGACTTCGCCGGCAGTGGCGCTGAATGCGGAAGCGGGACTTGCTTGGCTGCGCCATCGCGGGCCCGACAGCGAGGGCGTCGCGACCGAGGAATTGCGCGGATGCCGGGTGCTGCTCGGGCATACGCGGCTCGCCATCCTCGATTTGAGTCCGGCCGGCCATCAACCGATGGCAAGCCGCGATGGGCGCTGGCTCCTCTCCTATAACGGCGAGGCCTACAACCATCTGGCATTGCGCCGCGATATGGAGGTGAATTTCCGCGGCCATTCGGATACCGAGACGCTGGCCGAGCATCTGGCGGCTCACGGGCTCGAGGCGACGCTGGCGCGGCTCGACGGCATGTTCGCCTTCGCGGCGCTCGATCGTGCCGAGGGCAAACTGCATCTGGTTCGCGATGCCTTCGGCATCAAGCCGGTTTATTACATACTGCTGCCGCAAGGCGGGATCGCCTTCGCGTCGGAGGTGAGGGCGCTCATGGCCTTGACCGGCATCGCGCCGACGGTCGATGGCGACGCGCTGCAGTGCTTTCTCACGCTGCGCTTCGTGCCCTCGCCGCGCACGCTCTGGCAAGGTATCCACCGATTGCCGGCGGGCCACCGTCTCAGCTTCGATCTCGCCACGGGAGAATCCGAACTCGCGCGCTATATCGAGCCGGTGACGGCGCGCTATGCCGAGAGCCGCGAGCGGGCGGTCGAGCGCTATCACGAGGTCTTGAGCGAAGCCGTCGAGCGCCAGCTCCTGTCCGATGTCCCGGTGGGGATCCTGCTCTCGGGCGGCATCGATTCGGCCCTGGTCGCGGCATTGGCCAAGGAGCAGGGCCGCAGCCTCCCTTGCTATACGGTCGGATTCGGCGCCGATCACAAGGAATGTGAAATCGAGGATGCCCGGGGCACGGCGGCAGCGCTGGGTCTGCCTTTCGTCGCGGTCAATGTCTCGCCGCAGGATCTGATGGTGACCATCGATCGGGTGGTCGACAGCCTCGAAGAGCCGATCGTATCCACCTCCGCCCTCGCGATCTGGCATCTGATCGGCCGGATGCGCCAGGACGTGACCGTGGCCTTGAGCGGGCAGGGCAGCGACGAGCCCTGGGGCGGCTATACCCGCTATCAGAACGAGGTCTTGCGCCGCCTGCTGCCGGCACCCGCCATGGCCGGATGGCTCGGTCGCGCGATGGTCGGTTATGGCAAGCTGCCCGAGGCGGTGCAACGCGCGTTGCGCAGCCTGCCGATCGAGAGTCCCGCCGAGCGCTTCCGCGAAGCCTACGCGCTCTTCACCGCGGGCCAGCGCCAGGCGCTCACGGGCCGCGCTGATGACGGTCAGGCGCTGGGCGATATCGATTATTGGCTCGCCTGGAGCCGCAATACGGGCCGCGAGCCGGTCGAGATCATGATGAGCGTCGATGCCCGGACCTGCTTGCCGGACGATTGGCTGCTTTATACCGACAAGATCTCGATGGCCTATGCGCTCGAGGTTCGCGTCCCGATCCTCGATCTCGAGGTGGTGCGGTTCGTCGAGTCCTTGCCGCGCTCCTTCCGGCTGGCGCCGGGCCGGCGCAAGATCGTCCATAAGATGATGGCGGGCCGCTATCTGCCGGCCGCGATCGTCAATCGGAAGAAGAAAGGCTTTCCCATTCCCTTCGGCGCCTGGTCGCGCGAAGCCCTGCGCTCCCGCGTCGAGGCAACCTTGCTGGAGACCCTGCCGCAGACCGGCCTGTTCGATCGACATGCGGTCGAAACGCTCTGGCGCCGGCACTTGATCCAAGCGCAGCCGCTCGACCGGCAGATCTATGCGCTCTTCATCCTGGGCTGCTGGTTCGAGCGCTTCCAAGCGGGCGGTCTGCGTGGATCGGCAGCAAGCCTGGCATCGGCTGCCTGACAGCCCCCAGATCGCCGGTGCCTCGGCCAGAGAGCCGGGACGTCAGGTGATGAGGGCCCACCCGCCCGTCAGAGCAAGATCGGACCAGCGTGAATCAAGCCGGTTCGGCTTGATACGATCAGGCTCTAGAGGAAGGGTTCCCGACGCGCCTCGATGGGCGGCGGCCCGTGACGAGCCATGGCTTTCGGTGAAACGACGCGCGCCTCCAGCAACTCCCGCTGCATGATCGGCAGGATCAGGAAGAGCCAGATCGCCTGCAGGTGATGCGGGCGCAAATAGGAGCTTTCGAGAAGATTGTAGAGAGCGATGGAGAGGATCATCGCATAGGCAAAGGCGCGGGCCGGCGTATCGAAGGGGTGCCGCGGCGTCAGACGCAGCAGCCGATGGCCCAGGCGGATGCACCAGCCCAGCGACAGCAACGCCAGGCCGAGGCCGACCAATCCGATCTGCAAGAACAGATCGAGATAGCCGTTATGGGCCTGACCGACCACACCCAGCCAGCCGACGGATCTCGCAAGGCCAAACGAGTTGTCGGCGCCGTCGACGTCCCAGAATGCGCCGAATCCATAACCAAGCCAGAAATGCTGCGTGATCTGATCCCAGATCGCCTCCCATAGCTGCCAACGGCCGGTGAAAGTCAGGTCGCCGAACAGCGCCATGCCGACATCGGTCGCGGTGGCGCCGGAAACGATCAGCGTCACGATGGTCAGCAGCAGGGCGGTCCCGAGGCCGGTCCAGCAAATTGCGCTGACTGACGCTCCCTTGCGCAGCAGGATGGCCCACAATGTGCACCAGGCCATGACAAGGAAGGCGAGCGCGCTCCCGGTCTTGGAACCGGTCGCCAGAATCAGGAGGTAGAAGAACGCGGACGCCGCCAGAATACAGAGACGGTTGAGGCCCCAGCGATAGCGCGCGGCGAAGAAGTACCAGCAAATCGCGGCCATGACGGCCGCCTGGCCAGCGGAATTCTTATGGCCATGCATGCCGACAAGCTGCCCTTCCGAATTGATCGCATGGCTCGGCATGCCGATCGCCCCCAGCACGTCGAGCGCCATGACGACGCCGGTCACCAGCATGGCCAAGCGATGGAACTCCCATAGAGGGATTTCTGAGACGGCAACGCCCAGCGCCGCTCCATACATGAGCCAAAGCACCGCGACGCGGCGCAGGGTCAGATCGGGCAAGGGCGACCAGTAGGCGGTCGCGGTGGCCCATGCCATCACCAGGAGGAGCGGCCAGGCCTGACGGGTAATGGCGAGCGCCAGTCGAAACCGCATCAAGATCAACGGGCCCGCCAATAGAGCCGAACCGAACCAGATGACTTGATTCAAGCTGCCGTCGGAGGCGCTGCTGGCACTGTCAATATCGGTGCCGGAAAATGGCCGGGTGCCGATCAGGGCGAAGGCCAGCAGGATGAAGAGCAGAAGCCGGCCCAGCGCCGCGTTCAGCCACCCGCTTTGCGGCGCTGGCGCGGCCCAGCTTTGCATGGATGAGCCCGGCGAGAGGCGCGGGCTCCAGCCCGTCATGACATTTCCGCTATTGACCATGGCCCGATCCGGGCTCAGCCCACGTAATAACGTCGCAGTTCGGCGTAGTAGGAACTGGCGTCACCATAGCCGTAGCTGGCATGGCGTTTCATATCGACCATCGACAACACCACGCCGGCGACATCGGCACCGGCATCGATCAGTTGGCGAATTGCCAGAATGGCGGTTTCAACACGGGTGCGCTCCCAGCGCACGACGAAAATCGTCTTATCGACCAGCCGGCAAAGGATTTGCGTATCCGATACGGCCAGTACCGGCGGCGTATCGATGATCACCTGGTCGTAATGCTCGCCGAGAGCGCCCAGAAAAGCAGCCAGGCGTTCCGAAGCCAGAACGTCCGTCGCACTGGTGGCGGGCACCGTGCCCGCCGGAACAATGCAGGCATTCGACCGCAAATCGGGGTGAAGAATGTCGTCCAGCTCGGCGGTGCCGCGAATATAGTCCGACAAACCGGCTTTGCGCTTGAGGCCCAAGCGCCGACACAGCGCCGACCGGCGCAGATCGCAGTCGACCACCACGACTTTCTTGCCGGCATTCGCCAGCAGCCGCGCATAGGAAAGCGCCAGCGAGGTCTTGCCCTCTTTGGGCAAGGAGGAGGCAAACATGACGGTCTTGGGCGGACCCGATCGCGAGGCGAGCGCCACGCCGGTATGCAGGCTTCGGAGAGATTCGGACAGGGCCGAGGCCGGCCGATCGACAACATAGTCTTCGGGCTTCCGCGGGCGGCCAAGCCAGGTTCGTGCAATGGGGATCAAACCCAGCGCCCTCGCACCGATGACACGTTCAATCTGGCCCATGCTCCGAACGCCGCGATCGAATTCCTCACGCAACAGCGCAATGAAGAGGCTAAGCATGGCGAAGGCGCCGGCGCAGAGCACGAGCAGGATGCGCTTCTTCGGAAAGGACGGCCTTTCCGGCTCGCTGGCATGCGAGATGATGTTCGCGTCGGGCTGATGGAGGCTCTGCTCGCTGGCGGTCTCCTTGTAGCGCGCCAGGAAATTCTCGAGCAGCGTCCGATCGGCGTCGGCCTCGCGCTCCAGCGAACGCAGATGGATATCCGACTGGTTGAGGTCGGCGACCTGGTTCTTGATCGTTTCGAGGCTGGCCGAGAGCGACGCCTCGCGTGCGCGCGCGACGGCCACCTCATTTCGATAGTCCTTGGCAATGCGGCCAATCTCGGTACGGATCCTCGCCTCGAGATCCTGCAGCTGCGCCCTGGCGCTGAGCATTTTTGGGTGCTGCTCGCCATAGGTCTGGGTCAGGTCTGCGATGTTCCTTTCGACTTCGGCCTCCTGCGTTCGCAGACTCTGGATCAATGGCGACTGCAGCACCGCGCCGGCAGAATCGATGCCTTGAGGAGAGGCCGCTAGCTTTTCGGCCTGTTGGAGCTTGGCTTCCGCCTCGGCACGGTCCGTACGGGCCATGACCAACTGGGTGTTGAGCTCCGCCGCCTCTTGAGAGGGGAGCGTGTCGCCCTTGCCCTGGACCAGGCCTTTACCCCTGCGATAATCCTCGACCGCCTGATCCGCAGCCGCGACCTGCTGGCGCTGGGTGGCCAATTGCCCATCGAGCCAGCTGTTGAGGGCTTGGTTGGTCGCGAATTTCTCCTCGACCTGGGCGTTCAAATATTCCTCCGCCAGCATATTGGCGACGCGCGCGGCGGTGCTCGGGCTCTCCGACTGGAAGCTGATCGTGACCACCCGCGATTGCCCGGCCGCACCCGCGTCCAATCGTTTCAGGAATTTCTCGACGATCCGATTGTGGTTGCGGCGCATCTCGTCGACCGGACCCCCTGCCGAACCGGATCCCAGGCTGGCAACGGCGTCCGCCCATTTGGCCGGCAGATAGGTATGCGGATCGAGCAACGTCGAGAGCCAAGCCGACCCGGAATCCAATTCCGGGTTGAACTCAGGGTCATTTGCCAAGCCAAGCTTGTCGATGACCCGCTCCGCGATATCGCGCGACTCCACCACGGCAGTCGCGCTGTTGACCGCTTCGGTATCCGGCGTGATGCCCGCGAGAAGCTGATCGCTGTCGAGAATCTTCGTCTGGGCGGGCACAAGCATGAGCTGGGCAGACGCGGTATAGCGCGGCGGGATCAGGAATAGGACGATCGCAGCGAGCATTGTGCCGCCGACCGTGATTGCCGCGATCATTCCTTTGCGCCGCCAAATGCGGCGGAAAAGCTCCGGCAGATCCGGGCCGCTGGGCGCGGCCCAGGCCGGCCCCGCGACCGGCGCCGGTATCAATGGCTCGGAGATGGGCTGCAATATGGGGAGCCGTGGGTCTGCCATCTTTCGCGTCCTTTCTTTCGAATTTCGGCGATCCGGCCCATCCCACCTGGTCGCGATTCAACCGGCCCGTTCAGATCAGAAGAAACGCTCCGGAACCTCGATCACGTCGCCGGGAAGGACGGCCGTGGTCTGATCCGCGTCGAGCTCCTGCATCTGTCCATCAACGTCGCGATTGATCCTCATGCGTCCTTCGCGCGCCCGGTAGGTGAAGCCTCCGGCCAGCGCGATCGCATTCATGACCCGCATGCCGTTCACATAGGGATAGCTGCCGGGATTCTTGACCTCGCCCAAGATGTAGAAGGGCCGGTAGTCGATCACTTCGACGCTGACCCTCGGGTTCTTCAAGTAGTCCTTCTGCAGCTTCTGGACGACATTCGCCGCCAGCTCGTTGGTCGTGTGCCCACCTGCATCGACATCGCCGATGAGCGGCATCGCGATGGCGCCATTGGCATCCACCTGGAACTCGCCCGACAATTGATCGTCGCCGAACACCGTCACGCGGACCTTGTCGCCCGGGCCGAGCCGGTATTGATCGGATGCCGCCTGGGCATGGCCCGCCAGCATGATCACCAGGCCGAAGGCGGCCAGGGTCGAGAGGTTCTTTCGGATACGTTGCAGCACTTTCCTTCTCCCGGCAGGGCGGCGAGGGGCGCGGGTCGCGTCTTCGACGCGGCGCGCCAGTTGCGCCGGTTAAAGTTTGAGATCCAAGCTGAGCAAAATCATGTTGCGGTCGTAATCATCGCTGCCGTCGCTCGATCTCCGGCTGTCGAACCGGTACTTGGCGTCCAGCGACATATAGCGATTCATCAGATACTCGGCGCCGGCGCCCGCGATCCAGACATCGTCGTTGCGGCTGATGCCCTCATAGTCGCGGTTGCTGTAGCCGCCATAGAGGTTGAGGATCAGGTTGCGCAGCAATTCATGATCGATGTTGAGGATGGCGTCGGTCGAGAAGTAGCCGGCGGCCCCAGGCGTGGTCGTTTCCTGCAGCGTCCGCGTCAATGTGGCGGTAACGGTGGTGATGCCGGTTACGTTCCAGGTCAGGGACGCGCCGAAACTGGGGCCGGCGACGGTGTCGAAGGCCGAGTCTTGATAGTATTGCGACTGATAACCGGCGAAGAGGTCGGCGCGGGTCACGCCTCCCAGGTCGATGGCCAGCCCGGCCACCGTCTCGAAGCCCTGGGAATCGCGATCGAAGCCGTCATTGTCCAGATGGCTGTCATAGTTCTGCCGGTTGTAGGCGACACGGACATAGGCTTCGTAGTCGGGCACGATCTCGTAGCTGACCGTGGCGCTGCCGAGCGCTGCCAGGCGGTCGCGATCGTCATTGTTGATCTTGCCGCCGCCGAAGGCATCGACATCGAAGTAATTGTAGCGGTCGAGCCGGGCATCGAGCTTGACGGTGAAGCGGCCAAAGCGGTTCTGATCGCCGATCTCGGTTCGAAAGAGATCGTACTCGGTCGGGTCCTTGCCCTGGCGATCGTCGGGCGAGGCGCGATCTTCATGTTCGTGGCGATAGGTAAAGGCCCCTGTCAACTGATTGTCGCGCGTCAGATCGAGGCGGCCGTCGGTGCCGAAGTGATAATCGACATAGTCCTCGCCGCTATGCGTCGCGTAATAGCCGGCCGCCGCGCCGGCGTCGAAATTGAGAGCGTGGTTGTTCCAATTCGACTCGAGGCTCAGTTCCGGCGCGACTTGGGTGATGAAATCGCCATCGGTATGAGACGGAGTGGCGAAGATGTTGTCATTGTATATCTCGGTGGTACGGACCGATGGGTAGGCGTAGAAGCTGCCGAGATGGATGCCGAGTGGATCGACCTCGGGCCGCGCGCGCTCGCGGACGGTCACGTCGCGCGGCACCTCTTGATAGGAACCGTTGGACGCGGTACCCGCCGCCGGCGTCGAGGCATCGGCGAGGAGCACCGCATGCGCTTTTGGCGGAGAGGGGGTGCTGGTATCTATCGTCAACATGCTCTTTGGCGGGCTCGTCTCGTCTTTCGCCGAGGCAGTCTCGGCCGGAATATTCAAGAGCAGATCGTCGGATGCGGCTCTCGCCGGCTCCAAGGCCAGGAGCGACGCACCGACACCAATCATCACCGGCATCATCATGGCCAAGCTGCGAACCAAAGCTTCCCCTTATCAGCGGCGCCTCATGGCCAAGTTGCGCGACGATGACGGTGGTCCCGTAGACCCTAAAACCGAGGCCGGCCGTCGCTCGCGCCGACGCGTTAGTAGCGCCCCCTTATTCAGCAGTCTGCAAGTGCTGGGGGGCAGCAAAGAAATTCCTGCTACGTCAGTAGGATAGTGCGTATCCTAGGGGCGATGCGCAGGGCCCAGCGAGGGGCAAAGTTGTGGCTCCATGGGAGGCCAAAAAAGCGCGGCATCAAGGGGATTTGCGGCTGATTGGGCGACCGGTGAAGCGTGCGCGCCATGGGGACTTTCGCGAGGTCATGCCGCCGCAACGGATCACCTTTGCGTGACGTATTGCCCGGGCGGGAATAGAGCTCTTCGGGTCGCGGTCTTAGTGGGGTCAATTCCGCTCGAAAGGAGCAGCAATCCCATGAACCGCAAACAGGACACCGCATCCCCGATCGTCGCGCCATCTCTCGTTCGCGACGAGATTTCCGCCGTCCCGTTGACCCGTCGTCGCGCTCTCGGTTGTCTGGCCTGGACCGGTACCGGGTTGCTCTGGACACTATCGGGTGGCGTGCCGCACAGCCTCGGCCTCATCGGCGAGGCGCGCGCCGATCAATTGCCGGCCGGCGCCTTCACCTTCGTCCAGATTTCCGACAGCCATATCGGCTTCAACAAGGAAGCCAATCCGGATGTGGTCGGCACGCTACGCCACGGTATCGGCGAGGTGAACAAGCTCGATCCGCGCCCCGCCTTCGCGATCCATACCGGCGATGTTTCGCATCTGTCGAAACCCGA
>Ga0153916_10001728_pt1 | contig 15872 bp, 9 predicted proteins | sample Opewatmetagenome_FD_109642 | JGI IMG/M metagenome (GOLD analysis project Ga0153916, IMG submission 109642) | Freshwater wetland microbial communities from Ohio, USA - Open water 3 Core 3 Depth 4 metaG | ecosystem: Environmental > Aquatic > Freshwater > Wetlands | place: USA: Ohio, Lake Erie, Old...
GATATTCACCGCCAGGACGGCGGACGGGTCGAGCCCCAGAGCTGAGAAGCCTGAACCGACGAGTTGACGAGAGCCCCACAGGGAGAGCGTGCCGTTTCCTTCCTCGCCGCCCAGGAACGCGAAGACGACGTTGCAGCCCTTGAAGGAGCCAGCTTGGGTCGCGAGCACTTGAAGAGCTTCAAAAACGGCAGCAACTCCGGCAGCGTCATCATCAGCCCCTGGTGCCGCCGAGAGGGCGATTCCTATGATGCTGCTACGGACGGAGTCCACATGGCAAGTTACCACAAGGCTGGGCTGAGTTGCGTTCACGCCCCACGGGCACACGTAAAGGTTCCGCGTCCAGTAGGGCTGCAACACGTAGGTGAACCCATTCCACATGCGCCGCATCACTGGGAACCATTCCTCTTGGACCGGCAACCCGAGCCCTGTAATCTGTGCGGCGAGAAAGGTCAGGCTTGTATTTCCACCCTCTACGAAGGGATGGCGACAGTCGAAGCTTGTGAGGGATTGGAGAAGACCCATTTGACGCGTCGCGTTCACGCGACTAGCGTCCAGTCGCTGCCAATGAGTCAAGCTTGAGAGGTTGGTCACAAAGGCCGCAACCGAATCGGACAACGAGGATGGAGCAACACAGGGGGCAATGGAAGGTGACACGGCAGCCCGAGTGGACGCCAACCTCAGGTTCTTGGCAGCCGGATCGTCGGCGCCCTGTACCGGTGGCTGAGCTAGCGTGATGGCGCTGACGAGCAAACTGATGGCTAGAAGCGTGAAGATTGCGACGCGTCTCATGGGTGCTTCGGTCGGGCGCCGCAATTTGGTTCATTTATATGCGTTATGGTCAGAACCCAACCGCCGCTCGCTTCTCTGCCCATCTGGGCGCAGAGCGCAGGGAGGGAAACGCATAAAAGGAATGCAAAATCCGCGCCGCCGCTAGGTGCCGCCAAGGTCTATCAGCCCAGGAGACATCTTGCGTGACTCGACCCCAGACAATTCCAGCAGACGCCGAACCAACACCCGCGGCGACCGACGTGACCAGCTTTGGGATTCCCACAGAGGTCGCTCGCCTTCTGGTGCAAGAGGGGATTCGCGTACTGCGATCCATTCAATTCGAGGCGTTGCGGGCGGGTGCGCTGCGAGATGTCAACCTGTTAGTCTGCTCTCCCTGTGGATCGGGAAAGACCCTCGTTGGCGAGCTAGTCATCCTTCGTCATGCTCTCGCGGGGCGAAAGGCATTCTTGCTCGTACCGCTTCGCGCTCTGGCTAACGAGAAATACCTGCGGCTTCAATCGCGGTATCGTCATTTTCCCATTACGATAGCAATCTCGACTGGGGACTACGCAGCCGAGCCCAAAGACCTCGAGAAGGCAGATGTCGCGGTTCTCACCTACGAACGTTTCGACTGGTTGCTCCGCGCGGACCCCCCTTGGCTGGGCCAAATAGGCGCAATCGTGATTGACGAGGTCCACAATCTCGGTGCAATGAACCGCGGTCCTCGGCTTGAGAGTGCCATTGTGCGGTTGCGCCAAAGGCTTCCATCGGTTCAGCTGGTGGGGCTCAGCGGGACCATCGCGAATCCGCAGGAGTTGGCCGATTGGCTGGGGTGTCAACTCGTCTATTCGGAAGAACGACCGGTGGAGCTTCGTTACCGAGTCCTGGTCGCCCCCGACGCCACGCAGACCATCGCTCGCTTGGTGCGCGCCACAATTCGCCGCGACGGACAGGTTCTTGTCTTCGCCACTTCGCGCCGGGAAGCTGAGCGGCTCAGCCTAGCTCTGGCAAACGTCGTCTTGCCTCTCCTTCGCCCTGAAGAACGCCAGGCGCTGGCAGAGCAGGGTGCCCTGGCCGTCGTCGATGGCGAGAGTCCCCCGATTCAAGAGCGACTGGCTGCGCGGCTGCAGTATGGGGTTGCGTTTCATCACGCAGGCTTAGATGCGGTCTCCCGTGCCCTAGTAGAAGAAGCCTTTCGGCGTCGCCTCCTCAAGGTGATCTGTTGCACAACGACTCTGGAAGCCGGCATCAATACGCCCGCCCGGCTGGTCATCCTCATGGAGCCGCTGTTTGTCCGACGATCAGAGACGGGTGACACGAAGTTCACCTACATGGATGCGAACCGTGTCCACCAGATTCTGGGTCGTGCAGGACGCCCTGGGCAGGAAGCATTGGGCTTTGCGATTCTGTTGGCAGCGAATGCGGCGGAAGCTGAACGGATCAGTGACCACTACTTCGTCAGAGTAAATGGTAAGGCGGTGGCCCGATACGATCCTGTGGGAAGCCAGCTCTTCGTGCCGCAAGTGCTCCAGGAGCAGGTCTTGGTACTCGCTGCCAGGGCAGAGGGTGCTTCTCTCGAGGAAATCCGTGCGTTCTTCGAGGAAACCCATTGGTGGTATCAAGAGCACCAGCATCGCCCAAGACAGACCCTTGATCAGCTGCTTCGCATCGGTAGCGTCGACGTCGATGCCCTGCTCGCTCGTCAATCCGGCAAGCCCATGACAGGAGCAGACGTTACCCAGACTAGCTCTGAGGCCGAGGACATCATAGCTGGCGAACAGCGGGTCGAATTGACCGTGCTGGCGCCGGACAAAATCGAGGGACGTGTGCAGCAGCGGGGGTGGCATACGTGTGCCTTCACGGCTTCTGGACCAGTCTGCAGCTGTCAGCAGCTCGCTTCGAGCGCCGAGCTGTGTTCTCATCTCACGATCTTGGCACGGTCCGCCCTGCACGAAGCTCCGCAGTATGCCCGAGAAATCATTCCGCGCAGTCTCAAGGAGGACTTCATCCTCGACTACTTGGAGCGCCACGGACTCGTGACGCAGCGAGAAGGCCGATTCTTTGCCACCTCCTTTGGCCGGTTGGTAGTCAGGCTGTACGTCCGTCCGGCAACTGCGCTTTGGATTCGGAGCCGGATACCAGCTATTACGACGACTTCCAGCTTCATCGACTCCGTCGTCCAAGCGCTCCGTTTCGAAGGCGATTCGGTCCTCGACGCCGGAGTGGTGCGGGGCCTACAGCGACTTGTGAATTCTCCGGAGATGTCCCTGGCAGCCGTTTCCCGCCTTGAGAAAGCGGAAATCGGTGACCTGGAATCCCTCCTGCAAACAGCGATTTGGCTGGGCGGTGCCGTGGTGTCTCTAGCACGCATGGCGGGCTTCGAGGAAGCGGCGATTCTTGGCGAGCCGGTAGTTGCAGCCTGGCAGACCCGAGCAGCGGAGCGCTAGATGCGATTCGCGCGTTCCAGGAAGAAGGCCGTCATGCGCTAGGCGAGGCTGAGAAGGCTTTAATGGCCTTGAAGCCCGACTCATGCAGCTCAGCTAGGATTCTCCGGTGAGGCTCGGGGTCGTGGGGACGCGACAGCACGAGCCATCGATTCGAAGTGGAGTTGTTCTCGAATCGGTCAACGTAAATCTCCAGCGCTGCATAGCGGTGGATTGCGTCTCCCCCAACGGGGTGGTCTTCGCCATTCCATGTGGATATCTGGTTGACGACGATGACGGCCAGGTTGTTGTCACGGGCGAGCCCGACTAAGCGGGGGAGTTGACGCTCAGCCAGTTCACGGTACAAGGCAGTCATGGCTTCAGGCGTGACCTGTCGTCGATAAAGGTTCGTAATTGGGTCAACGACGATAAGTCGGACTGTGGGGTCCAGAAACAGATGAAGCTTCGCAATGAGTTCGCTCTGCTCTTCGAAAGTCCGGGGTCGGAAAAGCGTGATGCGGTGCGCAGGCAAGGGTGCCGACCCGCAGAGTTGAAGGAGTCGACGAGGATTGTAGCTGCCACCACAGTCAATGACAAAGCAGCCGCAGCCTTGCCGCGCCACCCCCAGATAGGCTTCCATCGCGAGGGTGCTTTTGCCGACGCTTGCCGCGCCATAGATGTGTGTTATCGCGCGGCACGGCAGTCCGCCAATCGCTTTGTCGATGAAAGCGCAGCCGGTTGAGAGGCTGGCTAGGGAAGCCGGAGATTCAGCTAATCGAGATGACACGGATAGACCCCTCCCGCAGTTCAAGGAAGCCTTGATCGACAAGTCCCGCTATGGCTGTCTGAACCTGCTGCGAAGACAGACCCAACTTCGCACAATGCTGAACCACTTCGACAATAGCCACCCATTGCGGGCTGCCAGCCTGCTGCCGACGCATCAGGCGAAGTACCTCCGATGTGGGACTGCGGCCTTTCGCCGTGGCAGCTGGCGGTCGCACGTTGTGCAGCGCGTACTGCTGGATCTCCACAGCTTGTTGGGCTTTGGCAGCGCTTCCCGCCTGGATGCCCCGCGGAGCTTCGAGGTCCACTGGTGCATTGCATCGTGGACATTTGTGGTTCTTGCCGTCTGTGGGAAAACAGGTGTACTCCTGACATTGAGAGCATTGTACGACCGTGAACTGGCGCGTCATGTCACATCACCTCGCTCATCATCCGGTGAATTCCCCGTCAGAATTGCTGGTGTTTCGTCCGGCTGAGGCTCATGCCCGAAGACATCCGTTGGCAGTTCCGGCGACGTCGACTGGGCATGGCGAGCTCCGAGGAGAAGCCGCACTACGCGGTCTGCTCGCTTCTGGAGCCGCAAGAAGAGGATTGCACCAACAAGTAGACCGCCCGCGATCAGGGCGAGAGAAGCTAGAGTGAGCGGCAGGGACTGACCAACGATGAGCTCGAGGGAAAGCCTAATCGTCAAAGCAGTCACGGCGGTCGCTGGCGCAAAACCGCGGACTCCCTCGAACTGAACCTTGAACTGATACAAGCCGGGTTGCGGCATAGACAGAATCCAGTGGACTTCGCCGGCTGCGTTTGTCTGCGAAACAACTTGAAGCACGATGGCGCCTTCTGCCGTGACTAGTTGAAGCGTCAAGTTGCCAGCGAGACCGTAGATGGCAGTTCCATTATGGTACGTCAGAAGCGCCTCGAGAGAGATGGTCGCGGCGGGTCGGAAGTCCATTATCTCTGCTGGGCTCACAGTGAGAACGAGCGTGGGAACGAAGACAGGTAAGACTTCCACCATGAAGGCGGCGCTACTGGGAGCGTAGATATCGGGCTCATCCAGGTGACCGAAGAGGATGGCAAGAAGATGTCTGCCGGGAACGTCGGAATAGGAAATCGCGAACTGCGCGTCCCCTGCACCATTGAGTATCGTGAAGTCCCCCTGCCAGATGCCGTCCCAGTAGATGGAGGCTGTTCCGTTCGGCGCTCTTGGCGTCTGCGTTGCGACGGACACTTCGATTCGGACAGTCTCACCCAGATAGAGTTGCGGCGTACAGCTAGTGAATGTGACAGCGGTGGTGGTTCGTACCGTTAGGGAGAGCTCGGGAGAAATCCATCCGTCATGAAGAGGAGTCTCCGAGACCTCCACGCGGAACTGGCGAGTGCCCAGAGGAGGAGCGACAGTCCAAGAGTACGTGGCGTGACCGGACGCATTGGTGAGGGTTGTGGAGAGCAGCGCCGCCCCTTCGTAGAAGGCCACCGTGCGGCCAGCTAGACCGGATCCACTCAGGCTATCGACAACTGTTGCCAGTAGGAGGCTGTGGTTGCCGACGAAGGTCGGAGAGGCAGAAGCCCATTCGGCAGTGCAGCGACTGGGACGTCGTTTTACGGGGACTCCGGTTTCGCCGCTACAGGCATTGTACTGGTTCAACCCTTGGAAGTGGTACGTGATGTTCCATTGGCCCGCTATCGGGGGAGTCCAACGGCAGGCAGCGATGCCGCTCGCGTTGGTGGTGTTACTGAGAACTAGCCATGGCTGCGCCTGACCGGGTTTCGTAAGGCCGAAGGTGACGTTGCCGCCGACAACCCGCGTGTTGTTCTCGTCTTGGAGGCAGACGTGAAGTGTTAGGGGTTCTTTGGCGATTGGATAAGCCGGGGTTGTCGAAAGCCAGCTAAAGCTAGTGACATAGATTCTAATCGTAAGGAATTCAGTCACGGTGTCTTTGGCAGCGTATGGCGCGGTTGACTCCAGCTGAAGTTGGTAGCGCCCAGGGTCCAGCGCACTGGTGGACATTTGAATGGCGTACATTCCTCCACCGCGGTATCCGCCAGAGTAGCTTGAAGAGGTGTTCATGTTGGTGAGAAGAACTAGGGCGTTCGGGATGTCTGCATTGGGTCCGCTACCGCCCTTCAGCTTCACAGTCAGGCTGACGTTGAGTGGAACACTGCGGGGGACAACGAGTCCAGGGGCGAAGGCGGGGGTGGTCGAGAGGTTGCCCCAGACTTGGCACACCTGAGCGAGTTCCTTCCAGTCTGGAAGACAACCCCGCGCTACTGCCGTGACTTTCAACCCTTGAGGACCCAGGGCAGTCGCAGAATAGGGGATGGTGACAGTGCAGTTCCAGCGTTGCAGCGGGTCCGGACCGATGAAGTCCGTGAAGGTGACGTTGAAGATGGTCGCGGAGAGGGAGAGGTTGGGGGGAAGAGCGCCCCACCGGGTTTCGTCGACCGTAACAGCTACCATCGTTGTCTCACCGCATGAGTAGTTCCCTGTTGGATACGTAAGCAGGGATACACGAAGCGCGGGGTTGACATCGAGATTGGGCAGCAAGTTGAGCTGGGCCGCAAGTTGGAGCACGAGGGCCGTAGTGTACGGGGTCCATCGACCGTTTTGCAGCGTAGACTCTTGGACGAGACCAGTGTAGGCGGCGGAGCCGGCTATGAGAGCCTTGACTGTCTCTCTGTCGATGAGGTTGGTGGCGTCCGGATCAAGACCTAGTTTCGCCAGGAGATGAAGGATGTCCGCGGCATAGAAGGTTGTGATGAGGTTGGGCGTTCCTTCTAGGTAGGTAGTGGCATAGGCAGCCAGCCGATGACCATCTAGCCCATTCATGCCAGGATTGAGACAGGCCCAGGCTTGTAGGCCTAGCCAAGTGTCGGCTAGATGGCCTCCCGCGGCGCGCCATTCGACAGGGAGGTCGACGTGGTGCTGCATGTCGCAGAAGTACTCGTGAGTGCCATTGTCTTGAAGACAGCGGCGGAGGTATTCGCGAGCGGCGGTGGCGTTTAACAGTTCGGATGGATTGCCGCCGAGGGCGCCGTAGGCTAGGAGACTCCAGCAGGTTGTGTCGAAACGGAAGGTTCGGTCGTTCTCATGGCCCACGTAGAGGTGATGGAGGCCGAACATGCCCCGGTAGGCTGAGGCGAACGTCTGACTCGTTATAATCTCGGTGCGGATCTGGTCGCTGCGGGTTGACCACAGTGAGCCGTTGAGGCCTAGCATTTCGATGAGCTGGGAGTAGGCGTAGTGATACAGCGGACCGAACGTGCAGCTTTCAAAGATGCATCGGTCGGGCGTGGCGATGTCTGTATCCGTGCTAGCGTTTGGAGGCACTTGATGCCATCCAACCGATGAGCGTGCAATCACCCAGCAGTTCGCGAGGTAGCTCACAAATGCGGACTGGTTTGTGACGGAGAGTCCCCCGACCTCATGAAGAGCAGAGACCACGCGCCAGGATGTCAGGAGGTCACCAAAGCATCGAGGTTCAGTGGCACCGCCCCAGCCGGTGCAGCAGTCGGTCAGGTAATCGGCAAGACCGCTTCTGCTGCTGCCCAGGTCGCCAGTCGCAACCAGCCCCTGCACCGCGTACCACGCTTCATCGGGGGAGTCGTGGAAATCATGGGACACGTCTCCTCGGCCCCAGCCTCCATTCGGGAACTGGTTGGTGAGGAGGAAGTCGCGACTCGCTTCCGTGTCGAAGACACCGAGTGCGCTCTGCAGTTCGAGCAGCTGCAGGGCACAACCTGTACCCATCACCCACTCGTCTGTACCGAACGCAGCCTTCGTGTCGAAAATGCCTGACGTCGGTGGGTCTTCGCAGGCTGCGATGAAGGACAGCAGGGCGGTCTGGTTGATGGAGGCGAGCGACCCGAGAAGACTCAAGGTCTGGACTGCGTCAAGGCTGGTAGCTAGACTAGCGGGGATGCTGCCGGGAGAGGCGTAGAATCCGCCATACTCGGCGTTCTGGGGGTTGAGCTCTTGGCAGGAAGCAATGTAGGCCTTCGCCTCAGCGATGTCAATCTTGAAGAGCTGGCTGAGCGTCATCAAAGCGTGGACGGCGAAGCGGGTGGCTTTCAGACTGGTTTGGGAGCTCCCCCTTTGCGAACAGAATCCACCTGTGGCAGGGTCTTGGCAGCTCGCAAGATAGTCGCCAACCCGGGTGGTATCGAGTTCCGCAAGTCGGTCCAGCGCGGCGAGAGTTAGGGTTGCCATGCCAGTGGTTACGCAGCGGTCGTTGAGTTGAGGGCTGGCAAGGTCTTCAAAGCAGCCCTCCACGGCGTTGTAGGAGGCACTCAGCAGCCAGTCCCCAAAGGAAGAGATGTTGACCTGCAGCGAGTGGGTCTGAGTAAGGATGGTCGTGTAGTAGGTGAAGGCAATGGAAGGCTCCAGCGGATACCCGAATCCGCCAGCGCCCTGCACAGCCCAGTATCCGCCGTCTGATGGAAGCGCTAGCTGCCACGCCGCAAGCGTTGAGCCTAGTCGCTCGGCCAATGGCTGACGAAGCAGCCAGTAGATGAGATTCTCGAGGAAATGCAGTCCGTCCTCGCTCAGGTGGGCAGCCTGATCTACGCTCCAATAGTAGAGTGCCGTGTTGTTGGAGAATGCGCGGAACCATAGCAGCTGAGCGCCGGAGCCTTCGAGGTTGGTGCCGAGCACACTAGCTTGGGGAGGGAGAACTGAGAGGCGATAGGCGTCTGACGTCACATGATCGTCATAGATGTCAAGCTGCCCACCATTCTTGGGAATCGAATACGGGGCTGTGAAAATCTGGAGGGAGGGATCAGAAGTCCACAGGAAGCGTTCTACGCAGGGGATGAAGTCTGTCACGGGATTGAAGGCCCATGCTCGATCCAAGACTTCGTGGGCATAGCCCAAGAGCAGCGTTGGTAAGCGAGCGTTCAAGATGGCTTGTGCCTGACCTGAGGTGACTCCGAAGGAGGTACCGTGAGTGCCGACGCAAGGCAGCACGACGAGTATGTCGGCGTTGACTGCCTGGGGGAGACTGGCGATGTGGCAAGTCGACGTGGCGAAGTGAAGCTCATCGAAAACCGTCTCCCAGATTGCTGTTGGTTCTTGTCCAGCCTCGTTAACGTAGTCACCGTAAATGAGCAGTGCCGTCGCTCGACTTGGCTGAACATCGGGTGGTTGCACGCCTTCAGGGAGTCTGGACGATCCCTGGTCGGGAGACGAGGGCAGATTGAAGGGAACGAGAGAACCTGCGCTCCAACCGCTTTCGCCAGACGCGATCGTTGTCCCGGTGTCCGGCGACGGTTTGGAGAGTACCGTAGATGAGCTAGCCACGGAGAGAAGGAAGAGCAGGAGAAGGAGGACTGCCCTGGCTAGAATTGCGAGTCTTGGGACGTGCGTGTGGTGCTTGCTCATAGTGCAGACTCCTTTGACGCTCGCGCCGGCGCGCGTTTTGGTTCGTTTTTATGCGTTGTGCTCGGGTTCCCTGTCTAGCCATTCTTTGAGGCGGTGCTCTCGTAATCGGCGTAGGACACGGTAGGTGCTCGTTGCGGCCAAGGCAGCGATGCCCAAGGACAGAAGCGCGGGTCCGAATGTGAGCCAGAGGTGCGTAAGCAAGTCTTCAGAAGGAAGTGGGGGGGTCGCGGTTTGGAGTTCAAGTCGCATTTGCCGTGACTGCACCGGTAGGTTCGTCTGGCTCGAGTACGCAGCGATGAGAAGACCAGTCCAGCGCTCGTAGTAGAAACGCTCCTGTTGACCGCCTTGTGTGTCGTAGGTGAGCAGCCAGCAGGTGTAGCGACTGGCGTCGAGCGACAGCGACACTACATCTGCTACCACGAATGGATCGCCCCGCAGAAAGTAGTCTGTCGCGGGTGGATCACCATGAATAGATATGCGGTCGCCGAGTTGAACTGCGGGATCAATCCACCAGGCCGTGAATAGTGCCACGTCCTGGTTTCGGTAGGTTCGGTTTGCATCGTAGGTGTAGGTGACGTTTACAGCGAGCCAGGTCACGCCCTCGTCCCAGCTCAGATTCCACACGACGCAGCCAGTGAATGTGTCAAGGTCGAGGCTCTGCAGCCTCAGGATCTGAATGCCTGCAAAGTGCGTTGTCACGTTGCCGTAGTCGGACCTGACATCGACGCGGTAGATGTGCTCTAAGCTAGACTGGGTTGGCGAATGGTCGCAGGCGGCCGATTGGGTGGCGCTGGTTGACAGGGAGACGACGAGAAAGAGCAGCAGGAGCAGGTGCCCGAGCTCTGGGATGCCAGGGGAGCAAGGAAGCCGGGACAAGGCGATCACTCAACTTCATCGGTTGCTTCGACGTGTTTGTTGGTGGTTGTGGCGGCGCCATCCTTGTCGACCAGGCCGATGTCTGTCAGGTAGTAGGTGGTTTCCTGTTCCGGAAGGTCGGGCGCGTCCCGGACGGCAGCTTTGCGCTCTTCACCCAAGAGTGGCTGGAGTTGGATGCGATAGGTGGAGCCGTAGGCGAGGATGTTGCCGCCTGCAGGTTTGGTTGGTGCACCAAAAGGAGCAGGGTTGGCTCGGACTTGGTTGGTAAAGATTACGGTGGCCTGGTAGGCATCGGCGTACTCGATCAGCAACTGAAGCAGGCGGTTCAGAATCTGCTGGCGCGTGGCGAGCGTTTCCCGACCAATGAATTCAGCGCCAAAGTGGCGAATGAGGCTGTCCACTATGATGAGCTTGGCATTCGTCGCGTCGAGCACGAAGGGTAGCCGTTCCTCTATCAGCCATCGGAGATGATGAGCATTCACTGCGTTCACGTAGCTGATGCTGTCCACAGCCATCTTGGGGTCCAATCCAAAGCGTTCAGCGATGCGCCACATCCGATTCGGGCGGAAGGTCTTTTCAGTGTCGAGCCAGATGGCTGGACTCCCGCGGCCCCGCACGACGTACTCATCGCCTTTGCCCACAGTGGTCTTGCGCCCTTCTGGGGGAAGCTGGACAGTCACGCAGCATTGGCTGCAAATGGTGGTCTTGCCTGAGCGGGCGGGACCAACGAACTCGTAGATGGCCCCTGCGCGAAGACCGCCGCCCAGAATGCGGTCGAGTCCGGCGACGCCGGTGGAGAAGACTGGCACATCGAGGACGCGGGCGGCAACACTGCCCGGTACGAAATCCAGCGCCATTTTCTCCTTGAGCATCAGTCGCGCTTCGGTGATGAATCGACCGCCCGCGCTCTCGGGAATACTGGTACGGGTTGCCAGCACCTTGGGGTCTTGGATAGCCAATGCCTCGAGGGTTAGCACGCCGGCTTCCTGCAATTTCTGAAGCGTTTTGGGTCCGAGCCCTTTCACATCTTTCAGCATAACACTCTTCACTCTGCAATTCGAGTCACGATCTAGCCGACATCCGACCGAGCGCCGCAATTGAACGTTTTTTATGGATTTCGGTGCCGCCTCTGAGGACGCCAGAGCGAGTAAGCGAGCAGCCCGCCGCCAGCCAAGCAGACGACGAATATCCAAATCGAGAAGTAGACCTGCATGGCCACGCAGAGCCAGATGTAGCCGCCCACCATCAAGAGAGGGATTGAGACCAAGCCGACCTCCGAGACGGTTTGACGAGGCGTGCGACGGGCGACGCTAGACAGGAGATGCAGGTCTGCACGGCTGGGAGGCAATCCGATGAAGAGGCAGTAGGCGAAATAGATCTTCAGCACGCCATCCATGGGCGCGAACACCCAGAAGACGATAAGCAGGTAAAGGATTAGCGACAGAAGCAGGAGGGGAGCTAAACTCACGAGGAAACCGTGAACGAAGCTAGGTATCTGGCTGGCATCCACAACTACACCGCCGTTGACGCCCCGTCGTCGACTGAGCGAAATGTGGTGCTCCAGCACGCGAATACCCATTGCACGACACATAAGGTCATGGCATACCTCGTGAAGCACAACGCCCGGAAAGGCAAGGTAGCGCAGAAGTGTTCCCAAACGGAAGCTGATCAGGTCGACTAGCGTCAGAAAGAGCAGACTCGCGACGAGGACCATCGGTATCCAAATGAAGGCTTGAAGAAGCAGGAGTAGCACCTGAGCATCGAGTGTTGTCAACGGCTATCCTCCAAACCGGGCTGCCGTGTTTGCTTTGGTGGCACGGCGTCGTTGGCTGGCTTTGGACCGCGTTGGTCCTCTGGACGCCGTCGGCGAGTGAACGGCTCCGACTGCAGCCGTGACCTCCGCAGATTCGTCGGCGGTGGACTCGATTCCCTTGGTGGCGCGAAGCCCCCGAATACTCGCCACCAGACGGTCTGCCTCAGGGACCTCGAGTAGCTGCTCGCGTCCATTGTAGCGAACTCGAACGGTGCCTGCCTCGGTCCGCAGGGCTTCGCTGGCGTCTGGATAGCGCGCCGAATCCACATATTCGGCGACGAGGTGTTCCTCCCGCTGGGCGGCTCTCTCCAACGCGTCCAAGACTTGTTGGTGTTCGGGGAGATGCACCACAGCCAACGCCACTGGGACCATCGTGGCCAACTCACGGCGCTGGAGTGCCGCCGTCACGTCCACTTCAGTCACACGACGGCTCTGCGGGGGCACCGGCGCGCTGTCAACTTCCTCGACAACGTCGTCGGTATCAGCAACTAAGGATTGACCCGGTTGACTTGTAGAGGCAGGACGGAGGGCGAGATTGTCGGTGCTAGTAGCAATAGAAGAGGCGATGGGCTGGGTGACCAAACCTTTGGCAGCATGGTGTTCGTCCCGTTGCGGGGGTTCGACATCCGAATCGTTGTCGCCTGTCAACTCGGTGAGATTTGCCTGGTATGCCTGAGCTGTCGGTATCATCATGCGCACGCGATCGAGGAATCTCTCAGTGTGGGGATCCACGATGAGTTCGCTGGGAACCGGCAGGTTGTCCTCTAGGACGTGGAGGAGGACCGCTCTCGAAAGCGCGCAGATGAAGGGAAGAGAGGACGGGACGGAAGCGCCTTCCACGCGGAACCGGTGGTAGAACGCTTCAACCTTGGGATTGAGCTTCTGGTCTCCAAGCCCAGGAAAGACGACGACGTTGACTTGTGAGTTCAATTCCTGAGCAGCCTGATCGACCATCTGGCGCAGCGTTTTCCAGTGCGCGAGGTACCGGTTGCCAAAGACGAAGAGGTAGGGAGATGCTCCGGCGCGTACCATGTCAGCCAGCAGGTCAAGGTCGCGTTCGGAGAGAACGTTTAATGGCGCTCCGTGCATGCCCGAGGAGCCGTCAGGAGCCATCGTCGCTGACCCACCGGAGTTCGGATACTGCGTCGTCTCGCTCATGGGCACGGACGCCGTGGTTGTTCGTTCATACGTCGCGGAGGACGGAGACATCATTGCGTCCGTCGATTGTGGTAGAGGAGTGCCCTGAGAAATGGAGTTGATGGGCACTGCTGCTCTGGTTGGAGTCAGACCATCCGAGCTGTCTGCAGTCAGTGGACTGGTGGGCACGCGGGGAATGACTCGGAAGATCTGGACTGTCCAGGTAGCGGGGATGACATGAAGCTGACGAAGCAACTGAACCACGAAGTTGGCAGCTTGCTGGGCCTCGCCCGCAGCCAGGGGCTGTCTCTGGCGGGCAGCAGACAGCCGACGGAGCCAAGCATCCAACTCGCCGCGAACGTTGGTCGATGGCAACTGGTCAAGTGTTTCGTCTATTCGCGGGGGCGGTACTCGTCCGGTATGTTTCAAGATGGCGAGGCGGGCGCCATTGATGAGCAGGCTGGTGAGGTGGCCGGCGTAGGCTCGCCAATTGGCGGCTTGGTAGGTGCTGAGACAGGCAGTCATGGCGCTCTGCATCGAATCCAAGAGAAAGGCAGCCGTATTCGTGGGAGTCCACGATGCCGCCTTCTCCTCTTCGTCGGGCGTCAGAACGCTGCCAAGAGAACTGGTTGCATGGGCTGCACAGCTTTCCGTGCAGCTCTCAGGAGCTAGGAAAGGGGGTTCTGGAGCGATGAGAATGCCCGATGGATTCTCCTTTTCAAAGGTGCGAAAATGCTTGATAGCGGCTGACAGAAGCGCTACTGGGCACAGAGCCGCAATCATGAAGCCCAGCACTCCTGCCGAGAGCCAGCCGAAGCTAACGAACAAGAGAGCCAGGCCTAACAGCGAGGGGAATCCGAGAAGGGCACCGCCGAGGAGTTGGTGAGAACGGCGAAAGTGAAGTAGCCACGCGTCGATGGCGGAACACTGTGGACTAGTTGCACCGTGCTGGCGGGCCATGTACTGGTCGAGTTGGTTCGCGGGAACGGCAGGCAGACTGGTGGTGGCACGATCGTTGCCGACCTCGGAGTCGATCGCTGGGCTGAAGACAAGGAGCGGGAACAGACGGCAGCGGAGCGGTCGCCCATCACCTCCAACGAGCAGGTGGGCTTTCCTGCCCAAGAAGGCGACGTCGTGGGCTTGAGAATCGGGTGACAGCAGGTCAGGCTGGCGGCTGAGTTGTTGACCGATCCGTGGAAGAGCCTCAACGAGAAGGGCAGCCTCGTCCTTGAGCGTCTCGCCTCTTCCGTTGATTTCGCGGTATGCCAACACGTCGGCACAGGCTGTGCCATTGGACTCGTGATGGAAAACCGCTAGGCGCGTGTCCTCTAGTGCTGCTGGCAGAGTGGAGTATCCGTGTCTTTGAAGGACCGTTTCGACGTTACTGGCGAGCGGCATGGATGGTAACTCCGTTCAGATTGCGACGATGCCTTGACGCATGGCTGAGCGGCGCCGGCAATTGAACGATTTTTAAGGGTTTCTAATTCCACCGCAGCGTGGGACTTTCTATGGGTGTCAGATTGGCTCCGTTGCTCGTTAGCGAAACTCAAAGCCTCACGAGTCTCATGCACCGTCGACTGGCGATTGACGGCACGCACGTCATCATCGCAGCGCTGCGGAAGATTCGTCCGGATGGGCAACCGCTGGCGAATCGGTGGGGGGAGCCCTTGGCGCCCGTTCACGTCGTTTTCTTCAAGTCCCTTCGACTCCTCGAGTTGGGCATCCGACCGCTCTACGTCTTTGACGGCATTCCGCCGTCAGAGAAGCGGGTTCGCGATGACCAGCAGCTCACGCACCTTCAAGGCTTGTGGAAAGCGTACGAAGCAGCCCGAGAGAAGGGTGACATTCAACGGGTACGCAACCTCTTCCGAAGCGCCACTCTAGTCTATCGAAAGGCTCTCGCCGATGCAGTGGAGTTGCTGCGGGCGATGGGAGTGCCGGCGATGATTGCCCCCAGCGAGGGCGAAGCGCAGGGCGCTCAGCTCGTCCAGGCGGGACAGGCGGACGCCCTGTACACACCCGACTACGACGCGCTTCTCTTCGGCTGCCCGACCGTGGTCCACAGCCTCGATCTAGCTCGAGGACAGATCGAGGTTCTCCGATTGGACGCCGTACTCCATGCTCTAGACCTGACTCGCTCTCAACTGGTAGACCTAGGCATCTTAGTGGGCACGGACTTCAACCCGGGTATACCCCGAATCGGACCAAAACGGGCCCTGCACCTGCTTCGCACGTTCCGAGCAATCGAGCGAATCCCTGGCATCGAGGTACCCCCCAATCTCGAGCAGCTTCGCGCCCTCTTCCTGACACCGACCGTGAGCCGTTTTGAGACCTTTTGGCTGCCTCCGAACGTCGCGATGTGTCGGAGCCTTTTGGTCCAGAAGGGCTTCAGTCCCAGTCGAGCCAACCGTGCACACAGGCGATTGCTCAATGCCTATCGGGCGCACCATACTTCTCAGCAGGTCCTCTTGCCACAGACAGAGACTGGTCAACCCAATCCATAGCTCCGATGGCATTCGCGCTAGCGATTTCACGAAAGACGGGGAAAAGGTGAAACTCCTGCATGGAAATCAAGCCAAGAATTCGTCCAGCATGCCACCAGGACAGCCTCTTGACTTCGAGAGCGGAGGGAGCGTTCTGGAATGAGTCTTATTGACAAGTTTCAGCAGAATGGGTCGAACCATGAAACTACTGA
>Ga0153916_10001729_pt1 | contig 15867 bp, 19 predicted proteins | sample Opewatmetagenome_FD_109642 | JGI IMG/M metagenome (GOLD analysis project Ga0153916, IMG submission 109642) | Freshwater wetland microbial communities from Ohio, USA - Open water 3 Core 3 Depth 4 metaG | ecosystem: Environmental > Aquatic > Freshwater > Wetlands | place: USA: Ohio, Lake Erie...
AATCCGCGGGACTGATTCATCCCGAGGACATCGTGCGGCTGGAGTCCGAGATCGCCGCCGAAGTCCAGGCCGCCGTCGCCTTCGCTGAGGCAGCCCCGTGGGAGCCGGTCGAGGATCTCGCCAGATATGTCTACGCCCCGGAACGCCCGCCGGCGCCGGCGCTCCCGACCCTGACGGCGCCGGCCCAGGAGACCACCTACCGCGAGGCCGTGCGCCAGGCGATCCGCGACGCCATGCACCGAGATGAGCGCGTGTTCCTGATGGGCGAGGACGTCGGCCACTACGGCGGCTGCTACGCCGTCTCCAAGGGGCTGCTGGACGAGTTCGGTCCCGACCGCATCCGCGACACGCCGCTTTCCGAGGCGGGCTTCACCGGCGCGGGCCTGGGCGCGGCCATGGCCGGGATGCGGCCCATCGTCGAGCTGATGACAGTGAACTTCAGCCTGCTTGCGCTGGACCAGATCCTCAACAGCGCCGCGACCATCCGGCACATGTCGGGCGACCAGTTCGGCTGCCCCCTGGTGATCCGCATGGCGACCGGCGCGGGCCGCCAGCTCGCGGCCCAGCACTCGCACAGCCTGGAGGGCTGGTACGCCCACATTCCGGGTCTGCGCATCCTGACCCCGGCGACGCTGGAGGACGCCCGGGGCATGCTGTGGACCGCGCTGCAGGAGCCGGACCCGGTGCTGATCTTCGAGCACGTGATGCTCTACAACCGGACCGGACAGCTCTCGCCCGACGCCGGCGCGGTCGACATAGACAAGGCCGCGATCCGCCGGCCGGGAAAGGACGTCACCTTGATCACCTACGGCGGATCGCTGTGGAAGACGCTTGAGGCGGCCGAGACCCTGGCCAGGGAGGGGATCGAGGCCGAGGTGCTGGACCTGCGGGTGCTGCGCCCGCTCGACGAGGCCGCGATCATCGCCTCGGTGCGCCGGACCCGTCGCGCAGTGATGATCGACGAGGGCTGGCGGAGCGGCTCGCTCGCCGCCGAGATCGGCATGCGGATCGTCGAAAAGGCCTTCTTCGACCTAGACGCGCCGCTCGCTCGCGTCTGCACCGAGGAGGTCCCGGTGCCCTACCCTCGCCATCTCGAGGAGGCGGCGCTGCCGCAGGCCGCCAAGATCGTCGCCGCGGTCAAGGCCGTGCTGGGACGCGCCTGAACCGATGATCGAATTCCGCATGCCATCCCTCGGCGCCGACATGGAGGCCGGCACGCTCGTCGAGTGGCTCGTGAAGCCCGGCGAGACGGTCAGGCGTGGCGACATCGTCGCCGTGGTGGAAACCCAGAAGGGCGCCATCGAGATCGAAATCTTCGACACCGGCGTGGTCGACCGTCAGCTGATCGAGCCCGGCGCCACCGTGCCGGTCGGCACGCCGCTGGCCCTGATCCGGTCCGAGGGCGAGCCGTCGCAGCCACCGCCAGTGCAGGCTCCCGCCCCTGCGCCGGCCGCGCCGCCGCCGGCGGCTAAGCCCGCGCCCGTCGCGCCGCCTGTCGCACAGCCCGCTCCAGGACAGATCCACGTCTCGCCCGCCGCCCGCCGGCTCGCCGCCGAACGCGGCGTGGACCTGTCGCGGCTGACGGGCACAGGCCCGGACGGCGCCATCGTGCTGGCCGACGTCGAGGCCGCGGCGCCCGCAGCGGCGCCTTCAGCGGCCCGTCCCGCGGCCTTCGACTTCAGCCAGATGCGGACGGCGATCGCGGCCGCCATGTCTCGGTCCAAGCGCGAGATTCCGCACTACTACCTGTCCGACACCATCGACATCCAGGCTGCGGTCGACTGGGTCGCCCGCGCCAACGCGGAGCGGCCGCCGGATCGGCGACTGCTGCTCGGCGCGCTATTCATCAAGGCCGTCGCGACAGCGACGCGCGCCTATCCCGAGTTCAATGGCCTCCTCCAGGATGGGGTCTTCCGTCCGGCGCCCGCCGCCCATGTCGGCCTGGCGATCGCCATCCGCGGCGGCGGCCTGGTGGCGCCGGCGATCCATGGCGCGGCGGACCTCGACCTCGACACCCTGATGGCGCAGATGCGCGACCTGGTCGGGCGGGTCCGCGTCGGGCGGTTCCGCAGCTCCGAGATCGCCGATCCGACGATCACGGTCTCCAGCCTCGGCGACCGCGGCGTCGAGGCGCTGTATGGGGTGATCTATCCGCCGCAGGTGGCGATCGTCGGCTTCGGGAAGGTCGTGGAACGTCCCTGGGTCACGGCGGGCGTCGTTGCGCCGCGCCAGGTTGTCACCGCCACCCTGGCCGCCGATCACCGCGTCAGCGACGGCCATCGCGGCGCGCTGTTCCTCGGCGAGATCGGACGACTGCTGCAGCAACCGGAAGCGCTATGAGTGGGATCGACATCCTCGCCGTCATCCGCGAAGAGCTCGCCCGGCTCGCGCCGGAAATCGAGTTCGCTGACCTGGACCCCGCGGTGGATCTGCGCGAGCAGGCCGACCTGGATTCCATGGACTTCCTGAACCTGATCACTGCCCTGCATCATCGCCTGGGCGTCGACATTCCGGACGCCGACGGCCGGCAACTAACGACGCTGGAAGGCGCCGTGGGCTATCTCCAGGGAAAGCTGGCCGGCGGGCCTCCATCAGCCTGAGGTCTGCGATGGGGCCGGTTTCTGGGCCGCCGGCGGCGCTGGCGGCGCTGGCGGCGGAAAGCGGGCGAGGAGATCGACGACGTCCTGGTCGCTGAGCTGGTTGAAGTTCCGGTAGTAGAAGCCGATCGCGCCGAAGTCCGAATAATCCTCGAGGCAGACCACATCGTCCGCCTCGGAGCGAAGGTCCGGCAAGACGTCGGTCGGCGCCACCGGCGTCGCCAGCACCACCTTCTCAGGCCCGCGACGGCGCGCGGCCCGCAGCGCGGCCCGCGTCGTAGCGCCTGTCGCCACGCCGTCGTCCACCACGATGGCGATGCGTCCCGTCAAGTCCGGCGAGGGGCGATCGGCGAGGTAGGCCCGTCGTCGACGTTCAAGCTCCTTGAGCTGGTCGTCGCGGACGGCCTGAAACTCGTGGTCGCTGACGTTCAGAATGCGGATGACGTCCTCGTTGCGGACGGTGATCGGTTCGCCGCCGGCTTCGGCGATGGCGCCCATCGCCAATTCGACATTCCCGGGGGCGCCGATCTTGCGGACGAGCACCAGATCCAGTTGTGCGCCTAGCGCCTCGGCCACCTCGGCGGCCACGGGCACCCCGCCGCGCGGCAGGGCCAGGACGACCACGTCTCGCCCCTTGTAACGGGAAAGCGCTCCTGCGAGCTGGCGCCCCGCCTCGGTGCGGTTCTTGAACGGCATGCTCCACCCTCTGGGCGACGTATCCACCGTTCAATGCGCCGGATCCGATACCCGCACGTTGACCCTCGTCAAAGCTCGGGACGCCGGTCGCCTGGGGCCGCGCCCCATCCGAAAGCCCCCATCGCCGTTGATGCGGGTCAAGGCGGAGCCAAAGCGCATCTGCGAGGGTGTGCAATATATCTGTTCAAGCCGCTGGAAAGACCAGATGACTTCGGGCGCCCCCCCGACCGACACGGCGCCGCGTCCGAGCGCGCTGGTCCACGCCGTCCTGGTCGCAGCCGCGATCGTCGGCGGGGTGCTGCTGCTTGTCCGATTGGCCGATGTGCTGCTGATGGCGTTCGGGGCCGTCCTGGTCGCCGTGCTGCTCAACGCCGTGGCCGGACCTATACGGCGCGTGACGGGCCTTGGCCGTCTGGCGGCCCTGACGGCGGCGGTCGCGCTGATTGTGCTGGCGATCGCCGCCATGACCTGGGTCTTCGGCAGTCAGGCGGAGATCCAGCTGGCGAGCCTCTCCGATCTGCTGCCGCGCACCTGGTTGCGTCTGCAGGCCCGGATCGCCGGTTCGCCGCTTGGCGGCCTCGTGCTCTCGGAGGTGAATGTCTGGAGCAGCGCGAGCCGCTGGCTTATGGACGTCGGCTCCAGGTTGGCCGCCAACGCCGCGGCAGCGGCTGCGGGCACCGTGATTGTGTTCTTCGCCGGCCTCTACCTTGCTTACCATCCTCAGTCCTACCTCCAGGGGGTGCTGCGACTGGTTCCAGGGGCGGCGCGCGGGCGCACGGCCGAGGTGCTCGCCGCGTCGCATGAAGAGCTCAAGCATTGGCTCCTTGGTCAGTTGTTCTCGATGGCGCTTGTGGGCGCCACGACCGGAGTCGGATTGGCCCTGGCGGGCGTTCCCTCGCCGCTGGCGCTCGGCATAATCGCCGGGCTCGGTCAGTTCGTCCCGGTCGTCGGACCCATGGCCGCGGCGGTCCCCGGCCTGCTCGCCGCCCTGGCGGCGGGGCCCGAGACCTTCGCCTGGGCGGCCTTGGTCTACGTTGTGGCGGCCCAGTTCGAGGCCAACCTCGTCACCCCGCTCGTCCTGCGCCAGATGGCGCAGTTGCCCATGGCTGTGACCCTGTTCGCGGTTCTCGCCATGGGGATCTTGCTGGGGCCGCTGGGCGTGCTGTTCGCGACGCCCCTTGCCGTGGTCATCTACGTCGTCGTGAAGATGGTCTACGTCGAGGACATGCTGGGCGAAGGCCGCAAAGCGCCGTCCCTCACCGAGCCGCCAACCGGTCGTGTGAAGCGCTGGCCGAGTTTTCCGCGCGGCGCTCGGCGCCCGCCGACCGGCTGAGCACCATCAGAGCGATCCCGGTTGTCGCGAAAGCTGTCCCGAGGATAAGCGCCAAAGCCGACGAGGACCACGCCGCGGCCCCGGCCGCGACGATGATGCCGGCGATGGCGCTGGAGATCGCCGAGGCCAGCACCCAACGCCACGCCGTCAGAGGCCGAAGGTCGAGCGCCAGCGCGATCTCGAGGGCGCCGTCCAGGATCAGCACCGCAGCGATCAGCACCGCGGTCGCCAGGGCGCCGGTCAGGGGGTTGAACAGCAGGAAGGCGCCGCAGGCGATCGTGATCAGCCCGGCGAGCATCGGGCCGAAGAACGAGCCTGGGGCCCCGACGAGCAGAGAGACGAAGATCATCGCGGCGCCGGCGAACCACAGCAGCCAGCCGGCCGCCGCGCCCACCACCACCGTCGAGATGGTCGGAAAGGCGATGGTCGCCGCACCCACAAGCCCCACCGCCGCGCCCGTCCAAAAGATCACCTTGTGGTTCGCCCTCAGCCGGGCGGCCAGACGTCGATTGGGGCGTCTCGGATTTGGATTGACCATCGCCTTGTCTCCCGCACGACACGCCGCCTGAGCGTAATCCACCTTCGCTTCACGACGGGCGGCGGACCTTGAGCAAGGTCAAAGCCGGGCGCCGCCTTCGGCCGCATGATGACACCAATCGATGGAATGGCTCATGGCGATAAAGCACCCTCAGGAATGGATGTGGGCCGACGCCCTGGGCATGCTCGCCCGAGCCGAGCAGCTGCAGAGGCGGTTATTTCAGCCGTCGGCGCCTCGGCCGCGTCAGGCGGGCTGGGAGCCCCCAGTGGACGTTCTCGAGTCGAATGACGAGGTCCTGATCATCGCGGCGCTGCCGGGCGTCGCCCCCGGCCAGGTCGAGGCGGCGATCGAGGGCGCCTACCTGCTCATCGCCGGCGAACGGGCTGTGCCGGCCGCCCTTCGGACGGCGGTCATCCACCGGATGGAGCTGCCGCAGGGCCGGTTCGAACGCCGAATTCCGCTGCCCCGGGGCCGCTACGCCCAGATCTCCAGTCAGATGATCAACGGCTGCCTGCTCGTCAGCCTTCAAAAAGCCCCGTGACCGCCATGCCTGACGACATCGTTCCTCAGCCCGCCAACCCGCCGCGCCAACCGCCGCAGGCCGTCCTGCCGCCGGACGCCTTCATCGTCATCCCCGTCAGGAACATGGTGCTCTTCCCCGAGGTTGTGACGCCGATCAGTGTCGGGAGGCCCCGATCCGTCGCGGCCGCGCAGCAGGCGGTGCGCGATCAGCGCCAGGTCGTGATTGTGCTCCAGCGCGATCCGCAGGTGGCTGAACCGGGCCCGGGCGACCTGCACGAGTTCGGTGCGATCGCCAACATCCTGCGCTACGTCACGGGAGCGGAGGACGAGCACCACCTGATCTGCCAAGGCGTGCAAAGATTCAGGATATCGGAGTTGCTCGACGGCTGGCCATTTCTCGTGGCGCGCGGAGAGGTCATCACCGAGCCGACCGACGCCGGCCCCGAAGTCGAGGCGCGCTTCCTGAACGTGAAACAGCAGGCGCTGGAAGCGTTGGAGCTCCTTCCCCAGGCTCCTGAAGAGCTGCGCCAGACGGTTCAGGCGATCACCGCGCCGGGCGCGCTGGCGGACATGACCGCCGCCTATCTGGATGTAAAGCCCGAGGACAAGCAGCAGATTCTCGAGACAATCGGGCTCGTGGAGCGGCTGGACCGAGCGGCCGCCCTCCTGGCCAATCGGCTGGAGGTCCTGAGACTCTCGGCCGAGATCGGCCGCCAGACCCAGGCGGCGTTCAGCCAGCGGCAGCGGGAGGCGGTGCTGCGCGAGCAGTTGGCGGCCATCCAGCGCGAACTCGGCGAAGACGAAGGCGCGAGGCAGGACATCGCCGATCTGAGCGCCGCCATCGACAAGGCCGGGATGCCGGAAGAGGTCGCCGCCAACGCCCGGAAGGAGTTGCGCCGACTGCAGCGCACACCCGAGGCGTCGGCCGAGTACGGCATGACCCGCACCTATCTCGACTGGCTGCTGGAGCTGCCCTGGGCGCCGCCGGAACCGAAGGCCATCGACATCGCCGAAGCACGGCGCATCCTGGACGAGGACCACTACGGCCTGGAGAAGATCAAGACCCGCATCATCGAGTTCCTGGCGGTGCGCAAGCTGGCGCCGGAGGGTAAGGCGCCGATCCTCTGTTTTGTCGGCCCGCCCGGCGTGGGCAAGACCTCGCTCGGCCAATCCATCGCCCGGGCCATGGGGCGCAAGTTCGCCCGGGTCAGCCTGGGCGGGGTCCACGACGAAGCCGAGATCCGGGGCCATCGGCGCACCTATGTCGGCGCCCTGCCCGGCAACATCATCCAGGCGATCCGAAAGACCGGCTCGCGCGACTGCGTGATGATGCTGGATGAGATCGACAAGATGGGCGCGGGCGCTCATGGCGATCCGTCCGCGGCCATGCTGGAGGTGCTCGATCCGGAGCAGAACGCCACCTTCCGCGACAACTATCTGGCTGTGCCGTTCGACCTCAGCCGCGTGGTGTTCATCGCCACCGCCAACATGCTCGACACCATTCCGGGCCCCCTGCGAGACCGCATGGAGATCATTTCGCTGCCTGGGTACACCGCCGGCGAGAAACTCCAGATCGCCAAGCGCTATCTGGTGCGCCGGCAGCTGGAGGCCAACGGGCTGACGCCCGCCCAGGTCGACATCGACGAAGCGGCCCTGAGCCAGATGATCCAAGCCTACACCCGCGAGGCCGGGGTCCGGAACCTTGAGCGCGAAATCGGCCGGGCTCTGCGCCATGTGGCGGTTCGGATCGCCGAGGGCTCGACCCAGCAGGTCAAGATCACGCCGCAGGATCTGGCCGAAATCCTCGGCCCGCCGCGATTCGAGAGCGAAGTCGCGATGCGTACAAGCGTGCCCGGCGTCGCGACCGGGCTCGCCTGGACGCCGGTCGGCGGGGAGATTCTGTTCATCGAGGCGGCCAAGACGCCCGGTTCGGGCCGGCTGATCCTGACCGGCCAGCTGGGCGACGTGATGAAGGAGAGCGCCCAAGCCGCGCTGAGCCTGGTCAAGGGCGAGGCCGAGCAGCTGGGCGTCGATCCCGACGGCTTCAAGACCTGGGATATCCACGTCCACGTGCCGGCCGGCGCCACGCCAAAGGACGGCCCAAGCGCAGGGGTGGCGATGTTCATCGCCCTGGCTTCGCTGCTCACCGGCCGCACCGTGCGCAGCGACACCGCCATGACCGGCGAGATCAGCCTTCGTGGCCTAGTGCTCCCCGTGGGCGGGATCAAGGAGAAGGTCGTCGCCGCGGCCGCCGCCGGGGTGAAGCGGGTCATGCTGCCGGCCCGCAACCGGCGCGACTTCGACGACATCCCCAAGGAGGCCCGCGAGACGCTAGAGTTCTTCTGGCTGGAAAAGGTCGGCGAAGCCGTGACCGCCGCGCTGGAGCCTGCGCGGCAGGCAAGCGGCCCGGACGAAGCAGCGGCGGCCTGATCTGCAGGTCGCAGATCAGGCTCCGGCGGGTCAGTCTGTGTCGGCTGCCGACTCCGGACGGCCCGGCGTGTGGACATGGCTGTCCAGGTAGTCGTCGATCGAAAAATCGAGCTGGGCCAGCGCATCTTCGAGATCGTCGCCGAACGTGGGGTGGCCAAGGACGTAGCGTCCCACCTGGGTCCGCTCGATGCGGCGGGCGTCCTCGCGGGCTTCGGCCCAGTCGTCGAAGGTGAAGTCGCCGCGGCCGATCCAGCTCAGGGCGATCAGGTCGAGCCGCTCGTCCTCGTTGAGGCCGTCGATCGCCACCGCCAGCTCCTCCTCGACGGTGTCGTCCGCCTGGAACTCGAGCACGTCGATGGACTTGTCGTCGGCGGGGTTCGAGCCCTCGTCGGGGTCGGCCGCCTCCACCTTCGCGCTGAACTCGCGCGCCTTGAGCAGGATGAAGAAGGCGGTTTCGGGGTTGAGCGTGAGTTCCGGATTCAGGTCGACCATGCGCGGCTCCATCGAGAAGCCTCCACTCTCCACCATCCCGGAACCGGGGCATTGATCGCCATCAAGTCTGCCGCCGGACGACGTCGCGCGGGTTGCGGACCGTCGATATTGACGACGATCAAGACACACTTCCCGCGACGGGCGTTTAGTTGCGGCGTCATTTCACAGATTAAGGTTAGCGAGCGCCATGGCGATAGGCATTTCTGAGACCGCAACGTCTGAAGAAGCGCACGCGCAGGTGGAGGCGATCCGCAGTGTTCTTCGTCGCTCCTTGTCCCCGACCGACCTGCAGATCGATCATCTGGGCGTCGAGGCGGACGGGGCGATCGTGATCGCGGGCCAGGCGGCGAATCTCGCCACGAAGAAACGCGCGCTTCGCCTAGCGGCGTTTACGAGCGGCGCCCTTGGCATCGTGGACCGGCTTCACGTGCGCCCAGCGGTCCCAATGGATGATCGCCAGATCGCCATCCAGCTGACGGAACGCTTCGCCCTGGATCCGCGGTTCAAGGACGTGGGCATCTTCGAGGATCGCGACCCCAGTCCGCTGACCGAGAACCGCGTCGCCGTGGCCGGCGCCTCTCCCGACGCCTTGGGACGCCTGACCATCGAGGTGGTGGACGGCGTCGTCGTCCTGGACGGAACCGTCCCGAGCCTGGTCCGCAAGCGACTGGCCGGGGCGATCGCATGGCGCATCCCCGGGGTCAGGGACGTGATCAACGGCCTCGCCGTTGAGCCTCCGGAGACCGACGGGCCGGACGAGCTTGAAGAGGCGATCCGCGAGGTCCTGGACGGTCATCCGCTGTTCGACGACACCCAGGTCAAGGCGGGCGTGTACGCCGACATCGTTCGCCTGACCGGCCTCGTCCATTCCGAGGAGGCTCGCCAGGCCGCCGAGGACGAGGTCTGGCGTGTGCTGGGCGTCGACGAGGTGATCAACAAGATCGAAACGACCGCCTAGAGGTTTCGATGTCCGCTGGTCGCGCGGGGGACGCTGAGCGTTTCGTCGGAGACAGGAGCCCGGCGCGCCGGGCGCAGGATTCTTGATCGTGCTCAATGCCGCATGGCGCGAAGCCCCCACAGTGGCCTTACATCTGAAATCCAGGAGCCACTCCATGCGCAGCAACCCGATGGTCTTCTCCACACTCGCCCTGATCGGGCTCTTGGCCGGCACGGCGGGATGCGGCCGGACGACCGGGCCGGCGGCTGAAGGCGAGAAGAAGCCGACGGCGGCGGCGATGCCGGCCCCTATACCGCCGAACCTGTGGCGGATCGACGTGTTGAGCGACGCCGGGACGACGACGAGTTCGGTTAATGTCTGTGCGGACAAGGGCGTCGAGGACGGATTCGCACGGCCGTCGCCGGAAATCAGCGGAAAGCCTTGTTTGGTTGTGGGGGGCGGCGCCATCGAAACGGACGGCACATATTCCGTCCGCTGCCGCGTGGACGATGAACTCTATCGGGTGGGTTCGACCGTGCAGGGCGATCGGACACGCGAGTTCACCGTCGAAATGGCCGTGACCCGCCAGGACAAGAAAGGTCCCGTCTTCGAGCAGAAGCGAGGCTTCCACAAGGTTGGCCCCTGCCCCGCCGGTTGGACCGTCGGCGACTCCGGAGAACCCGGCGCCGCGGAAGTGTTCAACACGCTGAGCGGGAAGACCCGTTCTCTCACCGGAACCGCAGCGACGAGCGGGAAATAGGCCGATTGGGCCCGGCCGCGCCGGACGCGCAGGCCTTGTCCGATTCTTGGATTCGCCCGCCGGCCAGCCGTCCAGCGGGCGACCGCCGATCCACCTGCCGGTTGATGTTGATCAACGACGATCTATCTCTTTGGGGCCCCGGCTAACCGATAGGTGTAGCAGGGCGCCGCGGGAGAGATGCGTGACACAGTTCACTTCGGTACTCGAGGGCGCGACCCATTGGCCGGTGTCCTTTCGAAAAGGTTACGTGATCTACGACGAGGACGAGACGCCGAAAGCAATGTACCGGGTCGACCGCGGTTGCGTGCGCCTGCAGGTGAACGGCTCTGACGGCGATCGGCAGATCATCGCCTTTCTCTTTCCGGGCGACGTCTTCGGGTTCTCGCTGGACCGACGCACGACGTCGGCCGAGGCGGTCACGGACCTCGAACTGACCCGTTATTCGCTGCAATCCGTGCTCGATCTTTCGACCCGGTCCCGGGAGGTCACCGTCGGACTCCTGAACTCGGCCAACGCCCTCTATGGCGACCTCGCCCGTCACGTGGACCAGATCACTCACCTGTCGGCCATGGAACGAGTGCTGTGGTTCCTCAACTGGCTGATGCGGCATCAGCATACCCCCAAGGCTGCCAACACCGTCGCGCTGCCGATGAGCAGACGGGATATCGGCGACTATCTTGGGCTGGCCCCCGAGACGCTGAGCCGGGCCCTCAAGCAACTTCGCGCCAAGGGCTATGTGACGCTGCACGGACGAAGGGGCTTCACCCTGAAGCCGCCGGCGCTCGCCTTCCACGTCTCCGACTTCTCGGAATTCAGCACGGTCGTCTCCGCAGCGTGATCGCGCCCCCGCGCCGGCCCCCCGCTAGGCTGCCTCTCAGGCTCCGGCGAGAATTGGCGCGCTCATCTTGACGACGATCAAGAAGTTTCCGTCGTGATTGTGGTTAATTTTAAAAATAGTCTTTCCCCACTTCCCGATGGAGCATTTCGATGACCGTCCAACCCCCCGGCTCTCAGTTCCTTCCCACCCTGCAGCGTTCAGCGACGAACGTTTTCGCACCGATCCAGCGCGAGTTCGACCGTCTATTCGAACACCTGGGAACGAGCTGGAACGCCTTCACGGAGATGGAGCTCGCGCCGCGCATGGATGTGCGCGACACCAAGGAAGGCCTTGAGATCACGGTCGAGCTTCCCGGCATCGCCCAGGAGGACGTGAAGATTTCCGTGGACGACGACATCCTCACCATCAGCGGCGAAAAGAAGTCCCAGAAGGAAACCAAGGAGGAAGGCTACCGCCTGTCCGAGCGGACTTACGGGTCCTTCTCCAGGTCCATCAGCCTGCCGAGCAGCGTCGATGCCGACAAGATCAAGGCCAGCATGGAGAACGGCGTCCTGACCCTCGTGGCGCCGAAGAGCGCCACCGCCCGCTCCAAGACGATTAAGATCCAAGGCGCCAAGTAGATCCTCCCAAAGCGCCACACACTGAGCGCCCCGCCCATCGCGGGGCGTTCATTTTTCATCAGCGGCCCCGGCAGAGTTCGTGTCCGCTGAGGCTGCGCGCGGAAAATTTTCCCGCGATCGGGGAACTCGATCGGATCGTTCCTGCCGCCCACGCGTTCGAGCCAAGCAGAGGCAGGAACACACGCCTGCCTGCGCCCGAAACAGGAGGCGGCGGTGTACGAAGACTTCGTGATCCGAGCCAACATCGAACGCTTCCGCCGACTGCTTACGACGGCCCTCGACGACGATGAACGACGGGCAATTTCGGAACTTCTGGCCTCCGAAGCGATAAAGCTGCGAGGGTCTCCGGGCTCAGCGGCATCAGGTGACGTCGATGTTCCCGGTGAGTACTGACCGCATGTCTCGACTGACCGAGATCGATTGCTGTCGAGACGCGGATGCGGCCCTATGCGGGCGCCCTGTCCCATTCCCAGTTGCAGGTGAACGCGCGGGAGGTGGACCGTGCTGACCGATCACCCGGCGCTGGACTACGTCAAACACTGGCGCCTCGCCCTGCCGCGAGGGCGGATGATCTATGATGAAGCCGAGGCCCCCAAGGCCTTCTATCGCGTGGAGCGGGGTTGCGTGCGCCTGCAGACCACCGGCATGGACGGGCGGCGACAGATCCTGGCCTTCTGCTTGCCAGGCGATTTTCTAGGTTTCGAACCGGGCCGATCGCGCATGGCGGCGGCGGAAACGTCCATCGCGACCGAACTCACTGTATTTCCTTGGAGCGCGATCGCCAGGTTGGCGGAGGATCCGCGCTGCGCCCCGGCCGTGGTCGCGGCCGCATGTGAGATGATCTCCAGTCTGGCGGCTCACCTTCGAACCTTCGGCCACGGATCGGTCGAGGACCACCTGATGGGGTTCCTGGAATGGCTGGCGGATCGGCAAGGCGGCTTGTCCGCCGGGGCGGTCGTGCAGCTGCCGATGAGTCGACGCGACATCGCCGATTTCCTCGGGATCGCCAACGAGACGCTCAGCCGAACCATCGGCCGCCTCGAAGCCCGCGGATTGATCCAGGTCGCATCCCGCCGCGAGATCGTCCTGCATCCGATATCGATGCGATCGCAGCCCTCAAGGCGAGCGGCCGCCCCGTAAGTTGGCCTCGATCGTGCGACGACCCGCGGGACGGCGATTTCCCGGCGGAAATTGAGCGGGGTCAAACTCGATCCCGCGTTTCGGGAGGAACATCCCGTCTTCAGAGAGGAGCTTTCCATGAACACCGGGCTCAAAGTTTTCGATACGACGGTTCAGGAATCCAATGAGTGGCTGAAGGCGATCGAGGCGCATCTGCAGCCCTGTGATCGGCAGCAGGCCTACGCGGCGCTCCGCGCCGCCCTGCACGTCCTGCGCGACAGGCTCCCGCACGACGCGGTCCTGGGCCTGTCGGCGCAGCTCCCCATGTTGCTTCGGGGCGTGTATCTTGAAGGATGGCGCCCAGTCGATGGACCGACCGACATCCGCGACGCGCAGACCTTCAGCGCCCACGTCAAGGACCGCCTGCCCCCTGGGTTCCCACGGGAGCCGAACGCCGTGGCCGAGGCTGTCTTCAGCGTCATGTCCGACCGACTGGACGCCGGCGAACTCCGGAAGATGACGGGGAGCCTCCCTGCTCCGCTCCGCGCGCTGTGGCCGACAGAACACCGGGCGGCGTGATGCGCGGGATGCCACAAGACAGCCAGGACCTGCCGCGACGCGTAGGCTCGCAAAGGGTCCTCTTCGTTCTCGCCGACGGTGCCCGCGCCCGCTTCGTGGAGCAATCGGCCAAGAGCGGCGATTTCGTCACGCTGGACGAGATCGACGGCCGAGAAGACCTGCGTCAGCTGCGCCGGGAACTGCGCGCGAGCCATCCCGTGCGGACCCACGACTCGACCACTCCGCGAAGCCACGCCGTCGGACGCGAGGATTATTTCCGTCAGGCCAAGGAAACCTTCACGGCGCGGGTGGCCGAAATGGCAGGGGCGTTCCTTCGGGAACGAGGCTTCGACGAGGTCTTCGTCGCGGCTCCCGCCCGCCTCATCGGGCCGCTTCGTGATCAGCTCTCCGAGCAGGTCTCCGTCGTCGGGACCCTGGAGCGGGACCTGACCAAGACGCCCGACAAGGCGCTTTCCAGATGGCTCGCGTCTGCGCTCAGCGCCGAGCCGGAACTCTAACTCAAGGACGGAACCATGCAGATACCGCTTCAGGTCACCTTCGAGGGAGGCCTCGAAACAAGCGAAGCTCTTCGCGCTCGGATCGAGCGCGAAGCCGAAAAGCTCGAGCGCTTCCACGACCGGATCACGTCCTGCCGCGTCGCCGTCATCGGCCGCGGCGGGCGCCGCCGGCACGGCGACCTGTACGCCATACGGCTGCAAATCACGACCCCGGGGGATGGCGACGTCATGATCGACCGTAATCCTCCCGCCGACCACGCCCATGAGGATGCGTTCGTCGCCGTCCGCGATGCGTTCGCCGCGGCGCGCCGACAATTGCAGGATCACCGACGCAAGGACCAGGGTTACGTGAAGTCCCACGAGGCGCAGCCCGAGGGACGGGTCGTGCGCATTTTCCCAGACGAGGGTTACGGGTTCATCGAGAGTTCGGACGGGCGCGAAATCTACTTCCATCGAAACGCGGTGCTGAACGGCGGCTTCGACCATCTGAAGGCCGGCGCGGAGGTCCGCTTCGCCGAAAGCGAGGGCGAGAAGGGCCCGCAGGCCTCGACCGTCCACATCGCCAGCCGGAACGGTCGCTAGGCCCGGTCAGGCGACAGGCGGCAAATGGCGCGCGGGCCTTGACCACGGTCATTGAACGCCGCCCGGCCTGGGCGCGCACTGATGATGTCGGGAGACCACACGACCCCGACGTCATCAGGAGCAAGGCCATGAAGGTAAGAGAAATCATGCACGTCGGAACGGTGTGCGTCGATGACGACACCTCTGTGCGAGAGGTCGCGCGGATCATGCGCACGAACGATATCGGCGCGGTGCCGGTCAGCGCCGGCGGCGAGTTGGTCGGGATGGTCACCGATCGCGACATCGCCTGCCGGGCCGTCGGCGACGGTGCGGATCTCGACACGCTCACCGCCCGCGCGATCATGACCAAGGACCCGGTCTACTGCGCGCCCTACGACGACGTCGAAGACGCCATCGAATTGATGGAAGCCAACAAGGTGCGCCGGCTGCCGGTCATCGAAGACGACGCCCTGGTCGGCATACTGAGCCTTGGCGACATCTCGCAACGCGTTCGTCGGGACCTGTCCGGCGAAGTCCTCCAGTCGGTTTCAGCCCACCACGCCTGAACCCGGCGACAAGGCTTGACTGACCCCCATCAACTTCGGGCGGCGGGTCCGCCGGCGCTGCGCCTGCGCGCCCTGCGCCCAACCAGGAGACTTCGACATGGACGACAAGATCATCAAGCGGCTCGTGGAGAACGAGCTCCAGTGGGACCCGAGCCTCGACGCCGCCGATATCGGCCTCATCGTCGAAGGCGGCATCGTCACCCTTACGGGCCACGTTTCCAGCTATGCGCAGAAGGTCGCCGCCGAGAAGATCGTGCGGCGACTGAAGTCGGTGCGCGGTTTCGTGGACAAGCTCGAGGTTCGCCTCAGCGGCCATCCCGAGGACGACGAAGACATCGCCAAGCGGGCAGCGAACATCATCGACTGGGACGTCACGATTCCAAAGGGTGCGGTGAAGGTCGCCGTCTCCAGGGGCTTTGTCACGCTCACCGGCGAGGTCCCTTGGCGATATCAGCGCACGTCGGCCGAGGAGGCTGTCCGGCGGCTGCAAGGGGTGGTCGGCGTCATAAACCAGATCACGGTGAAGCCGTCGGTGCAGGCTGAAGACATCAAGCGGCGCATCGAAGACGCGCTCGACCGTCAGGCCGACATCGAGGCTCAGAAGATCCGGGTCAGCGTCGAGGGCGACACGGTCCGTCTCGAAGGCTGCGTGCGCGCCTGGTTCGAGCGCGAGATCATCGAAGACGCCGCATGGTCTGCCCCCGGCGTGCGGCAGGTCGAAGACCGGGTGACCGTCGGATCCTGACTGAGGCTCGTCTCCCGCGCCGGCCTTGACGGCGGTC
>Ga0153916_10001730_pt1 | contig 15866 bp, 12 predicted proteins | sample Opewatmetagenome_FD_109642 | JGI IMG/M metagenome (GOLD analysis project Ga0153916, IMG submission 109642) | Freshwater wetland microbial communities from Ohio, USA - Open water 3 Core 3 Depth 4 metaG | ecosystem: Environmental > Aquatic > Freshwater > Wetlands | place: USA: Ohio, Lake Erie...
CCGGCGGCGCCGGTTTCGGCGGCGAAGCCCTGGTAGGTTTCTAATTTGACCATCCTAATACCCACGGTTTTAATTATTCGCCACCCCCCGATATACGTCCCGATACCCATTAACGCGGAGCAAAGGAGTATTACGGGTAAAGTTACTTTAAATGCGGGCAGGACGCCGCCCAATACTAAAGCCAAGGTGAAGGCGCCGATGAATTTTTGGCCGTCGTTGGAGCCGTGGCCGAAAGCCATAAACGCCGCCGATAGGATTTGGAGTTTGCCGAAGACTTTTTTGACCGTCTCGGGCCGCGCGCGGCGAAATATCCAATGGATGGCAACGACGATTAAAAGGCCCGCGCCGAAACCGAGAAACGTCGAGAAGACGAGGCCGAGTAGGACTTTTTGCCACCCGGCCCAGAGTAATACCTTTACGCCGCTGGTAGCTAGCGCCGCCCCCGCCAAGCCCGAGACGAGGGCGTGAGTCTCGCTAGTGGGTAACCCGAAGCGCCAGGCGAGGGTGCTCCATGAAACGATGGCGACCATCGCCGCGCCGACAGTTACTAAGTTAATGACGGAAGCGTCGACGATTCCTTTCCCAATCGTAGCCGCGACCGCGGTCCCCGACAACGTCCCTACAACGTTCAGGACCGCGGCCATAACTACCGCCTTACGCGGCGAGAGGACGCGGGTGGATACGACCGTCGCGATGGCGTTGGGCGCGTCGGTCCAGCCGTTTACCAACTCGGCGGCTAACACTAAACCTAGGACCAATATTAGATCTAACGAAAAGCCGCCGACCATAAAGCCTCGGTAAAATTAAAGGACGATTATACGGCGCGACCGTTTTCGGCCCGCGTAGTGCGGTCGAATGTATACGACCGGGGATTAGATATTGGTAAGGGCCCCGGCGGGTTACGCGTTTTTGACTATTACGCCGTCGACGATGTTCGCGACGTCCTCGCACCGGTCCGTCGCTCCCTCGATGATCTCGAGTATCTCTTTCAGCTTGATGATCGTGATCGCGTCCTTTTCGTTTTTGAAAAGGTTCGCGAGCGCCGTCCGGGCCAGGTGGTCGGCCTCTTCCTCCAAGCGATTTATCTCCCGCAAGTGTTGATCCGCGTCCGGGAACTTCCGTAAGCACTTGACTGCCTTCTCCACCGTCTTCGTCGATTCCACCAACAGCTCGGCGATAACGACGATTTCCCGGCCGACGCGGTCGAACTCGTAGAGGCTAATCTTGTGGCCGGCGACCTCCATGTAGTCGATTACTTCGTCGAGGCCGCAGGCGAGGGCATGGATGTCGCCGCGCTCGATGGGCGTTACGAAGGACCGGTTGAGCTTTTTGATAATCTCGTGCGTAATGTCGTCGCCGCGGTGCTCGAGGGTCTTCATCCTTCGGGCCACGGCCGCGGCGTTGGGCAGGTCTTTCACCAGCGTCGCGAGCTCCCCGGCCGTTTCGACGGCCAAGGCCGCGAGCTCCTCGAACATGTCGTAGAACTTCTCCTCGCGCGGGACGATTCTGGGGAATTTTAAACGCACGACACTTCCTTTATCGGCGGCGGCCTAATTTTAACGAGTTCCCAGGCCGAGTTCCCGGTGCAACTTGTGAAAATGGTCGCGCACCTGTTTCCTCTTCAAGCGCGAGAGGTGGTCGATGAAAAGGACGCCGTCCAGGTGGTCGATTTCGTGTACCAGCGCCCGGGCCCCCAGGCCCTCGGCCTCGAGCTCTCGCGCCCGCCCTGCGGCGTCGAGGTATTTTACCGTCACGCGCGCCGGCCGGGCCAACGGCGACGCCACGGACAACAAGCTAAGGCAACCCTCGTCTTCGACCGCTTCCTCCTCCGACCTCCAGACCACCTCCGGATTTATGAACACCGTATCGGCGCCCTCCGGCAGAATGGAGGGGAGTACGACGATTATACGCCGCAAGACGCCTAGCTGCGGCGCCGCCAGCCCCGCGCCGCGATGGCCGACCATAATCTCCGCCATGGCCTTCACGAGTTCTCCTTCCGCCTGGCGGAAAACCTTCACGTCTTCGGACGTCTTGCGAAGTACCGGGTCGTCGAGGTAGCGGAGACGATAAGCTGGAGCGTTTTCCTTCACGAACGGGATAGAATACCACGCCGGCGCCGGCCGGTCAAGGCGTAACGATTAAAATTACTCGTCTGGGGGCCGGGGGGCGAGGCGCAGGAGCTCGAGGCGGAATTCGCGCTTGGCCTGGCTTTCGTGACAATAGGCCGCGACGTACCAGCGGTCGCCCCGGGCCTTGACGCCGTACGGGGTAATCGACCTCGAGCTCTCGCCTTTACTGCCGCGGTAGATAACGGGCACGGCCTCTCGAGCCGCCGCGGCCCACTCCAGCGCCACTACCGTTTCGGCGCTTACGTCTCCCCCCACCGGTATGCCCCGCGACAACAAGACCAGGTCCCCCACCGTTTCCGCTTCCCCGCGCTCGCGCGCTACGCCTATGAACGCCAGCAGGAGCTGGCTCTCGACCGCGGCGTCGCCGAGCGAACGGTGGGCGGCGGGGTTCGTCACGTTAAACGCCCGGGCCAGGTTTTCGAGGCTGTAGCTCGCCAGCCCCGGGGAGCACCGTCGCGCCAGGCCCAACAGGTCCACCGTAGCATTGGGCAATTTCGGTAGGCCCAATTCCACCGTCGCGGCGGCGGCGAACGACAGGTCGAAGGGGAGGTTGTGGGCGGCGAGCGCAGCGTCGCCGGCGAAGGTTACGAAACGCGGAAACGCCTCCGCCAGCCTGGCCTGGCCGGCCAGGTCGGCGTCCGTCAGGCCGTGAACGGCGGTGGCGTCGGCCGGGACCGGGACCCCCGGGTCCACCAGCGTCAGGAAGTGGCCTACGACGTCGCCGCGCTCGAGCTTAAGGGCGCCTATTTCGACGACGCGGGCGCCCTGCGTCACGTCCAGCCCCGTCGTCTCGAAGTCGAAGACGACGAAGGCGGCGTCGGCCAGGGGGGTATCAAAAGCAGGGGCGGCCATAAATAAAGAAACCCGGCGGGGCCGGGGCGTCGTCGGAAAATATTTTAAACGTCTAAGTTCTTTACTTCCCTGGCGTGGCGCTCGATGAACTCGCGGCGGGGCTCGACCGCGTCGCCCATCAGCGTGGTGAAGATCTCGTCGGCGTAGGCGGCGTCCTCGACCATCACTTCGATCAACGTCCGGCGTTCCCGGTCCATCGTCGTCGTCCAGAGCTGCTCGGGATTCATTTCCCCCAGCCCCTTGTAGCGCTGGATCTTGGGCTTCTTATCCTTGGGGAAGCGCTTGAGGATTTCTTTTAGCTCTTTGTCGTTATAGGCGTACAGTTCCTCTTTGCCGTCGCGGATGCCGTAGAGCGGCGGCTGGGCGATGAAGAGGTGGCCTTTCTCGATGAGCTCGCGGAAGTGGCGGAAGAAGAGGGTCAAGAGGAGGGTGCGGATGTGCGCGCCGTCGACGTCGGCGTCGGTCATCATGATGATCTTATGGTAGCGGAGCTTGCTCAGGTCGAACTCTTCCTCGCCGATGCCCGTCCCGAGGGCGGTGATGAGGGTGCAGATTTCCTCGTTCTTAAGCATGCGGTCGACGCGGGTCTTCTCGACGTTCAGGATCTTGCCGCGCAGGGGGAGGATCGCCTGGAAGGCGCGGTCGCGGCCTTGCTTGGCGGAACCGCCCGCGGAGGGGCCTTCCACCAGGAAGAGCTCGCTGTCCTCGGGGCTGCGGCTCGAGCAATCGGCCAGTTTGCCGGGCAGGTCGCCGGACTCGAGCGCCGTCTTGCGGCGGGTAAGCTCTTTGGCCTTGCGGGCCGCCTCGCGGGCGCGCGCCGCAATCAGGGCCTTGTTTACGATGCTCCGCAGCACCCCCGGCCGCCGCTCGAAGGTCTCGACTAAGCCCTCGTAAACTACCGACTGGACGATACCCTTCATCTCGCTGTTGCCCAGTTTGGTCTTGGTCTGCCCCTCGAACTGGGGCGAGGGCAGCTTGACGGAGAGGACCGCCGTGAGCCCTTCGCGGACGTCTTCGCCGGTTATGCCCGGGCCGTTGTCTTTTACGAGTTTGTTCTTGGCGGCGGATTCGTTGATGGCGTTGGTCAGGGCGGCGCGGAACCCGGTGAGGTGGGTCCCGCCTTCGGTAGTATTAATGTTGTTGGCGTAGGTGTGCACGGACTCGCTGTAGCCGTCGTGATATTGGATCCCGGTCTCGACCACGACGCCCTCGCGCTCCCCCTCCAATACCAGGACCGGCCGGTGGACCGGCGACCGGGCGCGGTTCAAGTACTCCACGAAGGCCTTGAGGCCGCCTTTGTAGTAAAAGAAGTCTCCGCGGCCGTCGCGCTCGTCGGATATTTTAATTTTAAGGCCCTTGTTGAGGAACGCCAGCTCGCGGAGGTGATGGGCGACGGTGTCGTAGTCCATCTCGACGGTCTCGAAGATCTGGGCGTCGGGTCTAAAAGTGGTCGTCGTGCCGGTGGCTTTGGAACGGCCCACCTTATGTACTTTGCCTTGGGGCTTGCCACGTTCGTACGTCTGCCGCCACACGCCGCCGTCCCGCCGCACCTCGACTTCGCAATACTGGGAGAGCGCGTTCACGACCGACACGCCGACGCCGTGGAGGCCGCCGGCCACTTTATAGACCTTGTGGTCGAACTTGCCGCCGGCGTGCAGCTCGGTCATCACGATCTCGAGCGCCGACTTCCGCGCCGTGGGGTGCCGCTCCACCGGGATGCCGCGGCCGTTGTCCGCGACCGTAACGGCCCCGTCTTTCTGTAGGACGACGTCGACGGTGGTGCAATGGCCGGCGAGGGCTTCGTCGATCGAGTTGTCCACCACCTCGTAGAGGAGGTGATGCAGGCCCCGCTGGTCGGTAGAGCCGACGTACATCGCCGGCCGGCGCCGCACCGCCTCGAGCCCTTTCAGGATTTTGATCTGGGCGGCGTCGTACGTCGCGCCCCCGTCCGGCGCCTCGTCCGCCGACGCGAGGACTCCGGCGCCTTCGATTTCAACCGGGGATTTCGTCGCTTCGACCGCCGACGCCGCTTCGCGGGCCCGCTTAACCTTACGGCCTACGACGGGTTTCTTCCCGCCAGCCGTTTTCCGGGGCGGTTTACGGCGCGCCGCGACGGCCGGCCGCTTCTTGGGGGCCGCGGCCGCCGGCTTAGCTTTCCGCCTCTTCTTTTTATTATCGTCCTTTTTTATCTTTTTCCTGGGCATAATATCGATTGGGAAAACGGGTGGAGTACGTCGGCGGGTGGATTGATGAGGGCGCTTTTTTATCGCAAAATTATATAATAATTACGGCTAAAAATCAAGGGAAATCCCGGCGTCTAAGCGGCGGAAAGCAGATTCGTAATTAATTGAAATCGTTATATTAACGCGGTCGGCCCGTCTCGCGGCCGGCGCGGGCCGAGGCGTGCCCGAGCACCGCCGGTCATCGGGGCTCTATTTGGCCTTCTGATATACTGAATTTGGCAGCAGGCTCTATGCCGGCCGGGGCGCTCGTGGCGGTGAGCCAGATTTGTTCCGCGCCCGCTACCACGCCGCTCAGCTGCCGTTGGCGTTCGTCGTCGAGCTCGGAGGCCACGTCGTCAAGGAGGAGAAGGGGCGGGTCGCCGCGCTTTTGCGACAACAGGCGGAATTGGGCGATGCGCAGCGATAGGGCCGCGGTGCGCTGTTGGCCTTCGCTCGCGAAGCGGCGCGCGTCGCGGCCTTTTACCGTTAGCTCCAAGTCGTCGCGGTGGGGGCCGACGAGAGTTTGGCGGCGGCGGCCCTCCTCCTCCCGCACCCGGTTTAACTTACGCTCGAGGTTGGCCGCGACTTCGGTTTCGTCGGCGTCGCCGTCCCAGGGTACGGAGGGGACGTATGCTACGGCGAAGTTTTCGTTTTCCGGGGCGAGCTCGGCGTAGGCCGCGGCGGCCGCGGCCGCCAGCGCGCCGGCCGCTCTGGCCCTCAGCGACGTAAGGCGCGCGCCCGCGCCGACGAACTCGTAGTCGTAGGGTTCCATTTCGGCGCGCGGCGCCCCCCGGGCCAAAAGGGCGTTCCGGGAGCGGAGGACGGCGTAGTAGCGCTGGAGGGTGTAGAGATATTCCCGGCTCTGTTGGCCCAGCCAGACGTCCAGGAACCGCCGCCGCGCCGCCGGCTCGTCTTTGACCAGCGCGAGGTCGTCGGGGGCGAAGGCCACGACGGCGAGGGTCCCGACGTAATCTATTAAGCGGCCGACGGTTTCCTCGTTGACGGCGGCGATTTTTCGGGAACCGTCGTAATCCAACTGCAGGGTCTGCTCGCCGCAGCCGGTTTGTATCGCGGCGCGCACGGTGAGCGCGCCCTCGCCGCGCCGGATGAGGTCGCGGTCGCGCCCCGTCCGGAAGGAGCGGCCCAACGCCAGGAAGTGAAAGGCCTCCAGCAGGTTGGTCTTACCCGCGCCGTTGGGGCCCACCGCTAAAATTAAACCGGGCGGCGCCGTTACGGTCGCCTCCCGGTAGTTGCGGAAATTTATCAGATGGAGCTGGCTCGCGAACAAAGCAGCTCACCGGCCCGCCGCTAAATTTTGATGGGCATGAGGATGCAGAAGTGTTTCTCGTCGCCGGTGCCGCGGAACGAGCCCTGCTTGGCCGGGTCGTTGAGCTGGTAGATCACGTCGTCGCCCTCGAGCGAAGCCACGATCTCGTGGAGGAAGGCCGGGTTGTAGCTCACTTTGAACTCTTCGCCGTCGTAGACGCACGGCAGCGGTTCCCGCGCCTCGCCCACCTCGGCCGTCTTGGCCTCGACCTCCAGCTGGTCCTTGCGGCAGGTGATGATTATCTGGCGGTTGTTCTCGTCGCACATAAGCGCCATGCGGTCGACGACGTCGAGGAACAGGCCGCGGCCGACGCGAATCTCCTTCTCGAAGGATTGGGGGATCACTTCCCGATAGGGGGGGAACTTGCCCTCGGCTTGCCGCGTTACGAACCGGAAGTGGCCGCAGTCGAATAATATATGGTTCTCGCCGAAGGCGATCTCGACCGGGTCGTCGTCGGCCAGCACCTTGGAGAGTTCCGCCGCCGCTTTGCTGGGAAGAATAACGTCCACGATGCCGCCCATTTCGATTTCGGTCCTGAGCGACGTATAAGCCAACCGGTAACCGTCGGTGGCGACGAAGCGGACCTCGTTGCCCTCCGCCTGGATGCAGACGCCGTTGAGGGCGTAGCGGGTGACGTCTTCCGCGGCGGCGAAGAGCGTTTTCTTTATAAGCGTTTTGAGCGTAGCTTGCGTAAGGGTCAACGCCTGTTCGGCCGCGACTTCCGGGAAGACCGGGTAATCGGCGGCGTCGAGGCCCATAAGTTTGAAAGTGGCGCGGCCCCCTTTAACGGTGGCCTGCGTGCCCTCCACCGCCACTTCGACTTCGTCGGCGTCGAGGTGGCGGGCGATATCGACGAAGCGCCGGGCGGGGAGCGTCAGGCCGCCCTTGTCCGAGACCTCGGCCGCGACCTTGGTTCGGGCCCAGAGGTCGATATTGGTACCCGTAAGCTCGACGCCGTCGGCGTCGGCGATAAATAGTATATTGCCGAGAATGGCGAGCGTACTCTTGGGCGGAACCGCGCTCTGCGCGATGGCAAGCGCGTCCACCAACTCTTTTCGGTCACAGCTGAACTTCACCGTGGCCTCCCTTAGCGTAGTTTAATTAATTTAAAACGCCGTGATTTACGGAAAATATTAACACCTCGGCGTTCGCGTTGTCAATTGAATTCTAGGGTTTTACGTCGGAGAGGATGGCCGTCTTGAGGTCGTTGAGCGCTTGCGTCATCGCCGCCCGGGCGGCCTTGTCCTTTTCCTTTTTCAGGCGCGTTCGGAGCGGGTCCATGGCGCGGGCGTCGCCGATGGCGGCGAGGCTGGCCGCGGCGGCGGCGCGGACTTCCGGCCGTTCGTCCCCGAGCGCTTCGCTAAGCGGCCTTACCGAACGTTCGTCGCGCACAACGCCCAACGCCCGGGCCGCGGCGACCCGGGCCCGCCAGTCTTTGTCATTTTTAAGGTTGCCGATGAGCGGCTCGACCCCGGCGGCGTCGCCGTGGGCGGCGACGGCGGCGCAAGCCCGCGCGCGAACGTCGGCGTCGCGGTCGGCCAGCGCGGCCACAAGCGGCCGGAAGGCCGCGGCGTCACGCAACCGCCCTAACGCGTACGCCGCGGTGGCGCGCCGCTTGGCCTTTTTATCCGCCGTTAACGTGCGCACCAACCGGTTGGTTACGTCGTCCGATTTGAAATGCACCAGCGCATCCGCGGCGGCCCAGCGAACGTCGTCGTGGCCGAATACCGCTATGAAGCTCGCGGCCGCGCGCGGCTCGCCGTAACCCTCGAGGGCGTGAATGGCGGCGACGCGCACCGGCCCGTCCAGTTTTTTATTCTCCACCGCGCCGGCCAGCGCGTTGAAGGCCACCGTGTTGTCCTTGATCTCCGCCAGCGCCTTCGCCGCCGCCACCGCGGACGCCGTGTCGCCGCTGGCGACGTACGCGGCCAGGCGGTCCGCGCCCCAGCTCGCGTCCGGCGGCCCGGTTTGCGCCAACGCGGCCGCGGCGAGAAGAATTAACCAGCCAACCTTACCGACGTTACCGCTTGGTTTCGCACCCATATCCGCGGTGATTTTGGTAATAATTACCTTTTAAGTCAAGAAAATTTTAGCGCCCGGGCGTAGACGTATCGCGACTATGTTTCGGTTTGCGTTTACGAAAGGCCGCGTTCAACGACCCGGTTATCTTAACGAGCCTCCCGGTTTCGTCGCCTCTTCGCGACGTACCACCACCGCCGCGCGAAGGCGCCTACGTAAAACCTCCCCGAGACCGCGCAGACGCCGACGAATATCCCCCATATAGCGCCGCCGGCCGCGTCCAGCGGGTAGTGGACGCCGACGTAAACGCGCGAGTACGAGACGACGAGCGCGACCGCGAAGAGCGCCGCGCCGACGCGCTTATATTCCGTGAAGACGACGAAGGCGAACGCGAACGTATTGGCGGCGTGCGCCGACGGGAACGACGGCGACGGCGCCTGGTAAGGCAGCAGCAGGCGGACCGTCTCGAGCGCGAACGGCGGCCTCGCCCGGGCGAAGAGGGGCTTGAGGAGTCGGACCGCGGTCACGTCGGAGAGGGCGACCGCCGCCGCGGCGGCGATTACACAATAGATTCCCGACCGGCGATAACGCGCCGGCAGGTATATGGCCGCGAGGGCCCCGGCGGCAAGGTAGAAATACTTATGCGTTATGACGAGAAAGACGCCGTCGAATGGCGGCCAGGCCAGCGTCTGGTTTATGAGGGCGAACAGCGCCCGGTCGACGTTGACGACGACGTCCGGCATCATCTTTCGCCCCGCAGCGTCGCGAGAGCTTCGAGCGCGGCGTCGTCGTAGGGGTCGAGCGCGAGGGCCCGCGTCGCGGCGTAGGCCGCCGCCCGGCGGTTGCCGTCCTGGAGCTCGAGCCAGGCCAGCGCGTCCCAGACGCCGGCCAACGGCGGACAAAGCTCGAGCGCGCGAGCGAACTTGGGTCGGGCGGCGGCGAATTCCCTCCGGTCGTACAGTTCGACGCCGTCGTTGTAGTATGCCAGCGCCTCGTCGACGACGGCGTAGGCGCGTCCGGTATGGCTTTCGTCGTAGAAGCCGCCCTTCGGGGCCGGCCGGGCAAACAGCGGCGACGGCGGCCCGAGCTCCGGCGCCTCGCCGCCGGGGACGCCGACGAGGAAGACGCGCCACGATACGGTCTCGAAGACCGGCACAAAGTGCTCGAGGCTGGCCGGTTCGAATTGCATCAGGTACGCGCACGACTTAGCCCCGACGCTGGTTGCGGCGCGGCCGTAGCGGATGGAGTCCGGGCCCCGGTTCATAACGAAGGCGGCGTGGTAGGCCACGTACGTGACGTCGTACTTCTCGCACACGCGGTAGAATTCCTCCTCGCCGCGAAAGATCGCCCCCCAACACTCGTCGACCTTGGCGCGCATACCCGGCGCCTCGTAGATGGGGTGGAGAACGATGGGCGTGCCGGCGTACGTCAAGAGCGTCGCCGAGACGGCGATGGGCGCGAGGACCGCGGTCTCGTCGCGGTCGGGCAAGTTGCCGAACCATCGTATGAGGCGCCACTCCTCGTCGCCGACGTTGGTGGCGTATCCGCCCTCCGATTCGGCCGCGGCCTTGAGGAGCGACGTCCAGGGCCAAGGCCGATACTCATACCGGAACGCCTTCACCGCCTCGAGCGGTACGACGACGGCCGGTATTAAGAGCCAGGCGAGCGCCCGACGGCTCGCCCCCGGGCGGCCGAACCCCCCGGCCAGGACGGCGACGAAGAATATGAATACGACGCTGAAGCGGTTGTAGCCGGCGTAGAGGAGGCCGAAGACGACGAAGAAGGCCAGCGTCGCGGCGCCGAAGTAGCCGGCGGGCGCCCGGAAGCCGCGGGCAAATTTCTTGAAATTCCGCGCCAACGGCGCCGCGGCGACGACGAGCGGCGGCCCCAGCATCGCGGCCGCGGCCGCGAGCGACGGCGAGTTGGCCGGGCCGGTCCATATCTCCCGCGCGGCCAGCGGCAGCGCCGTGGGGTCGGCCGGCTTGACGCCGAGGTACCGGATTTTATAAAAGACCATCGTATAGATGTGGGAGTACTCGCCCGCGGCGGCGAAGGGGCGAGCTATGCCGTAGGCCGCGGCGAAAAATAAGCCCAGCGCCGCGGCGCGTTGCCACCACCTCAGACGCCACCGCCGCGTTACCAGCGCGGCCACCGCCACGGCACAGCTGAGCGCGAAAGCCGGCGACGCCAGGAAGACCTTCTCGCGCAGCGCCGGGTGTATATACGCGACGGCCGCGGCGACGACGAGCGCGGCTGCGGCCCGGGTGACGTCCCTCGTCTCCGCCGACGCTAGCGCGGCCGCCGCCAACGGCAGCGCCGCGAAGAAGTAGAGGAAGGAGGACGCGTGCCAGCTCACGAGGGCGACGGCGAAGGCCGCGGCGGCGCCGGCGAACCAACGCCACCCGCCCCCTTGCACGACTCTCGCCTGGCAATATAGAGCAAAAAATAACACGGGGAGGACGAAGTCTTCGCGGAGGTAGTTCCCGCACGTTCGTAAATATATCGGCAACGCGAGGGCGTATACCACCGCCGCGAGCAGCGCGCCCGGCCGCGAATCGAAGGTGCGCCTGGCCCATAGGTAGACGACGAAGAGCGAGAGGCTGCTCCAAAGGCAGACGTGCCACCGGAGGAAATTCGGGGGGGGGACGCCGCGGACGAACGGCCCGAGCAGGCGGTACGAGAGGCCGATAAATGCGTCCTGGGTGAAGAAGAAGGACCGCGCCGTATCGACGCCCTCGGGCCACTGGGCCGCGCGGTCCAGCGCCGGTATCGGTTCGCCCAGCGCGAACATCTGCATGTAGCGGAAGCGGAAAGCCGGGTCCGAGGTGAAATACGCGCCGGGCGCCCAGTGGTATAATTTTATCGAAACGACGACGACGTATAGGGCCGCCAGCACGACGGCCGCGGCCAGCGCGGGCCTGCGCCGAACGAGGCTTTTCAATTCGCTTAGAAGACGCAACTTATTGACAACCCCGGCTTCGCGAGTCGCCGGAGTTTAGCATATGCGGGCCGCGGCCTCAACCCGCGTAATAAGAACGCCGCGGAGGCGCGTGGGCATTAACTATTATAAGGTTGACACCACGGCGTCGCTTAGATTACTATAGGCGCTGCTCGATACGAATATAATATAAACGGCCCGGCGCCGCTCAGGAGGTCCACGCGTATGGCGGAGAACATGCTCGATTTCACGGATAGCAACTTCGAGGCCGAGGTCTTGCAATCCGAAAAACCGGTCCTGATAGATTTCTGGGCCGAGTGGTGCATGCCGTGCAAGATGATCGCGCCGGCGGTGGCGGAGGTCGCGACGGCGAACGCCGCGGCCCTCAAGGTCGGCAAGGTCAACGTCGACGAGAACCCCGGCATCGCCTCCAAATACGGCATCCGGTCGATACCGACGCTGCTCATCTTCAAGGGCGGCCAGGTGGCCGAGAAGATGGTGGGCGCGGTCTCCAAAGATACGATTCAGGAATTCGTCGACAAGGTTAAATAGGGGCGCCGCGGCAAGCAAATGGGATAGCAACAATTCCCGTCGCTTTCCGGGAGCGGCGGGTGTTTTTATATTGGGGAATATTATAGGCTATTAATTTTTTATACCAAACCGTTAGAGTTTATGCTATATTGTCGGCGGGAAGGCGAGAGATGACATACCAACGGAAAATGGCCCGACGCTTAACCAGTTCCCTGAAAATGGGAGCGAGGCGTCGGGGTTTTTTGTTAATGGCTAGGGGCAACCAGGGCAATATTACCGGCTAAGTTATACGAGTTGACCTTTTAAGGGGTATTCGTTAAAATTAGTACGTGGCGCGGAACCGGAAAGCTTCGAGTCAGTTCGAAGGAACCACAGCTGAAATATCCGAACGGATGCGCCGGGTTAAAGGCCGAGGGACGCAACTAGAAAAAAACACGGCGAAGATCCTCGACGGCCTCGGCATCGAATACGAAGAGCAAGTCGACCTTCCCGGCACGCCGGATTTCCGGATAAAAAATACGAACATACTTATCTTCTGCGACAGTTCATTCTGGCACGGCCGCCGGAAGCGAGAGGTGACAGGTAAAGCTTTCAAGTATAACCGGGAATTTTGGAAGAAGAAATTGGAAGCAAACCGACGCCGGGATCAACGCGTAAATCGGGGATTAAGGCGTATGGGATGGTCAGTCCATAGGTTTTGGGACGTCGACGTTTTAAAAAACCCCGAAAAGGCAACCAAACGTTTAAGGCGCATAGTTAATGGCGCGAACAAATAATAAAATCGGTGCAGTAGATTTATTCTGCGGCGCGGGCGGACTAGCTCATGGGTTAGTCCTCGGCGGCATAACCGTACACGCGGGCGTTGACGCGAACCCGTGGTGCCGGTACCCTACCGAAAAGAATAATGAAGGTTGCACGTTCGTAGAGAAAGACGTCGCACAGGTTTCGGGCGAAGAAATCGCAAAATTTTACGACGATAACGAAATTAGGGTCCTTGCGGGGTGCGCCCCATGCCAGCGTTTCTCATCGTATACGCAAAAGCGTACCGACCGCAACGATACTAAATGGGGATTACTCTACGAATTCGCGCGTTTGATTGAAGAAGTACTACCGGAAATAGTTACGATGGAAAACGTTACTCGGTTAATGCACCACAAAGTATATTACGATTTCGTGTCAAAATTATACGAACTCGATTACGAAGTTACCCCTTACGAAGTAGACTGCAGAAAATACGGGGTACCGCAAACTAGAAAGCGGCTCGTGCTTTTTGCATCGGTATTCGGAAAAGTAAAAATAACCGAACCGACGCACGAAGACGGGAACTACGTTACTGTCCGTGAAGCCATCGGCCATTTAGAGCGAATACGAGCAGGAGAGAACTTGGTGGGAGACCCGTACCATCGTGCCAAAGCGTTGTCTGGTAAAAACCTAGAACGGTTAAAGGCCTCTGTTCCCGGAGGTACTTGGCGCGATTGGCGGGAGGACCTCGTGGCCGATTGCCATAAAAAAGAAACGTGTCGTACTTACGTTAGCGTCTACGGACGTATGGAATGGGATAAGCCGGCGCCGACGATCACGACGCAATGCTGCGGATACGGGAATGGTAGATTCGGACACCCCGAACAGGACCGGGCGATCTCTTTACGGGAAGCCGCCTTGTTACAAACGTTCCCCGAAAGGTACGAGTTTTGCGAAACGCTAGAAGAAATTACTTTTTTAAAGGTAGCTAAGTTTATTGGCGATGCCGTACCCGTTAAATTGGGTACCGCGATCGCCCGTAGTATACTCGAACACGTGGAGGGTGACCATGCCAAGACGTGAGCCGAAATTCGAAATGAGTTTGAGCCTTAGTTTGGTGAAAGATCTCGGGGAAAATCTGTACAGTAATGTGCCGGCGGTACTATCCGAGGTAGTAGCGAATTCGTGGGACGCAGATGCCGAATGGGTGGACATAGTAATAGACAATGAAAATGGTGTCATCGAAGTAACGGATAATGGCATAGGAATGACCGAAGACGATATCAATAAAAAATACCTACACGTAGGCTATAGAAGGCGAGAAGAAGAAAACCCCATTACGAAAAAAGAACGCCACGTAATGGGTCGCAAAGGTATAGGTAAACTATCGTTGTTTTCGATCGCCGGAGTCGTGGAAATCCATACCGTAAAAAATGGGCAAAAGAGCGGTTTCGTTATGAAGTATTCCGATATCCTTGAAACCATAAAGAAGAGAGAAGCCGTATATAACCCCGAAGAAGTTAACCCTACGGAAATCAATATAAAAGAAGGAACTAAATTATTCTTAACGGAGTTGAAGAAACGGGTAACTAAACGGACGCCGGATTTCTTACGGAAGAGAATAGCTCGACGTTTTTTAATGATCGGGCCTAAATATGGTTTCGTCGTCCGCGTTAACGGTACGCCTATTTCGGTCGAGGATAAAGACTACCTAAAAAACATACTTTTTTTATGGTTAATTGGTGATGTTGACAAAGCGTTAGTTGATTATTGTGAACGAAATGGTAAACTCGAGAAAAAGACAGAATTAAGCGGGATTGTGGATTCTGAGAAAGGGTACGAAATATCCGGTTGGATAGGAACGGTGCAACACCATGGGCAATTACGAGGGGACCTTAATAAAATACCTCTCTTCGGTTGGAATAAAATAGTCCAAGAAGACATCCTCGAAACTTTTGGCGAAGGCGGTATTTATTCGAAATACTTATTAGGGGAAATTTCGGCAGACTTCCTTGATCTGGATGAAGAGGCTGATATAGTTACGAGCAATCGGCAAAAGGTAATCGAAGACGACCCCCGTTACGAAGCGCTTCTTGACCTCGTATTATCCATATTAAAAGAGGTTAAAAGGGTATGGACCGATTGGCGTAATGTTTACGCGGAAAAGGAAGCGTTAAAAAACCCGGTATTAGAGGAATGGCAAAAGACGCTTAAGGCTCGCCATAAACCGTACGCCCAAAGGTTGTTTGGCTTAATCGGATCCCTTCCTATTGACGATGACAAAGAGGACGACCGGAAGCAATTATATAAATACGGTATTTTGGCGTTTGAACGTTTAAGGCTGAAGGAGGATCTAGGTTTATTGGAACACTTAGAGACACTAGAAGATGGTAAAATTCTCGAAATCCTCGTAGATTTCGATGACTTAGAAGCGACTTTATACCACGATATAGTTAAGAACAGACTAAACGTATTGGAAGCGTTTAAAAACATTACACCTACTCAAAAGGAGAAGGTTATTCAGGAATACATCTACGATCATCTATGGTTGCTAAATCCATCCTGGGAAAGGGCTACCGAAGACCGGCAAATCGAAGCAACCGTTACTGCAGTCTTCGATAGAATTAGTAATAGGCTATCCGAAGAGGAGAGGCGAGGGCGTTTTGATATTAGGTATAGGAGTACTGCTGGGAAACACATCATAATCGAACTTAAGAAAGCAGACGTAAGGATAAATGTCTATGACTTGGCTAAGCAAGTAAAAAAATACAAAGACGCACTAGAACACTGCATAGAAAATAATTTCCCGGCCGAACCTAGGATCGTTGAAGTTATATGCCTCCTCGGTTCTCGACCAACCGGCGCTTCGGAAGAGGAAATTAACCGCGTATTAGGGTCAATTAACGGTCGTTACATTACCTACGATACGTTGATAAAGGATGCCGAGAAGAGTTATAAAGATTATTTGGATAGTAAAGAAGCCTTATCAAGATTAGCTAAAATAATTGAACAACTATAGGTAATAAGCGGCGTTCCTCTGCTTCCGTTTCGCCAGCTTTTATTTTTTCGGTTCTAAAGCGATAAGGTAGTTATAAACGTTTCACCGG
>Ga0153916_10001731_pt1 | contig 15866 bp, 13 predicted proteins | sample Opewatmetagenome_FD_109642 | JGI IMG/M metagenome (GOLD analysis project Ga0153916, IMG submission 109642) | Freshwater wetland microbial communities from Ohio, USA - Open water 3 Core 3 Depth 4 metaG | ecosystem: Environmental > Aquatic > Freshwater > Wetlands | place: USA: Ohio, Lake Erie...
CACCTCCTAGGCGGCTTCCTCCTCCCAAGTAAAGCGACAACACTCTTTTAACTTTCCTAAGCAGTAACTTTATACATGACATATTCTTTATATCCCGTAATAATGGGAATGTAACCACATAATATTTTATCAACTTCGTAGTCTCCCGTATCAACCCACAAAGGATGACCTTTTAATGCATTTAATTTTTCTGGTGTGCTGACAACAAGAATGTTCTTTTTCCCAACCTTGCTAATTACCTGAGGGCTGATTTGCTGGTTTCCACGTCCGAAGATACAACCCTGTCCACCAATTAGTGTGACAATGATCTCAACTGCTGGATTATTTAGTAGAAGGCCTAGTAATGTAGATTCATTTGCATCCGATGCAATTAATCTTCCGTCGAGATATGCATCTACCCCAAGCAGGTTTTTTTTCATACCCAGATATTTGGCAATCAATTGTGTGCTTGAACCGGGACCAAAAATATATATTGTACCTGGAGACATCCGCTCAAACAAATTTTTGGCAATACCTTCTAATGCAGAGAACAATGATTTTGGACTCGCGGCCTTAGCTCCTTGCACAAATCTCTGTAAATATGGCACCTTGAGAAATCCATAAAGTTTCGACGATACACGGCCTTTTCGGAATTCTTCTTCATCAACATCCATTACCTCAGCAAGGTTTAATACCGCCTCCTCACGCAAGTAAGCCATCACCAGCTCTCCGGCTGCTCGAGGATGAATAGCATACACGGCTGAATAGATTTTCACTCCAGCAGGAATTCCTAATGTAGGGATTTCCGATCCTCCGGCTGCATATATATCCCGAGCTGTTCCGTCACCTCCAGTAAACAATAGGAGTGACAAATCCTTATTCAAAAATTCTTTCACAGCTCGCTTCGTATCTTCTGCTGTAGTATGGTCAGATAAGATATTCCCCACTACGTTAGGTAAAAATCCTGCTTGCCTTACAGCTATTTCGCCCATATTTCCAGGACAGGTCAAGATATCAAGATCAGACTTCATGGATAAAAGGCATTTTAACGCTTCTGTAGCTCTGTCCGAAGCGTGAGGTCTCGCTCCCAGTTCAAAAGCTCTTTGCTGAATCTCTAAACCGTCACTCCCCTTCAAACCGACACGTCCTCCCAACCCTGCAATAGGGTTCACGATTAAACCAATACGCTTCATATTTATATTACGCAGGTATTTGCTGAGCCTTCCGCTTATATGCTCGCCAAGTAATACACCATTGTTGGGGGTCATCGAGCGGATAGTGATCGATGGTGTGGACGGTGCTGTTATATGGAGCGTTTTTTACCAACTCCGGATCTGCATATGCCTCATTCGCCACATTTTCGATGATCGCGGCATATTCATCCAACTCTTCCTTCGAATATGATTCGGTGGGTTCCAATGTGCAGGGCTCTGGGACTACGTATGGATGGTGGCTCGTCCAGTAGTGCACTCCAAAATCAGCTGCGCGGATCCCCAGCTCATCAGAATGGACTCCGGTCTCTTCATAGAGCTTCTCCCAGGAATAGCGTACCTGTTCAATCCTGCGTTTCCCTTTTGCATAGGGTGCACTTGCTCCACGGATGGCCAGAATTTTTTTGAGCAGGTAATTATTGTTTAATACCGCAATCTCCGCCACTTCGCGCAGACCCTCCGCCCCCAGTGCCATTACCCAGGCATATGCCTTGAGAACTGCCGGGGCAACGCCATAAAACGGCCTGATTTTGCCAATACTGTTCGGAATGTCATAATTGAGGTAGTATTTCTCCCCATCAAAATCAACCAACGGGACAGGCAGGAACGGTATCAGCTCCTTCGTCACTCCGGTTGCTCCCACAGCCGGACCACCACATCCATGAGGTGTTGAGAATGTTTTATGGAGATTGAAATGACATAGATCGAAACCTGCTTCACGGGCACGTGTGATCCCAAGGATGCCATTCGCATTCGCCTGATCGTAAGAGCATAATCCGCCTGCAGCGTGGACAAGCCGTGTGAATTCGGTAATTTTGGGATTGTAAATCCCGGTATCTTCCGGATTGGTGATCAACAGACCCGCAGTCCGGTCTGAGATGGCTGCCTTCAGTGCCTCAATGTCGGGGTAACCATCTTCATTGGGGTACAGTGTGATCACTTTAAAACCTGCCACCTTAGCGCATGCAGCATCGGAGGGGTGTGAAAAGATGGTTGTGATAATCTCATCGCGTCTGTCTAATTCACCCATAGACGCGTGATAGGCACGGATGATGCTGGCATTGGTATAGATAGCAGCGGAACCCGCACCAGGCTGCATCGTGAACCTATCCAGTCCTGAAATTTCTTTCAGAATTTGCTCAAAACGCCAGAAGATTTCAAGGATTCCCTGTACCGTGGTTTCATCCTGAAGTGGATGTAATTCAGTCAGCTCAGTCATGCGTGCCAACTGGTCATTGATCTTCGGGCTATATTTCATCGTGCAGGTACCCTGGCCTACATCGATGTTACAATCAACTCCCAATGTTTCTTGCGAAATATGGACATAATGCCTGAGTACAGCCGGCTGTGATATTTCAGGCAATTCCGGTGGATCCTTTCGAAGCAGCGAATCGGATATTCCCTTAAATGGGTCCCCTACCTGTGATTTTATTCCTTCTTCAACCTCCGGGACTAAAATTCCCCGCTGACCGGGCTGACCCAGCTCAAAAATGATTGGCTCATCCCAGCATGCCTGGTGGAAACGGCGAAGGTTCGGTTTTCCGTCCGTATAACGCTCAGCGGTAATGTTATTCATGCCAGCACCTCCTTCAATGTGGTGACCAGCTGGTCGATATCTTCTTTGGTATGTATCTCCGTAAAGCAGAACAATGCACTCTCACCCAGCCATTGAAAATCATGGCTCAAATCCTTCCCACCAAAAATATTCCTTTCGAGCAAGCGGTGATTGATATCAGCCACTGTCTTTCCAGTCTGATCAAAATTGACGATCAGCTCTTTGAAATGTGGTACCTGAAACATACCTGTGTTTACATTAGTCAGTTTCCCCAACTCCTGTTGAGCATATTTTGAACGATATAAAATTCCTTCACCTATTTCACGCATGCCCTGGGGTCCCATCAGGGCCAGGTAGACTCCGGCTGTAATTCCCCATAATGCGGCCGCTGTACCAACCCATTCATTGCCTTCCTCACGTTTTGCAAATGAAGTACGCTCATACGCCACATCACCGAAGCCATACTCGCCTTTAACTCTTGTAGGGACGATACCGAACAGGCGCGAGGGGTATTGCATGACATATTTTTCTTCATCCCGGCTAGCAATAAAACCTGCCTGTCCACCTCCATATTGCATATGCATTCCTAGGGGTTGAATGTCACCGACAACGATATCAGCCCCATATTTCACAGGTGGTTCTAGTACCCCCAGAGAAATTGGATCCACGCTAACGATGCAAACGGCTCCATGGTCATGGGCCATATCGGTGATCTCGATACCCTTAAGCTCCAAAAAGCCTAGATAAGATGGATTTTCAAAGAATACTGCTGCGTAATCCTGGGTGAGCGATACTTCCAAATGGTGTAAGTCCATCCCCCCCGTCAATGGATCATGCTTAACCATGATGATTTCAACATCAAATTTGAGATAATCCTGTATTTTTGATAATAAATCCCGACCTAGCGTTTCAGGCAATAGCACTTTATTCCTATTTGTGATGCGGCAAGCCATTCGCAGTGCTGTTGCGGCTGCCTGGAACCCATCATAAGTCGGAACATTGACCACATCCATTTCAAGCAGCTCAGCCATCATGCTTGTGTATTCAAAAAGCGATTGGAAACGACCGTGGTCATCGTATGGTTCACCGGCGTATGCAGTTAGAAACTCTCCGCGTGAATTAATTTCGTCGCATACAGCTGGAACATGGTGCTGGTAGCAACCCGCGCCTAAGAAATTCAGATACTGCCTAGCGGTTTTATTTTTCCCAAGGATCTTTTCGATGTGGCGGCGCAGGCTATATTCCGATGTGAAGGGAGGTGGTAAATTCAGCTGGCCATTAATACGCAATTCGCTTGGTATGTCGCGATAGAATTCATCAACACTGGAAGCATTCACTTCTTTGAGCATTTGGGCTTTAACGCCAGGTTCGGAGTTCGGAATATATGGGTAAACGACTTTCTTAAATGACATAGAGTCTCCTTAGTTTATTGTTCTATTGGATGAGGTGATATTCACCAATTGGAGCAGATTATTTGCATGATTTCAGATTACTGTCTCTATCTACCCTTTATTGGAATAATATTATTCAAGTGCTAAGATGATTGACATATTTTTCAATATGCTTATAATATATTATATATAGAATGATTATATCCTCCATCAATATTAAAATCAACTATATTATATGAAAAACTTACCTACACAATCGAAACTAGCGTACCAAAAAATCCGCCAGACCATCATTTCTGGCGATTTAAAACCCGGTGATATTATCAACATCGATGAAATATGCGCACGATTTGGAACAAGCAAGACTCCTACACGAGAAGCTTTGGTTGTGCTATCCCACGAACAATTCGTGGAATCTTTACCAAGAATTGGATATATGGTTACCAAGCCATCTATCCGTGATGTTAAAGAAATGTTCCATGTACGAATAATATTAGAGGTCGACGCAATTGGCCTGGCGGCTGAGTATATTGGCGAAAAAGATGTCGAAGTATTGACTAGAAACAATCTAGAGGAGCAGAAAATCTCAAATAAACAAATCAGCCACATCATTCAACCTGAAGCTTTTAAACTGAACCAAGAATTTCATATGACAATTGCGCGGGCCTCAGGCAATACCATCCTGGCTTCCCTGATTCAACAACAGCTTGAAATGGTTGAACGGGCACTATCCCTCGATCCATTCGTAGTAGATTCGACACAGCACGAAAAAATACTCATGGCATTGAAGGAAAGAGATAAAACATTATGCCAGGATGAAATGAGGGCTCACCTCCAAAATACTCTCTCGAGAATTGTAATAAATTATTAACTGAATACAAGGAGAATGCAGTGACAAACCAATTGTTTCGACAAATGGCTCAATGTATTATTGATGGGGATAGTGAAGTATCCGCAGAACTAGCCCAGCAAGCAGTTGTTCAAGGAATAGATCCCCTTGAGGCAATATCGCAGGGATTTGTGGTTGGCGTCAATCAAGTTGGAGAAGCGTTTGCGAAAGGAGACGCATTTCTGCCGGAATTAGTCATGGCGGGAGAAGCTATGAAGTCAGCTGTAGCTGTGCTAGAGCCAGAACTAGCCAGGCGTGGTACCGAACGAACAATGTTGGGTAAAGTAATCCTCTGCACCGTTGAAGGCGATATCCATGAAATTGGCAAGACTTTAGTCGGAACCATGCTATCATCGGCAGGTTTCAAAGTTTTCGATCTGGGTGTTGATGTGCCAGTGATGAAAGTGGTAGAAAAGGCTCGAGAAGTAAATGCCGATATTGTTGCAATGAGTGCATTACTTACAACCACAATGGTTCATCAAAAAGATGTTATTGAAGCTCTCGAGGATATTGGCATACGCTCCAAGGTAAAGGTGATGGTGGGCGGTGCTCCTGTGACTAAAGAGTGGGTCAAACAAATCGGTGCTGACGGCTACAGCGAAGATGCCATAGGCGCCATCAAAGTCGCAAAACAATTGCTCAGTCAATAACCGAGAAATTCTATTCAAATAACAACGCAAGCACAATTTCCAAAACATAGCCCATAGGAGCCCTTTATGTTAATTCCGAAGCTACAACTGCTCGATGACGATTTAGTTAAGCAAATTATTTCTGAAGCAATTGCGATCTTAAAAAGCCCGGGGATACGAATTCACAATCAAGAAGCATTAGAGTTATTAGCAGCTGCAAATTGTAAAGTCGATTTTAATGCTCAGGTGGCATATATCCCAGAAACTGTTATCCGGCAGGCTCTGGAAACCGCCCCGCATGAGTTTACTTTATTTGATTTGAATGGCAATCCCGCGGTTCATTACTATGGCGATAAAATCCACTTTGATCCAGGATCAGGTGGACTAACCATCATCGACAGCCAGACCGAACGCCCTCGCTTACCCAAAACAGATGATTACATTAAATTCACGAAACTCGTAGAAACCCTGCCTCAGATTGATGCTCAGAGCACTGCGTTTGTGTGCTCGGATGTGGTCCCAGAAATCGGCGATCTTTATCGTCTCTATTTGGCTTTGAATTATATGAACAAACCAATAATTACCGGGGCGTTCCGAAAAGATACCTGGTGGACGATGAAAGAAATGCTTTCTATCGTTGCTGGTGGAGAAGATGCTTTTGCAAACAAACCGACAGCCATATTCGATGTTTGCCCATCACCACCCTTGTTATGGAGTGATTTCACTTGCCAAAATCTGATTGATTGCGCTCATTACTTGATCCCTGCTCAGCTCATTTCCATGCCTCTTGCTGGGGCAACTGCACCTGTCACTCTGGCAGGAGCAGTTATTCAACATGCAGCCGAATCTTTAAGCGGCGTGGTCATAAGTCAATTAGCAAAAGCTGGAACCCCCATTGTTTGGGGAGGCTCACCAGCAATATTCGACATGCGCGAAGGGTCTACACCCATGGGAGCTGTCGAAACCTGGATGATCAGTTGCGCCTATGTACAAATCGGTAAAGCATTGGGACTACCAACCCATGCATACATGGGCATGAGTGATTCAAAAATTATCGATACCCAATGCGGGCTTGAGTCAATGGGAAGTAATTTCGTCGCAGCTCTTTCTGGTGCGAATATCATCTCTGGTTGTGGGATGATGGACCTCGAATCATGCCTGAGTTACGAGAAACTGGTCATCGACGCCGAAATGATTGGCATGGTCAAACGCTTTCTAAAAGGGATTATTGTTCGCGATGATCCTATTGCGCTTAATCTGATGCAGAAGAGTGGACATAAGGGAGATTTCTTGACCTTGGCTCATACGCGTAGGTGGTTCAGGGAGGAACAGTACATGCCCTCTGATGTTATCGATCGAGCATCATTCGATGGTTGGGTAGCCCGCGGAGAAAAGACTACATTCCAGAGAGCACGCGATAGGGTAGAAAAACTAATACCCACGTACCAACCGAATAAAATAACTGATGACCAGCGCAGAGAGCTACGTGAAGTGACTTTACGTGTCGCCAATAAGTTCGGTATGGAATCCCTTCCGGATTTGCCTCACGAAATGTGACTCATCTAATCACTGGTAAATAAGAATGACCGGGACCTTGATTAATGTCGCCGCCATTATTGTCGGTGGTATGTTGGGTTTATTCTTGGGGAGGCGACTCCCGGATAATCTCAAGAACACGCTTATCGCAGGTATGGGATTATTCACAACCGCGATTGGTTTTCAAATGTTTTTAAAAACCGAAAACCCCCTGATAGTGTTAGGCGCGATAATTATTGGGGCGATCTTGGGAGAGTGGTGGAAGATTGAAGAGAGAACTCAATTGCTAGGCATTTGGTTGGAAAAATTAGCGGTGGGGAGTTCTGCAGGAGCTACCAGTCATTTTGTGAGAGGCTTTCTCAGCGCATCCGTGCTTTTTTGTACCGGCCCCATGGCGGTGCTGGGTTCTATCAGTGATGGACTACGTGGCGATTACCTCACACTATCTATTAAATCGATCTTGGACGGTTTTATTTCTATCGCCTTCGCCTCGACACTTGGAATGGGAGTGGCATTTTCAGCGATCCCGGTACTCGCTTACCAGGGAGGCATCAGCCTGTTGTCTTCTAAGCTAGAAGCCATCATAAGCGCCACCATGATGAATGAACTTACAGCAACAGGAGGGATACTGCTGATGGGTGTGGGCATTAGTAGCATATTAGAAATTAAAAAGATCAGGGTAGGCAATTTCCTACCAGCTCTCGTTGTCGCACCGCTAATCGTATACATTCTGAGTCTGATTGGCGGATAAAAAGGAAATTTTGAGGAATCCTAATATCTGCCGCTCTGAGAACAAAGCGGCAGGTATTATTTACAAAGAATCACACAGCCTCATGGCAAGCTCGGTAGCCTCGGGGGCATTTGCCGCATATCCATCCGCACCGATCTGCTTGGCATACTCGGCTGTTACCGGTGCGCCCCCAATCATAATCTTGACAGTATTCCGCAAACCGGCTTCTTTCAATGCAGCAATTGTATGAGACATGGAGACCATAGTCGTCGTCAACAGCGCAGACATAGCTACAAGATCAGGTTTTTCTTTCTTCACGGTATCGACAAATTTTTCCAACGGGACGTCTTTACCAATATCAATGACTTCAAAACCCGCTCCCTCCAGCATCATGCTGACGAGCTTCTTGCCAATATCATGCATATCGCCCTTGACAGTACCAATAACGAGCTTCCCAGCCATCTTTTCTCCAGACCTGGACAAAAAGGGTTTCAATATGTCCAGAGCGATGTGCATCGTGGATGCTGATACTAATACTTCAGGAATAAAACGATCACCTCGCCTGAACTCAACACCGATGACCTCCATAGCAGCCATTAAGCCTTTTTCTAATATATCCTTCGCCATTAGTCCAGAATCAAGCGCGGTGTGTGTCAGAGAAGAAATGTCATCCATCTGACCATTGATCACTGCATCAGAAATTTGCCTGAGTACATTACACATAAACCATCCTTTAGATTCGATCAGTGGCTCACGCCGTAGGTGAATCTGGCGAGGCCGGGACTTCGTCTTGATGACAATAGAACTCAGCATATCGCTGCTTGACCCTGTCTGGGAAGTGACAGGCTGACCAATGAGCGTTTCCCACAACCATTTCGAGCTCCGGAGTTACTTTAGAACATTTTTCCTCTGCGTATCGACAACGGGGGTGAAAATGACAACCAGATGGTGGATTCCTTGGGCTGGGGATTTCGCCCTTGAGGATAATACGCTGACTATGATACTGACGTAGTTTTGGATCAGGCATCGAGATAGCAGAAAGCAATGCCTCAGTATAAGGATGCATTGGATAATCAAAAATATCACTTGTTGCCCCAAGCTCTACTACTCTTCCCAGATACATTACTCCAACTCGATCGGCAATGAAGCTGATAACAATTAGATTATGCGTGATTATTAGATAGGTCAAGTTGAGTTGCTCGCGCAAGTCCTTTAACAGGTTAAGAATGCTGGCTGCTACAGAAACATCCAAACCTGCGGTCGGCTCGTCTGCAACAAGTAATTCTGGGTTCAGAGCGAGGGCACGTGCTATTCCCACACGGCGCGCCTGCCCGCCAGATAATTCATGTGGATATTTATCAGCCTGCTCAGCTGAAAGGCCAACTAATCCCAAGAGTTCTTTTACTTTATCATCAGAAGAGTATGGGGAATTATGAATTTGGAAAGGTTCGGTAAGTAGCGCTGAGACCTTCTGCCTAGGGCTGAGGCTGCTGCAAGGGTCTTGAAAGATCATCTGCATTCGCGCTCGTAAAGGACGAACTTTTGCCTCTGAAAGGCTGGTAATATCCTCTCCTAATATAATCATCTGTCCTGACGTCGGATCTTCAAGGTGGAGAATTGTCCTCCCAAGTGTGGTTTTTCCAGATCCCGACTCTCCCACCAGACCGAATATTTCTCCACGATGGATTTCTAAATCGACACCATCGACAGCGCGGACAACACCTTGCTTACGACCTATATGCTGTCCTAACATTCCAGGCCGATCTTTAAAATGTACGTGTAAATCGCGAATCTTTAACGTGAATTCGCTTTCGACATGCTGAGACAATTTTGTTTTATCCGTTTGTCTGAATTCGCTCTCAGGTGTTATCGCGTTGGCAAACAGATTTAATGAAGATCCAGCCCAATATTGTGCATACTGAGAATCAAAGATATGGCAAAGGACCATTCGTGACCCTGCTTGTATGAATTGAGGCTCCGACGAATGGCAGATTGGGGTTGCCACTTTGCAGCGGGGTGCAAATTTACAACCCTGAGGAAGCTCTCGTAAACTGGGGACCTGACCAGGAATGGTCGTTAAATGCTCACGATTATATTTACGTGAGGGATGTGAATTTAAGAGTGCTCTTGTATAAGGATGTTTTGGATCATCAAATACCTCGTATACATTACCACTCTCTACAATATTTCCCGCATACATGATGATGATCCAATCACATAATTGGGCCATAATCCCCAAATCATGAGATATATATAATATTCCCGTACCATATTCCTCGCGTAGACTACGGATCAAATCCAATATCTGTGCCTCTAGGGTGACATCCAACGCCGAAGTAGGTTCATCGGCTACCATAAATGATGGATTGGCAAGGAGTGCAATAGCTATCATGACACGCTGGCGCATTCCACCAGAATATTCGTGTGGATAACATTTAATTCGCTCAGCAGCATCAGGAATCCCAACTCTTTCGAGCATTTGAATAGCTCGCTGGTGAACTTCTTTGCGATTTAGTTTCCTGTTGTGAGCAACCAAAGCATCTACCATCTGTGCCTCAATGGTGAATACTGGATTCAAGCTGGTCATTGGATCTTGAAAAATCATCGAGCTTTCCAAACCACGAAATTCACGCATTTGATCAGCGGTAGCACAACACAAATCCCTCCCTTTGAACCAGATATGTCCACCTGTTATTTTGCCATTCGGTGGAAGTAATCGTAGTAATGATGAAGCAACAGTACTCTTTCCGCAACCAGACTCTCCAACAATCCCAACAATCTCCTTTTGTTTTACCTCAAAACTCACGTTTCGAATTGCAGGAAGAGTTCCGTAACGAGTTTGATAACTGATTTGGAGGTCTTCAACGCGGAGAATAGTATCCATCAGGCTCTCCATAATCCCGAAAACCGTGGATCCAACACATCGCGCAATGCCTCTCCAAAAAGTGTGAAGCCTAAAGTTGTTAGCATTAACGTCAAACTCGCCCACGCGATTGACCAGGGAGACATGCGGATAAAATTAAAACCTTCTGATAGAATGGCGCCCCAGGATGGGGTAGGTGGGGGTACACCCAATCCCAAGAATGTCAACCCAGCTTCAAAGGCTATTACTATTGGTATGTCCATTGCCACCAAGATTACCAAGGGTGCAAGAATGTTTGGGAGGATGTGAATAAGTACAATACGTTTTCGACTAGCACCTATGGAACGCTCTGCCTCAATATAAGTGTTCTCTTTAACAGATAATACCTGCGCCCGTACGACTCGTGCGTACCCGGGCGACCAAGTAAAACCAATGACTAGAATTACGTTGAGCAATGAAGGTCCGAGTAAAGACAATATCGCCAAGGCAAGGATGACAGCTGGAAAAGCCTGGATCGAATCAAGAATGACAAGGATGATATTATCGATAGTGCTGCCACCATATCCAGAAATCAATCCTAGAATTAAGCCTAAGACAAGGGCTATCCCTACTGAAGAGAGCGCGGTGACAAGAGCAATCCGCGAACCAAACACCAACCGCGACAAAATATCGCGTCCCAGGTGGTCAGTACCCAACAGGTAAGTAGATGAAGGTCCTTCGAACAAGTGAGGAATATCCAATGCTTCGGGGTCATAAGGTGCAATGATGGGGGCGAAGATAACGACTAGCGAAAAAACCCAAACGATTATAAAACCAAGCGCTCCTAAGGGACGTCGAAGCACGTCTCCCAGAACCGGGATATGGTTCAGGATATTGTTAATGAGATTCTGGCGAGAGAGAGTGGATTTAACGCCTACGATTCTCTCATTTCCTTTCAATCTGGATGCGCGGATCAAGTAAGGTGTATATGAAGTCGGTCAATAAATTTGTTAGAATAAAAAGAAGGGCAACAACAAGTACACCAGAACGCACCAAAGGATAATTACGCATTTTAATCGCATTATAAATAAGAGTGCCCATGCCTGGTCGGTTAAATATGACCTCTATGAACACTGCTCCCCCCATAAGGTTACCAATGCCAACCCCTAGGACAGCCATCGTCGGAATAAAAGCATTCTTTAACGCATATTTGTATAAAATTTTAACTTCACTTATTCCGGCAGCCCGAGCGGACCTTATATAATCAGCATTGAACACTTCCAGTAAGCTTGTACGCACCAAACGGGCCAAGTAACCAATCCAAGGGATAGCCAGGGCAATGGAAGGCAATATTAAGTGACGAGCATAATCAATTGGATTGCCTTTATCGCCCACTCCCAAACTTGGAAGAACTTGGAGTCCCACAGCAAAGATGAGCAGCAGAATTAATCCACCTACATAGTTAGGGATGGTTATAAATGAAATTGAGATGATTGCTGTCAAACGGTCAGCCCAAGAATCAGGGTGACTCGCGGAGTAGACACCAAGTGGGATACCAACAATTACAGCAAACAGAAGACTTGTAAACGCTAAGATTATTGTGTGCGGTAGCACGTCACCAATATTGTCGATTATGGGGCGCTTGGTAAACAAATCAATGCCCAGATCACCATGCAAGATTCGCCATAAAAAACGTATGACTTGGATATGAGCAGGTTGATCAAGGTCCATAGCGCTACGAAATCTAGCTAATAATTCGGGGTTAGCTCGTTGACCAAGAAAGATTCTAGCTGGGTCACCGGGAACAATGTGCACCAGCAGTGCTAGTATGGTGATTACCACCAAGAGCACGATAATGGTCATAAAAATCCGTTTTACAAGGAATATTCTCATCGGAATTTGATATTCGGCAAATTTATCTTAGAGGTACGGAGGGTTGTTCCTTTAGTATAACAAATAACCGGGTTTTCATTGTTAAAATGAAAAATATTTTTATGTATGTTACATTTTCAATAATCTATTTTATGCCTTGGGCGATTTAAATCCATCCTTAATATTCTTAACCATTTTTATTGGTCCCAAGGTTTGGAATAATTTCCCATTTTTTATACCTTCAGTGTAGATAGGAAACTCACCTTCAAAATCGCGAATTTGCTTCAGATGTTGGTCTAACCCTAATGTTCCAAATTCCCTGACTTGCCGTACTAGATCTAAATCGATCACCTCTGTCAATATTTCTTCACCAGGACCAGCCTGCTGGAGAACTCGTCCATTCGGGTCAACAATAATCGAACGTCCCGCTGCCGCTGATTGCGCAGCGTTAGTATTAATCATATAACATTGATTAAGAATAGCATGAGATTGGATAACCACCAAATCAGGAGACCGATCTATTGTGTAAGTTAAAGTCGGGTGAATAATAACCTCTGCACCTTTCCAGATCAATGTACGAATTACCTCTGGAAACCATCCATCATAACAGATCATCAAGCCAAAGCATCCAATATTTGGAATCTCAAATGTGCAGAAATCTCGTCCACTCGCTGTGGTCTCGAAAGGACGCCAAGGGAATAATTTCCGATACCTAGCAACTAGTTCTCCTTGTGGTGAGAAAATTGGAGCAGTGTTATAAATGACATCAGCTTCACGTTCATAGATTGAGCCGGGAGAAAGCCAGACTTGATAATGTTTTGCCATCTGGCTGAGACGATCTGATAACGGTCCTGGAATTTCTTCCGCCTTATTCCTCTTATCAAAGGTTAATGAAGCAGGTTCGAAAGGTTCAATGCCATAGGAGCACAGTTCTGGGAAACAGGCGAGATTTACCCATGGATATATATCCTTAATGAACTGTAAATGCTGTTCCATTCTTTTTAGTGTGGCATCAAGATCCCAAGGAACTGTCTGAATTTGGACAGAGGCAATCCCGAATAATTGTGTCATGGCATTACCCTTACTTTAAATATTTACAGTAATTTCACGATGTACCTACCGGGACTCAAGACAACTCCTGAGTCCCGGTAATCACAGCTTGCTATAGAGAGTCTTCTAAGGTGTTCCGGAGAAGAAACGAATCTGGATGATTCCATGCGGTGTCAACGCTGGAATAACACCCGGTTTCCAAGCATAGGTATAACTACCGTGGGTGATCCAGATAGCAATGGCATCATCGTCCATAAGTTGCTGCATTCTCTCGTAAATTTTATCGCGTTCTACTTCGTCGAGCGTTTCCATTCCTTTCTTATATAATTCATCGTATTCAGCGTTTGACCAGCGCATCCAGTTCCAAATTCCAATTTGAGGAGTAGTCCACCACACAGTCGCGTACATGGGATCCGGTTCATTGGAATACATCATACCAAATATCTCAGCTTCTTTCCCTTTATCACCACTGCCGAGTGACCAGAAGCTGGCAGTATCCATAGGGTTGATTGTGATATTGATACCAATCTCTTTCAGATTCTGTTGAACAATTTGAGCCCAGGACACATATTCGGTTGTGTTTTGTATATCCATTCTGAGATCCAACGATGTTAGACCAGCCTTAGCCATATATTCTTTTGCTTTTTCCACATCGCGATCATAACGCGGAGCATCCTCCCAATATCCAGTCAATCCTGGTGCAATCAATGCATATTCCCGTTCTTCTTTTCCAAAGTAGGTAGCTGCAAGAATACTATCCACATCAATGCCATAACGGATTGCCAGCCGGACATTGATATCCGCTAATTTAGGATTTTCCACATTCATGCCAACCCAATTGTAGAAGATATTCGGCACTTTTATGGTTTCGAAATTGGGGTTACTGGAAAATAGATCTAATCCTTCAATGCTGACCTCAGAAAAATCTAATTCTCCGGCCTCCAAGGCGATCTCCGCAGTTTTGTCGTCTTCGATGGGGAACAAGTGGATTTCATCGTAATATGGTTGGGATCCATAATAATCAGGGTTGCGCTTCAAGATGGTTTCTTGTTTTGGTTTCCATTCAGCCAGGTAGTAAGGTCCACTACCTACGGGATGGGTTGCCAGATAATCAAGACCTACTTCCTCCACGTACTTCTTGCACAACACCAACCCAGAGGTGACTGGTAGAGTAGAATGCCAGAGCGGTGCAAAAGGTCCTTTTAAGATGATCTTCCCATTATATTTATCGATAATCTCGACATGATCAAGTTGAGACCAATCATCAGCATAAGATGCGTTGAGCTCCGGATCGATGAATCTTTCATACGAGTACTTGACGTCCTCGGTAGTTAACTCTCCATAACCATTTGTGAACTGTACACCTTCCCTTAGTTTAAATGTGATCACCGTTCCGTCTTCAGAGGTTTCGATTTTTTCAGCCAGGTCATTACAGATATCATAGGAGTTTGGACAGTAAGATACGAGGCCGCTGTATAAAGTTGCGAGTAGCATTGTATCGTTCGATGACACATAGAAGGCAGGATCGAGAACTTGAAAATCGGCATAAAGCCGTGCCTTAAGAAGCTTAGGCTGATTGGAAGGCGCTGTAGGCTGAATTGAGACAGCTGATGTAGGTTCAGGTGCTTTAGTTTCAGATACACTGGATGTCGGTCCAGGTGCGTTTGTCTCAGGTACACTGGTTGTAGGAGGCGCACAACTAGTCAATATAAGTGAAAAAATTATCACCAAAGCAAACGCTAGCCGGAAAATCGTGCCGTAATTAAATTTTTTGTTCATTGCATTTCTCCTCTATATAGTTTCTCTTGTCCGATATAATAATCTTACAATTTCTCATTCCAACTATCGCTGTACCGGTTACCTCCTTTCCAACACCAACAGACTAGATCAGCTGTGGACGTGATTATGAAGGAACTAATTCTCGTCGTGCCTGTTTCATAATTTCTTCTAATTCACAACAAACTGATTGCATAAGAGGTTCCTGTTCGGGTTTTCTAAGTAATTCCAGAACTTTTTCGCGCGCAATATCTACTACGTCGGCTCTTCTACCACCAGTATGCAATCCTTGTTCATCAATTGTTGGGAACCATATCGTGCCATCTCTTAAATGCCTCACGGTATGCAATTGACCCAGAAAAATATCATCGGTCTGGACCACTTTCTTTATCACATCATATGCCAG
>Ga0153916_10001732_pt1 | contig 15862 bp, 13 predicted proteins | sample Opewatmetagenome_FD_109642 | JGI IMG/M metagenome (GOLD analysis project Ga0153916, IMG submission 109642) | Freshwater wetland microbial communities from Ohio, USA - Open water 3 Core 3 Depth 4 metaG | ecosystem: Environmental > Aquatic > Freshwater > Wetlands | place: USA: Ohio, Lake Erie...
GAGCGACCTGATTTCCCCTGCGCCGACAGTGTCTGCACCATCGGGACTCGAACAGCCTCAGCCTAGCCGCCGGAAGGCTGGCCTCCCTGGCACTCCGAACTCGTCTACTGCTCGATCCCACGGGTGTGCCCGGCTTGGGCGGCCTCCCGATAGCGGACGGCAATCAACGGGGCCCAAACAGAAAGTGACGCTTCGCGTGCCGAGCGATCTGATCGACGAGTATCGGGACTGGTCATGGGAAGCCAGGTGCCAGCTCAGCGAGCTGGCTGAGCAAGCTTTGATCACCTACCACAAATCTCACCGTCGGCGCCAATAGGTGCAGTGACTTGCCTGCCGGGATGCCTCCGGCCCACGCAGGGGCAACGAATTACAGCAGGCAGGGCGAAGTGAAGAGGGCCGCGCACGACTACCCTGCGACCAAGACGCTTCCCGCCGCCCACGCGCAGAGCACAATCCGATTCATTCTGGCCATCCGCTTCATCGCAGATATGGCCCCGCTCCTGTAGCTGATCGGTGCGTATAAGCAATACAACCCCTCGTAGCCTGGATTCCGGCACGTGTGTCAACTGGCAGCGCGGCAAGCCCCATGCTGTTGAGCATCGACCCTCGGCGCGGTATCTTACTGTAACCTTAGCCCCCGTACAAGATGCCGGACCGTGACAGGAACTTCGTTTTCGACGGCGTTGGCGTGAGGAGGCAGTCGATGCAGTACGAGTACGCCTTCGAGATGGCGACCTCCCGCCCGCTTTGGCATGGGTGCGACGCGGCGGATCGGCATGGACCCGGCCGACCTGGGCGTGTGTCGGGCCATGGTCGTCGCCAAGGCGGCCAACCTCTATGCGACCTGTCGACCAAGTTTTGCGAGTACGTCAAAGCCTCGGTCGAGCGCCGCCATTAGCTTGAGGAATCGCCTCGTGGCGCAGGGACGAAGAAACCGTGAGGTTCAGGGCGACAAAGGAACGTGAATATCCTGGTCGCTTAGGGCGCGACCGGCTTGCAGGAGGTCTCCATTCCATGGGTGGCTTGCACCGGCAACGTGTTGGGGATGTCGTGGCGGGTGGGCGCCTGGCGCTTGTCTGCTGGGGGCTCTTGGCGAGTGTCCTTGCGTCTGCAGCGGAACCAGGTCGCTCCACGGCCCCGCCACCTGGGACCGCGGCCCCCGTGGTACTGAAACTGCACTGGTATCCCCAGGCCCAGTTTGCCGGCTATCTGCTGGCTCAGGACAAAGGGTTTTTCCGCGCTGCGGGCCTGGGCGACGTGGAGATCCGCTGGTCGACCGCGGGCGAGCGTTGCCTGGATACCCTGACCGAACAGGAGTCCGCCTTCTGTACGGGGTGGCTCTGCGATGCCCTCGTGCGGCGGGCGCATGGCGCACCGATCGTCCATCTGGCGCAGATTACGCAGAAGTCGGCCATGCTTCTCGTGACGCGGCGGGCGTCCGGAATCGCTGCGCCGGCGAACATGACGGGGCAGCGTGTCGGGCTTTGGGGCGGCGACTTTGACGTGTTGCCCCGGGCCTTCTTTCGAAAATTCCGCGTCCAGCCGGAGATCGTGCCGCAAAGCAACAGCATGGTCCCGTTTCTGCGAGGCGCGGTGAGCGTCGCCTCCGCGATGCACTACAACGAATATCACAAGTTGCTGGAGGCCGGCCTGCGTCCCGAGGAACTGGTGGTGTTTACCCTGGCTGACTACGGGTTGGATTTCCCTGAGGATGGCTTGTACTGCCACCAGCGGTGCTGGCGCGACCGCCCCGACCAGTGCGCCGCGTTGGTGCGGGCCGTCCAGCAAGGCTGGGACTACGCCCTGGAGCACGAGGTCGAGGCCTTGGACGTGGTGATGGCCTACTGTCGCCGCGCCGAGGTCCGCACCAGCCGCAATCACCAACAATGGATGCTCCGGTCGATGGCCGGTTTGATTCGCAACCGTCCCGACGGCAGCCCCGCCCCGTGGGGCGAACTGTCCGAAGGCGTGTACCAGGCGGTGGGCCGGGAGTTGCTCGACCAGGGATTGCTGGACGCCGTGCCGCCGTTGGCGGAGTTTCATCGGCCCACGCAGACGCAAAGGAAAGGCTCGTGAAGTTCCCGTTGCGTGTGAAACTGATCCTGGCCATCTGCCTGCCGCTGCTGGCCGTGTATCTGACGGTCGTGACCCTGGATTACCGCCGCAGCAGGCAGGAAGCGCTGACGCAGATGGAGAACTACCTGACCGAGGTGACGGCACACGAAGCGATTATCCTGGACGAGCAATTATCTTCCATCGCCCAGCTCGCCCGCTCCAACGGACAGTTCCTCCAGACCTTTGCTCACCGGGACAGCGCGGACCTGGAGCGGTTGGCGCGGGCCAATCTGCTCGCGGAACCGCGGATCTTCGGGTTCGGCGTGGCCCTGGAAACGCCGGCCGCCGGGGGTGCGACGAAACTCCCGGCGCCCTACGTCTGCCGCACGGCCGATGGCCAGGGGCTGCGGACTATGGACATCACCAGCGTGGCCTTCGATTATACCCGCAGCGACTGGTACCTGTTGCCCAAGCTCCTGGGCCATTCGGCCTGGACCGATCCTTATTTTGACGAAGGAATCGGCGGTATTCTGATGTGCTCCTACTCCGTACCCTTGCGGCGCGACAAGGAATTCGATGGGGTGGTCGTCGCCGACGTCTCGCTGGAGCATATCCGCCGCCAGGTGTGCGAGACGCGCTACCCCGGGGAGTACCGGGTCATCATCAGTAGCGCCGGCACGTTCATCTACCACCCCGAGGAATCGTTCGTCCTGTCCGAGTCGATCTTCAGCCTCGCCGAGTGGCATCACCTGCCCGCGCTGGCCGACCTGGGGCGAGCGATGATCGCCGGACAGGAGGGCGTGGTGCGCCTCCCGGACTACCAGACCGGCCGGCCCAAGTGGTACGCGTTTGCCAGCGTGCCGTCTGCCGGCTGGTCGCTGGCCGTCATAATCCCTGAAGAGGAGGTGCTGGCACCCGTGCGCGGCTGGCTGAGCCGCCAACTGTACCCCCTGCTGGCGGGACTGGGAGTCATCCTGACCTTGGTCATGCTGGTCTCGAACTGGATCACCCGACCCCTGGAACGCCTGGCCGCAGCCGTGAGGAGGGTGGCCCAGGGGAACCTCGACGTTCAGGTGGAGGGGATCCGGAGCCGAGATGAGATCGGCCAGCTCGCCGCCACGTTCAACCAGATGGTGATCGATCTCAAGGCGAACGTCGAGGCCAAGATCCGCGAAACCAAGGCCCGCCAGGTGATCGAGCGGGAACTCCAGGTGGCCCGTCAGATTCAGACTTCGCTGCTGCCGGTGGAGCGGCCCCCCTTTCCCAACCGCCCCGAGTTTTCGCTCGACGCCGACATCGAACCGGCCCTGGTGATGGCTGGCGACTTCTACGACTTCTGGCTCCTCGACGACCAGCATTTGGCGGTCGTGATCGCCGACGTTTCGGGCAAGGGGGTGCCGGCCGCGATGTTCATGGCCGTCGCGCGCACGACGCTCCGCAACTTCGCCACGCCCGGCCAAAGCCCCCGCGAGGCGTTGAACATCGCTAATCGGCTGATCGCGGCGGACAACAAGGAAATGATGTTCGTGACCATCTTCTACGGCCATTACCACATCCCGACCGGAGAACTCGTGTTCGCCAACGCGGGGCATAACCCGCCCTATCTCGTACGCCAGAGCGGCCAGATCGAATCACTGGGCCCGTCGACCGGTCCGATTCTAGGCGTGTTTCCTGAGGCGGAGTATGAGGATGCCCACGCGGTCCTCGAGCCCGATGACCTGCTCCTGCTGTACACCGACGGTGTGACCGAGGCCCAGAACCGGAACAATCAGTACTTTGGCGAAGCGGGCTTGATCGCTCTGTTGCAGCGACTTCACGGTGAATCGGTCACGACGACCTGCCGGATGATCCTGGAGGACGTGAACGCATTCCGCCACGGCGAGGGACAGGACGACGTAACCCTCGTCGCGCTGCGGCGTTCGGCAGACGCGACACCGCCCGCGCAGGCGCCCGCGGATAAGTTTTCGAGCCAGCGGACGAGATCAACCAGCCAACAGGAGCAGTGACCCCCATGGACAGTACGATCTATCTTTGTGCCCCGGTGAACGCGCTCGTCGAGGGGATATTCGAACAGAACGTGCCCCTGGCCGACCTCAAGCAACACGGGGATTTCGGTCTGGGAACCTTCAATGACCTCGATGGCGAGCTGGTGCTGCTGGACGGCACGGTGTACCAAATCACCGCCGAAGGGCAGGTCGCGGCGATCGAGGACGAACAGACCTTGACGCCGTTTGCCTGCGTGACCCGCTACCGCCCCATCAGCCATGATGAATTGGATCAGGAACTGACGTACGACGCCTTCCTGGACTGGTTGGTTCGCCTGTTACCCTCCCCGAATCTGTTCTATGCGCTGCGCATCGAGGGAGAGTTCGCGGCGATCAAGGCCCGGTCCGTCCCCAAACAGGAGAACTATCGCACGTTGGTCGAAGTGGCCCGGGAACAAACGCTGTTTCAGTACGAAAACGTGTCGGGCACGCTCGTCGGCTTCTTCACGCCGACCTTCATGGCTTCGCTGAGCGTTCCCGGCCTGCATCTGCATTTCCTGTCGGCCGATTTTCGCTCGGGAGGCCATCTCCTGGAATGCCGGCCGCGGAAAGTCCGCGCGGGCGTGCAGTTCATCAATCGCCTGGAACTCGCCTTGCCGCTGAGCCTGGATTACTTGACCTGGGATTTTCGGCGGGATACTCGTCAAGATTTGCATCAGGCCGAACGCTGATCCGGATTATCCGGCTTCAGGAGGTGGCGTTTTCGCTGACGATAGCGCACAGATCCTGGTTGTGGCGGTAGTCGATCGGGATCTCCACGAGCACCGGCCCGGGGGTGTTCAAGGCCTGCTGGAGCACCGGGCCGATCTCGTCGGCGCTGTGGATGCGCAACCCGGTAGCGCCGAAAGCTTCGGCGTACTTGACGATGTCGACGGGCCCAAAATCGACGCCGAACGGCCGGTGGTATTTCAGCACCTGTTGAATCTTGACCATGTCGTAGGAGCCGTCGCACCAGACCAGGTGCACGAAATGACATTTCTCCCGCACCGCGGTCTCCAATTCCATGGCGCTGAACAAGAACCCGCCGTCGCCGGACATGGAGACCACCTGTTCCCCAGGCCGCGCCAGGCACGTGGCGATGGCCCAGGGCAAGGCCACGCCCAGGGTCTGCTGGCCGTTGCTGAACAGGAGCCGGTGCGGCTCATAGGCCTGGAAATACCGCGCCATCCAGACATAGATCGAGCCGATGTCGCACAGGACGGTGACGTCGTCGCCAATGAGATGCCGCAATTCGTAGATGAGACGCAGGGGGTGAATCGGGAAACCGGCCTCGCGGACGCCCTCGACTTTGAACGTCAGCAAGGCATCCTGGACTTCCAGCACCAGCGGGGTGGCCGTGGGATCGTCGCTGCGGGAGGCGAGTTGCCGGGTCAGTGCGCGGAGATTGGCGGTCATGTCGCCAGTCAACTCCAAGGCGGGCTGAAAATGCCGGTCGATCGCGGGCCGGTGTTCGGCAATATCGATCAGCGTGCCGCTCCGGCCCTTGTTCCACATTTCGGGATCATACTCGGCGGGGTCAAAGCCAACGGTCAAGACCACGTCGGCCTGCTGCAGGAGTCTATCCCCCGGTTGGTTGCAGAAAATGCCGAGGCTGCCCGCGTAGCAATTGAACAGATCGCGGGATACTACACCGGCCGCCTGATAGGTGTTGACCACGGGCACGGGATACCGGCGGAGCAGGTCGCGCAGGGCGGCCGTCACGTCAGGCCGGCTGGCAAACATGCCGGCAAAGATCACGGGCAGCCGGGCGCTGTTGATGCGCCGCGCGACCTCTTGGATGGCGTCAGCTCCCGCCACGCCATGCACCGAGGGCGTCATCGGCGAGAGGGGCACGGCTTCGACCGGGCCCATGAGCACGTCCTGCGGCAGGCTGATAAAGGTTGCTCCCAGGGGCGGCTCGCCACTCTCTCGGAAGGCGTTGACCACGGCTTCCGGAATGCTGTCGCCGTCGTAGATTTCGACGGCGTGCTTGGTCACGGCCTTCATGACGCCCACGTTGTCCAGGCTCTGATGGGTCTTGATGTGACGCAGGCCGCGGCGCACGTTCCCGCCCAGGGCCACCAGCGGATAGCCGTCATACGTCGCCGTGGACAGGCCCGTGGCCAGATTCGTGACTCCCGGACCCGATGTCACCAGGCAGACGCCCGGCGTGCCGGTCAACAGGCCGTACATGCCCGCCATGAAGGCGGCGTTCTGTTCATGGCGACAGAGGATTAATTGCGGGCCATGGTCGGCCAGCACGTCGAAGATCGCGTCCACCTTGGCGCCGGGAATGCCAAAGATGTACTTGACCCCTTGCGCTTCCAGACACTGCACCAGCAGTTCCGCACCATTCTTGGCCTTGACCATACGCTCTGTCTTTCCAGTCCGTGAAGAACCCCAATTCACTCCCCGCACTTGCCGTTCAGTCCGGTTTGGCTGCGGGGGCGAGCAGGAAACAAACGGTAATCACGTTTTTGCCCGCCTCGCGACGGTAGCTGATTTCGTCGGCCAGCGAGCGAACCATGTGGATTCCCAGGCCGCCGATGGGCCGATCCCCCGCAGCAAGCGTCAGGTCTGGAGGCGCGTGTCCGAGCGGATCAAAGGGGGCGGCCTCATCGACCACCTCAAGGCAAAAATACCCCGGTGCTCGGCAAAAACAGGCCACGTCGGAGTCTCCTTCGCCGGAGCCGTACGCATGCAGCACGTGGTTGACGAGCAACTCTTCCAGGACCAGCTCAATCCTGAGCAGCAGTTCGGGCCCCGCGCCGGCCGCAACGGCGGCACGGTCCACGAACTCACGAAAACCGGTGAGCGAAGGGAGTTTTGCCGGTAACCGGAGCCGTTCCACGATCGCTCCTCAAGCCTGGGCGGCCGGCGTGTCGAGAGAATCGAGTAAGCGGAACATGCGCAAGAAGCCAGAGATATCGAGCACTTCCCGGACGAGCCCTCGGGCGTTGGCCAGGGTGAACTCGCCGCCGGCCGCATCCACCGACTTGGCCACGGTCAGGACGCCCCGCAGGCCGGCGCTGCTGATATACTCCAGGGGGCCGAAATCGAGGATCAAGGTCCTCTCACCCTGCGCGAGCGCTTGCTGGCAGTGGGCTTCGAAGGCGGGGGTACTGACCGCGTCAAGACGTCCCGACACGCGGACGACCAGGGATGCGCCACGGCGTTCATTCTGGAGTTCCATTGGGGAGAACCTCCCAGGCAGTTGGTTGGGGGGGCTTGGTATCCACATTGAGTACAGATGGCCAGCACACCTTATAGCACACCTCACCGGCCGAGGAAATGGGCAGCGGAAAGGCGTCAAGCGGGCGGAGGGCCCGTGAATGGCGAAACAGGAAAAGCCTCCCTCCGGGGCAGTCGGGGGTTGCATCAGGGGCCGCGCAGCATCAAGATTTCGGTTGACCTGGCCTTTTTGACCGCACCATGCTGCAAAGTCTCAAACGCGTTGTGTTGTCCTTGGTTTTGCTGAGCGCGGGCGCGCTGACGCTGTTGCTGTCGGACCTCCACTCGCGGCACCGCACGCGTAGCCCGGTAGCTGGGGGGCCCTCTCAGTTGCGGGTGGCCCTCCTCAAACACGCGTCCAACCGGCTGCTGGATGAGCTCGAATGCGGGGTCTTGGAGCAACTGGCCGCCGCGGGGTACCGAGACGGCGAGCGACTCGCGCTCCAGCGGTTCAGCGCCGAGGGAGACCTGCCCACCGCCAACGCCATCGCCAAGCAAGTGACGGACGGCAGTTTCCACATGGTCATCACGCTCAGCACGCTGTCCCTGCAGTGCGTGGCCAACGCCAACAAGGACGGCCGTGTCATTCACGTGTTCGGCGGCGTGACCGATCCGGTTGGCGCGGGGGTCGGCATCCAGCGGATGGACTCGGCGGAAAAGCCGCCTTGGCTCGCGGGCATCGGGACCTTCCAGCCGGTAGAGCAGATCCTCCGTGAAGCCCGGCGGCTCTGGCCCGGCCTGAAGACGGTCGGGGTGGTCTGGAACCCTGCCGAGCGCAACTCCGAAACTTGTACGTTGAAGGCCCGCGAGGTGTGCCGCACGCTCGGCCTGCAGCTCCTGGAAGCCACGGTGGACCAAAGCAAGGACGTGCGCGAGGCCGCCGATTCGCTCGTGGCTCGCGGGGTGCAAGCCTTTTGGACGGGGGCGGACGTCACCGTGTTGAACGCCACCGCCCCCCTCTGCGAGACGGCGCTGAAATCCGGGATCCCCGTGTTCTCCAACACCAGCGGCCACGTGCGCGAAGGCACGCTGTTCGATTTGGGGGCGAATTACCTGGAGGTCGGCCATCGCATCGGCGGCCTGGCCGCGTCCATCCTCGACGGACAAGATCCCGCCGCGGTCGTGATCACCAACTTCATGCCCGAACGCGTGACGTTGAACAAACAGGTCCTGAAAAAAATGCGCGACCCGTGGCGGTTTCCCGACGATCTGGTCGCTCGCGCCGCCCTGATCATCGGCGAGGACGGGCAAATCGAGAAGGACGCGGCTAAGCTCGGCGTTAGTCTTCCCGCGATGGTGCCGGCCAAGCGGAGCAGCGCCACCGCGGCGCCGGCCCGGCAGCCGCTTACCAAGAGGTGGCGAATCCAACAGGTGTCTTATTCGGAGTCGGTCATGGTGGAAGACGCCATGCGCGGATTTCGCGACGGATTGAAGGAGGGCGGGCTTGCCGAAGGCACGGACTTTCTGCTCAAGACGCTCAGCGCGCAGGGCGACATGGCCGCCTTGGGATCGCTCTTCGATTCCGCCCGGACCGCCGGGACCGATCTCTACGTGGTTTTCAGCACCCCGACGTTGCAGACTGCTCTGCAAAAGGTCCGAGACACGCCGCTCTTGTTCACGGTGGTGGCCGATCCGTTCATGGTCGGCGCGGGCAAGTCCGATACGGAGCACTTGCCGAATGTGACCGGTGTTTACACCCAGGGACCCTACCGCGAGCTGGTGGAGGTGCTGCACGCCCACTTTCCCCAGATCAAGCGGGTCGGCACCCTGTTCTGTCCGGCCGAGATCAACTCGGTGGCTAACAAGGACATGTTTGTACGGGAGGCCACCCGTTGCGGCCTGACCGTGGAAACGGTTCCCGCCAACAGTGCCGGCGAGTTGTCGGACGCCGCCCTTTCCTTGTGCAGCCGGAAGCTCGACGCGGTGGTCCAGGTCGCGGACAATCTCAGCGCCACGGGTTTTCCGACCATCGCGCTGGCCGCGGCCCAGGCGCGGATGCCGGTGTTCACCTGCCTGAGCGCCAACGTCCAACAAGGTGCCGTCCTGGCGGTGGCGCGGGACTATTACGACGCTGGGTACGAAACGGCGCTCAAGGCCGTGCGGGTGATGCGCGGCGAAAGTCCAGCGCAGATCCCCTTCTCGCCGCCGACCAAGGTGCAGAAGTCTGTGAACCTGAAGAACGCCCAGAAGTGTGGGCTGAGCGTACCCGCGGCGCTGTTGCGGGAAGCGCAGCTAGTGCCCGACGGCCCCGCACGTTAACCCCTGTCCGCCTATGGAAATCACTCGCACGGTTGCCGCCGAACATGTCGAGCTCAAGTTGAAGGGCCGCCTGGATGCGATCTGGAGCGACCACGTGGGGCGCGCGCTGGCCGATTGCGTCCGGGCGGGCCAGCACGTCCTGGCGTTGGACATGGCCGAAGTGGATTACATCAGCTCGGCCGGCATTCGCATCCTCATGATTTACACCCGGCAGCTCAAGGCCATCCACGGAGGACTGGCCGTGATCAACGCCTCCGAGAACGTGCGGAGGGTGCTGCAATTGGCCGGACTAGACGCCCTCCTGCAGGTGGGAGCCGGCCCGGCGGCGGCCCCCGTGCCGGCTGCCGGGCAGTCCTCGCGACAGCTCGTGCTCTCGCAGCCCGGCACGACGGCGGAGGTGTATGAGCTGGACTTGAAAGCCACGCTGCGGGTCGATTGGCCCGGTGACGCGACGGCGTGGCTGGCGGGCCGCGCGCCGCCGGCCGAGTATGCGCCGGTCGCGTTTCCCGTCCGGACCCTGGGACTTGGCTTGGGCGCTCTGGGTGCCGGCGAGGCATCCGCAGGGGAACGTCTGGGCGAGTTCCTGGCCGCCGGCGGCGCCGCCGTCTGCCAGCCCGCCGACGGGACACACAAGCCCGACTACATGCTGCTGCAAGGTTCGCTGACGCCGACGGTGCAAGTCGCGTACGGCCTGGTGGGACGCGGCGGCTTCGGGCGCTTGCTGCGGTTCGATAAGGGCCCCGAGCAGACCAGCGTGCCGCTGAGCGCGGTGGTGCAAGCCTGCCTGGCTGCCGTCGGCAGCGACGCGGTCGGCTTGGTCATGGTAGCGGAAACGGCGGCGCTGGTGGGCGCCGCCCTGCAGAAAACGCCCGGCCACCCGGCGGCGGATCAGGCCCACGGCATCTTCGCGTTTCCCGACGTCCGCGACTGGCTGAGCTTCACGGCCGAAGCGGCGTTGGCGAACACCACCAGCTTGATCGTTGGCCTGGCGGCCAGCGCCGCGCGCGGAGCGAGCCTCCGCCTGCTCAAGCCGCTGGTCCGCTCCGGCACGCTCCACGGCCATTTTCACGCGGCGGCGTTCCCCTATCGCCCGCTCCGCAAGGGCCGGGTCGAGCTGGCGGCCACCGTTGGGCTGTTGTTCGAGAGCGAGCAGGTGCTGGGCCTGCTCCATCTGTTGAATGACTGGCGCCCCGCCAGCGGCGCCGGTGAGAGCCGTTTCCTGCGCGGCGCGTGCTGGTGCGCGCCGATAGAACCTTAACGTGGGGCGTGCACCGCATCCGTATGATCCCGGTTCAGACTCGGCTATGACCCTCTTACTCGGCGCACTGACCATCGGGCTGATCCTGTCGCTGCTGGCAATGGGCGTCTACATCAGCTACCGCGTGTTCGACATCGCCGACATCACCACGGACGGTTCGATCACGCTCGGCGCGTCGATTTGCGCCGTGCTGATCGTTCGCGGAGTCAATCCGTTGCTCGCCACGCTCGGAGGCTTCGCCGGCGGCCTGGCCGCGGGCACGGTCACCGGCGTCCTGCAGGCCAGGTTCCGGATCAATGCCCTGCTGTCGGGCATTCTGGTCATGACGGGCCTGTACTCGGTGAACCTGCACGTGATGGGCAAGAGCAACGTGCCCTTGTTGTCCGGCACGAGTTTCATGACATGGGCCGAACGGCTGGGGCAGACGTGCTTCGGACAACCGGAAGTCGACCTATTGGGCTGGCCGGTCAGCGCGCGGGACCTGGTGACGCTGCTGGGCGCGCTCGGCATGATCGTGGTCGCCGGCCCGGGGCTGTATTGGTTTTTCCGCACCGAACTGGGCACGGCCATGCGGGCCGCCGGCGACAACCCGCAGATGATCCGCGCCCTGGGCGTCCACGTGGAACGCTACCGCATTATGGGGCTGGCCTTGGCCAATGGCCTGACGGCCCTCTCCGGGGCGCTCTTGGCCCAGTATCAAGGTTTTGCCGACGCCCAGATGGGCATCGGCATGGTGGTCTGGGGACTGGCCAGCGTGATCATCGGCGAATCGCTGACCGGCTCGCGCAGCCTGGGTCTGGCGATCTACGGGGCCGTCGCCGGTTCGGTGCTGTTTCGATTGTTGGTGGCCATTGCGCTGCGTTGGGGACTCAACCCGAACGACCTCAAGCTGGTCACCGCCCTGTTCGTGTTTGCCGCGTTGGTGCTACCGCAACTGCTGCAACGCTGGAAACGGTCCGCCGTCCTCGCCCAGCCGCGAAGTTAGCCGGGAAGGCACGCCATGCTCACCGTCCGTAATTTGTGCAAGACTTTCCACGCCGGCACCGTCAACGAAGTTCGCGCCCTGTGCGGCGTCAGCTTCGACCTGCCCGAAGGGTCCTTCCTGGTCATCCTCGGCGGCAATGGTTCGGGCAAGTCGACGCTGCTCAACGCGGTCGCCGGCTGCTTCCGCTTGGACGAGGGCGAGATTCACCTGGGGACGCACAACATCACGCGCTGGCCGGAACATCGACGCGCCCGACTGATTGGCCGGGTGTTTCAAAACCCCTTCACGGGCTCCGCGCCGAGCATGTCCGTTGCGGAGAACCTTGCCCTGGCCGCGCGCCGTGGCCTGCCTCGCCGGCTAGGGTGGGCGCTCTCGAAGGGGCTGATGAGTGAATTCCGCGACCGGGTCAAGCAACTGGAGATGGGCTTGGAAGACCGGCTCGGCAACGCCATCGGCAGTCTCTCCGGCGGACAGCGCCAGGCCCTGACGCTCCTGATGGCCACGTGGCTGAAGCCGGCCCTGTTGTTGTTGGACGAACACACGGCCGCACTGGACCCCAAGAGCGCCGATCAGGTCCTGCGCGTCACCGAAGCCATTGTCAAGCATCACAAGCTGACCACCCTGATGGTCACGCATTCCATGTCCCAGGCCGTGAATCTCGGCGACCGGATCGTGATGATGCACAAAGGGGCGGTGGCCTACCGTTTCGCCGGCGCCGACAAGCAGCGATTGGGCGTGGAGGACTTGCTGGCGCGCTTCGAGGACTTGCGCCGGCGCGAATTGTTGGACGAAACCGCCGCCGCATTGCTGGAGGAGACGTACGTCTAGGATTCGAGCTTGACCGGCACGGGCAACACGTGCCAAATCCGCTGGCAGTACTCACGGATCGACCGATCTGAGGAAAACTTGCCCATCCGTGCCACGTTCAGGATCGACATCCGCGTCCATCGTTCTGGGTCGCGAAAGGCCTCGCTCACCTGCTGCTGGCAGTTTACGTAGGCTTGATAGTCGGCCAACAGCATGTACTCGTCCCACCCCAGCAGCGACTCCAACAGCGGGTGAAACAGGGCGGAATCCCCGCGGGAGAAAACGCCTGAGCCGATCAGATCCATCACGTCGCGGAGCCGGGCATTCGACTCGTAATAGTCTCGCGGCCGGTATCCGCTGCTTTTCAGGTGGGCCACCTCGTTGGCCGTCAGCCCGAAAAGGAAGAAGTTCTCGGCTCCGACTTCTTCGCGTATTTCCACGTTGGCCCCGTCGAGCGTGCCGATGGTCAGGGCGCCGTTCATGGAGAACTTCATGTTCCCCGTTCCGGAAGCCTCTTTACCGGCCGTGGAGATCTGCTCCGACAAGTCGGCGGCGGGGTAGACGCGCTGAGCGCTGGTCACGTTGAAATCCGGCAGGAATACGACCTTGAGCCGCCCCGCCACGTCCGCATCGTTATTGATCACCTCGGCCACGGAGTTGATCAGCTTGATGATCAGCTTGGCCATGGCGTAGCCGGGAGCGGCCTTACCGCCGAAGATGAAGGTCCGAGGCACGACTTCGGCGCGAGGGTCCTCTTTGAGCCGCTGATAGGCTGTGACGATGTGAAGCACGTTGAGGTGCTGGCGCTTGTACTCGTGGATCCGCTTGACATGGATGTCGAAAAGCGAATCGGGATCGACGGCTATCCCCGTGCGCGCCTTGATCCAGTCCGCCATCGCAATCTTGTTCTGTCGCTTGACCGCCCTCCACGCATCCTGGAACGCCGGGTCCGCGGTATGCGCTTCCAGCGAACCAAGCTCGTGCTCCAAGCGGCTGATCCAAGCGGTTCCGATCTTCGACGAGATCAGCTCGGCCATTCGCGGGTTGCTCAGCACCATCCATCGACGCGGTGTAACACCGTTCGTCACGTTGCAGAACTTCTCCGGCCAAAGCTCGTGGAAATCCCGCAGCGTTTCTGTCTTCAACAGTTCCGTGTGAAGCGCGGCCACGCCGTTGACGGCCCGGCCGCCGACGCTGGCCAGATGGGCCATGCGCACGTACTTCGGGCCGCTCTCGTCGATCAATGACAATCGGGCCACCCGAGCCTCGTCGCCCGGATAGCGAAGCCGAACACCATCGAGGAATCGACGGTTGATTTCGTAGATGATCTCGAGGTGCCGCGGCAAGACGCTGGCCAGCAGCGGGAGCGGCCATTTCTCCAGCGCCTCGGGCATCAGGGTGTGGTTCGTGTAGCCGAAGGTGTTGGCGGTGATCTCCCAGGCCCTGTCCCAGCCCACGGCGTGGTCGTCCACCAACAGCCGCATCAGCTCGGCAACCCCGATTGCGGGATGCGTGTCGTTCAGTTGCACGGCGAACTTCTCGTGAAACGTCTCCAGGGGCCGCCCCGCGGCCAGGTGGATGCGGACCATGTCTTGGAGCGAGCAGGAAACGAAGAAATACTGCTGCTCGAGGCGGAGCCGCTTGCCCTGCGCCGGCTCGTCATTGGGGTAGAGGACCTTGGTCAGGTTCTCCGAGGAGACCTTTTCGTCGACCGCGCCGTAGTAGTCGCCGACGTTGAACGCTTCGAAGTCGAACGACTGGACGGCCTGGGCCCTCCACAGGCGCAGGAGGTTGACCGTGTTGACTTGGTAACCCAGGATCGGCGTGTCGTAGGGGACCCCTTCCACGGCCCGCTCGGGGAGCCACCGCACGCGCGATCGCCCCTCGGCGTCGGAGTACGGCTCGGTGCGCCCGCCGAAATGCACGATGGACTTCAGCTCGGGACGCGGGATCTCCCAGGGATTGCCGAGCTGGAGCCACTTGTCGGTGATCTCGGCCTGCCAGCCGTCGCGGATCTCCTGGTCAAAGATACCGAACTCGTAGCGGATCCCGTAGCCGATCGCGGGGATCTCGAGGCTGGCCAACGAGTCGAGGTAGCAGGCCGCCAGGCGCCCCAGCCCGCCGTTGCCCAAGCCCGGCTCCTCCTCTTGTTCCAGGAGCCACTCCAGCGGCATGCCCAGAGACCTCACGGCTTCCCTGGCCTCGTCATAGATGCCCAGGTTGATCAGGTTGTTGCCGAGATGCGGGCCGAGGAGAAACTCGGCCGACAGGTAGCTGACCGCCCGTACGTCCTCCGCAATCATCATCCGGAGCGTCTTCATCCAGCGATCGAGCAACCGATCGCGCACGGTGTAGGCCAAGGCGAGGTACCAATCGTTGCGCGTTGCGAGCACCGGAGTCCTGCCTTGGACGTAGTACAGGTTGTCCAGCATCCCCTGCTTCAAGGCATCGGCGCTCAGGCCGGTGCGCGCGTTTTCGGATCGGGCAGGAGAGATCTTGGTGCGATTTGGGTTCCCTGGCATCGTACCCCCCGGTAGTGTAACTTTGCGGGATCGTGCAACCCAACTTAGCTTAGCTTCGGTCGAAGCGCGAGCCAAACACCAAATTCGAGGCCATAGTTGCGTACGCCCTTGAGCCCTTTGTATACTGCGGCCACTAGGGCGTACTCGACGATTGGCCAAGCCGGGCCGGCCGACAGCGCAGGGGACGGTCCCCTTAGGGAAGCGAGTGGCCGACGGTGATGCGAAGATGAGCCAGTCCGACTGGGAGCGGTCGCGGGCTGCCGAACCTGCATCTGGCCCCGAGGCTTTCGCGGCAGGCACGCTGCGCCTGCCCGCTCGGCCCTCGTATCTTGGGCTGGTTGGCCTCTTCGTGCAGTGGTTTGGCGACCGGGCGGGCCTAAGCAGGGAGAAATGCCACGAATTGGAGGTGGCGGTCGACGAGGTGTGCACGAATGTGATTCGCCACGCCTCTGGCCAGGGCACGGCAGGGGAGATGACCGTCGTGTGCTCCCCGTTCGAGGGGGGGCTGCGGGTGGCCGTGGCCGACCACGGAAGACCGTTTGACCCTGCGGAAGCGGCCCGGATCGCCGACCGAAAGCGGTCACAGGACCCGCCCTCTGGAGGCATGGGATTGCTGCTCGTGCGCCGTCTGACGGACGCGATGGAGTACCAATGGAACCAGGGCGAAGGCAACCGCCTCACGCTCACCAAGCACAAGTGAGGAGACCAGTGATGGCTGTCC
>Ga0153916_10001733_pt1 | contig 15862 bp, 13 predicted proteins | sample Opewatmetagenome_FD_109642 | JGI IMG/M metagenome (GOLD analysis project Ga0153916, IMG submission 109642) | Freshwater wetland microbial communities from Ohio, USA - Open water 3 Core 3 Depth 4 metaG | ecosystem: Environmental > Aquatic > Freshwater > Wetlands | place: USA: Ohio, Lake Erie...
GCCCCTTGATGCCCAGTCGGGAAAGGCCCCTTCTCAGGCCCTCCCGGCTGCGTTTGGCCCTGGGAATCTCCCAGATGTCCTGCGCCCCGCCGGGGTAGATCTCTATGACCCGGAATCCTTCCGCTTCGAGGCGCCGTTTCAGGCGAATCCCTCTCTGGGTGAGCTTTCTCATCGGGCCCAGGGTGATCGGAAAAAAGGGGATCTTGCGGCGTCGCAGTTCGACATCGCAAGGCCGGTAATGAGCGCCGTTCCGGTCGGCCATCGACCTTCTTCCAGGAGGAAGGTTCAAGGGGGCGTCTATGGCGATCAGGGCGGCCCCGCTCTCCCGGGCATGGTCCAATATCTCGCTGTCTTTATAGAGCAGCGTGGTCCGGCAGACGCCGCCCTCAAGAAGGCAGACCCCCGTCGGCCGGTGCGGAACACCGGCCAGGTCAAGACCGAGCACGCTCCGCCGCTTCTTCTTCCGGCGGGGTTTCAGCGGCCGCCGATCCGGGCGAGGTTGGGCCATGGAAGAAAGTCCCCGTCACGCGCCGGGCGCAACCAGCTTGAAAAGCGCCTGGACGGCTGCGACCGGGAAGGCCCTGCCTGAGAGTTTCCGGATATCCTGGAGTGACTTGATCTCATCTTTCCAGGGTGCTGGCAGGCTTTCCGTGTTCAGCCGGTCGACCAGGTCGGCCAGGGCGATGATGCTGCTCTCGAAGGGGATGGTCGACAGATCCTTATCCAGGACTTTCGCCTCCTCCACATAATGATAAAAATAGTTGGCCAGGATAGGCTCCACCTCCTTAAGCAGGGAGGCGGTCGTCCTCAGGAGGACGTTCGCCCTGTCATCGCCGGCCTTCCCGGTCAGCTTGCTCTCCTTCTGCATGAAAGCCGCGACTTCGTCATAAAGATGGAGGTTTGACCTCACGTCGCCGGCCTCGAGGAGGAGCGCTGCCGATTTGACGTTTTCGACGTTGAAGGTGCTCAATTTGGCCGCCGCGGCGATTTTGCCCGCCAGGTGCGCCACCCGGACAGACCGCGGCTTCCGCTCATCCGCAACCTCAAGATACTTGAGCATGATCTCGAGCACTCCCGAATAAGCGCCCTGAAGGCTTTTCATCTGAGCCTCTCTCTGCCCGGCGATCCCGCCGATCACGGCTGCGGTCAGGATGAGGAATCCCGCCCAGGTGACGATGCTTAAACCCTCATCGAGAGACATCCCGGGAAGCGAGGGCACAAGGAGGCGGGAGAAGACATAATAAAGGACAACCAGAAGGATGCAGAGGCTGGCGGTCAGCACGGCCTTTCTGGTACCCAAGTAATAGCCTGCCAGGATGACCGGCAGGAAAAAGAAGTTGAGAAAGGCCAATTTGTAGTGGACAAGGAAGGCGATGACGGCGATTCCTAAGAGGATGATGATGATGAGGGCCGTTTCGAAGTGCGCCAGGGCGAACGCCTTGAGCCGGCGGATCATGCCACTCCCTTCTTCCCTTATCCGGGTTCCTTATATCACCCGCTCCCGGCTAAAGTCAACTTGGAAAAGAAGCCCCCTTCGCAAGGGGCGTCGCGGCCTGCGTGAAGATATGATATAGTGAAAGACACTGGAGAGGAACGATGAAAAAACACTGGCCGATCCTTTTGGGTCTTGTCTTGGCTGCCGCAGGTTGCACTTTCCGGGTCGACATCCTGGGCGAGAGCAAGCTGCAGGAAGTCCTGCTCGTGAAGAGCCCGGCCAGTGAAAAGGTCCTGGTCGTAGACGTCGAAGGGATGATCAGCTCGCTGGAGCCGGGCGGCATCTTCAACCGGGAAGGGGATGTGCTCTCCCAAGTCTATGCCAGATTGCAGAGGGCGGGTGAAGACGCCCTCGTTCGCGGGATCATCCTAAGACTCGACACACCGGGAGGGGACGCGACATCGAGCGACATCCTCTATCGGGAGGTGCTCAGGTTCAAGAAGAGAACGGGCCTCCCCGTGGTCGCCCTGATGATGGGAGTGGCCGCTTCGGGTGGTTACTATGTCGCCTCGGCCTGTGACGCCATCATCGCCCATCCCACGACCATCACCGGGTCGATCGGAGTCATCTCCCTCTTCCCTGACATAGAAGGGTTGCTCTCCAAGGTCGGGGTCAAAGTCCAGGTTATCAAGTCAGGCGAACTCAAAGATGCTGGCAGCCCCTTCCGCAACCTGAGCGAGCAGGAGCAGCGCCTCTTCCAGGAGGTCATCGATGAACTTTATGAACGGTTCCTTGAGGTCGTCCATGAGAAAAGGAAGGGCCTGCTCACGCTGGAGGAGATCCGGGATATGGCGGACGGCCGCGTCTATACCGCATCCCAGGCGTTGAAGCTAAAACTCATTGACGAAGTGGGGTACTTCGACGAGGCGCTGGCCCGGGTGCTCTCGCTGGCCAAAATCGCCTCGGCCAAGGTCGTGGCCTACTCCTATTATCCGAAGCGTCAGTCCAACCTTTACGCCTCCAGACTGGAAAAGTCCTCTCTCTTCGACGAAAAGAGCATCACCGACTCGCTGCCGCAGCTCCGGAGCGGCTTCTACTATCTCTGGCTGCCCCAGATGAAGACCGATTGAGCCTCAGGCCGCGGTCTGGAGCGCGATCTCGATAGCCGGGGGCTTCTGGATATGAGCTTTGACGGAGCACGTGTCTACCGCCTTGATGATCGCCCTCCTGTATCGTTCGGGGAATTCAGCCGGCAGCTCGATCTCGATCAAGACCTTTCCGATCAGTTTGGTTTCCGGATCTCTTTCCATCCGCATGACGATGCCGGCTTTGTCGGTGGGGATCCGCCGTTCCCGGCAGAAGGCCACGGTATAAAACCCCGCGCAGGTGGCCAACGAGACGAGGAAGAGGTCAAAGGGCGAAAGAGCGGTCCCTTCTCCGCCCTGGTGGACGGGCTGGTCGGTCTTGACGACGAACCCCTTGTATTCGGCATCGACTTTAAGACCGCCAGGGAAGGTCACTTTGATCTCGGGCATTCCGCTCATCGCTCTCTCCTAGAGGCGGCTGTCGTTGCCGCGGCTAACGCTTTTCCCAAATTTTATGGCAGCGGGGGATGGATTTCAAGATGTTAAGGGACGCCGGACGGAGTCATCTGTCCGGCCCTCCTTGGGAGAATACGGCCAGCAGCAGCTTGCGGTCGCGGTCGGTCATGGCCAGCCGGCCCAGCAGATCGTGCAGCATCTGGGTCGTATGGCGCCTGTTGGTGGGGTGAATGAAACCGCGGTTCTCGAGCTTCCGGAGGATGAGGCGGATGCATTCTTCCTGGTCGGCCCGAGGAAGCGGGATTTCCCGGCCCGCCTCCTTGGCAAGGAACGGGGACGGCTCAGTTTTTCCTTCGCCTGTTTTCAAGCGCCGCCAGATTTCGAAAAGCGTGATCAGGACCGCAGCCGCCAGGTTATAGGACGGCTGGCGTGACGCCTGGGGGATCGTCCAGCGGTAGTTGGAGGCGCCGAGCTCGGCCGAGGTCAGCCCGGTCCGCTCGTTGCCGAAGAGGAGCCCGACTCTGGCCTCAGGCAAGAAAGTGAACATCTTGGATACCGCCTCATCCAGCGGCAGCACAGAAAAATTCTGTCGCCGCTTGGCCGTCGAAGCGAAGACGACGTTGAGATCGGCGGTCGCCTCGTGCAGGTCCGCAGGAAAGGAAGCTTCCTTCAGGATATCCTGGGCATGGACGGCCGTCCTCGAAGAAACGATCCCGGCCTTGCTCCGGCCGACGACGCGCAGATGTCGGAACCCCGTATTCTTCATCGCCCTGGCCGCGAGACCGATATTCTCGACGCTCTCCGGCCGGGCCAGAACGACGACAAAACGATCCCTCGGATCAGACTGTATCCGGGCCGTTGGCGGCAGTATTTGTCTTCTCATTCCCTTCGTTCGAGTGTATTATAATCCTCCTTGCCCCCTTAGGGAATTCGGGGGGAGACAGGAAGGTATCTCCGGAAAGGTCGGTGTCGTCAATGGCTACGAAAACAGAGCTTGAAAAGATGTTCCGCCGGCACGGATTTGCGGATTTTCGCTGGCTCGACCCGCAAAAGATCGTGGTCGGCCAATGGGTCCGCCTGAAGTGCATGTTCGGCTGCGCGGGATACGGGAGGACAGCAACATGTCCTCCTAATGTTCCTTCAGTCGCCGAATGCGAACGCTTTTTCCGGGAATATCGCCGGGCCGTCGTCTTCCACCTGACCAAGAAAGTGACCAAGCCTGAAGCCCGGCACGCCTGGACGCGCCGGATGGACCTCAAGCTCCTCAAGCTGGAGAAAGAGGTCTTCCTGTCCGGCCACGAAAAGGCCTTCCTCTTGTTTATGGACAGCTGCCACTTCTGCGCTGAATGCTCAGGCTCCCGCGAGACCTGCAAGGAGCCGTGGCTGGCCAGGCCGAGCTCCGACGCGATGGCCGTGGATGTGTACACCACAGTCCGGTCGCTGGGCTACCCGATTGAGGTCCTCTCCCGCACCGACCAGCCTATGAACCGGTATGCCTTTCTGCTCATCGAATAGGAAGAGGGGGCGCGGGGGTCTGCGCTCAGGTTTTGGGCTTCCCTGACCTTTCCAGTATATAAAAATACCTTCGAGGAGCTGCCTTCGTTCGGAAGAAACCGTTCACCCGGTAGCCTCTTGCCAAGAGGCCCTGAAAGACCTTCCGGGTTTGCATCCGCCAATCGATGGGGATCTGGCGGACATTTCTGTCTTCTGCGTCCGTCTCCCGGAGCATCAGGTAGAAATCGCCGGGGATTTCCACAAGAAGGAGGTCCTTGTCGAGCGTGGGGCGGACATCGCTGATGACCTCGAGCTCGATCTCGCCGCTCTTCCCGGGGACCTTAAGGCGCTTTGACTCTATGACGCAATGCCCGGGGCTCACCCACTTTTCCGGGTCATGCTCCGGCCTCCGGCCCCTCTTGTTCAAATCCCAGGAGACGAACAGGCGGTCCGGGGGCACGTCGAGGCGGTTGAGCAGACCGGCGAATTCGCCGTAGATATCTGTCCGGTAGCCGAGGACGTCCATGCCGAAATGGTGGATATTCCGGTAGGCGTTCACCGCAGTCAAAGGGTCGTAGGTGCAGGTGATGGTCGCGAGTCCGAACCCAGACCTCACCTGCTCCCTCTGGAACTCTTTGAGCAATATTCCAAGATTGAGGCCCCGGTGGTCATCTCTCACGGCATTGTACTGGGAATAGAATTGAAGGTTGTCCGGCGCTCTGAAGCCGGCAGACTTGTCTTTCAGGCCCACATAACCGTAGCTGAACCCGACGAGCTGCTCGCTCGACGCAGACAAGCTGCCCTTCTCGTCTTCGGCGAAAACGCCGATAAAAAGGCTGCTGCCGTCGTGGACGAAGTTTTCGCACATCATGTTGCGTCCGCCGGGGAGGCTGTCCTGGGGGCATTGCCAGATGGCGTTCCTTAGCTCTTCGTACTTGAGGTAATCGGCGGGCAGGTCCGAATCCTCCACCCGGAACAGGAACTTCCGCCCCTTGATGGTCACGATTTTTTCCATTGGTCCGCTAGGGCTCTTTCTCATGAACGATGGCTCCGTCCGGAAATACATTCTAGCCAATCCGGATTCGGGATACAAACGCCTGCCCCTCAAGCCAAGCATCTCCTAATCTGTGATGAATAGGACGGGCAACTGGGGAATGTCAGCGCTCCCGCTCAGGTTCTTCACGCCGTTCCCTCAACGCTTTTCTCGGCGCTGCGGAACTCCGCATGCTGGTTCTTCTCGTTGTCCGCTATTCTCTCCATTTATGTTTCGCCTCCCTGTGATGATCTCGTGCTCACACAGTCCTCGCGGCCGTCAGTTCGGCTTCCTTCGAAAAACGTCTCGGGAAGGCTGAACCTTCGAGGTCGCTTCTCCATTCCCCAGTTGCCCATCACATCTTTAGAGATGCTTCCCCACTCAAGCCAATGTCGTTGACAGGCCGCCCAATTTAGTATTTATTGGTATCCCTAATGGCGATACGCCCTTTAACAGGAGGTCCGGATGAAGTCCTCGCTCAACCGCCGAGATTTTCTCAAGATGTCCGCTCAAGCGGGTGCCCTGCTCGGCCTCGGCTCCGGGCTCGGCAGAAGCCGGTCGTTCGCTTTTCCCGCCAATTTCGACATCCTTATCAAGAACGGGACGGTCATCGACGGCCTGAGCGATAGTACACTCAAGGCCGATGTCGGGATCGTCGGCGAGCGCGTCCACGCCATCGGGGACCTCGCTTCCGCCCAGGCACGGACTATCATCGACGCAACGGGAAAAGCGGTCACGCCCGGTTTCATCGACATCCATTCCCACACCGACGCCGCCGAGCTTCTCGTCAACCCTAAGGGAGAAAGCAAGATCCGGCAGGGCGTCACACTGGAAGTCAGCGGGAACTGCGGCGGCTCCTCATTTCCCTACAAAAAAGAGGTTTCAGAACAAGCGAAGAGGTTCCAGAAAAGATACGGCCTCGAACGGGACTGGACCGACCTCGCCGGATACCTGAGCAGAGTCCAGAAAACCGGCCTGGCCTTCAATTACATCACCCTGGTCGGCCAGGGGACGATCCGCGAATACGTCATGAACGAGGACCGCCGGAAGCCGACTCCAGCCGAGATCGAGCTCATGAAGAAGCTGGTAGCCGAGGCCATGGAGCAGGGCGCGTTCGGGATATCCTCGGGACTCGAGTACACGCCGAGCGGGTTCGCCTCTTCAGAGGAAGTGATCGAACTCTGCCGCGTGGCGGCCAAGTACGGCGGCATATACGCCACCCACGTCCGGAGCGAGGACAACTTTGTCATCGAGGCCGTGGCCGAAGCCATCCACATCGCCGAGAAGGCCGGACTCCCCCTGCAGATCTCGCATTTCAAATCCTGCGGGACGATCAACTGGTGGAAAATGCCGCGGCTCTTCGACCTCATCGAGGCGGCCGTCAAGCGCGGAGTCGCCGTAACGGCGGACCGATATCCCTATACGGCTTATAACACCGGCCTGAGCGTCAATTTTCCCCAGTCGGCGCTGGCCGGAGGGAATGAGGCTTTCGTCAAGCGCCTTCAGGACCCGGTCGAGAGGCAAAAGCTGCGGGAAGAGTTCATGCGGAAGCTCGATGGGACGCCGTGGGAGAATATCCTTCTCGCCGACCTGGATGAAGAAGAAAACAAGCGCTTCATCGGCAAGACGGTAGAGCAGGCGGCCGGCGAACTCGGCCAGGACCGCTATGAGTTCATCTGCGACATCCTCGTCAAAGAGAAAGGAAATGTCGAGTATATCGGCTTTGGGATGAGCGAGGAGCAGACGGAAGAGACCCTCAAGCATCCGCTGGTCATGCTCTGTTCGGACGGCTCATCCCTGGCCCCTTACGGCCCGCTTCACCGAGGGAAGCCGCATCCCCGTAACTACGGCACCTTCCCCTGTTTTCTCGGGTCCTACGTCCGCGAAAAGAAGATTCTCACGCTTCCCCAGGCGGTGAAGAAGATGACCTCTATGCCGGCAGCCAAGCTGGGGCTCAAGGACGGGGGGATCTTAAAACAGGGAAATTTCGCCGATATCGTAGTATTCGACCCGGCCACCATCGCCGATAAAGCCACCTATACTGATCCGGAGGAGTATCCGGTCGGGATCGACTACGTGATCGTCAACGGCCAAATCGTCATCGACCACGACAGGCACACCGGCGCCCTTCCCGGAAAGGTCCTGTACGGACCGGGCAGGAGGTAAACTTCGCAGCCTGCTGGGGAGGTCCCTCTGACGATGAACACGCCGAGATTGGAGATTGACCTGGCCAAGATCGGCCACAACGCCCGGGAGATGGTCCGTCTTTACGGAGCCAAGGGTGTGCAGATCATCGGAGTGACCAAGGGTGTTCTCGGCGAACCCGTCATCGCCGATGTCTTCGTGAGAAACGGCATCTCTATCCTGGCCGACTCGCGGATCGCCAACCTCCGGAAGATGCAGGAAGCCGGGATCAAGGCGACTTGGCTCCTGCTCCGGATGCCCACTCTGAGCGACGCTGAAGCTGTGGTCCATCACGCCGACATCAGTCTCAATTCCGAGGTCGAGGTCATCCGGAAGCTCTCCAGGGCGGCTTTGGGCCAGGGCCGGCGCCACAAGGTGATCCTCATGGTCGAACTCGGAGACCTGAGGGAAGGAATCATGCCCCAGGACCTGGATAAGGCCGTTGAAGAAATCGTCTCCCTCGCCGGGGTCAGGCTGGCCGGGATCGGCTGCAACCTCTCCTGTTTCGGCGGCGTCAAGCCCGACGAGAACAACATGTCCCAGCTTTCTTCCTTGGCCCAGGAGATCGAGGACAAGTTCAAGCTCTCGCTCGAATTCATCTCTATCGGCTGCTCGACGGTCTACACCTGGCTCAAGTCCGTGGAGAAGGCAAAAAAAATCAACTGCGCCCGGGTCGGAGACTCCGTTCTTCTCGGAGGACGGGACCTGGAAGAAAAGGGGATCCCGGGGCTTCATTACGATGCTTTCGGCCTCGTGGCTGAGGTTATCGAATCCAAGGTCAAACCCTCACTCCCCTACGGAGAAATCGGGATTGACGCCTTCGGAACGATCCCCACATTCGTGGACCGAGGGATCATCAGAAGGGCCATCTTGAACATCGGTCGCCAAGACGTCCTCTACACCCAGCTCTATCCGAAGCTGGATATCGAAATCCTCGGAGCCAGCAGTGACCATCTCATCATCGACGCCAAGAAAACCGAGCTCCAAGTCGGGGACGAAGTCGGATTCGACATCGACTACGGCGCGATGCTCCAGATAATGACTTCTCCATACGTGACTAAAGTCTTTATGAACCGGCCCGCCTGACCCCGGGCCTGCTCTTGGCGCGATATTGAGGATGGAAGGGAGGGAATGATCATGAAACGTCTCTGTCTCCTGGCTCTAGCTCTTATAACCTTGAGCGGGCTTTCTCTCCCAGCAGACCAGCCACAATCGTCAACCCATGACGGGGCGAACTTCGACAGGTTCGTCGCCGCTCACGTCAAAAAGACCGCAGCTCCGCCGTTCGCCTTCATCTATGACGGCAAGCCTTCCTCCGGCTTTTTGGGGGACTGGGCGGCGGCCCCCGAGACGAGCGCAGCCGGCGAAGGGGTGATGCAGACGGTCGTCTATCGAGATCCTTCCACCAAACTCCGCGTCACGGCCGTCTACACGCTTTATCCCGATTTTCCGGCGGCCGAATGGGTCCTCCGCTTCAAGAATGAAGGCTCAGCCGATACCCCGGTGATCGCGAACGTCTTGAGCTGCGCCGTGGATTTCGATGACTGGCCCGAGGGTGAGTCTACGCTGTATCGCGCACTAGGAAGCAACGCCCAGCGCTCCGACTTTTCCCCCCTCCGGGACGGCCTTTCCGAGAAGGCGGAAATCCGGTTCGGCCCCTCGGCCGGACGTTCCTCGGACACGACGGCCTTTCCCTTTTTCAACATCGCTTCTCCGGAAAGAGGCCTTGTGGCCGCTATCGGCTGGAGCGGCCGCTGGAAAGCAACGGTCATGAGAACGGGGCCGCGCTCCCTCCGCCTTCACGCCGGGATGGGAAAGACGCACTTCCGGCTGAGGCCCGGCGAGGAAGTGCGCTCCCCCTCGACCGCCCTTCTGTTTTGGCGCAGCCCGGACCGGATGGCCGGGCACAACCTCTTCCGGCGGTTTGTTCTCGCCCATCACACCCCCCGGCCGCAAGGAAGGCCGGTGGAGCTGCCACTCAGCCACGGCATCGGGTTCGGAGGGCCTTTCCCCTGTAACGAATATGTCTGCGCAACAGAAAGCTATGCCCTGGCAATGATCGAGCGTCTCCGCCAATTCGGGATCGATCCTGAAGCCTGCTGGATCGACGCCGGATGGTATGAGAATCCCACCAAACTCTGGTGGTCGGGCGTCGGCAGCTGGTTTCCCAGCCGGGAGAGGTTCCCGCGGGGTCTGAAGCCGGTCACCGAGGCGGCGAAAAAATGGGGCAAGGGGTTTGTCCTCTGGTTCGAGCCCGAGCGCGTCTACGAAGGGACCTGGCTCGACCGCGAGCACCCCGCATGGCTGACCAAGCTTCCGGGAAATCCCAACCGGCTTCTCGACCTCGGCAACCCCGAAGCCCTGGCCTGGCTCACCGGCCATATCTCCAGCTTCCTGCTGGCAGAGGGTGTCACGATCTACCGCCAGGACTTCAACTTTGACCCGGCCCCCTATTGGCAGGCGATGGATGCCCCCGACCGCATCGGCATCGCCGAGATGAAACACATCGAGGGATTGTACGCCTACTGGGATGCCCTTCTGGCCCGGGTCCCCGGGCTTCTCATCGACAACTGCGCCTCGGGCGGCCGCCGGATCGACCTGGAGACGATCGGCCGGAGCGTCCCTCTCTGGAGAACGGATTATAGCTATTTCGAGCCCAACGGCTACCAATGCCACACTTACGGCCTGCAGCTCTTTCTCCCTTGCAGCGGGACGGGCAATAACAATACCCAGAAGTACTTCTTCAGGAGCTCGATGGGCGGGGCGGTAGTCCTCGGCTGGGAGATCAACGGGACCTATAACAACGCGCCTTTCAACCTGGTCCAAGCTCATGAAGATATCGCCGAGTTCAAATCGCTCCGGCCCTATTTCTACGGAGATTTCTACCCCCTTACAGAATACTCGACTTCGGACGAGGCCTGGGCGGCGTTCCAGTGGAACCGGCCGGAGGAGCGGGATGGGATCGTCCTGGCTTTCCGGAGGCACCAGGCTCCTCAGTCCTCGATCGTGGTCGTCCTCCGCGGGCTTGAGCCCGAGGGCGACTACGAGGTGGCTTTCGAGGATTACGGGATCACGCTGTTCAAGACCGGCCGCGAGCTGGGTTCCGAGCTCAATCTCAAGATCCCTGAGGCGCCGGGATCTCTGCTGATCAAGTACCGCCGCGTCCGCTAGGAACGTTCTTTCCTTGACATTTTTTCGAGTCCTAACCTACAATCCCGGACGATGTTCAGCTGGGAGAGATGAACCCGAATCTCGAGGAGGTCTAAGATGTTGAGCCGACGAGCGTTTCTGGAGATGTGCGGCGCTTTGGGCACAGCCGCTTCCATTTTCAAGACCGATGCCCTGGCCCGCGTCGAGTCCGCCGCGCAGGCGGCGGCCGGCAGGTCGCCGGAGGACGTCGCCAAGGATGAATTCTTCTGGAGGGAGATCCAGCTGTCTTTCAAGCTGGACCGTTCCCTCATCAACCTCAACAACGGCTTCACCTGCCCGACGCCCCGGGTCGCTCTGGAATCCGAATGGCGCTACATGGACATGATCAACATGCTCCCGGTTCATTACCAGGCCATGATCGCCAGGAATACTGAGACCATCCGCCTCCGGATGGCGGCCGAGTTCGGCTGCGACCCCGATGAGATCGCCTTGACACGCGGCGCCAGCGAGGCCCTCCAGATCGCCCAGAACGGGATCGACCTCAAGGCCGGCGACGAGGTGGTCACGACCGAGCAGGACTACCCTCGCATGCTCACGACCTGGGACCAGCGCCTGCGGCGCGAGGGGATCAAGGTGACGCGGTTCCAGTTCCCCGTGCCGACGACCCAAGACGACCTCTACCAGCGCTTCGAGAAAGCGATCACGCCGCGGACGAAAGTCTTCCATTTCACCCACATCACCAACCTGACAGCCCAGCTCTTCCCCGTGCAGCGGCTTTCCCGCCTGGCCCGTTCCAAGGGGATCGTCACGATCGTCGACGGCGCCCATGCCCTGGGGCATTTCCCCTTCAAACTGCGCGACCTCGAGTGCGACGCCTACGGGGTCAGCCTCCACAAGTGGCTGCTGGCGCCGATCGGGAACGGCTGCCTGTACGTCCGCCGGGAGATGATCCCGAAATTCTGGCCGTTGCAGGCCGCTCCCGAACAGCAGGATACCGACATCCGGAAATTCGAGGCCATCGGGACGCATCCCTGGGCCATCCGGGCGGCTCTCGGCGAGGCGCTGGCTTTCCACCAGGCCATCGGGGCCGAAAACAAGGCCGCGCGGCTTCGCTACCTGACTCTCCGCTGGGCCAACGCCCTCAAGGCCCAGACGCGGGTCAAGGTGTTGACGGACCTTTCGGATCCGCCCCAGGCCTGGGGCGTGGCCGCGGCCTACATCGACGGCATCGACGTCCGGGACCTGGCCAAGTTCCTGATGGACAAGTACCGGATTGTCGTCGTTCCGCTCGTCGGGGGCGCCCCGCCCAACTCGGTCTTCGACTACCAGGCCATCCGGGTTTCGCCGAACGTCTATACCACGCTCGAGGAAATCGACATGTTCGTCATGGCCATGGAGGACGCTGTCAAGGGCGGAGTTCCGACCGAGCTGGCGGCGGCCCGCCGCGGCCCCGTCGATGGCGTGACTTGGTCCGAGATCATTTGAGGATGGACCGGATCAGAGGAGAAAACCCATGAAGCGCTTGGCCGTCGTGGCGGTTTTGGCCTTGGCCTTTATCTTGATCGCAGGCAGCACTCTGACCTATGCCCAGGGCACTTTTAAGATCCCGTTTAGGTTCAAGGCGGGAGGCAAGACGCTCCCTGCCGGCGATTACACTCTGGCCCAGAAGGAAGAAGGGAAACTCGCTCTGAGGAAGGGACCAGGCGGCGAGGAAGTCCTGATCCCCTTCCTCGAGAGGCTGCCACAGCCGGAGACGCCCCTTGCTGAGCCTCAGCTCGTCTTTGACGTCGTGGGGAACTTCGAGCCGTCCTACACGGAATACGTGACGGACTACTTATTGGCGGAAGTGTGGTTTCCTGGGGAGAAGGGTTTTCTGGTTCATACTACCAAAGGGGCACACCAGAATAAGGTGATCAAAAGCGAGAAGGCAGAGTAGCCGCGCCGGCCCGAGATGTTTTGCCGGCGTCCTATCTTATATATCCCAAGGCCCTGAGCTTCTCGACCACTTCCTCGTCTATTTCCACCCGGGACCCGCTCTGGCCTCTAAAGAGGACGGCCAGCTGCTCCTGGTCACGCATGATCTCCCGGCTTTGGGACTCCAGTCGTCTGAGAAGCTCGGGCTGACTATCTGCCAGATTGACCTTTTCCTCAGGATCGTTCTTTCTGTCAAAAAGCCAGAAGGGCACCTTGTACCTGTTCACGGGCTCATCAGCAAAGACATGACCCTGACCCTGGAATCGAAGCCGGTTCCCCCACGGGGAAAAGCTCATGACCAAAGGATCGTAGGACCCTTTATTCAGGATCAGAGGAAGGAAGGAGATGCCCTGGAAAGAAACGGGCTGCGCCTTGATCCCCAGGTACTCGAACACGGTGGGGAACAGGTCAAATGTCCTCACGTCCTTGAGAACCTGCCGGCCGCTGAATTTCGCGTGGGGGAACTTGATCAGCAGAGGGACATGGAGGGTTTCGATGAACAGCCTCGCGTGCAGCTTCCCGCCATGATCAAAGAACTCCTCCCCGTGATCGGACAGGACGATGATCAAGGCCTCTTCGTACAAGCCCTCCTTTTTGAGAACGTCCAGCATTCCGGCGAAGAGAGAATCCGAATAAAGGACTCCCCCGTCATACAAAGCCATGACCAGCTCTCTGTCGGCCGGGCTCCGGAGGACAAAATGCCTCCAGAACCGCTTTCTCACTTGGGCCGAATAGTGTTGGCTTTCGAACTCGTCGATGACCGCGGCCATCTCGTCCTTTTTGTTCTTGACGAAATGCAGCCTCAAGTCCTTAGGGCCTTTCGTGTAGGGATCATGGCAGGCGTAATGATGGAGGAAGATAAAGAACGGACTGGCCTGCGTCCGGTAGCTCCGGATCGCCTCGGCAAGACCGGAATTCAGGCTTTCGTGCGGAACATAAGCATAATGGTCAAAACCACGCTTCAACCCGCACAGGCCGTCTACGTTTCCCCCTCCATGAAGTCCCAGAGTGATGTATCCATTGGCCTTGAGGATCTCTGCGGCGCTGATGATCCCGGCCGGAAGCGGCTCATATCCCTCCTGATAATTGGCAATATTCGTCCGCCCGTGAACAGCGGGAGTGGTCGCGGTGAATATCGACAAGTGGGCGGGAGTGGTGACGGGTGAGGGGCTGATGGCGTTTCCAAACAGGACCGCTTCCCTGGAAAACCTGTCGATCGAGGGAGAGGTCTCCAATCCGTAGCCATAACAGGAGAGGTGATCGGCTCTCAGGGTGTCTATGGACAGGAGGATGATGGGCACCTTGGGGACGCCAGCCGCTTCTTCCCGGCGGCACGACGGCAGGCAAAGGATAACCAGCGGGGCAAGGATGGCCACGAGCAGCCGGCGAATGTCCGGCTTCCGAACCCCGAGGCAAGGCCTCGTCTTATCCGCTGCCAAGCTGACTTTCCGCATGCCGGAAGACATATAGCACAGCCAGACTGGGGCGGTCAATCGCCCGTCAGCGCGGAGCTCCGGCTACGTTTTGCGGTGAACGGATTCGTCGACGATGTGCTTGCCGCTGATGGGGCTCAGAGGCTTCTGGATGCGGCGGCCGCTCCCGAAATAGGGCGAACCGGTAGGCGCCGCCCAACACACCGCGTTGGCGATGATCCGGCGCACGTTGGCGTCATGATAAATGGGGAAGGTCTCATGGCCCGGGCTGAAGTAGAACACTTTCCCCTTGCCGCGGCGGAACGTACACCCGGAGCGGAAGACCTCTCCCCCTTCGTACCAGCTGATAAAGACGACCTCGTCCGGCCGGGGAATGTCGAAGTACTCCCCGTACATTTCGCTGTGCGGCAGCTCGAAGAACTCGCCTTCGAGTCCTCCGGCGATCGGGTGTGAAGGGTCGACGATCCAGATCCGTTCCCGTTCGGCGGCCTCCCGCCAGCGGAGCATGCAGCCCGTTCCCATCAGGCGACGGAAGATCTTGGAGGCATGCCCGGAATGGAGCACTAGGAGACCCATCCCTTCAAGCACCCGTTGCTGGACTCTATCGACGACGGTGTCGGTCACCTGATCATGGGCCCTGTGCCCCCACCAGATGAGAACGTCGGTCCGGCCAAGCACTTCTGAGGAGAGCCCGTGCTCCGGCTGCTCCAGGGTCGCCGTCCGGACTTCCACGGCCTGTTCGAGGCTCTCCTGCAGAGCCGCAGCCAGGGCTTCGTGAATTCCGACAGGATAGAACTCCCGCGTCACAGCGGACGTCCGCTCGTGGATGAACTCGTTCCAGACGGTGACTCGGATCCTTTTGGTTGTCATGGGAATTCCCTTCGACCTGGAGCCATCATCCGGCCGACTGGGCCAAAGGGACTATATCGCCGGCCGCCGGCGGTGTCAAGAACGGCCTCCGGTTGGACCCGCTCTCCTCCTGTCCTTGACATCATGTTGGCCGTATTCTAAGCTTTCCTGGACTGCTTGATGGGCAAAGCGGAGCCAAAATGGGCCTGCGGCGAGCGCGGCAGAGATCAGAGTCCGAGGGGGGAATCTCGCTGCCGGGCAGTAAAGAAAAAAAGATCAAGGCCATCAACCTGGCCCTGTTGCTCATTATTTCATTGATCTGCTTCAGTTATATTCATTCCCTCAACAAGACGTTATACGAGAACCTCTATTACGGCTACACCGACCTGGTATATTTCGAACAATCGCTGGCCAACTTTATTCACGGGGACGGCCTCATCAATACAGGAAGAGGGGAGGACAGGAGCCTGTTCAGCGAGCACGCCTATTTCAGCCACGTCCTTGTTTCTCTCCCGTTCTACTGGCTTTTCCCCCGGGCCCTGACCCTCTTCGACCTGGCAACGCTTCATATGCTCGCCGCCCTGGTCATTGCCTTCTATCTGGCGAAGAGGATCTTAAAAAGCACAGGCCTGGCTTGGGTTTGTTATTTCCTCTTTCTGCCGAACACACTCTTGATCATGTCCGCGGGCTGTTTTTGGCCTCGGGGGTTTCACTCTGAAGTTTATTATCTTGCCTATTTTCTGGCCCTCCTTTATTTTTGGGAGAAGAA
>Ga0153916_10001734_pt1 | contig 15861 bp, 20 predicted proteins | sample Opewatmetagenome_FD_109642 | JGI IMG/M metagenome (GOLD analysis project Ga0153916, IMG submission 109642) | Freshwater wetland microbial communities from Ohio, USA - Open water 3 Core 3 Depth 4 metaG | ecosystem: Environmental > Aquatic > Freshwater > Wetlands | place: USA: Ohio, Lake Erie...
ATCGCCGTCCGCCGCGGCTGCGACGTCGACCAGCCCCGCAACCTGGCGAAGACGGTAACGGTCGAATAGCCGCCACCGCCCGCTGACCGACGCACCGGTAGGGGCGGCCCCATATGGAGTCGCCCCTTCCCGGAACCCGTCATCCTGAGCGAAGCGAAGGATCTCGCTCGAAACAATACTTCGCTTTGCCCTGCTAGAGCGGCGTCGTTGCTCGCATCCCGCCTCTAGATTCCAGCCTCCCAGCTTCCAGATCCGCCATCAATACTCCTCACCGCCGGCCGATGACTGTACTGAGGGGGTCGGAGCGTGCGCATCGGGCACGAACGGGGCGAGAGCACACTGGAGCTGCTGCTCTGGGTCGTCGGGGCCGTGGCGGCGCTGTCCGTCGCCGGGTACGCCGTCGTCTGGGCACGCTCGCAGAACGACACCCCGGACCTGACGCCCGAACAGCAAGCCTACGTCGCCGCCGTCGCCACGCTCCAGGCCCAGGACTACATCCGCGCCGTCGCTACGATGCAGGCGGAGCACCCTGCGCCGCCGCTGACGGCCACGCCCGCCACGCACGTGGCCGTCGGGCAGCCGCCCGCCGCGCCGCCGCAGCAGCCCGCGCCGCAGCAACCGGCGCCGCCTCCACCCGCGCCCGTGCCGACGAACACGCCGCTGCCGTACATTCCGCCGCCTCCGCCTCCTCCGGCGCCCACGGCGACGCCGCCGCCTCCACCGCCGCTCACCAAGCCGCCGATGGCCACCTGCGTCGGCTACATGGTCGGCATCACCTCGACTGGCATCGACGCCTGCAACCAGATCACGCAGGACACGAAGTGGGATGTCCGCGTCCGCAACTGCGTCTACGACATCATCGTCGGCAACGGCACCAGCGGCGCCGGCCAAGCCGACTGTCTCGGCGCATCAATGGCCGCGGGCGATCCGAATTTGAGCGACTGCTTCCTCGGCCTCTCAGGCCAGTCGCACTTCGGCCGCACGTCCTGCCGCCAGTACTACGGCAGCCAGTAGCGCCCGCTAACCGCCACTTCGCGTCATCCGGTCGAGATACAGTCGCGCGCCGTGCTGTGCGTACAGCTCCGCGGCGCGCGCAAGGTAGCCCGCTCTCGCGTCATTCTCTCCGCGCCGGTCCGCTATGCGCGCCATCCCCTCGAGGCAGCGCGCCGCGTCGATCGGGCAGCGCTCCCGCTCCGCAAGCGTCAGGCCCTCGTTGAAGCGCGACTGCGCCTCGTCCACGCGCCCCAGTCGCAGCGCGAGCGCCCCGCGCGTGTACCCCGTGCAGCGCCCCTGCAGCGTCGCGTACGCCAGCCGCGAGGAGGGCTCGGCGGCATACGCTTCGTCGACTTCTCGCACTAGCTCATCGCTCCCCAGCTCGTCGAGGCAGTCCGAGACCGCCGGCGCCTCCTCGGCGAAGCTCCCGTACTGCCGCGCGACCTCCGCCCACGCTTCCAGCTCGCGCGTCGCCGCGTCCGCGCGTCCCGCGTGGTGCAGCACTCCGGCGCTCGAGGCGTGGATCTGCGACACCGCCGTCGGCGCTCCGCCTCCTCGCGCCGGGTCGATCAGCATCGCCAGCGCGCCCGGCACGTCGCCGCGCTGCTCCGTCATCCACATGCGGTACGCGTCGGCACGGAAGTCCGTCTGCGCCGGCGACGCCGCGATCAGCTCCTCGCAACGCGCGAAGTCGCAGCGTGCGAACGCCACGCCGACGAGGTCCAGCAGCGCGAGCTGCTCCTGGAACCGCAGGTGTACGCGCCGCGCGTACTCTACCGCCTCCCACGCCAGCCGCTCCCCGTCGTCGAAGCGGCCCGCCTGCATAGTGGCGAACCCGGCCCCACGCAGCGTGCCGGCCGCGGCGTTGAACACCAACTCTTCCGCGTACACGCGGTGTGCCGCCTGTAGCGCAGCGATGCCCTCATCCACGCGCCCATCGTCGAACGCCGCCCAGCCTTCGCGCTGCGTCCGGATCGCCTGCAGGTCGCGGAACCCGTGCGCGTCCGCGAGCCGCAGCCCCTCCTCGTCGCGCCCCACGTAGAACAGCAGGAGCGCGCGCAGCCGCAGGTCCTGCTCGGCCAGCGCCTCCAGCGCCTGCTCCGCCATCGCCCGCTGCCGGTCTGGCGGCCCCCAGATCCGCAGGATCTCGACCGTCGCCCGCGCCAGCCCCACGCCGTCGCCGCGCTCCTGGTACATCGACATCGCCCGCCGCAGCGTCCGCCACGACGCGCGCGCGTCGGACACGTTCCAGTAGCACCGCCCGAGCGCCGTCAGCAGCACCGCCTCGTCGGTCCGGGCGTCGCCGCCGCTCGCGAGCAGCGTCAGCGACTCCTCGTAGAGGCGTGCAGCCTCGTCCCAAAGCGTGGCCTGTTCGGCCTCCTCAGCCGCCCGGATCGTATCCTTCAGGTCTGTAGCCATCAGCCTTCACTCTGCTGTTGCCCATCGCCCTTCGCAGACGCGCACTATTCCGCCCCGATACGCCGCTTGTCAACGGTTGACGCCCCGCTCAGAGAGAGTTAGTGTATGTATGACACTAACTCCCCCAGCGCCACGCCGGAGGCCCGCCATCGCTCAGCGCTTCGACTTCGTCATCGTCGGCTCCGGCATCGCCGGGCTCTACGCCGCCCTTCTCGCCCGCGGCCACGGCAGCGTCTGCGTCCTCACCAAGGGCTCCATCGACGAGTGCAACACCAAGTACGCCCAGGGCGGCATCGCCGCAGCCGTCGGCGCCGATGACAACCCCGAGCTGCACCTCCGCGACACGATCGACGCCGGCGCGGGCCTCGTCGACGAAGAGGCCGCACGGATCCTCGTCGAGGCCGCCGCCGACCGCATCCACGACCTCGTCGACTTCGGCGTCCCCTTCGACAGCACCGACGGCGCGGTCGCCCTCGGCCGCGAGGCCGCCCACAGCCGCAACCGCATCCTCCACGCCGGCGGTGACTCCACCGGCGCTCACATCGAGATCTCGCTCAGCAGCGTCGCCCGCATGTCCCGCATCACGATCAAGGAGCACGTCCAGGCCGAGGACGTCATTGTCGAGGACGGCCGCGCGACCGGGCTGCTCGCCCTCGACACGCGCGCCAACGTCACCGAGCGCTTCGACGCCGGCAGCGTCATCCTGGCGACCGGCGGCTGCGGCCAGCTCTTCCGCGTTACCACCAACCCCGACGTCGCCACCGCCGACGGCGTCGGCCTCGCCTACCGCGCCGGCGCCGAGGTGACGGACATGGAGTTCATCCAGTTCCACCCGACCGCGTTGCGCCTCCCCGGCGTCCCGATCTTCCTGATCTCGGAGGCGGTGCGCGGCGAGGGTGGCCTCCTCCGCAACGAGGCCGGCGAGCGCTTCATGCCCGGCTACCACGAGAAGGCGGAGCTGGCCCCGCGCGACGTAGTCGCCCGCGCCATCCTCAGCGAGATGAAGCGCACCGGCACGCACAGCGTCTATCTCGACGTGACGCACCTGCCAGCCACGCGCATCACCGCCCGCTTCCCGCAGATCTACCGCTACTGCCTCGACCACGGCGTCGACATGACGAAGCAGCCCGTGCCGGTGTCGCCGGCCGCACACTACATGATGGGCGGCCTCCGCACCGACACCTGGGGCGAGACGACCGTCCGCAATCTCTACGCCTGCGGCGAGGCTGCCTGCACCGGCGTCCACGGCGCCAACCGCCTCGCCAGCAACTCGCTGCTCGAGACGGTGGTCTTCGCCAAGCGCATCGTCAAGCGCATCACCGAGGGCAACGGCCATCCCGCGCCCGCGTCGCCCGACGCCCGCGCCCTCCCGCCCGCGTCGAACGAAGGCCTCGGCGCGCCCGACCGGGCATCGCTGCAGACGCTGATGTGGGATAAGGTGGGGATCGTGCGCGACGGCCCCGGCCTCACCGAGGCGGTGCGGCAGCTCGCGGCGTGGAGTGCGGCGCAGCCCGCGCCCGGCGACCGCCCGTCACACGAGCTGGCGAACATGCTGCTCGCCGCCCGGATGATGGCGGGCGCGGCGCTCCTGCGCGAGGAGAGCCGCGGCGCCCACTACCGCACCGACTTCCCGCACCCGCGCGAGGAGTGGCGGCGGCATATCACGTTCCGGCGCGGCGCCTGAGAGAGACGGCAAGATGCCCGAGACACCGCTCCAGCCCCTGCCCCCGCACGTCGTCGACGAGGCTGTCCTCGCCGCGCTGGAGGAGGACGGCGCGTCCGATGACGTGACGACGCGCGCGCTCGTCGAACCGCAACAGTGGGGCCGCGGCGTTTTCGTCGCGAAGGACGCCGGCATCGTCGCCGGCCTGCCGGTCGCCGCGGCCGCGATGTGCGCGCTCGACGACACCGTTTCGTTTGACACGCTCGTCGAGGACGGCGTGCGCGTCTCCGCCGGTGAGGAGCTCGCGGAGGTGGAGGGGCCGCTCACGGCGATCCTCGCGTGCGAGCGCGTCGCCCTCAACTTCCTGCAGCGGCTGTCCGGCATCACCACGCTCACGCGCGAGTACGTCGACGCCGTCGCGGGCACGCGCGCGCGCATCCTGGACACGCGCAAGACTACGCCCGGCCTGCGCCACCTGGAGCGCTACGCTGTGCGCGCGGGAGGCGGCTTCAACCACCGCTTCAATCTGGCCGCCGGCGTGCTGATCAAGGACAACCACATCGCCGCCGCGCGCGCCAGGGGGCTCACCGACCTGGCCGACGTCGTCGCGCGCGCGCGGGCGGCGGCGCCACATACGATGCGCGTTGAGATCGAGGTCACAAACATCGATCAGCTCAAGGAGGCGCTGCAGGGCGGCGCCGACGTCGTCCTGCTGGATAACATGGCCGTCGACGAGATCCGCGCCTGCGTCGAGGTCGTCGCCGGCCGCGCGCTCGTCGAGGCGTCGGGCGGCGTCACGCTGGCGAACGTGCGCGCCATCGCCGAAGCGGGCGTCGACTTCATCTCCGTCGGGCGGCTCACGCACTCCGCGCCGGCGCTGGATATCAGCCTGGAGGTCGGCGGCGTCTGATGTCGCAGATCGTCATCGTCAGCGGCCCGTCCGGCGCCGGCAAGAGCAGCGTCTGCGACGCGCTGTGCGAGCGCTACGACCGTACCGTGCACGTCGAGACCGACCTGTTCTTCAGCGCCATCCGCATGGGCTACGTCCATCCCATGCAGCCGGCCTCGGACCGCCAGAACGAGATGATCGCCCGCGCCGTTGCCCGGGCGGCGACGGCGTACGCGCAGGACCTGTTCGCCGTCTTCATCGACGGCGTCATCGGCCCGCACCTCTTGCCGGTCTACCTGGAGGAGCTCCGGCCCGCGAACGTCGCCGTACACTTCGTGCTGCTCATGCCGTCGCTCGACGAGACGCTGCGCCGCGTGCACCCGCGTCCCGCGGAGCGGCGCACGATCGAGCACGAGCACCGCGAGCTGCACCGCCAGTTCCAGGAGCGCGGCGACTTCGCCGGCTGTATGGTCGACAACACGGGCCTGACGGCGCAGCAGACCGCTGACCTCGTCATGGAGGCGTGCGGGCGCGGCGACTGCCTCGTCCTCGACCCGCCGGCCTAGCCGCGGCGCGGCCGCTCCAGATCCTCGCTATCGACGATCACCGTCACCGGTCCGTCGTTCACCAGCTCGACTTGCATCTTCGCGCCGAAGCGCCCGCTCGCCACACGGACGCCGAGCGTCCGCAACTCGTCCGCGAACGCGTCGACGATCGGCGCCGCGATCTCCGGCGGCGCGGCGTCGGTGAAGCCCGGCCGGCGCCCCTTGCGCACGTCGGCGAGCAGCGTGAACTGCGACACTACGAGCGCCTCGCCACCCGTGTCGAGCAGCGATCGGTCGAAACGGCCGGCGTCGTCGGGGAACAGGCGCAGCTCCGCGCACTTGCGCGCCACCCGCCGCACCGTCGCCTCGTCATCACCCGCCGCGATCCCCACAAGCAGCAAGAGACCCGGGCCAATCGCTCCCACCGTCTCGCCGTCGACGGTGACGCTCGCCCGGGTCACACGCTGGAGGACGGCGCGCACCGGTCAGCCGGCGGCGGCCGTCTCGGTCTTCGCGGTGTCGTCGGAGGGCGCAGGGGCTGGCGCTGCCGGCGCGGAGCTGCCGCCGCCGTCGGTGCTGGCGCTGGCTGTTCCGCGGCTGTCGGTCTTGTAGAACCCGCTGCCCTTGAAGACCACCGGCGGCGCGAATAAGACGCGATTGGCCGTCTTGCCGCAGTGCTGGCACTTCTGGCGGGCGGGCGCGTCGAAGCCCTCGCGCTTCTCGTAGCGCTGGCCGCAGCTCTCGCAGGCATACACGTAAGTCGGCACTCTGGCACCCTCCGGATCAGTTGAATCTCCTGAAAGTTTAGCGACACGGTCAGGAATGCGGCAAGCGGCTTCGGCTAGGGGTCGGCCGGATGATTCGGATTCTGCGCCAGCGGGCCGGCGTACACGTCGTCGAACGACACCTCGGCTGCCGCGCCCGGCCCGCCGCCCGTCTCCCCGTCGTAGCCCGCCTCGACGCTGATCTCCATCGCGTCCCATCGCGTCGGCGCCTTGCCGAAGCGGTCGGCGAATGCCTGCTTCACCGGATAGCCGAAATACGTCCAGCGGCGCAGCGGCGCCGCCCGGCTCAGGTACGTCTGCGCGACGCCGGGCAGCAGCGCGGCGGCGGCGTCGCTGCCCGCCACGATGAAGCGCACCACGTGTACGCCCAAGCCATCGCCAAAGTCGCCGCCACGCACGCTTACGACGAACCGCACGTTTTGCGACGCGGCGTTTGGCTGCCAGCGGTCGACGCGGTAGAAGCCGGAGACCATCTCCGGGAACGCCTCCGTGTTCACCGTCTGCGTCGCTCCGATCGTGCGGCCCGTGCCTGCCGTCCCGTTGCCGCTGAGCCGCAGCGCCAGGCTGCGCCTACCGCCGTGCCCACTGCCGTCAACGACATCGACCGGACCAGCCGCCTCCGCGAGCACCGGCGCCCATCCGTCCGCTCCGGCTTCGAAGCCGCCGTTGACGAGAACGTTGGAATGTGACGGCGACCCCGTCGGCAGCGCGGGCGGCGCCTTCAGCACACCGCACGCCGTCAGAACGGCGGCCAGCGCGCACGGCACAAACACGAGCAGGCGGCGTGGGCGAGTCAAATCCCCGAATTCTACAACCAGGTTGCAGCTTCCGGGTTCCCCTTGGTCCTGGGTTCTTGGTTCTAGGTTCTCCGTCGATCGTATAGTGAGACACGATGACGCAGGACACGCAGACCGCCGCGCCGCCTCCACCGACGCCCGCCGCCGCCGCACCATCGCTGCTGGAACGACCGATCGTGCGCCTCGGTGTCGCCGTGGCCTTGCTGGCGCTGCTCGGCGGTGCGGCGCTCGCCGTGCGCGCGAGCCGCAGCGGCGGCGCGAAGCCGGCTGACGCGACGCAGCAGCGATCCAACGCCGGCCTCGGCGCGATCGGCGGCGGCGCGCCCGTGCTCAAGCAACCGGCTCCGGACTTCGCCCTGCGCAGCGCCGACGGCAACGTCGTCAAGCTCAGCGACCTGCGCGGCAAGGTGGTCTGGGTCAACTTCTGGGCCTCGTGGTGCGTTCCCTGCAAGCGCGAGCTGCCCGACATCCAGAAGCTCTACGACGAGAAGCACGCCGAAGGCCTGGAGGTGCTCACGATCAACTACGAGGAGGATGTCGCCACGGCGAAGGACTTCTTCGCCCAGCACGACGTCGCGCTGCCGATCCTCATGGACACGGACGGCGAGGTGTACGACGCCTACCGCCTTCGCGGCCTGCCGGACAGCTTCTTCGTCGACCGCGACGGCAACCTGCAGGCGCAGCAGTTCGGCTACCTGACCGCCGACACGATGCGCGAGCGGCTCGCCGCCGCCGGCATCCAGTAGCACCGGCGCCGCGCCCTACAGCAGGTCCTTCACCACGCGCTCGCCCTGCACGACGAGCCGCACGTTCTGCGCATCGGCGAGCACCCCGATGTCGGCCAGCGGGTCCCCGCCCACGAGGATCAGGTCGGCGTCCTTGCCCTCCGCCACCGTGCCGATGCGGTCCTCCATGTTGAAGAGCTGCGCGTTCGTGCGCGTCGCGCTGACGATCGCCTCCATCGGCCCGGACTCCTTCGCCTTCTCGACCAGCTCCGCCGCCCGCCGCGACTGCCGCGGCCCCAGCAGGTCGGAGCCCGAGCCGATGCGCACGCCGGCCGCCCGCGCGGCGGCGACGCTGCCGCGCATCTCGCCGCGCACCAGCTCCATCTTGCGACGGCTGAACTCCGGCAGCCCTTCGATCTTCGACAGCAGCTCGAGGATGACGAGCGTCGGCACCAGGTACGCCTCCTGCCGCGCCATCCGCTTCGCCAGCGTCTCGTCCAGGATGCTGCCGTGCTCAATCGACCGCACCCCCGCGTCGAGCGCGTTGGCGATCGCGCCCGGCGTGTGGCAGTGCGCCAGCACGTACGTGCCGAAGGCGCGCGCCTCGTGTACGGCCGCCGCCATCTCGTCGACGGTGAACTGCAGGCTCTCGAGCGGGTCGTTCGGCGACATCACGCCGCCCGACGCCATCACTTTGATCTGCGTGGCCCCGCGCCGGATCTGCCTGCGTGCCGCGCGCCGCACCTCGTCGGCGCCGTCGCAGATCTCCGTGTGCGCGACGAGCCCCGGGATCGACGGCGGCGCCACGTCGCTCCAGCGGCTGCGGTGGTCGCCGTGGCCGCCGGTCTGCGAGAGAAACGAGCCCGACGGCAGGATCCGCGGCCCGGCGATCTGCCCCTCCGCCACGGCCGCCGCGTACGCCGGATCGAGTCCGCCGGCGTCGCGCACCGTGGTGAACCCTTCGTCGAGCGCGATGCGGATATTCTCGACGACCTTCAGCACGTAGCTGACGTGGCTCTCGACCGGATCGCTATCACCCTCGGCCGTCAGCCCGAAATGCACGTGCGCGTCGGTGAGCCCGGGCATCAGCGTCATGCCGCCGCAGTCGACGCTGCGCGCGCCGTCCGCCGCGGTGATGCTGCCCGCGCCCGCGACGCGCGTGATCCGCCCACCCTCGACCAGCACGCTCACGTGCGGTCGCGGGTCCGCGCCCGTCCCGTCGATCAGCGTCGCGTCGTTCAGCAGCAGTGCCACGCGCGCCCTCAATACGTCCCCGGGCTATCGATGCCCTTGTAGACGACAAACTGGTCCGAACCGATGCCGATCCGGAACTCGTAGTTCTTGAACTCCGGGAAGTCGAAGCGCCGGTGGTACAGTTCGTTGCCGTCGGCGTCGGTCACGGTGAAGTTCTGCGGGAACTGCCCCGGCTTGACGGGCAGCGTCTGCTCCGCCTGCGGCGCGAGCCGTACCGAGCGTCCGTCGTCGAGGCGCAGGACGACGTCGGCCGTCGTGAGATTCTTGAACGACAGCCCGCGCTGCTTGCCCGCCACACCGCCGTAGATCAGCCACGCGACGAACACCACCATCGCGAGGCCGAACACGACCATGCCCGCGACGAGGCCCGTCCCCTTAGGCACGCTCTAGCGCCCTCAGCCGGTCTTCGTCCAGCTCGACCCCGAGCCCCGGCTTGTCCGGCACGTGCAGGTAACCGTCTTTGTCGATGCGGAACGGCTCCGTCAGCATGAAGTCGCGGTACTCCGGCACCCAGTTCGGCGGGTCGTACGGAAATTCGATGAACGGGCAGTTCGATACCGACGCCGCGACCTGCAGATTAGCCGCGAGCCCCAGGCCGTTCGTCCACGTGTGCGGCGCGAACAGCAGTCCCGCCGCCTCCGCCATCCCCGCGACCTTCTTCGCCACCGTAATCCCGCCCGCGAACGTGCAGTCGGGCTGGTACACGTCAAAGCTCTTCTTGTCAAAGTAGACCTGGAACTCGTGCAGCCCCGCGTTCAGCTCGCCCCCGGCGATGCGCACCGTCGTGTTCGCCCGCAGCTCGGCGAGGCCCTCGTAGTCGTACGCGTACAGCGGCTCCTCGATCCAGAACACGTCGTAGCGCTCCAGCTCGCGGATCACGGCGCGCGCCGTCTTCCGGTCCCAAGCGCCTTCGCGCCTGTCGCCCGGCAGGTACCAGCCCCAGTTGCCGTCGACCATGATCGTCATCGTGTCGCCCACGGCCTTGCGCACCGCGTCCAGCGTCTTCAGGTCGATGCGCCAGTCCGGGTTGTGGAAGCGCAGCTTCACCGCCTTGAACCCCTGCTCACGGAGCTTCAGCACCTCCTCGACCCGCTGCTCCAGCGGGTGGATCTCGCCGGTCGAGCAGTACGCCAGCAGCTTCTCGTTCTTCCCGCCGAGCAGCTTCGCCAGCGGCACGCCCGCCTTCTTCGCCGCGATGTCCCACAGCGCCACCTCGATCGGCCACGGCCGCCCCATGAAGTGCGCGATGCCCCGCAGCAGGTGCCAGTGCTCCTCGATCGCCAGCGGGTCCTTGCCGACGAACAGCCCCGCCACGGTGTTCAGGCGCGTCAGCACGCCGCCCGCGCCGATCCCCGTGATCCCCTCGTCCGTGTGGATTTCGACCACGGTCACGTCCTGGTGCTGCTCCGGGAACGGCCGCCACGTCGGGTGGAACGGGTGGTCTTCCTGGCTGAAGACGAAGCGGCGGGTGCGGACGTCCGTGATCTTCACTGTGGTCTCCTCTTGAATCTGCGACGCGCCGGACGAGAGCTTACCGCGGCCGGGCCCTGCGATCGACGAAACAGGCGCCGACACCCCTCCTCAGGCCCGCCAATCCGCCGAAATCACTGCCAGAATCCCCTCAGCAACCGGCGCCCTCCCGCCGATACTTCCTGCGAAGGCATGAGGTCGGAGCTTAGCCGCATGAGTAACATCCGTAAGACGAGCAAGGCCCGCAAGCAGCCCGCGCACGGCGGCATCGGCCTCGAGGCCACCGTCTCCGCGCTGCTCCAGGCGATGATCGTCTGGGACGCCGACAACTACCACCACTGCCTCCGCTCCGCCGACTACGCCGCCGCGCTCTGCGCCGAGCTCGGCGTGCACGGCCAGGAGGCCGAGCACATCCGCATCGGCACGCTGCTCCACGATATCGGCAAGCTCGGTGTCGGCCTCGCTGTGCTCAACAAGGCGGGCAGACTCAACGCGGCTGAGCGCGACGCCACTCACCGGCACGCCGAGATGGGCGCTTCGATCCTCGATCGCGTCCTGCCGCCGGCCATCGTCGAGCTCGTGCGCGATCATCACGAACAGCCCGACGGCAACGGCTACCCGCGGGGACTGTGCGCGGACCAGATCTCGCGCGGCGCCGCCATCTGCCGCGTCGCTGAGGTGCTCGACGCCCTGACCACCGACCAGCCCTACCGCCAGGCCAAGTCGCTCGAAGCCGCGCTCACCGAGCTGCAGGCCGGCGCCGGCACCCGCTACGACGAGCAGGCCGTCGTCGCGCTCTTCGCGCTCATCGAGCGGCGGCAGCTTCGCCCCGCTGCCTGACGGCGCCTCGGCAACCCCCGATCAACTCGCCCGGAACTGAGACGCATTGTTAGGGCGCGGTTAATAGGTGTTTAACACCGTCCTTCTATGATGCCGGTGTAGGGAACACCAAACGTGCAATTTGACCTCCTGCACGTGGGGACGAACGGGTAAGGGCCAGGGCGCTCACAACTGGGATCGAACAGACTCAGCGCCCTGGCCCGCTCCTCCTGCCAATAGCCGCTTCCATCGCGAGGGTTCTGGCCCTCGCGATTCCGTTTCTCCCGCACGAACCCCTAGAATCGACGCATGCCCTTCGCGCCGGTCAACGGCATCCAGCTCTACTACGAGTCGCATGGCGACGGCCCGGCGCTCGTCTTCGCCCACGGCGCCGGCGGCAACCACCTGAGCTGGTGGCAGCAGGTCCCCTTCTTCGCGCGCCGCTTCCGCTGCATCACCTTCGACCACCGCGCCTTCGGCCGCTCGCGCGACGGCCACGGCGAGGCGCAGCTCGGACGGCGCGCGTTTCACGATGACCTCCGCGCGCTGCTGGACCACCTCGGGATCGAGGACGCCCGGATCGTCGCCCAGTCCATGGGCGGTCGCACGGCCGTGGGCTTCGCGCTGCGCAACCCCGGCCGCTGCAGGGCGATGGTGCTCGCCGGCACGACCGGCGGCGCCGTCGACGACGGCGTCCGCGAGGCGCAGGAAACGCACCGCGAGAGCGACCTGGGCCGGCTGCCCCTGCTCAAGCGCGCCGTCTCCCCCGCGCTGCGCGAGCGCGCCGCCGACCTCGATTTCCTCTACCGCTCGATCGCAAAGCTCAACCCGCCCCGTCCGCGCGACTTCCTGGCGCCGATCCCGGGCTATCGCGGCAGCTCCGCCGAGCGCCTGGCGCAGGCAGGCTTCCCGATCCTCTTCCTCGTCGGCGACCACGACGCCATCACGCCGCCCCACATCATCGAGCGCTGCCACCGCGCCGTCCCCGGCTCGCGCTTCGCCATGATCAAGGCCAGCGGCCACTCGTCCTACTTCGAGCGCCCGCAGTCCTTCAACGAAACCGTGCTGGCGTTCCTGGAATCGACTAGGGCGCGAGAACGCTAGACAATGAACCTAATCGCTTCGGTTAGGCTGCCTATACACTTGACCGCATCTGCGCTGTCTTTGTGTTACACTTTGGCCAACTTCCGAGTGAGTCGGGGGTTGGAAGGGACGATCAACTATGGCCCAGAGGAACGAGCGACACACCGTACGCAATCCCGATGGCGGTTGGGATGTGAAGAAGCCCGGCGCCAGTCGCGCGAGTGCTCACGAGAAGACTCAAGCCGAAGCGGAACAGCGAGCCAAGCAGATCCTCGCGAATGATGGCGGCGGCGAATCGATCTTGCATGGCCGCGATGGGAAGATCCGGGACTCTGACACCGTGCCGCCCGGGCACGATCCTGATCCGCCGGCGGACAAGGTGCATTAGGTCTAGGTCGTGTCCAAGAAGAAGAGACCCAAGAAGCCCACCGGCACGATCGGCACTACAAAGTTCACCGTCGGACCGGACGGAGTAGCCGGGAAACGCACGCCTGTCGCCTTCCCGGCCGCGAAGGAAGAGATCGAAGAGTTCGTCGCGCGTGGGTTCGAGCGGGACGTGAAGGCACTTCCTTCGGCTGCCGCGTGGTATGGACCGATTACACACAACCCGGAGAACGACCTCGACTTTGACGTAGCTTCACCCGACGGTCGCATTAAGCTTGAGCTAGTTGAGGTGGTCCGCAAACAGCACTCACGGGAAGATCAGGAAGCCGAAGACGAGTACTCCCCGTTCGAGTTCGCGCGGTTGATCTACGACCTGATCATGAAGAAGTCCAGCCACTACGCAAGCGCACAGCCTCTGCGCAAGATCCTGCTCCTGTATGTCACCGACTGGCGATCTCGAATCGGCAGCAACGAACTCCAACTGGTCCAGTATTGGGCTGCCGAGCACGTCCACGACTTCGACTACATCTACAGCTACGCGGTGGTGACCCAGACAGAAGGAGAGGTGCAAGTCGTTTTTCCCGTTGAACGAGCCTGGGAAGGTTTCGACCCGGGGAAGTACCGCAACCTAGTTGCCCGAAACATCAGCCCTGCGAGGCTAGCGCGAGGCATCTGAGACTCGAGCGCATGGCGGCATGAGCGATTCTGGAGAGGCACCACTGCCTATCCTTGCCTTCTACTGGAAGGTCGTCAGAGGCCTGCCTTCTCACGTCATTTCGTCGGCTGATCTCGCGTTTAACTTGATCGGGATCGTTTCGACACTGCTCCTGTTGTTCAACCAGCCTCTAGCTCGAAAGATCACGGAGTTCGACGGATTCTCTCCATGGTTCGCCATCGCACCAGTTCTCGCACTCACACTGCTCGCGATGATCCAAGAGACTCATGGGCAATACGAGAGCCACGTGCAGGCCGCACTCGACGCTCGGCGGGATGACGCCCTCTCCTTCCAGCGAGCGCGAGCACAGGCGGCCGCCGAACTTGAAGCAGCGCATATGGACGCCCAAGGAGCGCGCGCTGAACTGGCACAGCTTCGCGATGCTCAGCCGCGATTCGTACTCGGTGAGCCGAAGGAGGTCGAGAACCAGATCCTGGGGCGCACACACTTGGTACCGGACCCTAGTGTTCATCCCGGCGGTGTAGCGAACCCTCCGCAAATTCGGGTACCGTTTCACAACGTCAATGTGAACGTCTGGCGGATCCCGCTCAGCAACGAAGGCGGCGTCGCCGAAAACACGCACGTCGAGTTAACGAGTATCGATCGAGGTATCGCACAAGGTCGGTGGCCAGGCACTCTGCATCTTGCAGGCGAGAACCCCGACGATCACTCTCCCGAGCGCTACGTGCGCTCTCGCGCATTCCTGCTCTCAAGAGGAGGCACAGCAGAGATCGACCTCGTGGCGATGGAGAGAGTGCCTCCTTATCGGTGCTTCATTTTTGCCGTGGAATCAGGTGATGCGCTGTGCGAAGTCACGCTCGGCGACGCCCACACTTTCCGCTTAACAGCATTTGGTGGCGGGGTGTCGGAGAGCCAGAACTATTGGGTTCGGATCATCGCTGGTGATCCGGCGCGCCTGACCGTTGAGCGTCGTCCATCAGGGTAGTTTCACGATCACCGCACGGCTCAGCCTAGACCCTACCCGACCCCGAGCAGCTCCACGTCGAAGATCAGCTCCGCGTTCGGCGGGATAGCGCCGCCGGCGCCGCGCGCGCCGTACCCCAAGTCCGCCGGGATGATGAGTTGCCGCTTCCCGCCCACTTTCATCGTCGCCACGCCCTCGTCCCACCCCTTGATCACCTGCCCCACGCCGATCACGAACTCGAACGGCTGGCCCCGGTCGACCGAGCTGTCGAACTTCTTGCCGTCGGTCAGCCGGCCGGTGTAGTGGACGCGCACCTTCTTGCCTTTCGTCGGACTGTCGCCGCTCCCCACCACTTCGTCGACGTACTTGAGCCCGCTTAATGTGACCACTTGGGGCTGTGGATCCGACATGCGTCTTGACCCTTTCCGAGAATGCGGCAGTGTTGCATCGACGGTGGTGTTCCCTGCGTTGTCGAACCGGACGCGCTTCACCATCGTGCGCAATAACTCCGTGCGCGCGCGAAATGATAACTGATCGATCGCGGGCCCGACCCGACCCGCCGTGTACGTACGGCCTCGTCATGGCTACTGCCACTCTCTCCGCCAGCCTAAGCCGAAGAACCAGCTTCGCCGCGCCTGGTGTGTCGGCAAGGGCTCATCGGCCTTCTCGTCTTGTTTCACGTCCGGACGCCATGCCATCGGGATAAGGGCCACAGGGATCACCTTCTCGAGGATTTCTGGATCCGGCTCGAATCTCAACCACACACCATCAGCAGATCCCAAGATTGTGAAGTCGATGGCTAAGAGCGCAGTGTCCCCCGATAACCTCCACCCGCGCAGTTCCCATTCCCGAATGTACGTCTGCGCCTCGCGTCGCAAGAATTCCCGCCGCTCTGGTTCATCACCCTCAGCGTCGTAAGCATAGGCCGTAGGATCGCCTTTGAATTTCTCCCAGTCAGGTTCGAACCACACGTCGATCGGCTCCAAGAGCCTCAACCCCATCGCGTACCTCCTCCCTACGCATTTGTTACCGAACTTAGTGGCAAAGCCTGACCCGACCGCCGACGCGGTCAGGTCGACCTATCGTGTCACGGCATGAGGTTACGGAGAACAGTGCAGTTCAGGCCGCGAGCCGCGACCTCAGAATCATGTTAGTGGGCCGAATGACGATGTACCTGAGCCCGCTGGGCGTCGTCACCGCATCGGCCATCTCGCTCTCCCTTTCGTTGCGCTTCCGCCCCAACGACGGCATCCCGCCGCCTGCGCCTACTGAACCGCCACCAGCTCCACGTCGAAGATCAGCGTCGAGTTCGGCGGGATGATGCTGCCGGCGCCCTGTGCCCCGTATCCGAGGTTCGGCGGGATGATCAGCCGCCGCTTGCCGCCGACCTTCATC
>Ga0153916_10001735_pt1 | contig 15838 bp, 14 predicted proteins | sample Opewatmetagenome_FD_109642 | JGI IMG/M metagenome (GOLD analysis project Ga0153916, IMG submission 109642) | Freshwater wetland microbial communities from Ohio, USA - Open water 3 Core 3 Depth 4 metaG | ecosystem: Environmental > Aquatic > Freshwater > Wetlands | place: USA: Ohio, Lake Erie...
CGACGGCGCGCACAATTGATGCACCAGCCGCAGCGTACCATCGATGTCCTCGAACAAGCCGATGGTGTCGGCGATCACGATGTAATCGAACGGCCCCTCGATGCCGGCCAGCGTCGCCGGATCCTCGACGTCGCCCAGGACGAAATACAGTTCGGGATGACGGGCATTGGCCTTGGCGATGGTCTCGGCGCCGAAATCGATGCCGACACCGTAAGACGGCTTCAGCGCGGCGAGCAAATCCCCGCGGCCGCAGCCGAGTTCCAGCACCCGCTTGCCGGGCGGAATCAGAAATCGCATGAACTTCTGATCATCTTCGTGGTAGGCGGCGTTGAACTCGCGCCAGCGATCCAGCTCGTCGCGGTTGGCCTCGAAATGATCGAGCAGAGCGCGCTTGCGCTGGCTAAGCTGCAATGAAGCAGTGGGGTCGGATTGCTTCAGATACATCACAGCCTCGAAGCGGAAAACGAAGGGTTCTCTTAGCCGAAGCATCCCGAGGTGTAAATTCGGCAGAAAGCCCCGCGATTGGCGGTGGGATCGGCCCGTTTCCGGGCGCCGCCCGGCGTTAACTACTCCAGTAGCGCCGTGAATGCGATTCCCCTTGCATGCGACCAAGCAACGTTGTCCCTCTGCGCGAAGGATCGTTCCTGCTACAAACGCATGCTGCGCGGCGGCATATGGAACTTGTCCGCGGATAAATCGCGCTCGGGCTATCGCTACGAGGTCTGCCACGGCGGCGGTTACAGTTTTCGCGTGGTCAGGATGCTGAACGTGCAACCGTGAGAGGATCGGACCAGCGCCCCTCGCCGCCGTCATGCGCCGGCGCGAATCGTACCGGGCTATTCAGCCAAATGATTGCTGTGACGCAAGTCCGCCGAGCCGGCCGGTGATGGCGAAGAACTGCGCCACGGTCTCCTCGATGATTTCCCGCGCCGGCTTCACCACGTCGATCAGGCCGGCCGATTGGCCCGCCAGCGCCGGCGCTGCTTCCATGTCGCCGTGGAAATAGACGTCGCGAATTCCTTTCAGCGCGTCCGGCGCCATCAAGCCCTCGTCGTGGATCGCCCTGGTGCGCTCCGACTTCAGCGCGCGGATGCACGGCGTCGATTTCTTGTTGAGCACCAGTGTGCCAGTTTCCTTCGCGTCCACGATCGCGTTCTTGTAGTTGGCGTGCACCGGGCTTTCGCTGCAACTGACAAAACGCGTGCCCATCTGGATGCCCTCGGCGCCGAGCGCAAACGCCGCGGCCATGCCGCGGCCGTCGCAGATCCCGCCGGCGGCGATCATCGGCACGTCGGTGCGCGCGCGGATCCCCTGCAGCAGCACGAGCGTCGAGACTTCTTCCGGATTCTTGAAACCGCCGCCCTCGGCGCCCTCGACCACCAGCCCGTCGACGCCGGCCTCGACGCATTTCAACGCGGCCTCCACCGTCGGCACCGCGTGATAGACGATGATGCCAGCGCCCTTCAGCGGCGCGATGAATTTCGCCGGGCTACCGGCGGAGGTGGTGACGAATTTGACGCCGGAATTGCAGACGAATTTCAGCATCGCGTCGTCGCGCAGGAACCTGATCGGCAGGTTGACGCCGAACGGCAGGTTCAACGCCTTCATCTTGTTGATCTCGGCCTGGCAGACTTCGGTCTCGCCCGAAGAGGTCTCGATGATACCGAGGCCGCCGGCGCGTGAAACGGCCGAAGCCAGCTGGGTGCGTGCGATCCACCCCATCGGGGCCTGCACAATCGGATATCTTGCGCCGGTATGGGCGAGAACGCGGTTCATGGCTGTCCATTGCTGTGAGGGGGAGACGGGCAGGAGAAATTCCGGACGACGGTATGTCAACCAGGTCTGCGCGACAACCATGCTTCGTCAGCGGATTTCCTCGATTGCCTTGGTCCTCCCCAGCCCGTAGTTTGCTACCAAGCAACCAAGAAACAAGAATCCGGAGAGAACACACCCATGGCACGCCTCAAATTCGGAGCCTTCCTCGCCCCGCATCATCCGATCGGCGAGCATCCGATGCTGCAATTTCGCCGCGACCTCGATCTGGTCGAGCAGCTCGATGCGCTCGGCTTCGATGAATTCTGGTGCGGCGAGCATCATTCCTCGGGCTGGGAAATGATCGCGTCGCCGGAAATGTTCCTGGCCGCCGCGGGCGAGCGCACCAAGCGCATCAGGCTCGGCACCGGCGTGGTCTCGCTGCCCTATCACCATCCCTACAACGTCGCGCAGCGCATGGTGCAGCTCGACCATATGACTGGAGGGCGCGCCATCTTCGGATCCGGCCCGGGGGCGCTGGCTTCCGACGCGCATACGCTCGGCATCGATCCGATGACGCAGCGCGACCGCCAGGACGAAGCGCTCGCGGTCATTCGCCGGCTGTTCAAGGGCGAGCGCGTCACCGCCAGGAGCGACTGGTTCACCATGAACGACGCCGCACTGCAGATCCTGCCCCTGCAGGAAGAAATGCCGTTCGTGGTGGCGTCGCAAATCTCGCCGTCGGGCATGACGCTGGCCGGCAAATATGGCATCGGCATCATTTCGCTCGGTTCGATGTCGACGCAGGGCCTGATGGCGCTGCCGACGCAATGGAGCTTTGCCGAAGACTCGGCGAAGAAGCACGGCACCACCGTGAGCCGCTCCGACTGGCGCGTGCTGCTCTCCTGGCACATCGCCGAGAGCCGCGAACAGGCGCGGCGCGAGGCGGGCGCCGGACTGATGCGCTGGCACAATGAATATAACGTCCGCACCCTGCAGCGGCCGGGGCTGCAGCCGTTCACTTCCCCCGAAGAGGCCGTGGAGAAGACCGCCGGCGGCGAAGGCGCCGCTTCCACCATCGGCACCCCCGACGATCTGGTCAAAACCATCAAGAACCTGATGGAAGTCTCCGGCGGCGTCGGCACCATCATCGGCTTCGTGCACGACTGGGCCAACCCCGAAAACACCCGCCGCAGCTGGGACATGGTGGCGCGCTACGTGGTGCCGGAAATCAACGGCTATATTGACGGCTTGCGCAAATCGCAGAAATTCGTGATCGAGAACCGCGCGGTGTTCGAGCGCGCAGGGCAAGCCGTGATGGCGAAGATCATGGAAAACGACAAGGCCGCGGCCGCGCTTCCGCTCACCGGCCCCGGCCGCGTCGCGATCCCGGCCGTCAACGCGCCGGATCTGCAGAAGGAAGCCGCGAAGCAGAAAAGCAAGGCGTAAGCGACACGGCGGCGCGGGGTCGTCCCCGCGCCTACGCCCAAGGAAACCCCGCCGGACAAAATCGGCGGGCTTTGCAGCGCGGCCGCAAGCAGTTATTTTGCCAGCCATCGCCGACGATCGCCCGCGCCGCGGTCGAAATAATGTCGCGGTCTGTCATTCGGACCAAACGGAGCGCCTGCCATGTCGATGCAAAGTCTGGCCTCTCCTGCGATTGCCCTCACCCCGCCCAAGCGCAACTCGCTGACGCATATTCCCGGCGACGAGGGCTGGCCGATCATCGGCAAGACGCTGGATGTGCTCGCCGACCCCAAGGGACAGGTCGAGCGGTCGGCAGCCAAATACGGGCTGATCTATCGCAGCCACATCTTTGGCGAGACCAGTCTGGTGATGCTCGGGCCCGACGCCAACGAGCTCGTGCTGTTCGACCAGGCCAAGCTGTTTTCGTCGACCCACGGCTGGGGCCGGATTCTGGGCCTGCTGTTTCCGCGCGGATTGATGCTGCTCGATTTCGAGGAGCACCGGCTGCATCGGCGCGCGCTGTCGGTGGCGTTCAAATCCGGACCGATGAAATCCTATCTTGCGGCGCTCGATACCGGCATCGCGGCACGGGTCAGGCAATGGACGGATCAGCCGGGACCGATGCTGTTCTATCCGGCGATGAAGCAGCTCACCCTCGACCTCGCCGCGACCTCGTTCCTCGGCGCCGACATCGGGCGCGAGGTTGACGAGATCACGCGCGCCTTTGTCGACATGGTGGCCGCCTCGATCTCGGTGATCCGCAAACCCCTGCCCGGCACCAAGATGGCGCGCGGCGTCCGCGGCCGCGAACGCATCGTCGCCTACTTCTCGGAACAGATTCCGATCCGCCGCGCCAAGGGCGGCGAAGACCTGTTCTCGCAGCTGTGCCGCGCCACCCATGAAGACGGCGCGCTGCTCTCGACGCAGGATATCGTCGATCACATGAGTTTTCTGATGATGGCCGCGCACGACACGCTGACCTCGTCGCTGACGTCGTTTGTGGCCGCACTGGCCACCCATCCGCAGTGGCAGGACAAGTTGCGCGGCGAGGTGAACGGGCTGGGCATCGCGGCCGATGAGCCCACGACGTTCGACAATCTCGAGGCCATGCAGCTCACCGACATGGCGTTCAAGGAAGCGATGCGGCTGAAGCCGCCGGTGCCCTCGATCCCGCGCCGCGCCATCCGCGATTTCACCTTCAAGGGCTACGCGATCCCGGCCGGCACCATGGTCGGCGTCAATCCGGTGTTCACCCACCACATGCCCGAAATCTGGCCCGAGCCGGAAAAATTCGATCCGATGCGCTTCACCGACGAGGCGCAGCGCGACCGCCATCGCTTTGCCTGGGTGCCGTTCGGCGGCGGCGCGCATATGTGCCTCGGGCTGCACTTTGCCTATATGCAGGCGAAATGCTTTGCGCGGCATTTCCTGCAGAATCTCGAGGTCTCGCTGGAGCCGGGCTATACGCCGGACTGGCAGATGTGGCCGATCCCGAAACCGCGCGACGGATTGCGCGTGACGCTGAAGCCAGCGTGAACCGACCAGACCAACGCAAGATCAGATCAAGGTTTGCGCGCCGACGCCGACCACGTCGATGCCGTCGGCGCGCCCGCGAATCGGTAGCCGACCGAGGTCGCGAACCGCAAACGGTGGCGCTGAGCTGAACCGCTCCATCGCCGCGCGGGACGCAAGAAAGCCGCCGTCCACTGTCCGGCTGAGCTCCTCGAGCCTTGCCGCGGTATTCATGACGTCGCCGTTGAACACGATGGCGCGCTTGATGTCGCCGATCTCGCCGACAATCACCGGTCCGAAGTGCAGGCTGCCGCGAATCCGCGGCACTACTCCGAACTCGCGTTGCAATTGGCCAGACGCGCGCGCCAGTTCATCGCGCATCGCCATGAAGCAGCGCAGCGGGCGGCAATCGATCGCACCGCTGTTCTCCCGCCAGGTGACGATCACTTCGTCCCCGACATAATCGAGGACTTCGCCGTGATAGTCCACGACGGCGAGGGTAAGAAGCCGAAACGTCCGGTCGAGCAGGCGATGGATGCCGACGCCGCCGAGCCGTTCGGCCAGTCCGGTCGAACCCGCGATATCGACGAACAGCACGAAGCGGTTTTCCTCGACCGGCGTGTGATAGCGCCCGATGATGAGATTCAGGAAGGCGCGTCCGCCGACGATGTTGGTGATTCCGACAACGAGATTGGCCAGAAACAGGAATACTACGGAATAGACGATGGCGATCCAGAAGTTCCTGGTAGAGGGATCGAGAGGAACCCCCGCGACGACTTCGCCGAGCTGAAAAAACAGGGTGGGAATGATGATGATCGCGTAGACCGCGCTTCGCACGGCCAGATTGGCCGTGAACGAAAGGCCGCTGAGCCACACGCGCATCGGCCCCTGCAGGATGAACAGCGAAATGCCCCCGAGCGCGCCGCTGAGAAACAGCCCGTATGAAATTCCGACGGCTATCGCGGAAGGCGAGGTGTATCCCCGTGCGAGAACAAATGCGATGGCTGCGATCACGCTGCCCGCAACGATGACGGCAAGCAACCGCAGTTTTCTTTCAATCCTTGCGTCCATGCCGCCTGCGCTCCGCGTCGCCGTGGATACGACTATACTCGGACCTGGTGAGCGGCCTTCACGAACAAAGCGCGGTGCGGCTCGACGTCCGGAACCTCACCCCGCGCCCTGATCGAACGCCTTGCGCAGGGCGACATAGCCCTGCTGTTGCTGGGTCTAGTTGCGGCCGCCGGTGATGGCGCCGTCGACCACAAGGTCGTGCCCGTTGATGAAGGTGGATTCGTCGCTGGCGAGAAACACCGCGGCGTAAGCGATATCCTCAGGCAGCCCGGCACGGGGGATCGGCTGCGCGGTCTTGTAGACCTCGCGCATCACGTCGGGGGTTTTCTCCGCCGCCTCGACCGACAGGCCCAGCGCCTTCCCGAAAATGCCGGTAGCGATCGCACCGGGCGAAATGGAGTTGACGCGGATGCCGGCTTCGCCGAGTTCCATCGCCACGCACTTGGTGAGATGAATGACGGCGGCCTTGGCCGCGCCATACACCACCGACGACGAAAAGCCGGCGAGCCTTCCGGCGATGCTGCCATTGTTGATGATGCTGCCGGAGCCCTGACGGCGCATATGGGGCGCGGCATGCTTCATGCCGAGCATCACGCTGCGCACCAGCGTTGCTATCGCGGCGTCGAAGCGCGCGACGTCGAGGCCTTCGATACCGCCGGTCTGTGCCGGGCCGCCGGCATTGTTGAACAGGCAATCGATGCGGCCGAACTTCTCGACCGCCTCGCCGATCAGCCCGCGCATCTGGTCCTCGACCGTGACATCGGTCTGGCGGAAGATGCAGTTAGCCCCGAGCTTCCTGGTGAGCGCCTCACCCTCCGGCACACGCCGTCCAGCGACGACTACTTTCGCGCCTTCCGCGACGAAAATTTCCGCGGTGCGCAGACCGATGCCGCTGGTCGCGCCAGTGATGACCGCGACCTTGCCGCTTAACCGTCCCATGTCGTTCTCCCCTGCTGATGCCGGGGGTCAGTATATCTCCGGCCTGATGGAACAACGCAAGTCGAGCTTGCTTTCCACCGGGTGAGGTTCCAAACCGGCAAATTCGCTTTGCCGCCACAGACCGCGTATCCTGCTCCAGGCCTTGCCTGTTTTTGGATTTGCCGATCGGCTAATGTAATGTGACGCATGGCGAAATTGATCGACGAGTTCCGGCGAGGCTGGCAAGGAACATCCCGACCCTCGCCGCTTTTCAGCATCGGATTTGCGGCATCCTGCCTTGCTCTGGCGACCGCGGCGAGGTGGGCACTCTCCCTGATCCGGCCGGACGTCTTCTTCACCCCGTATTTTCCGGCCGTATTCTTTGCCACCGCCTTCGGCGGCGTCCGGGTCGGGATTGCGACGGCACTTTTCGGCGGCGCGCTTGGCGTGACCGTCAATTTCGGCAATACGCCGGCCGATCCCGCAAGACTGGCGCTGCTGACCATCTACCTGATCGTGTGCGGCCTCACGATCTGGGGCACCGAGCACTACCGGTCGATCGCCATGCAACAGCGGCAGATTGCCAAGCGTCTGATCCAGGAGGAGGAATACCGGAAGCTCGTGGTCGATGAGCTTCAGCACCGGCTGAAAAACAAACTGTCGACCATTCATGCGGTTCTGCACCAGGTGCTGAACAATCAGCCGCAGGTCTGGGCCAGCATCGATCATCGGATACGGGCACTGTCGGCCACCGACGACCTGATCGCACAGGTCGACGGCAGCGGTTGCGACATCAAGGATCTCCTGCTTTCGGAACTTGGACCTTACGGGCATGTCCGGTTTACCCTGAACGGCAACCCGCTGTTTCTCCCGGCCAAATTGGCGGTGAGCCTGGCATTGATATTTCACGAGCTCGCCACCAATGCCGGAAAATATGGCGCGTTTTCCTCGCCGCGCGGGTTGTTGCAGGTGTCGTGGTCGGTGTCGGACGACCGGCTCAACATCAGCTGGGACGAAACCGAAGGTCCCGCGGTCGAAGCGATAGGGGAAGCCGGCTTTGGCACTAGGCTTTTGAAATCGGCACTCAGGCCGTTCGACGGCAAGACCGAAATCGCCTTTTTGAAAACCGGGATTCATTGCACCATGCAATGCCGCATCCCCAGGGACTGACCGGCTTTCGCCTTCGCGAGCAAGACCGCCAGGTCCGCGCGCAGCGATTGCTGTCGTCGCTGATCCGCGCACGGACCGTCCGGCCAACCTTCAACCCGAAAGACCTTATTTCGACAATAGCGGCAGCGGCGGCACGCTGTCGTTCGGCGCGCCGCGCCGGAATTGCCGATTTTTCGGTCGTTTTGACATATCGCAAGGCGTGCGCCGCGCGCCTTGCTCTGCTTGTCTGGCAACGCATGCCAAATGCGCGGGGTGTAAGAAGAGGAGGAGCGCCGTGAGCCAGCATCCGGCCTTGCCCTATTTGCGCAACCCGGAGAAGGGCAAAATCGTCACCGCGGCGGAAGCCGTTCGCCTCATTCGCGACGGCGATACGGTTGCCACCGGCGGTTTTGTCGGCATCGGTTTTGCGGAGGAAATCGCGCTGGCGCTGGAAGAGCTCTATCTCGCCGGCGCGGGCGAAGCGCCCTACACGCAAGACAAGCCGCGCAACCTGACGCTGGTCTATGCCGCGGGGCAAGGCGACGGCAAGCATCGAGGCCTCAATCATTTCGCGCACAGGGGGCTGGTCAAGCGCGTGATCGGCGGCCATTGGGGGCTTGCGCCCAAATTGCAGGCGCTTGCGATATCCAATGAGATCGAGGCCTATAATCTGCCGCAGGGCGTCATCACGCACCTGTTTCGCGACATCGCCGCGCACCGCCCCGGCCATATCTCGCGCATCGGCATGGGGACCTTCGTCGATCCGCGCAACGGCGGCGGCAAGCTCAATGCCCGCAGCACCGAGGACCTGGTCGCGCTGGTCACCCTGGGCGGCCAGCAATGCCTGTTCTACAAGACGTTTCCGATCGACGTCGGCATCATTCGCGCGACCACCGGCGATCCCGACGGCAATCTCACCATGGAGAAGGAAGCGCTGACGCTGGAGGCGCTGGCGATCGCCATGGCGGCGCATAATTCCGGCGGCATCGTGATCGCGCAGGTCGAGCGCGTGGCGGAAAGCGGCAGCCTCAATCCGCGCCAGGTCAAGATACCCGGCATTCTCGTCGACTGCGTCGTGGTGGCGAAGCCAGAAAACCACTGGCAGACCTTCGGGACCCAATATAACCCCGCCTTCAGCAGCGAGATTCGGGTGCGCGCCGGCTCGCTGCCGCCGATGCCGATGAGCGAGCGCAAGATCATCGCGCGACGCGCGGCGTTCGAGCTGAAGGCCAACAGCGTGGTCAACCTCGGTATCGGCATGCCCGACGGCATCGCCGCGGTCGCCAACGAAGAGCGCATCATCGACCTCATCACGCTGACCGCCGAACCCGGGGTGATCGGCGGCATTCCCGCGAGCGGGATCGATTTCGGCGCGGCGATCAACACGCAGGCGGTGATTGATCAGCCCTACCAGTTCGATTTCTACGACGGCGGCGGTCTCGACGCGGCGTTTCTCGGCCTCGCCCAGGTTGACCGCGCGGGCAATCTCAACGTCAGCAAATTCGGCCCCAAACTCGCCGGCGCCGGCGGTTTCATCAACATCAGCCAGACCGCCAAGAAGGTGATCTTTGTCGGCACCTTCGGCGCCGGGCGCCTGCGCATCGCGCTGTCCGACGGCAGGCTTAAAATCCTCGACGAGGCCAGGGCGCGCAAATTCGTCGAGGCCGTGGAGCATGTGACGTTCAGCGGCGCCTACGCCGCCGCGCGCGGGCAGAGCGTGCTCTATGTCACCGAACGCTGCGTCTTCAGCCTTGGTACAAGCGGACTTGAGCTCACCGAGGTCGCGCCCGGCATCGATATCGAGCGCGACATCCTGGCGCTGATGGATTTCAAGCCGCTGATCCCGCGCGATCCCGTCGCCATGGACCCTCGGATTTTCCGCGAAGGCGTCATGGACCTGCGCACCGACATGCTCGCAATTCCGCTCGATCAGCGCTTCATGCTGGACGAGCAGCAGAACCTGTTCTTCGTCAATCTGGAGCGCTACGCGCTGCGCAGCCGCGCCGACATCGACGCGATCGCAGGAGCCGTCGAGGCCAAGCTCGGCGGGCTCGGCCACCGCGTCTACGCGATCGTCAATTATGACAACTTCTCGATCGTGCCCGAATTGTTCGACGAATATTCAGCCATGGTGCGAAGCCTCGCCGACCGGTTTTATTCCGGCGTCTCCCGCTATACGACGTCGGGCTTCCTGCGCATCAAGCTGGGCGAAGCCCTGGAGAAACGCGGCGTCGCCGCGCATATTTTCGAAAGCGCGGAGGAAGCGCAGTCGGACTGGCGAAACGTCGCAGGGATCGCAGGCCCCCACCCCGACCAGCCCGGGCGCGCGGTGCGCGGGGGAAGCGCATGAGCCATTCGCATACGTTTTTAAACCGCCCGCAGCCGGAACGTTGAATTGCAATGTTCGTCCAGCTGTGCAAATCGCTGTGCTAATGTGAATTCTACAACAGGAGGAATTGCCGTGCGTTTACCATTTATTCTTGCAGCCGCTGCAGTCGGCCTGATCGGAAGCGCTGCCGCGCAAGCCGAGGATCTGAAGATCGCCCTGATCTACGGCAAGACCGGCCCGCTGGAGGCTTATGCCAAGCAGACCGAAACCGGCCTGCGCATGGGACTGGAATATGCCACCAAGGGCACCATGACGCTGGACGGGCGCAAGATCGTCATCATCACCAAGGACGACCAGAACAAGCCGGATCTGTCCAAGGCGGCCCTCGCCGAGGCTTACCAGGACGACAAGGCCGATATCGCCATCGGCACGACATTCTCGGCCGCGGCGCTCGCGGACCTTCCGGTGGCGGAGGAGAACAAGAAGATCCTGATCGTCGAACCGGCGGTCGCGGACCAGATTACCGGAGAAAAGTGGAATCGCTATATCTTCCGCACCGGACGCAATTCATCGCAGGACGCGATCTCGAACGCGGTGGCGATCGGCAAACCCGGCGTCACCATCGCGACGCTGGCGCAGGATTATGCATTCGGCCGTGACGGCGTCGCCGCGTTCAAGGAAGCGCTGGCCAAGACCGGCGCGACGCTCGCTGCCGAAGAATATGTGCCGACCACCACCACCGACTTCACCGCGGCCGGCCAGCGCCTGTTCGACGCGCTGAAGGACAAGCCCGGCCGCAAGATCATCTGGGTGATCTGGGCGGGCGGCGGCGATCCGCTGACCAAACTGCAGGATATGGATCCGAAGCGCTACGGCATCGAACTGTCGACCGGCGGCAACATCCTGCCCGCACTGGCCGCTTACAAGCGACTGCCCGGCATGGAAGGCGCGACCTACTACTATTACGACATCCCGAAGAACCCGGTAAACGACTGGCTGGTCGCCGAACATCAGAAGCGCTTCAACTCACCGCCGGATTTCTTCACCGCCGGCGGGTTCTCCGCCGCGATGGCCGTCGTCACCGCCGTCACCAAGGCGAAATCCACCGACACCGAAAAGCTGATCAGCGCCATGGAAGGCATGGAGTTCGATACGCCCAAGGGCAAGATGATCTTCCGCAAGGAAGACCATCAGGCGCTGCAGAGCATGTATCACTTCAAGGTCAAGGTCGATCCGAACGTCGCCTGGGCCGTGCTGGAGCCGGTGCGTGAACTGAAGATCGAGGACATGAACGTCCCGATCCGCAACAAGCGCTAGCTGCATCCGTCATTGCCGGGCTTGCCCCGGCGATCCGTCTCCTCTTCCAAATAGAATTCATTTTTGGAAGGGGATGGATGCGCGGATCAAGTCCGCGCATGACGTCGGGGTGTAGGGCGACACTGCTGAGACCAGATGACAAACCTTTCGATGACACTCGAATGACCCACACTCTCGAAACCCGCGACCTGACCATCCACTTCGGCGGCCATGTCGCGGTCAACCGAGTCAGCTGCAGCTTTCGTCCGGGCGAGCTAACCGCCATTGTCGGCCCCAACGGTGCCGGCAAGACCACCTATTTCAATCTGATCTCCGGACAGCTGCGCCCGAGCGAAGGCAGCATCCTGTTCGATGGCCAGGACATCACCCAGCTGTCCGCGCCGCTGCGCACCCGCGCAGGCCTCGGCCGCGCGTTCCAGCTCACCAATCTGTTTCCGAACCTCAGCGTCGAAGAGAATGTCCGGCTAGCCGTGCAATCCGAAAGCGGCGTGCATTACGACATGCTGCGGCCATGGATGACGCGCAAGGACCTGATCGCGCGCGCCGACGCCATTCTCGACAAGGTCGCGCTCGGCGGCCGGCGCAGCGTGGCGGCTACCGCGCTGTCGCATGGCGATCAGCGCAAGCTCGAAGTCGCGCTGATGATGGCGCTCGAGCCGAAGGTTTTCATGTTCGACGAGCCCACCGCCGGCATGAGCATCGATGAAGTCCCTGTCGTGCTCAACCTGATCGCGCAGCTCAAGCAGGATGCGAGCAAGATCATCCTTCTGGTCGAGCACAAGATGGACGTGGTGCGCTCGCTGGCCGACCGCATCATCGTCCTGCACAACGGCCAACTCGTCGCCGACGGCAAGCCGGCCGAGGTGATCGCCTCGCCGATCGTGCAGGAGGCCTATCTCGGCATCGCGCCCGGAAGGAGCGCGGCATGACCGACCTGCTGACGCTTGCCGGCGTGCATACCCATGTCGGGCGCTATCACATTCTGCAGGGCGTCGATTTCGTCGTGCCCGAGGGGCAGACCACGATGCTGCTCGGCCGCAACGGCGCCGGCAAGACTTCGACGCTGCGCACCATTATCGGGCTGTGGCAGGCCTCCGCCGGCCAGATATCGCTCGACGGACAGCGCATCGAAAGGAGTGCGACCCCGGACATCGCCCGGCTCGGCGTCGGCTATGTCCCGGAGAGCATGGCGGTGTTCTCGGATCTTTCGGTGAAGGAGAACCTGGTGTTGGCGGCGCGGGACGGCCCGCTCGACGATACCAGGCTCGACTGGATCTTCGGCTTCTTCCCCGCTCTCAGGCGCTTCTGGCTGTCGCGCGCGGGCGCGCTGTCCGGCGGACAGAAGCAAATGCTCTCGATTGCCCGCGCCATCGTCGAACCGCGCAAGCTGTTGTTGATCGACGAGCCGACCAAGGGTTTGGCGCCGGCGATCGTGGTGGCGCTGATCGAATGCCTTGCCGAGATCAAGCGCCGCGGCGCGACCATTCTGCTGGTCGAGCAGAATTTCCATGCCGCGCGCGAGCTTGGCGACAAGGTGCTGGTGATGGATAACGGCAAGATCGTCCATCGCGGCGAGATGGCGGCGCTGGCCGCCGACGTCGCGTTGCAGGAGCGCCTGCTGGGCTTGAGTCTGGAGGCGCATCAATGACCGATCTTGCTGCGACAGGTGCCTTGCCGAAGCCGAAACGGGATATTGTGCCGGTGCTGTTGCCGGCGGCGCTGGCGCTGGCGATGCTGCCCCTGATCGGATCGGGCAGTTCCTGGGTGACGCTGACGGTGGCGAGCCTCGCCATGGGCATGATGATCTTCATCATGGCTTCCGGCCTGACGCTGGTGTTCGGCCTGATGGACGTGCTCAATTTTGGTCACGGCGCCTTCATCTCGGTCGGCGCCTATGTCGCGACCCTGGTGCTGCTGCCGCTCGCGACATGGGTGCAGGCCGACTCGCTCCTGACGAATCTCGCGGTGCTGGCGCCGGCCGCGCTGCTATCGATGGCGGTCTCCGGCGCGCTCGGACTGGTGGTCGAACGCGTGCTGATCCTTCCGGTCTATGGCCAGCATCTCAAGCAAATCCTGATGACGACGGGCGGACTGATCGTCGCCGAACAGGCGCTGTATGCGCTGTGGGGACCGCAGATCATTCCACTGCCGCTGCCGACATCGCTGCGCGGCTCCTTCATCATCGGCGACATCGCGATCGCAAAATACCGCCTGCTGGCGATGCTGGTCGGTCTGATCGTCTTCGTGGGCATTCAGCTGGTGCTGAACCGGACCAAGATCGGGCTTCTGATCCGCGCCGGCGTGGAAAACCGCGAGATGGTGGAAGCGCTCGGCTACCGCATCCGGCGGCTGTTCCTGGGGGTTTTCATGGTCGGCTCCGGCCTCGCCGGGCTCGGCGGAGTGATGTGGGCGCTGTATCGCGAGCAGGTGCACGCGTCGATGGGCAACGACCTCACGGTTCTGGTGTTCATCGTCGTGATCATCGGCGGCCTCGGCTCGATCGGCGGCTGTTTCATTGGCGCGCTATTGGTCGCGATGGTCGCCAATTACGGCGGCTTTCTGGTGCCAAAACTGGCGCTGGTCTCCAATATTCTCCTGATGGTCGCGATCCTGATGTGGCGCCCGCGCGGGCTTTATGCGGTGACAAGCCGATGATGATCCTTTCCGGCGACCCGCCGCGCAGCCGCACGCTCACGCTCATCCTCGTCGCCATCATCGCGGCGCTGGCGATCACGCCGCTGGTCTTTCCCGGCGCCAAGGCGATGAACGTCGCGACCAAGATCTGCATCTTCGCGGCGCTGGTGGCGTCCTACGATCTCCTGCTCGGCTATACCGGCTCGGTGTCGTTCGCGCACACCATGTTTTATGGCATCGGCAGCTATGCGATCGCGATCGCGCTCTATTCGATGGGGCCGAGCTGGGCCGCGGTCGCAACCGGCGTCGTGATCGGCCTGCCGCTCGCGATGCTGCTGGCGCTCGCCATCGGCCTGTTCTCGCTGCGGGTCGAAGCGATCTTTTTCGCCATGATCACGCTCGCGGTGGCGTCCGCCTTCCTGGTGCTGGCGTCGCAACTGTCATGGCTCACCGGCGGCGAGGACGGCCGCAGCTTCCAGCTGCCGGAACTGCTGCGGCCGGGCACGGTGCTGATTCCCAAAAGCGCGTTCGGCTTCGAACTCAATGGCCGCGTGCTGACCTATTATCTCATCTTCATCGCCTCCGCCGCGATGATCCTGGCGCTGTTGCGCGTGGTGAATTCGCCGTTCGGCCGCGTGCTGCAGGCGATCCGCGAGAACCGTTTCCGCGCCGAGGCGCTCGGCTTCCGCACCGTGTTTCACCTGACCTATGCCAACTGCCTGGCCGCGCTCATCGCGGCGAGCGCCGGCATGCTGAACGCACTGTGGCTGCGTTACGCCGGGCCGGACACCTCGCTGAGTTTTTCCATCATGCTGGACATCCTGCTGATGGTGGTGATCGGCGGCATGGGCACGATCTACGGCGCGATCATCGGCGCCACGATCTTCATCCTAGCGCAGAACTATCTGCAGGCGCTGATGGGGGCGGCTTCCAACGCCGCCGCCGAGGCCGGGCTGCCCTTGCTGCCGGGGCTATTGCATCCCGATCGCTGGCTGCTGTGGCTCGGGCTGTTGTTCATCGCCAGCGTCTATTTCTTTCCGACCGGCGTGGTGGGACGGTTGCGAAACCCGCCGCGCAAATCGGCTTGAGGCCTTTTCCTACGCCAACGAGTCTTGCATGGCCAAAATCGAATCCCGCCTCACTGCTCTCGGCCTGGTGCTGCCGCCCGCCTTTGCCCCGCCGCCCGGCATTGTCCTGCCGTTCGTCAATGTGCGCCTGATCGGCAACCGCGCGATCCTCGCCGGGCACGGACCGCAGAGCCCCGAGGGGCCATTGGCAAAACCGCTCGGCAAGGTCGGGCGCGAGCTGACGGTGGAGCAGGGCTACGACGCCGCCAAGCTCACGGCGCTGTCGATGCTGGGCTATCTCCAACGCGCGCTCGGCGATCTCGACCGCATCACCCATTGGGTGCGCATTTTCGGCATGGTCAATTCCGCGCCAGGCTTCATCCAGCAACCCGCCGTCATCAACGGCTGCTCCGACCTCATCCTTGAACTCTGGGGGCCTGAGGCCGGTGCCCATGCCCGCAGCGCGGTTGGGATGGCCGAGCTGCCGTTCGGGATGCCGGTGGAAATCGAGGGCGAGGTTCAGATCTCGGACTGAACGCAATTCGGTTTGATTGTCCCGCCTGTCGTCATGCGATGGGCAAAACCATTCCGCGCCGACGCGCGTCACTCCAGTTGTGAAGAA
>Ga0153916_10001736_pt1 | contig 15833 bp, 12 predicted proteins | sample Opewatmetagenome_FD_109642 | JGI IMG/M metagenome (GOLD analysis project Ga0153916, IMG submission 109642) | Freshwater wetland microbial communities from Ohio, USA - Open water 3 Core 3 Depth 4 metaG | ecosystem: Environmental > Aquatic > Freshwater > Wetlands | place: USA: Ohio, Lake Erie...
ACCCAAATACGAAGGACCACAAGCTGAACGATTTCGCGGACTGAACAAGCCATCTCCTGATCAGTCGGTTGATTACTGCAGCGGATGTCGGGTATGCAATATGGTTTGTCCCACTGGAGTAAAAATTGCGGAGATTAATTCCCGGGCACGAGCTAAACTGGTTAAACATGGAAATATTTCATCTAGAATACGATTGAGAAATAATCTTGTCGCTCGCCCAGAGCTTTTAGGGCAAATTGCACATCCAATTTCACCTCTAGCAAATTATGCACTTAACCTTAAACCAACCCGATGGCTTGCAGAAGTAATCCTTGGTATCCATCATTCTGCCCCGCTGCCAAAATTCAGTGACCAGCTTTTTACTTCCTGGTTCCACAATCATCCAAAACCCACCAGCTCTCCACGTAAAGTTGTCTATTTCCATGGCTGTTCGACTGAATATTACGAACCTCGCATCGGTCGGGCAGCGATTCGTGTATTGGAAGCAAATGGATGCGAGGTCATCGTGCCCCCTCAGAACTGTTGTGGACTTCCATTGCTTTCCAATGGTGAGTTTGAAGCTGCTTACGCATATCATAAAAATAACGTTCGTAATCTTGTGGATTATGCACTTCAAGGTATCCCGATTATAGGGACATCGACAAGCTGTATATTGACGCTAAAAGAAGAAGCTCCAGAATTGTTGGAGATGTATGACGAAAACTCACGGTTAGTTGCGGCGAATACCTTTGATTTTAATGAGTTTTTACTGATGCTTCTCGAGGAAGGCTCACTTAACCTGAACTTAAATCCACTACCATGGAAACTTGGCTACCATGTGCCCTGCCAATATCGCGCTCACCGCATCGGTAAGCCTGGACTCCAAATTTTGAACCTCATCCCTGAATTGAAAATCATCGATAGCCAGTCAGCTTGTTGTGGAATCGCAGGAACCTATGGTTATAAGAAAGAAAAATATGTTATCGCCATGGAAGTTGGGCAGTCATTATTTCAATTCATATTACAAGACATGGCTGATAGTCCAATTGTGGTATGTGATAGTGAAACTTGCCGATGGCAAATCACACATGCTACCGGTATACCCGCGGTTCACCCTGTTGAAATTCTCGCTAAATCTTATGGTCTTCCCGTTGAAGGTGCATTAACATCAATTTAGTTTGATTTAAGGAATTTTGTGCTTACCAGCCCTGTAAACTTATTAAAAGAATATCCTAAACAATTACGCTTAATGTTTTACGGTATGCTGATTAGCACGATAGGATCATCGATGATTTGGCCATTTTTGATGATCTATGTGAGGCAACGCGTCAACCTGCCCCTGACTCAGATTGCAAGCTTGATGACGATCAATGCCTCCGCTGGCTTGATTGCTGCGCTTATTGCAGGCCCAATCACCGATCGGGTTGGACGCAAATGGGTGATGGTTTTTAGCCTGGCCGGGAATGGTTTGGTGTACTTCTTCATGAGCGGTGCGCACAGTTATCTCAGCTTCGCATTATTGATGACTTTGAGCGGTTCTTTTAACCCTCTTTATAGGGTGGGAGCAGATGCAATGCTGGCTGATCTAATCCCATCTGAAAAGAGACCAGATGCTTTCGCCCTTATGCGTCTTAGCAACAATGCAGGTATCTCAATTGGACCCATGATAGGTGGGTTTATATCTTCCTTATCATTTACCATTACTTTTTATTTTGCTGGTGCCGGGATGATGATCTACAGCTTCCTCCTTGCATTCTTTGCACTTGAAACATTGCCGAAGAATCAAACCTTATCTAGCGAGACAACAAAGCCATTTGGAGGTTATCTCCAGGTACTGCGCGATTCTAAATTCTTAGCATTTATTGGGGCATTCATGTTAACCCAAATGTGTGCAACGATGATTTGGATTTTGATGCCTGTTTATGCTAACGGTATTTACAATGTTCCAGAAAGCCAATATGGTTTTATACCTACCACCAATGCATTAATGGTCGTTTTTCTACAAGTATTCGTTACGCGCATCACAAAAAGATACCGCCCTTTACCAGTGATGATGATTGGCACAATCTTCTATGCCTTGGGTGTGGGTAGTGTCGCATTAGGTCATTCATTTATAGGCTTTTGGCTCAGTATAGTCATCATGACTATCGGAGAGTTAATATTAATGCCGACATCTTCATCATATGTTGCCAATTTAGCGCCATCCGATATGCGTGGACGATATATGAGCATTGCAGGACTAACCTGGAGTGCTGCCGCGGGTATTGCCCCACTTCTGGGTGGATTCCTGAACGATACTATTGCTCCTGTTGCGACTTGGTATGGCGGCTTCGTTATAGGTGCTATCGGAATCTTAGGGTTTTTTATCTTATTAAAAAAGCAACCACATCTTCAACCATCAATCATGGCAGACTAAATTCAATAAATAGTGTAAAATTGCCCAATTATCAAATCTCATAAGTCGAGGGTATGTTATGAAATCATCATCGCATTACCGTTGGCTCGTAGTCATAATCTTCTTTTTCTTTGTTCTCCTTCATCAAGCCGACAAGCTGCTTATCGGCCCCCTTACAGAAAATATAATTAAGGATTTCCATATTACGATGACCCAAATGGGCTTTGTCTCCACAGGAGCCCTGATTGTGGGAGCAATATTCTACCCATTGTGGGGCTATGTATATGATCGATATACACGGCCAAAATTACTAGCTCTTGCAGCTTTCATTTGGGGATCAACCACATGGTTGAATGCCATTGCACCGAATTATTCAGCTTTTTTAGTGACGCGATCATCTACTGGAATCGATGATTCAAGCTACCCAGGAATGTATAGCTTGGTCTCTGATTATTTCGGTCCAAGCATGCGCGGAAAAGTATACGGTTTATTACAATTCACCCAGCCTCTTGGATACCTTTTAGGTATGGTGCTGGGGCTTATACTCAGCGGAATAATTGGCTGGCGGGGTGTATTTTATATCACCGGTTCACTTGGGGTTGTCATGGCGGCGGTGATATTTTTTGGTGTAAAAGACGTGCCACGAGGTCAAAGTGAACCAGAGATGGCAGGCCTTGATGTGAGTGGTACCTACCACTTTGATTGGAAAATCGCCAAAGATTTATTCAAAAAACCGAGCCTGCGCTTGCTTTTTATCCAGGGATTTTTTGGGGTTTTTCCCTGGAATGCTATCACTATCTGGTTCTTCTATTACCTCGGATCAGAACGGGGGTTCTTGCCCAGCACACAACTTATTGTTATGGTGATTGCGGTGCTGATACTGGCAGTAGGATATCCGCTTGGAGGAACATTGGGGGATATTTTCTTCAAAAGGGATAAACGTGGGCGTTTGATTGTGTCCATGATCGGCGTTTTTTTAGGCGCGATTTTCCTTTGGTTCACGTTAAATGTACCCATTGAAAATGTAATCCTGTTTACCATACTATTAGGATTTACAGCGATTTTCATGCCTTTTGCATCTCCGAATGTAGTTTCCACAGTATATGACATCACCTTGCCTGAAGTGCGCAGCACGGCAGTATCGATCCAGTATTTCATCGAATCTCTGGGGGCTGCGTCTGCCCCGGCAATCGTAGGACTGATTGCTGATCAGACCACTTTAAAAAATGCCTTCCTTTTGATATGTATCTCAACCTGGATAGTGTGTGCTATTTTCTTTTACTTCACCTCCCGATACATCAAGCATGATATCGATATCCTGAGGAGTGAAATGGCACAACGGGCAGACAATGAGAGAAGTATTCAACAGGCTACTGCTCAAGAAGTGATATAAAATGAAAATCGCTATTATCGGAGCAGCAGGTGTGCGCACACCCCTGATTGTGAAAGCAATATATACACATCAGGATAGATTGGGTGTGAGTGAGCTCACTTTGATGGATGTCGATAGCGAGCGGCTTGACTTGATCGGCGCACTGACATCCCAGATTGAACAATCGTCCGATACAAAGTTTCACATTACACGAACTACTGATTCTCGAATTGCATTAGCTGATGCAAATTTCGTCATTACCACATTTCGGGTTGGGGGAATCGAATCGCGAGTGATTGATGAGCGGGTACCTTTAAATCATGGAATTCTTGGTCAGGAAACGACCGGTCCAGGTGGATTTGCCTTGGGTATTCGATCTATCCCCGTGTTGTTGGACTATGTAAATATGATGGAGAATGCATGCCCGAATGCCTGGTTGATCAATTTCGCCAACCCAGCTGGGTTGCTGACTGAGGCGGTAATCAGGCATACAAGCTGGCAACGGGTGGTTGGTATCTGTGACGCACCCACATCAATGCACCAGGTAATATCTGCAGTGCTGGGATCAAACCCGGAGGAGGTGTACCTGGATTATTTTGGATTGAATCATCTAGGTTGGATAAAAAGGGTAATCTATAATAACCATGATCAACTGCCCGAAATCATTGAGAAACTCAAATCAACAGGTAATGTGCCGGGATTGCCTTTTGATCCAGATTTAGTCATCAGCCTGGGGATGATCCCAAATGAATATCTCTTTTACTATTATTATGCGACCGTAGCTTTAAATAATATCCTCGGAGCGTGTGAAAGCAGGGGTGAACAGATCGCAAGGCAAAACCTGCAGTTGACTGCTGAATTGAAGGATAAATTCAAGGCTCAGGACGATGATGGGATGCAAGAATCCTATAAAGCTTACCTGGATTTGCGCGAAAGTACTTATATGATGAAGGAAACAGGCAAAACCCATGACTTTTCCAGTTTAGATCCGGAATTAATAAAATTATTGTCGGATGAAGGTTATGCTGGTGTTGCCCTAAATTTAATCGAGGCTTTGAGTGGATATAAACCGAGGATGCAAATCTTGAATATCCCAAATCATGGTGCAATCCAAGATATGGATGATCAAGATGTAGTTGAAATCCCCACCATGGTAAGCTATGACCATATTCATCCGCTGGTTGTTGGTGAGATACCTTCACACTGCATGGGTTTGATGAAACAAGTCAAGCATTATGAGCATTTGACCATCGAAGCTGCGATGGAAAGATCGTATCAAAAAGCTCGTTTGGCATTAACCATACATCCCCTGGTCCGGGATTATGCAATCGCAGGTTCTATCCTGGATGAATATATCAGCAAGCATCAAGGTTATTTCCCGATTTTTCAGTAAATGTCATTAAATTTTGACGTCATTGTTGTTGGCAGTTATTCAATAGACCTGATTTTTTCCGGATTGGGTGAACTCCCCCAACTTGGAAAAGATGTGGTTGGTAAAGATTTTCAGATGACGCCAGGTGAAGCTTTTATTTCTGCTGTCAGCATGCATAGGCTGGGTATCAACGTGGGTTGGGCTGCAGATTTCGGGAATGATGATTTCAGTCACTACGCACTTAATAGCTCCAGGGAAGAAGGTTTGAATGAAGCATTATTTGTCATTCATGATCGACCATATCGCCGAATCACAGCGGCAGCTTCGTATCCGAATGATCGTGCCTTCATTACATATTACGACCCTGATCCACAAGTTCCTGCTGCTATTTCAGGACTGATTAAATCACAAGCCAAAGTCTTGCTTGTTCCCAATTTATATTATGGAGATTTATTAGGAGTAGGTATAGAGTTAATCCGTTCAAAAAATATGGTATTGATCATGGATGGTAACTCCTCCAGTGGGGATATTCTTGGTAAAACCAAACAATGTAAATCCATAAGAAATGCGATAAAAAGCGTAGATATCTTCTTACCCAATGCACAAGAGGCGAGACGGATTACAGGTGAACCAAACCTGGAGGTTGCCATTCGCCTATTAGGAGAGCTTTGCCCGGTTATCGTCGTTAAAGATGGCTCCAATGGGTCATATTCGATAAAAGATAATGAGCTCATCCACGAACCGGCTATTCCTGTCAACCCAATCGATACAACCGGAGCAGGGGATAATTTTAACGCCGGTTTTATACGGGGGTGGTTGGACGGATTTCCCCTTGAAATCTGCCAAAAATGGGGAAACATCGTCGGTGGACTTTCAACAACAGCACTTGGGGGCACAACCCGAAAAATCACTCGTGATCTAGTAAGAAAGTATCTTAACTCGGATGGATGAGTAGAGCACATGCACTCACGATCAGGGCTTGAGATATTCTCTGGAGTTATATGAAAATCCTTGAAATAAATCCCTCAGATCGATACCGAGCTCAGCAGTTTATCGACCTTCCCTACAAAATATATCGAAATACACCCCAATGGGTTCCTCCACTCGTCACCGATAACCAACGAATTTTCGATAAACAGCACAATCCTTTTTATCAACACTCAGATGCTTCCTTCTTCCTTGCAACGTCTGCGGATGGTGCAGCCATTGGCAGGCTAGCTATTCTGAATAATAAGCATTACAACGAATACAACCACGAACGCACAGCCTTCTTTTATCTATTTGAATGTATGCATAATCCGCATGCATCCGGTGAACTTTTCGATGCTGGATTGGATTGGGCACATAAGTCTGGATTGACCAAAATCATTGGTCCGAGAGGGTTTTCATCATTGGATGGATTGGGAATGCTGGTAAGTGGATTTGACCATCGTCCTGCATTTGGAATACCGTATAACCTGGAGTATTATCCAGAATTGGTTGAATCAGCTGGATTTTCTCCTCAAAGTGATATAGTCTCTGGATATCTGTCTGCGGATGTACAATTTCCCGAAAAAGTACATAAAATCTCAGAATTAGTCCAGCAAAGGCGGGGACTATCCATTTCCAGATACCGTACGCGGCGCGATTTGCGGCATTTAGTCTTGCAACTTAAGGATCTTTATAATGGGATGATAGAAGGAACAGTAGATAATGTACCTCTGACTGATGATGAAGCCAAATCTATGGCCAATCAGATCGTATGGTTTGCCAATCCACGATTGATTAAAGTAATTATGAAGAGTGGAACTCCCGTAGGCTTCCTCTTCGCTTATCCAGATATTTCAGCGGCAGTCCAACGCACACAAGGACGCATATTCCCCTTCGGGTGGATAGATCTCTTGATGGAAATGCGACGTACAGAATGGGTTAACATCAATGGTGCGGGCATCTTAGAAGATTATCGTGGTGTGGGCGGAACGGCGGTGTTGTTCAGTGAGATGTACAAAAACATCACCGAGGGCAGATTCAAACACGCTGAAATTGTCCAAATTGGGGTCGAAAACGAGAAGATGCAGCGAGAGCTGCGCGATTTGGGAATCGATTTCTACAAGACCCACCGAATTTACCAACGTACTGTACAATAATTACCCTATTGAATGTTGTATAGGAATGTAATATTTGCGTAAGATGGGAATCCATCCCGGTAAATCCTAGTGAGGGGGATCATTCGGTCATTTTGGGAGGCTGAAATTTGTATTGATACCATCATAGATATTAATACGGGACATATAAGTGTAGGCATCAGATAAATCAACGGGTCGGCTGATTGAATAAGCCCTACCAGGAAATCGATCGGAGCTCTATTATTCGAATAGGGAAAAAACCAAAAGGAACGAATATCCTTCTTTGTGAATTGCATCTGACCACTATCAATTGTTAAGGTACAAGAAAATTAATAGATATCGCTAAAGAAAAGAATCATCAATACTTTTTATCTAGGGATGTACTTATTATAGCACAATTGTTCTATTCCACAAGAGGTTTAGCCAAAACTTCCGCAAAAACAGCGAAATTTTAAGATTTCTCATTTTTGGGAGAATTACCCAAAATATGGAGAAAATTGCATTATTGGGATCAGTCAATTGTGAGTTGAAATTAGTGATTTTATTGATCGATGATGTGACTGTCCGCTATTAATCCAGGCGAATCCTGTGTAATTTTCCTATGCCGATTAATGGCAGGCATAATTATTTGAAGTTAGTTTTAGGGATTCGTTATGGCATTGCAGGCAATCCAGTGCCCTGGGGAGGCTTCGTTCCATTGAGGATCATCAGAATTACAACGTTCAGTCCCTACCTGACAGCGAGGGTGAAACCTGCATCCACTGGGTGGATTTATTGGACTGGGAACGTCACCACTCAAGATAATCCGCCTGCGCTCGCGATCCCGCTTTGGGTCTGGGATTGGAACTGCGGATAGCAAAGCCTGGGAGTAAGGATGCAACGGATTTTCATACAGCTCATTCCGTTCGGCTAATTCGACAATTACCCCAAGATACATAACAGCAACGCGGTCACAGATATGCCTCACCATGCTCAGGTCATGCGCAATGAATAGATAGGTTAATCCAAACTGATCCTGTAAATCCTCCAATAGGTTAACTACCTGAGCTTGTATAGAAACATCCAATGCCGATATGGGTTCATCGCATACTATGAATAATGGGTCTGAAGCAAGCGCTCGAGCTACACCTATTCTTTGGCGCTGCCCACCTGAGAATTCATGGGGGAAGCGATTGATCAGCCTGGAGCTTAATCCTACCAGATTTAGTAAGTGATTAACTCGTTCAGTGCGTTCTTTTTCACTTTTGAATAACTTATGCACGCGTAATGGCTCACTAACAATGGCACTGACTGTCCAGCGCGGGTTTAATGACGCATAGGGATCTTGAAAGATCATGGCGGTTTTACGGCGGAATTCCTTCAGATCTGGTTTGCTCCCAGTACTTAATTCCTGATCATCAATGGTAATTTTCCCAGCAGTTGGAGGATATAAGTTTAATATGGTTCTTCCGGCTGTTGTCTTCCCACACCCACTTTCACCTACCAGACCTAGTGTTTCTCCTTTGGCTATCGAAAATGAAATACCATCGACTGCCTTAACTGAACCAGCCTTTTTTTGGAATACCAGACCACTTGACACAGGAAAATATTTCTTTAGGTTTTCAACAACAACCAATGGTTGGGCTTCTGCCATTATCTTGATCCAGTCATAATCGTGGAAGTGTCCACCCAGCAAGCCATTTTATGTTCAGGTGCGATGGGTACCAATGTTGGATTTTCGGCCCAGCATCTATCGATCACATATGTGCATCGAGGAGCAAATGGGCAACCTTGGGGCTCTACCAATAAATTAGGAGGTGCCCCCGGGATTGAATTCAACCGGTGATCTCTGCGGCGATCCACGCGCGGAAGAGCACCCAATAATGCCAAAGTATATGGATGGCGGGGATTCTCATACAAATCATCTACATGCGCTTCCTCGACGATAAATCCTGCATACATCACAATGACCCGATCTGCCAATCCAGCTACAACACCAAGGTCGTGCGTGATCCAAATAATGGTCATGTGAAGCTGTTCACGCAAGTGGAGCACAAGCTCGACGATTTGTGCCTGGATGGTGACATCCAGGGCGGTGGTTGGCTCATCGGCGATCAAAAGGGACGGATTGCATGAAAGCGCGATGGCAATCATCACACGCTGCCGCATGCCCCCAGAGAACTGGTGGGGGTAATTCCCCAATCGTGAGGCAGCTTCGGGTATGCCTACCCGTTCTAATAATTCAACCGCTCTTTGTTCCGCGGCGTCTTGAGTTAATCCAAGATGGGTACGCAATGTTTCAGTGATTTGTTTACCAATGGTCAAGACGGGGTTTAGCGAAGTCATAGGATCCTGGAAGACCATAGCGACTTCATCACCCCGTAAATGCTCAAATTCCGATTCAGATAACTTGATCAAATCTTTATCGCGAAAGATGGCCTTCCCAGTGACGATCTCACCTGGTGGTATGGGTATCAACCCAAGGATGGATAACATTGTGACTGATTTTCCGCAACCACTCTCACCCACCACTGCCAGTGTTTCCCCCTCGTTGATATTGAAGGAAATGCCATTTACTGCAAAAACCGTGCCTTCAGGGATATGAAAGTGCGTACGCAGGTTTTCAACTTGAAGCAATGGAGCTGAGTTATTATTCATAAATTCACTTACACTGCCCGGCTATGAGGATCCAGCGCGTCCCTCAAACCATCCCCTAAGAAATTAATACTTAGTACAGTTAATAAGATGAGCATTCCTGGGAAAAACCACAACCAGGGGGCTGACTCAAGATAACTGTTGGCACCATCGAGCATATTTCCCCAAGTGGCTGTGGGTGGCTGCACACCAAGTCCGAGAAAGCTGATATACGCCTCCGCCAGGATCGCATTCGCAACCCCCAAGGTAGCTGAAACAATGATGGGAGCCATACTATTCGGTAAAATATGCTTAAAAATGATTCCGCTGTTTGAAGTGCCGGTCGATCTGGCAGCGAGGATAAAATCATTTTCTTTAAGCGATAAAAATTCCGCTCTAACGATGCGCGCCAGGTACATCCAGCTGGTTAAGCCGATGATCATGACGATCACGATCACACTACCGCTAAACTCTCTTCCAAAGAAGGTAACAGATGGGATCTTGCCCCCAAATTCCTTTGCCATTACGATGAGTAAAAATATCTCGGGGATATTTAACATTGCTTCAGTGATGCGCATCAATACCGCATCCAACCAACCACCGTAATATCCTGCAGCTGCTCCGATCAATACCCCCGCAACCGTTTCAATGATCACAGCTGTCAACCCGATTAACAGAGAGATTTGACCGCCATAGATTGTGCGTGCCAGAATATCACGCCCAACTGCGTCTGTGCCGAAAGGATGTGCAGAAGTTGGGGCTTGAAGACGAAGGTTGGTGTCTGTAAAGTTCGCATAGCTTTCGGGAAGGACAATTGAGCCAACAGCTGAATATAAGAATAAAAGGATCAGCACTACTCCGCCGAACATCGCCATCTTGTGCCGGCGAAACCGTCGCCAGGTGAGTTGGCCAAGGGTAAGGGGAGGCGACTCGATCTCATCTTGCGAGAGACGTGGGATTTTTGTTGTCAATACCTCAGCATCAGTCATTGTATAGCTCCTACTTCTCGTACCTGATGCGAGGGTCCAACCAGGCATACACAACGTCGGTAATGATCTGAAATACAATAACTGCGACTGCAATCAGCATTAAGATGCCCATTACGACGGCAACATCGGAGCGGGATACATAATCGAGGAATAGACGACCCATCCCAGGCCAGGCAAAGATGCGTTCAGTCACGACTGCACCGCCCAGCAATAAGGGTAAATCCAAACCTACCACAGTTACAATAGGAAGGGATGCATTTTTAAGCGCATGGATAAATATGATTTCACGCCGTGGCAAACCTTTAGATTTCGCGGTGCGGATATAATCTTGATTCATCACTTCCAACATTGTGCTGCGGATATATCGACTATACGCAGCAAAGCTAATGATTGACATGCTCAATACCGGTAAAACCATATGCAATGCAATTTGACCAGCAGTTTTACCAACCTTGGGATCAAACATCCCCACTGTAGGAAGATAAGGCAATCCCCATCGCTGGAATAATACGCCAAAAATATACATGGAGATTAATGCAATAAAGAAAATCGGCATCGAATAACCAATGAAGGAGAGACCGGTCATCAAGTTATCCATGGCTGAATATTGGCGTATAGCAGAATAAACTCCAATAATTAATGATCCAAGGATAATTATCACCTCGGAAGCTAACATCAAAATTAGTGTGTTAGGTAATCGCTCGCCAATGACCTGAATAACAGGCTTACCCCTGTTTACGAGTGAGGTACCAAAATCACCCCTTAATATTCCCTTACGAGTACCGGGAGTTTCTGCGACACCATCCCCATCCATATCAGTCTTAGCCCAATCATTGCCGGCCAACCAATAAATATATTGTATGTAAATCGGTTTATCCAGACCTAACTGGCGGGTAAGTCGGGCGCGATCTGCGGGGCGTGTTATCTGACGGCCTGCCATGGTTGCGATTGGGTCCCCCATATTTCGCATTAGAAAGAAAAGGACAATGCTAATGATGAAAAGCAGTGGAATAGCTTGTAATACTCTTCGTAGAATAAAACGAGTCATATACAGTAGAATTGTACCAAAATAATCAGAATTACCACAGGTTGCGTAATAGCAGCAGGAATATTCCTGCTGCTACTACGCTTTGTTATATATTATCGTAATATTTTTTTTACTTACGGAGTTAAAGTCCACTCAGTTACATTGTAGAAAGGTGTGACACCAGAAAACTTAACGTTTTGGAGGCGTGTACCAACTGCCCAAATATCTGGATCTTGCCATATTCCCAACCAATATACCTTATCGTGGAAGATTTGGTTTATCTGAGAGATGGTTTGCTGGCGTTCATCCACATTGACCTGGGTAGACTGAAGCTGGATCAAAGCATCCAGCTCCTGGTCGCACAGGAAGAACCAGTTACCACCTTGTGGATAATCAGCACTTGGAATTTCTGAGCAAAGCCAGTAATAGATATCGGGGTCAGGGAACATGGGAGCGTCGGACCATTCCATGATATCGATATCTCCCGAGGCGGCAGGACCTTCTCCGTAGGAGGAAAAGTAAAGATCGGATTCATAACTGGCCGTCTCTATTTTAATCCCAACCGCGGCTAACTGCTGCTGGAACACTGCCTGAGCATTCTGGCGAACTTCACGGATGGTAGTCCCGTAGGTGAGAACGAGCTCGACACCATCTTTATCGCGAACACTATCAGCGTTGGTGTCCACCCAACCAGCATCGTCCAACAAAGCTTTGGCAGCTTCAGGATCATAGGGATAGTTCTCTACTGGTGGATTATTCCAGAAAGGAAGTGAATCCCAAAAGCTAGCGGGGGTCTTAGTCAGTCCAAGCATCACATCCTGATTGAATGAATCGCGATCGATTGCCATAGCCAATGCCTGCCGAACGCGCACATCCAACATTGCGGGATGCCCCTTATCCTTGCTGATGACGAAGAACATACCTTCATTGTATCCTGATGGTTGAACAAAAATGGAAATGCCCGCGTCCTTCAATGAAGGAGTGTCGCTTACTGGTATAAAGGCACCCATATCACCATCACCCGCCAAGAGAGCTGCACTTTGTGCGGCATCATCTGGCACAAAACGGAAGAAGATTTCGTCGATCTTGGCTGGCGTACCCCAATAGTTGGGATTTTTTACAAATCTAGCGAAACTACCTGATTCCCATGTGTCGAACACATATGGGCCAAGCCCGACCGTCGGAGCATCATTCCACCCAGCACTGTCCAGCGTGCCATCTGCATCGAAGACAGGCTTTAAAATGTGGGAGGGTAAGATGCCTTTCCACATAGTAGCAAGCCAGGGAGCAAACGGATCAGTAAAATGGATCACAACCGTTTTATCATCAGGAGTATCGATGCTGGCAACTTTGTCATAAGGATAGGTGGTGTTTACTGCGTTAGCAGGATTAATTGCCATCTCATAAGTAAATTTAAAATCAGTTGAGGTCAATGGAGTCCCATCGGACCACACGGCATCTGAAATTAAAGTCATGGTAATGGTTTTTCCGTCTGCAGAGATACCTCCATTTTCTGCGCTGGGAAGCTCAGTAACCAGCTTTGGAAATGCGACGTTCTGCTGATCATATTCCCAAGCCCAATTGAGCCAGAGCTGATCCGTTGTAGTCACGAACCACATGTTCGTATAAAGCGGATTCAAGGAATCAAATTCCTGCGTCCAAAGAATCGTTGCGACGGATTTTGCGGGGGGGACAACCTCTGTTGGTGGTACTTCTGTTGGGACTACCACAGGCGGAGCCTCAGTCACTGGAACTACGGGTGGCGCTTCAGTTGGTATGGTTGTGGCTTGTGGCGCTTGCGTCGCAGTAGCGCAACCTGATAACAATATAGCGGCGATGATTAAACACGTAAACAAAATATGTTTGCGTTGCATTTCATTCTCCTCCATCAATATTTTATAGTGGTGTGATTTGATAATTATACAAACAAGAATATATTCAAGTTCAGATTAAAATATTTTATGCCTGACACCTCCTATCAATGGATCAGGTATTTAAATTATCTATTAGTCTATAAAAAGCTGAGTCAATATATTTATTATAGTATCTATTTTGAATTTATGCCTAATACTTTGAGCTTGTTTTCTAGCGTATAATTAATTCATAATGACGGATTATAAAAAGCAGATTATCTCTGAGATTGACAACCAATCAGATAAATTGTGGGAGATTAGCAGCTCCATATTCAATGAGCCAGAAATTGCATTTAAAGAATATAAGGCATGCAATTTACTCACCAAATCACTAAAAGCTGCTGGTTATATTATTGAAACTGGTATTTGTGGAATGGACACTGCTTTCAGGGCTACATATGGCGATGATTCCAGCCCCAGGATAGCCATCCTGGCGGAATATGATGCCCTGGTTGGCTTAGGACATGCCTGCGGGCATAACTTGATCGCGGCAGCGGCTATTGGAGCTGGAATAGGACTGGCATCGATAAATCTCAAACCCATAGGTCAAATCCAGGTGATCGGTACACCAGCTGAGGAAGGTGGAGGAGGTAAGATCCTGCTGGCGAACGCAGGAATTTTCAATCATGTCGATGCAGCTATGATGTTCCACCCGGCCAGTAAGAATTTGGTGCTGCGCCGATCTCTAGCTTCTTCTAAGCTCAAGCTTGAATTTTTCGGCAAAGCATCTCATGCGGCTGCGGCCCCAGAGGAAGGTATTAACGCATTGGATGCATTGATATTAACCTATAACAATATCAATGCAATGCGACCTACCTTCGGTCCGAAAGATCGAGTAGCTGGAATTATCACAAACGGTGGAGAAGCTGCCAATATAATTCCGGCATACACATCAGCAGATTTCAGCATTCGAGCGCTCAGCGCTAAACGTAGGGACGTATTGGTAGAACAAGTCATCGCATGCGCACAAGCAGGTGCTCAAGCTGTTGGATGCCAGCTGAAGTTCAATGTAACACCAGGGTACAAGGAAATCATTCCCAACCGAACATTAGCAGGTCTATTTAAGACCAACCTGGAGCTCTTGGGTCGTGTTGTTGTGGAACCAGACCTAAACGAACGGATGGGCTCAACAGATATGGGTGATGTAAGCCATCTGGTACCAGCCATTCATCCTTATCTGACAATTGCGCCAGAGAATATTGCCGGTCATACAATAGAATTCAGGGAGTATAGTATCTCCGAGGCCGGAAAAGCTGCGATGCTGGATGCAGCCAAAGCGCTGGCGATGACGACCATTGATCTGCTGACAAATCCGGAATTGATATCAGAAGCTAAGAATGAGTTAACTTCAGAGCTTAATTAAATATAAAACAATAATTCAATTCTCAACTTAAGGAGGTAACAAACATGTCGGGTCATTATTTACAAAGTCTGTTAGGTGATCGCGAGAATATAATCCTCGATACACGCCACCACTGGTTCGTCCTGGCGAGCTCGATCCTATTGGAAGTCGTATTAATATTGATCATATTTTCTGCAACCTTAGCTATAAGTATTTACTTAAATACAGTAAATTCGCCAGCTGAACTTATCGTTCCAGTGATTGGATTTATCCTATTACTGATCCCAATCACAACAGGTACGCGCGATGTACTCAATTGGACCAATCACCAATTCATCATTACCAATCACCGTGTGATGCAGATCTCCGGGATATTCAATAAAAGTGTGATCGATTCCTCTCTCGACAAAGTGAATGATATCAAGATGGACCAATCAGCATTTGGGCGTATGTTTGGATACGGGGATATCGAGATTTTAACCGCAAGTGAATTGGGAGTGAACCTGTTCAAGAAAATCGATAACCCGGTGAAGTTTAAAAGTGCGCTGATTAATGCTAAGGAGTATTTGGAACATGCACCTTCACCTGAGACGACACCTCCACCAGATAATAAAGCTGATATCCCAGCGATGATCAGCAAGCTAGCCGACTTACGCACACAGGGTGTTTTGACAGAGGATGAATTTCAGCAGAAGAAATCTGAGCTGTTATCGAAATTATAAGTAT
>Ga0153916_10001737_pt1 | contig 15830 bp, 13 predicted proteins | sample Opewatmetagenome_FD_109642 | JGI IMG/M metagenome (GOLD analysis project Ga0153916, IMG submission 109642) | Freshwater wetland microbial communities from Ohio, USA - Open water 3 Core 3 Depth 4 metaG | ecosystem: Environmental > Aquatic > Freshwater > Wetlands | place: USA: Ohio, Lake Erie...
AAGAACATGCAGAAGGCATAGTCACGGGTGAAGCAATCGGAGAACAAGCAAGCCAAACCCTGACAAACCTTGGAGTCCTCGATGAAGCTGCGACAAGATTTCCAGTGCACCGTCCACTCCTAGGTTTCGACAAGACAGAAACAGAAAGACTGGCCCGAAGGATCGGAACGCTCGTGATATCAACTCGCAGAGCCAAAGGATGCATTGCTGCGCCAAATCAACCTGCAACGCAGGCTAAGCTGGAAAGAGTGAAAGAGGCTGAGCAACGCCTCGATCTGGAATGCATGATCAAAGAAACAGTTGACACGGCAAAGATCATCACGGTCAAGAGTTGACAAAGCCTATTATCCGGCATGACATAGACTCTTCTTGACATGTCATCGGCTGATGTGGCAGTCAGGATATTTCGCGGACTCCAGAATGAAGACCTCAGAGTACTCCAAGTAATCGAAACTGGCATGGCTCAACATGAGTATGTTCCCAAAGAACAGATCGCAAAATTCACCAAATTCGACCTTGCAAGAGACACAGACTTCAGATTGAGCCGCCTCAGCAAGCTTGGACTGATCTATCAAAGGCGAGGTACTTACACTGGATACACATTGAACTATGCTGGTTATGACTGCCTCGCCATCAACGCGCTCGTCAAAGCAGGCATACTTGAGGCGTTTGGTAAGCCACTAGGTGTCGGAAAGGAAGCAGACGTTTTCGACGCACTTAACCCCGAAGGTGAACGCATAGCCGTGAAATTCCAGCGTTTGGGCAGAATCAGTTTCCGCCAAACTATCCGTAAGAGAGACTACACAGCCAAACACAGTGCGAGCTGGCTCTACCAATCACGTCTGGCGGCAGAAAAAGAATTTGAAGCACTCAAGAGGCTCTATCCGCGGAGTGTGACGGTTCCCAAGCCGATTATGCAGAACAGGCATGTCATAGTAATGGGCATGATCGAAGGCGCTGAACTGGCCAAGTACGCGAGAATACCTCGTCCCATGAGAATTCTGAAAGAGGTTCTTCGCAACGCCAGAAAAGCCTACACGAAGGCTGGAATAGTCCACGCGGATCTGAGCGAATACAACATCATCCTCAAACCTGACTTGCATGTGCTCATCATCGACTGGCCGCAGTACGTGACGACGGAACATCCAAACGCCGAAGACCTTCTTACAAGAGACATCAAGAACGTCTTGTCGTATTTTGAACGAAAACACAAGGTGAAAGTCAAGCTTGAAGACGTGGTCAATTACGTGACTGGAAAAACCCGAAAACTCTTCATCTAGCCGATCCCGATGTAGAGTACGTTGTTTCCACGTAGCAAGACATTTCCGTAGTTGGCGATAAGCTGGTCATCTTTGGATTCGCTTGCTCCTTCGAGTAGAATGTTCATGTGTCCATCGCACTTGATCATTTTGCCCCTGTATTCGCAGCCGTTCTTCAGCACAACTGAAATGTGGGCGTTGAGCTGCTTTATCAAAACGTTCAACGGTTTCTTGCTAGGTTCCATCTAAGCACCTTAACATGCGTATACTCTTTAACCACGACCGACAGCCTATAAAAGTCTTATGAACATCACCCCCTTTTTCATCTTCGCACAATGCGTTTTGCTATAGCTTCTTCAGAATCGATGGACCAGCGATTACCGACACATAATTCCAGCACAAATGCCGCCAATTAAACGACAGACTAGGGAAACGGACGGCACGCTCAAATCGACACACTGCGCTAGCCGGATATGACAGACAAACGCCAGCGTTACGAGAAGTGTTAAAAAGACGACGCAGCTTTACCGTTATGTCTGGAGCGTGCAGATTTGAAGTATGAAGTAAAATATAAGCCATCTTATTCCATGCTCGTCGTCACACTAGATCATGGCGAGAAAATCACAGCCGAAGCCGGATCGATGACCTACATGGATACGAACATCGAAGTGCACACCAGAAAGCGAGAGAAGAGCCTGCTGGGTTCTTTAGGGCTTGCGGTGCTCGGTCGCCAGTCGTTCTGGGTTAACGATTACACCGCTGTGAACGGTTCAGGCGAAGCTGCCTTTGTAGCCGCGCCTGTGGGGGACATTGAACAGTTGGAAGTCAAACCCGGCAGGGGTTACATTATTCAGAAGGCCGCTTACATTGCTTCGACGGAGAACGTGAACCTTGACGTGCAGTGGGAAGGCTTCACTAAGGGGCTATTTGGGCAAGGATTGTTCATGATAAGAGTGTCCGGTGCAGGGCAACTGTTCATCAACACGTTCGGAGCGATAGACAAGCACACGTTAGAACAGGGCCAATCGATGGTGGTTGACAACTTCCACTTGGTTGCTTTCAGCGATTCGTGCAGTTACAAGGTCACGAAGTTCGGCGGATTGAAAGAGACACTACTGGGTGGGGAAGGACTAGTTACAAACATCACAGGTCCAGGCGACATCTACATACAGACCAAGAACCTAGGTGAATTTGTGGAGTGGCTTTGGACACTGCTTGAGCCGAGAGTCAGAGCGAGAGCCCGCTGAAGGCTCTTCCCATTTTCTGCGTGGCACGGTCCCAGAGTCCCAAAGCGTTAAAGCCTTTACTGGTTTTATTGGATAATTGGAGACGGTCATGGCACAGGTGCATATCGATGGAGAGAGACTGACTATCGAAGACGTCGTCGAAGTTGCCCGAAATAAGGCTACAGTGGCCATAACCGAGAAAGCGAAGGCGCGGGTGAGAAAGAGTCGCGAGGTTCTGGAGAAGCTTGTGGGAGAAGGCCACGTCATATATGGCGTCAATACGGGTTTCGGGCTTCTGAGCAACATAAAAATTCCGCCTAGGGATATGAGGGAGCTTCAGGTCAACTTGATTAGAAGCCATTCTGCGGGAGTTGGGCAGCCTCTGAGCACTGAAATCGTGAGAGCGGTTATGCTGCTGAGGGCGAATACGTTGGCTAAGGGAAATTCGGGGATTCGTCTGGAAACGTTGGAGACTCTCCTTGAAATGTTGAGCAAGAGAGTGCATCCGGTTATACCTTCCAAAGGGTCTGTGGGCGCAAGCGGGGATTTGGCGCCTCTTTCCCACATGATTCTCGTATTAATGGGTGAAGGAAAAGCCGAGTACCGGGGAAGAATTCTCAACGGTAAAGATGCCATGCATGCAGCGGGGATTAAACCTGTGCAGCTTGAGTTCAAGGAAGGATTAGCGCTCAATAACGGAACGCAGCTTATGACAGGCATAGGGGCGCTTGCCATTTTTGACGCGGAAAACCTTGTCAAAACTTGCGAAGTTTCCGCAGCGCTTACGCTAGAAGCTTTGCTGGGTGTGTCAGACGCCTTCGACAGAAGAATTCACACAGTGAGACCGCATCTGGGTCAGGTCGCCACAGCAAGGGATGTGAGGCGACTGCTTTCAGGAAGCAAGTTGGTTCAGACGGGAAAGAAGGCGATGGAAAGGGGACGGAGACCGCACGATCCATACAGTCTGAGGTGTATCCCTCAAGTGGTGGGTGCTGCGAAAGACGCAATCGCCTATGCCAGAAAGATCGTTAACGTCGAGTTGAATTCGGCAACGGATAATCCGCTGATTTTTCCCGAGGATGGAGCATGTTTTTCTGGCGGGAATTTCCATGGACAGCCCATCTCTCTTGCCTTGGACATACTGGGCATTGCATTAACGATTGTGGGGAATGTTTCGGAGAGAAGGATTGCTCTGCTAGTGGATGAGAAGATGAGCAATGGGTTGCCGGCTTTTCTGATTCCTTCTAGGGCGAAGGCTGGGTTGAACAGTGGTTTGATGACTGCTCAGTACACTGCGGCTGCGTTGGCTTCGGAGAACAAGGTTTTGGTTCATCCTGCCTCTGCTGACTCGATTCCCACGTCGGCTGGTTTTGAGGATTTTGTTAGCATGGGTGTGACGGCGGCGCACAAGAGTCTGAAGATAATAGAGAACGTTGGGTACATTCTGGCAATTGAGTTGCTTTGTGCGGCTCAAGCTGTTGAGTTTCGCGGGAGGGAGAAGATGGGAAGGGGAACAAGGAAGGCTTATTATGCGGTGAGAAAAACTGCGCCAAGAATTGTCGAGGACAGGGTTCTCACGGACCATATTGAGAAGATCAGAGGGTGTATTGAGAAAGGGGACTTCGGAAACATCTTGGATGGATTGTCAAAGAAATAGCCTCCGCAGCTTCATGCTTTTATCATTGTGAGGAGCATTTTGAACCTTCCTTCGGCTCTGACTGAGTGAGGTTCGTGCGCGGGCAGGATGACGACTTCGCCTGTTTTGACTGGGTGCTTCTTGCCTGAGATGGTGATTTCGGCTTCGCCATCCAGTATCTGCACAAGAGCGTCAAAAGGTGCTTTGTGTTCGCTGAGTCCTTGTCCCCTGTCGAAGGCGAACACGGTTACGGTTCCAGATTTCTTGTCGATGATTGTTTTGCTTACGATGGAGCTTTCCTGATATTCGACGGTGTCGGCGAGTCTCACGACTTTGATTGGGTGTTCTTTGGTCTTTACCATGCGGATCATCTTTACGTTATCGTCCTTGGGTTTAATGCTGTTTTCTGTATTTTGTTCCTTTGAATGTGCAGGGTTCATTCGGTACGGGACATTGCGGTCCAGGACGGTACAGACAGTGTTTTCTTCCTCTGCCCTTTCCGTCCGTTGTCCTTTTCTCTATGTGTACCGTTTAATCTCATGAATCGTGTATGATCCTCCTTGGCAAAGCGAAGTGTCATGTTTCTGCCTCTCGCGCGGAAAGGGCTTTGCAGGCTGACGGACAAGGGAAGAAGAACATTGAGACCCAGTGAATACAGACGACAAGATACAGAGCTTCGTAACAAGTAGCTCAAAGCACCGGCAGGGCTGTGAATAGGCTCACATTTCCCCATTGAGCCGGATTACTTTTTTCCGAAGTTACTACACGCGGTGGCAATATCACGAAGGTCTATTCGCAAGTCATCGTTGAAATCCTTGTTGGGATCCCACTCGAAAGCCGGCGGCGTTTTTCCAAATGCCATGACGAGGACGATTATGTCTCTCATGTCAACTTTTCCATCTGGGATACCATAGAGACCCGTAAGATCACCAGTAATGGTTACTGTGGCATGTCCCAATTCGAGAATGTTGTCAGATATATTGGCTTCAAAAAGCAGTGGCAAAGCGATGCATGTAATAATGTACGTGTCTTTTGACATGTTGACCGTGTTCCACACGAAAGACATTGTGATGTTTTCCGATCCTGTGAGATTCTCCAATTCCGTCAAGATCAAGATAGCATCTGCGTAAACACTGACGTTCAAGCTTCCTACAACGGCATTCCTATTTCTCAGAAAAATATCGATAAAGACATAACGACCTTGACCCACGATCGTCTTGGAAAGATTACCACTCTCGACTGTGATGTCTGGTCGAACCATCAAGTAGACACTACCGTCAAAGCAATAGTTATCGTAAAGATGTGTTTCTTCAAGGACCGGGGAAGCATAAGCAGAAAGAGAATAATTGCCTTGGGCGAATCCCGTCGTGTTCCACGAGAGCAGAATCAGTCTACTGGAAGATGGAGCGAGATCAGTCACATTCAAAGTTGCCAGTGCAATATCGTCAGCGCGTACAGTTACGTTGAAAGTTTCTGCTACAGTTCCTTGGTTTCGGGCAGTCACAGTAGTATTGATCACATCGCCGACGTACGTTATTTCGGTAGAAACCGTCAGATTGTAGACGCCGACATCGTGCTGCACGTAGATTGTGAAGAGAACGACAGGTGATGCTCCCATGTTTCCGGACGTGTCGTTTGCGTAGACTACCAACTGGTACGCATTGTTGGCTAAGCCTGTCAAGGTTGTGTTAGAGGTCAATGTCACGTTTCCCGCACTGTTGACGCAGTATGCCATCCAAGAAATTCTTTCATCCAAAGTGAAAATCAATGGCACGGACAGTGAACTGTACGTTGTGTTTTCTGGAGAGAGGATGCTGATGGAAGGACTGATCGAGTCCACGGGTCCTATGTAGAACTCAATATCTGCACCGGTGAATATCGGCAATCCGCCCGACCATATAGAAGCATGCGCTTCGGCTACCCCGATCATAGCATAGGTTGGAAGAAAAATGTCCATCAGATAAGATTCGGAAGCCTCGCCCATTATGACTGTGTCGAGTTGCCTGAAACCTATATATTGATCTATCAAGTCCTCAGCCGACAAATAAATCGAGATATCTCTAGTAACGTTTGAATAGTTCCTTACTGTTACATTGAAATAGGCTGTTGAGTTTCTCGGGAATGAATATTGGGCGACACCCCAGATGTCACAGGAGTAGAAAACCGTGACGACGACATCCGATGACGCGCCTTCCACGGATGCTAAGCTGTAGTTGTTAGTAACTAGTGACAGTAAGAAAAGGAAGCCCGTGACAAAGCATAACAGTTTCCTCACCCCATCCCGAAACGCCAACTCTCCCACCCATTAGTCTCAAGTAGAATCCGGAAATTAAGATTTGTGGAGATAAATTCTAGAGCCAGACTCACCCTGCGTGTTCTACCGACGAACAGCTTTTTATAGGTTCGAACCCCAGTTAGCGCTGAAAAAGGGCCCGTAGCTCAGTAAGGACAGAGCACCGGACTTTTAAGGTCCCCCTCTCGAAGGGCAAAGATATCCGGGGGTCCCGGGTTCAATTCCCGGCGGGCCCGTTCGAGATTCCCAAATCATTCGGTGTGTAATATGTAAAGAACGTGAAGTCGGTCACAACGAACCCCACAATCTTGCACCTTCAGACGTATGGAACCCTTCCAGAAGTCTTGACGGAGCATTTCAACTAGAGAATGTCTGAGGAGAAGAGTTCGGCCTTGTGCTTATCAACCTGTTGTCTGCTCTCTCTTTTGTTTCTCAGATCTTGCCTCGGGCAGAGACAATGGAGGTTCGAGCCTTAGTGTTCGACATGGTAGCCGGACGGCAAGGTTGATATTCGGGACATAGTGCCATTTGTGCCAGATTCTGGAACTAGACCAACGAGTCTCGACTAGGATCCGAACAAAGCATAGACAACGATGGCAAAGTCGACATATGCGACATTACGCTTGCAGCCTCGAATCTTGGCAAGCAGAGTGACAACAATCCTGAAGTGGCGATAGACATCTTTGGGTAAAAAGCCGGCCGCCTACACTTTGAAAATGCATCTTTTATAGTAATATTCATGATTACGGAATACTTGTTAAAGTAGTCTACGTTAGTAATTTGCTTGATGTAGAGGAGGCTTCATGAAGAAGAAGGGGCTAACGCTCGTAGTCCTCATAGTGTTACTGAGCTTCGTCTCTGCTTGGGCGCGGTCCGTTTTTTCGCAGGGGGTCGGTGCTCAAATTGACCTTTACACCCAGAGAGAGCCTTACAGTGGCAGAGGGCCCAACATGCCAAGCGATGCATTCGGGCCGGGGGAAGAGGTCCGAATCTTTGCCTATGTCGCCTTCAATGAGTGCCCAATTCAGGGGATCCTCGTAGCATTCGGAGTCTTCGGCCCAGAAGACCCGTCGGGAAGGACAATTTTCTACCGCTCTGCCATGACTGACGAGAATGGAATCGCGATGATATCTTTCAGATTGCCCTATCTGAACGAAACGAATTTTGGAAACTGGACAGTTCTGGGAAACACGGATATTGCCGGCTCGACTGTCCAGGACATAGTCATTTTTAGAGTCGGTTGGCTTGTAGAAATATTATCGGTAAGGACACTCAACGAGATGAATGAAACCCAGACAGAGTTCACGCATCGAAGCATTGTTGGGGTTGAGCTTGTCCTCATAAGTATCGCCATGACTGAAAAGAGCGCAACCATTTCCGTAATGGCCAATGATTCACTGAACGTGCGTGTCGCAACCGCGGAGACGGACAACTTCATCGTCCCTCCAAACGAGGTCCCAGTCATATCTTACTCCTACTTTTCCATTCCCGACACCGCACATGTGGGTCTTGCTACGATCTCAGCAGGACTCTATACTGCTCCAGTAGTTGAAGGTGGCACAGCATATTCTCCGGAGATGTTTGCGTATTTCACGATAATCACGCGAGATGTGGGAATAACCAACGTCATTCCAAGCACCCAAAATGTGCGCAGAGGTGAAAATGTACTCATTGACGTGAACGTCAGGAACAAGGGATCGAAAACCGAATCCTTTAGGGTCATCACATACTGCAACGGAACAGTCATCTATGCGCTACAAGTCGAAGAGCTTGCCCCTCACTCAAACATGACAGTGCAGTTTACCTGGAACACGAGTGCAGTAGAACAAGGCAGCTACGTCTTAAGTGCATATGCAGAACCTGTACCTGGCGAGACGAATCTTGCTGACAACACGTTCACAGACGGAAACGTGAATGTTAGAAATGCAAGTCAGCCAGTCCAGCCCGTCCTATTCCATGACATCGCAACTGTCAACCTTACTCCATCCTCAACATTGGTCTCCATTGGTACAACGATAAATATCACGGCTATAGTCACGAATTACGGCAATTACACTGAATCCTTCAACGTCACAGTTTATTACGACTCGAACGTCATCAGCACGATTGACGTATTGAACTTAGGGCCTGGTGATACTAGGTCGCTGGTTTTCCATTGGAACACGCAGAACGTTGTACAAGGCAACTATACTCTTATGGCCATAGCCAGCGGCGTTCCAGATGAAGCTGACCTTCTCAACAACAGCTTTGTGGACGGTGTCGTCAGACTTATTGTTTCTCCAGGATCATGGTTTGTTTTCGAGTGGTGGCACTTGTTGCTGCTGCTTCTCCTACTGCTCATAGTCATCATCCTCATTCTTTGGCTTTACCGTCGAAGAAAGAAAAAGAGAAGCGCCGGCGGATCATTCAACGCCGGTTGGGCGGCATGGTATTACCAGTACGGCTTGCCCAAAAGGTATCCAAAAGACTTTGACACGCACTGATGTCTCCATGCATGAAAATGAGGCAGTACGCAATGTGAGGAGTCTTCCCAACCTCCTCGATTTCAGTCTTTGGTTCATAATGAAAACTGCGTTATTGGCTTCGCAATATTCCCTCGAAAAGTATATTCTTTGAACCATTCATGTCGTTCTCCGAAACGTTCCTTTTAGGCGACTTCGGTGCTGCTATGTCTTGATCAAGATGTTCGACAGAATAGCTTCCGACGCAGTTCAGATGCTGGTTATGCTGTTCTGGATTGGGTTAGCTTTCACCATCATTGGGGCAGTCGTCTGGGGGCGTGCCTACAGGAAGAGATAGGAGACGCGCGCCGGATCTCGTGAGTATATTCGGCGTCTATTTCTTCCGAAGAAAAAGCGTGTTAATGCAATACGCTTAATAGCATGGGATCGAGTAGCTAAATGGAGAAGGGAGATATGCGCAAAACAATTCTTACATGTTTGGCGCTAGTCCTACTGTTCATGATGTTTACAAATGTGAATGCACTGGTCGTGAATGTTGACATTGAAGTAGCTAAGAACGTGTACTCCGTCAACGAGATCGTAATCATTAACGGAACGATGACGGTGGACGGGGCGCCAGTGTATAATGCAGTTGTCGCCATGGCGGTAATCGCACCTGCTGTCAACGGAAGTTCCAGTGAACCATACGTGCTGAGAACCCTCAGAACAGGCGATGCGGTTGGATATTGGAAAGTCGTTATCATCAATGTGTCAACATGCGACGAATATGCGAACCCCAAAACGTTATTTTACAGAGGAGGCAATGCATTCATCCGGTTCAGCTTCAAGAACATTGACACACTTGACCACTATGTCAAGGCAGCATTGTATGTGCAGTATTCTGACAACACTCCCATGAATGCATTCTACCCATACGCGGGAAACGTGGAACCTCAACAGGAAATTACCAACATCGTATCACTACCCATTCCAGCCTCGGCGATTATCGGACAGACACGCATTTTTGTAAGCTTATTTTCGAACGACCCTGAAATCGATGGGTATGCCTACTGTCCGGAAGGAACCAGCTTCTTCTACATAGACGCAACCACTCCGTTGGCTCCGCCGCAACCGCAACACTTCAACATGACCTTCAAAATCCAGAAGAAAGACGTCAAGCTTGGAACATACGGCGTCTACGCTAGAGCATTGTATTTGGGCTTCTACATGCCTACGGACTATGAAAGCTTCAAAGTAATCCTTCTAGGCGACATAATCGAAGACGGCAAGATTGATATGCGCGACATTAGCGCCATCGCCATGCTATTCGGGAAACGAGAAGGAGACTCTGACTGGAACCCAGAGGCAGATCTGTACCCAGACGGAAAAATCGACATGAGAGACATAAGTATAGCATGCGCCAACTTCGGCGCAACAGGCATCTACTAGACCACAACAAACGAAAACACAGTCAGAAGCAGAGCATCACTGCAAAACATATAAATCCACTTTTTCATTCTAGCTTTCCACGGTCGGGCGGTAGCTCAGCTTGGTAGAGCTTCCGAGTCAGCCTGAACGCCATTTTGGCTGACGGAGACGCTGTAGACACATGCCCACGGCAAGTGTCACCCAGCCTGCCGAGCACACACAGAAACCGGAGTGTCGCAGGTCCAAATCCTGCCCGCCCGACCAAACTTCTTCTGACAAAACGGTGCAGACATGGAACTATTTTTAGTAAGACACCGGATTTCTGGGTCATTTTGTTCAAGATTTCGTCCGCAAAGATGGGGCTTCAATTCAAGGTCCAAAATCCTCGCAAACATTCCTGATGATGGTTATCTGCATGTCGTTGGAAACAACCTCAATCTCAGCATCCGTTTTTCGTATGATTCGTTATTGTTTAGCAAAAACAAAAATATACGGACGATTTGAAACAAGCTTCACGTAACAGGAGAGCAGTTTGCATTGATTCCAAAAGTCCGATTCTTTGTCAGCAAGTATGTTAATCTCTTTTATCACCTAGCTGTCCTATTTTCAGAATACTTTTCAGACGAAGAATCTCTGGGCTTTCTGAACAACTCAGCCTACAGACAAAAATACGAACACATGAAAACAGAAAAGCTTCACCAGCTATTCGAAAGCCTTCAAAAATACTCGTTCTATGCGTGGGATTTTGCAGGAAAATCCCTTTTTGATATTAACACTTTGGATTCGGTAGCAGAAGTTCTCAAGAGTACATCTCAAGAGGTGGCAGAGATTTGGTGCGAAATCTATTCAGAAGCCGTCGATTATTATGAACATATATGGACGCAGACCAAGCCAGGCTTGGAGAAATATGCACAGAAGTTTGAGACCGAGTGGAATTCTGTTGCCGCATCGGTTCTGTCCAGAATGTCAATCATCGCACGACGCCCTTGGAAACGGGAAAACATAAACGTGCATTTTGTTGACTGCCTCTATGGTGCTTCAGCATGGATTGACGACATAGCGTTGGCACCTTTCCCAGAAACAGATGTAGAGAAGAAGCTTTTGGCTCATGAACTCGCCCACACTTTGGTTCCAGATTACTTTCTCAAAACTAAGTTGAAACAAATCGATCTAGATCTGAGCCTCTCGCATACAATCGTGGATCTCATTGCTTATTTCAGCATTAAAGAACACGTGGCTGACCCGGAACGGCGAGGAATCAAACCTAGTCCAAACTACTATGAGCAGGTCGACAAACTCTATCCGGTCCTTGAAGATTGTTACAAACAGCCGGAGATGTGCCAGAGCTTCGACAGAATTCTACGACAAATCAAAATTATGCTAACCGAGCATCCATCTAGCGAGCGAACGATTTAGACGCAGTTCCAAAGCTACTCCGCCCAACCACACTTCTCAGTCAAATTCAAAGCGATCTCTGCTTTTCACGGAAAATTCCATGTTAGCTAGCCGGTTTCCCAGGGCGAGCGATCAGACACCCACCGAAGCCAGCGCCCCACATGAGAATCGGATAAACAATCATGCGTTCCATTCCACCTACGCCCAAACCTAAGTCCATGCCGACCGCGAGGAGGACTAGTGCTCCGAGACTCATGAGTCCTAATATTACTGCTATGACCGAGAATGGCATTTCCAGCAATCTAAGCTTGTGGACATATGAACATATAACGGAGAATATGGCCGATAGTCCGCCGAACAGAAAAGCGATCAACGATACTATTGGGTGGATCAGTCCATAGTCTTCTGTGAATATACCAACGCCTATGGCGCCAATAGCCGTTAAAACTAAGAACATTGTCAGAACTTTGAATTCTCTGATGGCGCGTTGGAGGAAGTATGTTGCGATGATCAATAATAGCCCCAGAAGGAAGACGGACGAGTTGAAGATCATTGAGGAAGGTCCGACTCCAAGATCGCTTATGTAGTTATCAGATATGCTGTAGCTGGGATACAACGCTTCCGATACGATCAGAATTAGTATGAATTGGGTAGCCGCAACGAAAAACAGTGCTCCTGCCACTTTTCCATAGGAATAGGTCATGCTAGACGAGACTGCCTTGTAGACGGATAAGACTTGCGTCCTAAGAGAGCTTCATCATGCCCTGCAACTGAAACGTGCGAGCTAGACTTCCTGTGTTCGGCAACTCGGGAATCCTTCAAATATCCGGCGAAAACAAGTGGATTTCAAAGGAGCTGCAAAGCCATTTCGCCCGACGTAAACAACTACTTTAGCCCAAGATTTGCAGCATCAATAGAGGAAGGCGATAGGAACCCGAGAACCTATTCTCAAAAACAAACACCCTCAACCCTCATACGACCTCAAGCTCAAGCTACATATAAGGGGGTCAAGAAAACCGCTAGACCCTTAGACAGCAAGCCTTCCCCAAACAAGCACCACCTCACACCGCAGTGAATGGCGAACATGCGCATTTTTTGCCGCCTTCAACAAAACCCAAACCAGCTAGGCACTCGATTTTTAAACCTTGATTCTCCAAACCACCGCAAAAGCAGGTGAGTACAAACACTCAGAGATATACCAGCATGTTAACAAACGTTAATTCTCAACACACGTGCAAATTATGAGAACGGTGCCCCACACTTGATTTCGTGGAAACACTCCTTCAACAGATTAGACGAAGAGTTCCAAATCGCGAACAAGAAGAAACAAGCCCTCAGTAGCCTACTTGACTCGGGAAAAATCAGTCAACCCACATACGACCTGTTCAACACGGAAATCAACCAAGCCATAACCGAAATCGAAAGACAGCAACGGGCTCTACTTGAAAAGATGAACAACAAAACCATGGAACTCGCAGACCAAATCAAAACCCTCGAAATGCTCCTGGCAAACTATGAAATCCAACATGTCACAGACGAAATAGACGAAGAAACATACCAGCGCGAAAACGAACTCTTGACCGTCGGACTCGAAACGGCCAGACACGAACTGAACACACTCAAAGAGGCCATGAAACAACTCGCTATCGACCTCCAACCTGAACCAATCGAAGTCCCAACAAAAGAAGAGAACCAGCCGCAACCAGAAATCGAAGTCATCCAGCTTCCACCCAAAACAAACAACACTGGAGAAACGCCATCACAGGAACAGCCCATCGAACAGCCGCCTCAACAAGAAAACACACAACAACAAACATAACCCCAAACTCAACATTCACTCCTTTTTCTTTCAGTTTCAAGACCTTACATCACACGTTTTATCTAACCCCGCAACATTTCAAACACACAGAGCTAGAGATGCCGGCCAAAACCATCATCACCTACAGTCCAAAATATGCGCAATACGACCTTGGTGAAGGCCATCCTTTCCGAGGCGACAGATTCACAAACGCCATGAACTACTTCAAAACCCAAGGCTTACTATCGCATCCAGAAATCTCACTCGTAGAACCCACACCAGCCACAGAAAAAGAACTACTGAAAGTGCACACACCGGAATACATTCAGGAAATCTTTGCACTCGCCCAACAAAACAAAGCATACGATCCCGAAACACCTATCTCTCAAACCATACTCGAAGCCGCACTCCTCATTACAGGCGCAGCAATCCACTGCGGAAAAACAATCCAACAAAACAAAGCCAAGAAAGCCGTATCCCTCGGCGGAGGATTCCACCATGCAGGCAAGTCTTACGGTGGAGGATTCTGTCTCTTCAACGACATCGCTGTCCTGATTGAATACCTACGCACAGAACACAGCCTCAAACGATTCCTGATACTAGACCATGACGTGCACTTCGGAAACGGAACAAGCGACATTTACTACAGAGACCCAACAGTCCTCTACATTTCACTCCATCAAGACCCACGAACAATCTATCCCGGAACAGGATTCATTGACCAAATAGGCGAAGCACAGGGCGAAGGATACAACGTCAACGTTCCATTACCGCCAGGAACAGGAGACGAAACATACCTCTACGCCCTAAACGAAATCTTTCCCTCACTCGCGGAAGAATTCAAACCTGAAATCATAATAACGAACGGTGGAAGCGACCCGCATTTTGCAGACATGCTCGGAGACCTGAACCTGACCACGAAAGGTTTCTACCAGATAGCCACCATTGCAAGGCAAACCGCCGAGAAAACCTCAGACAAAAAACTCATCCTCATACCCGGAAGCGGATACAACCCAAGAGTCCTCCCGCAATGTTGGCACGCGTTGATCGCAGGCGCTGTGGGTTTGCCTGAACCAGATGTGTCGGAGCGCTTTCTTCTAGCGAAGGAGCCGTCTCGGAACAGGGGGATCGTGGAGAGAACGTTGGATGAGTTGAAGAGGCTGCTACGGAAACATTGGGCGTGTTTTGGCGGCTTCGGCATCAATGTTGTGCCGTGATTCTTTTCAGAATAGGCTTGTGTCAAACTGGTCTGGGAAAAAGCCTGATCCCCTGTAAGACTTCAAATGCCTACCAAGAGTCTGAACTCTCTCGGACCACCATGGAAACCATGTGATTTGGGAGGATTAGCACATGCGACAGCTACGATTTGCGGGTCCAACCATGATTTCAGGTCATTTTCTCAAATGACCTTAACCATGGCGCAGCAGGCAAAAATGTCGCATAGAGACAGATGTGGCGTACTAAAATCTCGTCATATGTTGTGCGAATCTGCCTGCATGAGTTCTCATAACCATTATAGCCGCGACAGACGCTGTGGCTGTGGTGGTGTAAGCGATGGCCGCCAAACCTAGTGGCTGGTAAACGACAGGAACTACGGTAACGTAGTTGAGCTCAGTCTTCGGAGTCGAGTAGTCGAAACCATAACTTCGATTGTCCTTGAAGACCTGCATCCCGACTTCAACGGTCACCCATGCCTTGTTAATGGACAAATCAAGATAGTTGAAATTGAACGTGTCGACGGATATATTCAACTGACGTTGGAGTGAAGAGCTGGCCCACTCGAACCCTTCAATCAATTCAGAGCCGCTCAAGGCCTGAAAACCTTGACCCACACTGCGCCACCCCGAATTTTCACGCGTCCAAAGTTTGACCCAGAACAGACGCCAAGAGAAGTTCTGAACGAAACCGGCCATCTTCTCGGCTGTGATGTCAAGTGTTATGTTTCTGGTTTCGTCTGCGAACCAAATGACATTTGGAGACGAAACATTGACCGTGACAAGGACACCTAGCGGTTCGGGCTGTGCGTTGACCCAAGGGAAAGTTGTCTCGTTGGCGTAGGTACCAGCCAATTGTGGAGCGGCAGTGGCATAGTAGGCAGCTGAGAGCTCCATCACTGCCAGACCGATAATAAATGACCCTACGAAGACCATAACAAAAAGCCAACCTGATCGAACTGTCACTTCAACCCCCAATATACCAACGACAGTCAACATCAGTAAATAAGCTTTTCGAGCTTCAATCACGTGGATCATCCAGAGACAAAAGCCATAAGAGACTCGAAATCTTACACGCAGCGAGCCGAGTGACAGGAAAGCCCGGAGGAGCATCGAAACCTATGACCGTTGCAGTGCTGT
>Ga0153916_10001738_pt1 | contig 15819 bp, 15 predicted proteins | sample Opewatmetagenome_FD_109642 | JGI IMG/M metagenome (GOLD analysis project Ga0153916, IMG submission 109642) | Freshwater wetland microbial communities from Ohio, USA - Open water 3 Core 3 Depth 4 metaG | ecosystem: Environmental > Aquatic > Freshwater > Wetlands | place: USA: Ohio, Lake Erie...
CCCAAGGGATCGTTCGGGTCGACGCCGGGCATGAAGGGCAAACGGCGGTCCTGGTTGGTGGTTTGATAGACCTTGCCGATCCAGTTATTGATCACCGCTTCCGCCGTGTCGTGCCAGGTGTTGTCGAGTGTATTCACGATCAAGGATTCGGGCAGGTCGGGACCGGTGTGGCCGTTTTTGCCCGCGGCGATGACCCGGTCGCGATATTCGTCGAGGATGGCCTCGGCCTGCTGCGAAAAATAATAGTCTGGATAAGGGGGATAATCGCTGCGCTCGCCGCGAATGAAGCGCAACACCTCGCGTTTGTATTCCTTCAAGATGCTGATGATGTCGTATTCGGGATGGCCTTGAAAGAATACCAGGCGGAACAGGTCCTCGCTCACCGCGAGATGCACCCCCGCCTCGCCGCTTTCAGCCAGCACGTGCAGGCCGGCGGCCTCGAACTGGGCGCGGCTGATATCGTTATAGCGGGAATGCGGCACATCGAAGCGGGTGTTGACGCCCATCACCAGCGGATGATGGCGGTCCATCACGCGGTGCGAATAAACGCCCCAACGCTTGAAGCCCATGTGCCGGCGCGTTTGGCCGTAGCGGAATTGCAAGACCGCATGGGTGGCGAGGCACGAACATAAGGTCGAGGTGACGTTCGCGTAGGCCCAGTCGATGACTGCGATGAGCGGTTCCCAGAACGGCTCCTTGGCGAGCTCCGGTTGCGTGACGTTGGCGCCGGTGATGATGAGCGCGTCCAGGCCCTGCGCCTTGATGTCCTCGAAGCTTTCATAATACTGCTTCACATGGGCGGCGGCCTCGGGGCCGCGCGGCAATTCCTGCAAGGTGAAGGGGTGCATGTAGAATTGCGCGATCTGATTGCTCTCGCCCACCAGGCGGAAGAACTGCCGTTCGGTGGCGGTGAGCGCCGCATCGGGCATCATGTTGAGCAGGCCGATGTGCAGCTCGCGGATCTCCTGATTCAGGGCCACGTCGCCGGGAATGACGGTCTCGCCTTCCTGGCGCAGGCGGTCGAAGGCGGGCAGCTTTGAATTGGCAACCAGGGGCATGGGGCTAGCCTCTCTTGTTTCGTATATCGAGTTAGGACTCTCTGGCCAGCGCCGTTTCCACCAGGCGCAGGAAATCGGCTTCGTTCTCGACCTGATACAACTCGTCGGTGGTGACGGTGTAGCCGTATTGTTCGGCGATGGCCTCGTAACGCGGGATGCGCGAATAAAACAGGCGCGGGAACATCCAGCGCACGAAGGCGTCGGGGTCGATCATCGCCACATAGGGCAGCCCGTTGTCGCGCATGTAGATCTCCAGTTGCTGATCGAGGAAGGCCTCGCGGTAATAGAGCGGCTTGGGGTCGCTCTCGGCGCGGCGGATCAGTTCCTGTTCGTCCTTGGCGGAGGCCTTGATATACAAGATCACGGTATGTTCCGCCAGCACCCGCAGCGTCTCCGGGTCGTCCAGTTCGCAGACGCTGCCGCCGGCATCGTTGACGAAATGTTTGTAGCCGTAGATGGCCTGCGCCTTGCGGATGAACTCCGGCACGTCGCGCATCGCGGCGATCTCCGCATGGTGATGCAACGCCTGGCGGCGCTTGAATTCCGGCAGGGGCAGGCCGCCCGCTTCGGGGTTGCCGAGCTTGCCGAGAAAACTGGACACCGGCTTGAGGTTGTCCACGGTGATATTGTTGGCGAAATAAATGGAATCCGAACGCAACAGATCGCGCAGGAAAGGAATCTGCATGGCCTGCTGCTTGATGTTGTCGAGGATGGCCTCGTCGAGATAGCGGGTGCCGATGCGATAGTCGCCGGAGTAATGGAACCAGTTGTGCTTGCGCAGGATGTTGGCCAGGCTGGTCTTGCCCACCCCGGACATGCCGAGCAGGGTGATGCACTTGTGTTCCCAGCGTCTGAACGCGTCGATGTTTAATCTCACGAAACTGCTCCCGATCTCCCACTTGCCCCCATTGTAGAGTACGGGCGCTTGTTTTCCGAGTCTTCCCGCCGGGGAGCTAAATCTGTGAAAATAGCGCCTGGTTATAATCGGGTGTACCATGCGCAAGGCTGAAATCTGCTGTCGGCGGCGCATGAGCGCGCCAAATTGACATTTTTATCATCGGTAAGAGCATTCAAAGGGAGATCAATGATGAACATGAAGCGGGGTGTGATGCGTGGTATAGGCGGCGTGGTGCTGATGACGCTGACGATGTTGGGCCTGCAGACGCCTGCCTGTGCCGGTTTGGTGGGGACGGGTGCGGTGATCGCCCAGCAGCAGGCGGCTATCGACCGCGGTCAATTGTCGGCGGCGCTGAGCCGCGAAGACGTGCGCCAGCAACTCGTCGCCATGGGCGTCGATCCGCAGGCGGCGCAGGAGCGGATTGCGGCGCTGAGCGATCAAGAGCTGCAGGCCGTGGCCGGCCATGTTCAGGAGTTGCCGGCGGGCGGCGATATTTTGGGGGTCGCCGTGTTCATTTTCCTGGTGCTGTTGATCACCGATATCTTGGGCTTTACCCACGTCTTCCCCTTCGTCAAGAAAACCGTGCATTGAGCTTAATCGCCGCACTCAAAAAAGCGTTTGCCTTTCCCTCCGCCCGGCCTATGCCGGGCGGAGCCGTTTTGGCCTTGCTGTTGTTGTTGGGCGGTTGCGCCGCGCCCCTGCAATCGGCCAGGCTGCTCGACACGCCTCCGGCCGAGCTTTCCCTTGCCGCGGAATTGACTGAGGTGCCGTTCTTTCCGCAGGAGCGCTATCAGTGCGGGCCGGCGGCCCTGGCGACGGTGTTGACCTGGAGCGGTGCGGAGGCGAGCCCCGAGGACTTGCTGTCCGAGGTCTATCTTCCGCAGCGCCGGGGGAGCTTGCAGGCGGAGCTGTCGGCCGCGTCCCGGCACCACGGCCGCGTGCCCTATGTCCTGGAACCGGATGTCCAGGCCGTGCTGGCGGAGGTGCAGGCCGGCCATCCCGTGGTGGTCTTGCTGAACCTGGGACTTTCCTGGTATCCGCGTTGGCATTATGCCGTGGTGGTGGGGTTCGATTTGCGGCGCGATTTGTTGATCATGCGCTCCGGCACGGAGCGGCGCGACGTTATTTCCTTGGAGACCTTCGAGTGGACGTGGCGGCGCGCCGGGCGCTGGGCCATGGTGGTGATGCCGCCCGCCGAGTTGCCGCGTACGGCGCGGGAATTGCCGTATTTGCAGGCCGTGCTGCCTTTCGAACAGGCGGGCGCTTGGGAAACGGCGGGCACGGCCTACGCGGCGGCATGGCGACAATGGCCGGAGAGTGTCGGCGCGGCCATGGGTCTCGGCAACAGCGAGTATAACCGCGGTGATTATGCGGCGGCGGCGGAGACCTTTCGCCGTTTGCTGGCGAGCCATCCCGGCTTCGCTCCGGCGCTCAATAATCTGGCGCTGAGCTTGGCGCAGTCGGGAGACCTCGCTGCGGCTGAGCATTATGCGGCGGAGGCCGTCGCGGCCGGCGGCGCGCAGCGCGAGGTTTATGCGGAGACCTTGCGGGAGATACATGCCCGCATGGGGCGATGAGCCGTGCATCAGGGGCGCGGAGGCCATTAGCGCCGCTTGTTTGGCAGTATGGCGATGGCAGAGGTTGATGACATTCTTTTACAAGCTGTGACAGGGCTGTGATTCCCGCGGCGCCGAGGCGCGCATAAAGTAGGGCGCAAGCGCTGAGGAGATTGTTGCTATGAACAATCCTGGCGTACAGGTGCCGGGCAATGACCTGCCCTAGCCCTGATTTTCAAGAGACCTTCATTATTTTTGATTAGGAGAGTAAAGAGCATGAAAAAATTAATTGCATTGGCCACTGCCGCCGCCCTGTTGTCCGGCATATCCATGTCCAGCTTCGCGGCAGGGAAGTCCGTGGAAGAGAGATGTAAGGCTCAAGCAGAGAAGCACAAGATTGCCGAAGACAAGCTGGATGCATACATTAAGACCTGCGTAGAGAAGCACACCGCGAAGAAGAAGGCGGCGGCGCCTGCTGCTCCTGCAGCCGCTCCGGAAGCACCGGCAGCCCCCGCAGCACCGGCGGCTCCCGCCAAGTAACACCTCTTTACCGGCGTGCAGCTTGATTCCGCTGCAAGGTAACGGTGTGTAACGAGACGGATCCCCCTCGGCCCCGACGGACCGAGGGGGATTTTTCTTTGCAGGAACTTCTGTCCCATAATGTTCACTAAATCCACTCGGGGCCGGAATCCAAGGACGATGATATAGTGATTCCCCAAGCTCCAGGCTGCTGACATCTGATATCCGATTCTCACGAGTGACTCCAGAGGGGCGCATGAGTGCAACAGGCCGTATAGCTGGATGGGTGCTGATGATGGCAGCCGCCATTCCCTTTGCAGTGGCCGGTGCGCCGGACCCTTTCGCGACCGGCGCCTTGATTGCCAAGTCGCCGGCCGCATCGCTCGCTAATCCGCGTGCGGGTTTGGCCTGCGACTTTTCCGGAATTCCCTCAAATCCCTTGGCGCTCTCCGATGTGGTGGAGCGGGCGCTGTGCAACAATCCGCAAACGCATGAGGCCTGGGCCAATGCGCGCGCGCAGGCCGCGCAGCTGGGAGTAAGCCGCTCGGCCGAGCTGCCTACGATCAGCGCCACCGGCGCCGTGAGCCGCAACGAGACCAATGGCGGCGGCAGTCAGGGCACAGGCGCAAACTCCTACACCCAACAAAGCGCGGGGGTTTCGCTGAATTATGTGCTTTACGATTTCGGCGCGCGAACGGCTTCCATAGAAACTGCCCAACACGTGCTGGCCGCCGCCAATGCCGCGCAAGATACGTCCATCCAGACCGTATTTCTGGCGGCTGTCCAGGCTTACTATCAGACATTCGCCGCGCAGGCCGCGGTCCAGGCCGCAACGGAAGCGGAGAAGGCCAGTTCGGAGGGATTAAAGGCCGCTACCGTGCGTAACGAAGTCGGCGCCGGCACGCCGGCAGATAAATTGCAGGCGCAGACCGCTTATTCTCAGGCGGTGTTGAATCGCATACGCGCCGAAGGCGACGCCAAGACTGCGCAGGGAGTGCTCGCCAATGTCATGGGGCTCGACGCCAATACCGCGGTGATGATTGCGCCGCCGGCTGCGCAAACAGCCGATGACAACTTCGAACGGGATGTTGCCCGCTTGATCGATGAGGCTCGTAAAAACCGCCCCGACTTGGCGGCGGCGGAGGCGCAGATAAAGGCTGCGCAGGCCAATGCGGCGGCGGTGAGCGCGACCGGCAGGCCCAGCCTCTCATTGACGGGCGATATCAATTACAGCGATACGACGGCATCTGATTCTTTTCGTAGCTCCGCTCTAGGCATCACGCTCAGCGTCCCCCTCTTTACCGGCTACAATACCGCCTACCGCATTCAAGCCGCGCAAGCGCAAGTCGCGAGCCGCGTGGCGCAGCGTGATTTATTAAGCCAGCAGATCGCCCTCGACGTATGGAAGGCCTATCAAAATCTTCTCACCGACACGCAAGCCTTGAAAAGCAGCGCCGACCTGGTGGCGAGCGCGGCCCAGTCGGAGCGCGTCGCCTTGGGGCGCTACAAGGCGGGCGCGGGGAGCATCCTCGATGTATTGACGGCGCAAAGCGCCCTGGCCGGCGCGCGCCAACAAAATGTGCAAGCCTTGTTCGGCTGGTATATCGCCAAGGCAACGCTCGCCCAGGCCATGGGTCAATTGGATTTTGCCGCCATTGCCGCAGCGCCGGCGGGGCAGAGCCCGCGATAAACCTACACGCATCGGGATTTTTAAATGAACATCCGAAAATTGCTGCTCAATAAAGTGACTCTGTTCCTGGCGGTGATCGCCGTAGCCGCCGGGTCTTATTTTTTATGGCATAAAAATCGCCAGCCGGCCGCCGCCGAGCGTTATAAAACCGAGAGCGTCGTTTATGGCGATATCACCCAGACGGTGTCGGCGAACGGCACGCTGAATCCGGTGGTGCTGGTCAGCGTGGGAACCCAGGTGTCGGGGACCGTAAAAAAACTTTATGCGGATTTCAACGATCGCGTAAAGCAAGGGCAGGTCATGATGGAGCTCGATGACGCGCTGTTCCAGGCTCAGTTGAAACAAAGTCAGGCCAATGTCGGCAATGCCGAGGCCGCGCTGGCCTTGGCGACGGCCAATGCGACGCGGATGCGCGACCTCTATGCGCAGGAATATTCATCCAAGCAAGAACTCGATCAGGCGGAGCAGGCGGTAAAGGCGGCGCAGGCGCAGCTTGAACTCTCCCGCGCCCAATTGGAAAAGGACCGCACCAATCTGAGTTACACCGTGATCCGTTCGCCGGTATCGGGCGTGGTGGTCGACAGGCAGATCGATGTGGGCCAGACGGTGGCGGCGAGTTTTCAGACGCCCACCCTGTTTAAGATCGCCCAAGACCTCAGAAAGATGCAGATCGACTCCAGCTTTGCCGAAGCGGACGTCGGTAATATTAAGGAAGGTCAGTCCGTGCGTTTCACCGTCGATGCCTTCCCCAAAAAATCCTTTACGGGAGTCGTCAAGCAGGTACGCTTGAATCCCACGACGCAACAAAATGTCGTCACTTACGATGTGGTAGTGTCCGTGGAAAACCCCGAGCAAATATTGCTTCCGGGGATGACCGCGTATGTGAACATTGTTACAGCCGAATGCAAGAACGCATTGCTGGTGCCGAATGCGGCGCTGCGTTTCAAGCCCAAAGACCTTGCCGTCAAGGGCAACGGCAGAAAGGGCAAGGAAGAGAAGCGGGAAGGAGACAAGGGTACGGTTTATATCTTAGAGAACGGCCAGCTTAAACCCGTGAGACTGAGTGCCGGCATTACCGACAATAAACTCACCGAAGTTTTGTCGGGGGCGCTCAAGCCCGACGATCAAGTGGTCGTGGAAGATACCCAGCAGTCAGGTGCCGAGACTCAACAGGGCGGCAGCTTCCGCATGAGAATGTTTTGATGGAAGCTGGGGCCATCATCCGCATTAGCGGGTTGTTCAAGCAATACCAGACGGTGGCCGGCGCGGTGCCTGTCTTGAAGGATGTCAGCTTGACCATTGATCCCGGCGAGTTCGTGGCCATCATGGGGCCTTCCGGTTCGGGAAAGTCCACGTTCATGAATATCCTGGGTTGCTTGGATAAGCCGACCCGCGGCACGTATGTCCTCAACGGCAAGGAAGTCGATGTGCTCAGCTCCGATGACCTGGCCCATCTGCGCAATGAGGCCATCGGCTTCGTCTTTCAGGGATTCAATCTGCTGCCGCGCGCCGATCTCGAGAGCAATGTGGCTTTGCCCTTGGTCTACAGCGGCGTGGACAACGGCGAGCGCCGGAAGCGTGCCGGCGAGATGCTGGAAAAGGTGGGGCTTGGGAGTTACAAAAGGTCGCTGCCCAATCAGATTTCCGGCGGCCAGCAACAGCGGGTGGCGATTGCCCGCGCCCTGGTCAATCGTCCGCGCATCATCCTCGCCGATGAACCCACCGGAAATTTGGATACCGCGACCAGCCGGGAGATCATGACGCTCTTCACCCGGCTCAACAAAGAGGACGGCATCACGGTCATTCTGGTCACGCACGAATCGGACATCGCGGCCTACGCGGATCGGCTGGTGCGTTTCATAGATGGCAGAATCGTCCACGACGGCGCCGTTACTCATGTCGAAGCGGGTAATGCATGATCGGCCCGATGTTGACCGAAGCCTGGTCCGCCATGGTCGCGAACCGGCTGCGCACCTTTCTCACCATGCTTGGGATGGTGATCGGGGTGGGCGCGGTCATATTGATGCTGGCCATCGGCCAGGGCGCCCAATATGAGGTCGATCAATCCATCGCCTCCATGGGGAGCAACCTGTTCATTGTAATGTCCGGGTCAACGACCTCCGGCGGCGTGCGCATGGGCGGCGGCGCCGCGCCTACCCTGACCTTGGGAGACGCGCAAGCCATTTCAGAACTATCGTCCATCGCGGCGGTCGCGCCGGTGGCGCCCGGAACCGCGCAGATAATTTACGAACAGAATAACTGGAGCACGCAGGTGAACGGCACGACCCCCGGCTATCTGGAGGTCCGGGATTGGAAGCTGGCCTCCGGCTATCCCTTCGCCGATTCCGATGTGCGTGCGGCGACACGGGTGGCACTGCTGGGCCAGACCGTCGCGAAAAATATCTTCGGCGACGAGGACCCCGTCGGCAAGACCATTCGCATCAAGAGCAGTCCTTATCTTGTCACCGGGATTCTGGCGGCGAAGGGGCAAAGCCTCGACGGCCGCGATCAAGACGACACCATCCTCATCCCGGTGACTACCGCGCAACGCAAGCTGTTCGGCACGCAATTTCAAGGAAGCGTACGTTTTATGATGGCGCAGGCCATTTCCGCTCAAGCCATGCCGGCGGCGGAGCGCGCCATGAATCAGTTGCTGCGCCAGCGTCACCATCTGCAGGAAGGGGCGGATGATGATTTTAGCGTGAGAAATCTAACCGCCATCGCCAATGCCGCAGCCGCGACCGCCCGGGTCATGTCGCTGATGCTGGGGGCGATCGCCTCCATTTCGCTGGTGGTCGGCGGAATCGGCATCATGAATATCATGCTGGTGTCCGTCACCGAGCGCACGCGCGAGATCGGAATCCGCATGGCGGTCGGCGCGCGGCGGCGTGATATCCTGACTCAGTTCCTGATGGAGGCGGTCATTATCTCCATCGCGGGTTGTTTATTGGGCGTGTTGCTCGGGGTGGGCGGCGCGGTGTTGATCAACGGAATTACCGATACGGCGGTGGTTGTAACGCTGAGTTCCATCGCTTTGGCATTCATGGTGGCGGCGGGGGTCGGAATCTTCTTCGGTTTTTACCCGGCCAACAAGGCGGCCCATCTGAATCCTATAGAGGCGCTGAGATATCAATAATGCAATGCGGGTCGGGATTTAACGTTTTCCTTTTTCTGGCGCCGTTGGGATGACTGTGTCGAGAAACATGCGTGTTTCCGATCCCGGATTCAGGAAGTCCGAGAAGGTTGCGGCAAAGAATGTCGGGCGGGTATGGGGCGGTATGCGCGCCAGAACGTCGATCGTCTTGCTGACGGTGCTGATCACGGTGATCATTGCCATCTCCGGGTTGACCATTAAGTTATTAAAGGGGCAGCGCAACCTTCTTGAAGACACCATCAAGGAGTCTCAGGCCCAAACCATGGCGCTGCTGGGCAATCGCGTCGAGCAGACCTTGCTGGCGGCATTGCGCCCGCCCTTCCTGGCGCTAAAAAATATACCGCCCGCAGACGTGGATATGGGGCAATTTGCGCAACTGCGCGAGACTTCGCCCGAGGTGGAGCAAGTGCTCTTTCTGAGCGCCGCCATGCGGCTGGAGAACAGCTTCCCGGCGCCGCAGGGCAATCGGGAACGTCGCTTGAACGAGTGGTTGGCGCAGCGCACCGCATTGGAAGGGTTTGACACTAAGGAAGAGCGCTATATTTTGCACACTTTCGTGGAAACCCTGGACGGACATCCCGTGTTGTTCGCCGTGCAGCGCGTCAACGAAATGGATAAATCAGCCGGGTGGATACTCATCCGTTTCAATCTGGATGTGATGAAGCAGCGCCTGGTGGCGCCCTTATTGGCGGAATTTGGTGCCAAATTGGGGGGTAATGTTCAATTAAACGATGCGGACGCGCCGTGGGACGACGATGCATTGAACTGGCCGGTCGGCCGGGTATTGCCGGGATGGCTGCTGGTGTTCAACGCCTCGGACCAAGCGGAGGCGAAACGCCTGAAACGGGAGAGCGCCTTGATGTGGGGAGTGACCGCCGCCGTTATCCTGGCGATGGCGATGGCGACCTTCGCGGTCTGGCGGGAGTTGCGCCGCGAACACGCCTTGGTGGATTTGCGGAACCGCTTCGTCGCCAATGTCTCCCATGAATTAAAGACGCCCCTGGCCTTGATACGTATGTATGCCGAGACGCTCTATCTGCGCCGCGTAAGCGGCGACGAGCGCCAGCATCAATACCACCGCGTCTTGCTGCACGAGGCCGAGCGCTTGAGCCAGATGATCAATACGGTATTGGATTTCTCCCGCCTGAGCCAAGGGATCGCCTTGTATCATTTGACGGAGACCGATTTGCGCGACACGGTGGCGGGCGTATTGGACAGCTATCGCTGGCGGGTTGAGGATACGGGATTGCGTTTGGATATCGCGCTGGATCAGACTGTGCCGCCGGTGGCGCACGACCGCCACGGCGTCACGCAAATTCTGCTCAATCTTATCGACAATGCCGTGAAATATGCGGCGGCGGGAGAGGTGGTAAAGGTGTCGTTGTGCGCCGTTGATAACGCGGTGGATCTGGTCATTGCCGATCTCGGCCCGGGGATTCCGGAGGAGGACCGCGAGCGCGTGCGCAAACCGTTTCAGCGCGGCAAAGAGGCCGACCCGGCCAGCGGCAGCGGTCTGGGACTGGCCCTGGTGGAGCAGATCGCCAAGATCCATCATGCGCGCCTCATTTTGACCGCTCCTTCCGGCGGCAGAGGGCTGGAGGCCGTCGTCCGCTTTCCGATCTACCGTGGCAACTCATGACGACTCTTGCGACAATATTGGTGGTTGAAGACGATCCGGCCATGAGCGCCGGATTGAAAGACAATCTGGAGGTCGAGGGTTATCGGGTCATTACCGCGGCCAACGCGCGCCAGGGGCGCGCCGCGGCGATACAGGAGAAGCCCGATCTCATCGTGCTCGACGTGATGCTGCCGGACGGCGACGGCGTGAGCTTGTGCCGCGAGCTGCGCGTTCAGGGATTGCGGCAGCCGATCATCATGCTCACCGCGCGCGGCGAGGAGATGGACAAGGTGCAAGGCTTCGAAGGCGGCGCCGACGACTACATCGTCAAGCCGTTCGGCTTGCGCGAGTTATTGGCGCGCGTTCGCGTCCAGTTGCGCCGCCACAGCGGCTTGGGGCAGTCCCAGGAACCGATGGCGGTGGGCGTGGCTGAGGTGGACTTTCGCCGCCATCAATTGAGCCGTGACGGCGTTTTGCTGGAGGTAAGCGCCAAGGAGCTGGAGTTGCTGCGTTATCTGGTGCAGCACCGCGGCGAGGTGGTGTCGCGGGAAACCTTGTTGGCGGAGGGGTGGGGTCATCAGCGCGAAGTGGCTACGCGTACCGTCGACAATTTCATTGTGCGGCTGCGGAAAAAGATCGAGGCCGACCCGGCCGTTCCTCATTACCTCATCACCGTTCACGGCAGCGGTTATAAGCTCATTGAACAGTGATGAGTGCCTTACGGGAAGAGCGCTTCGGCTTGAAGCATACAGTTTAATAACCAGCGACTCCGTAACATCATCCCGTTTTTAATCGCGAAGACTTTCATTTTGCCGAAGCAAGAGGGCGGCCACGAATCAAAATGGGGCGATAATTAATTATGCGCACCGTCTTGGTGCGCTAATCAATATATTTCGCTTAAGTCGGTAATTTTAACTATTTGATCTTGCTGTGCGCACTCCTTTGGAGCGGTTCTTGCTAGCATATGCGCCAAATTCGATCATAGGGGATGCTAATGGAGACGTTGAAATCAGGTAGCGATGTATTGTTCATACTGATGGGGGCAATCATGGTGCTGGCCATGCACGCCGGCTTCGCTTTCCTGGAAGTGGGCACGGTGCGCAAAAAGAACCAGGTCAATGCCCTCGTCAAGATCATCGTCGACTTTGCCATATCCACGCTGGCCTATTTCTTTATCGGCTACGGCATCGCCTATGGGACGTCGTTTTTCGCGGATGCCCATACCTTGGCGGAGAAAAGCGGTTATGAACTCGTCAAATTCTTTTTTTTGCTGACCTTTGCCGCCGCCATCCCCGCCATCATTTCCGGCGGCATTGCGGAGCGGGCCAAGTTCAATCCTCAGTTGGCCGCAACGGCGCTATTGGTCGGCTTCGTCTACCCGTTCTTTGAGGGGATCGCCTGGCACAACAACTTCGGCGTACAGGCGTGGCTGCAAGCCCAGTTCGGCGCGGCCTTCCATGACTTTGCCGGTTCGGTGGTGGTGCATGCCATGGGCGGCTGGCTCGGATTAGTGGCGGTGTTAATGTTGGGTGCGCGCCACGGCCGTTATGGCAAGGATGGCCGGATGGCCGCGCATCCGCCTTCGAATATCCCTTTTCTGGCGCTGGGGGCGTGGATCCTGACGGTAGGTTGGTTCGGGTTTAACGTGATGTCGGCGCAGACCGTCGACGCGGTCAACGGCTTGGTGGCGATCAACTCGCTGATGGCGATGGTGGGTGGAACATTGGCGGCCCTGTTTATGGGGCGTTACGATCCGGGTTTTGTGCATAACGGCCCTCTTGCCGGTTTGGTGGCGATCTGTGCGGGCTCCGATTTGATGCATCCCGTCGGGGCCTTGGCGACGGGCGCCGCCGCCGGCGTCTTATTCGTATGGACCTTCACCCTTACCCAGAACAAGTGGAAGATCGACGACGTGCTCGGCGTTTGGCCTTTGCACGGCTTGTGCGGCGTATGGGGCGGCATCGCCGCGGGGATTTTCGGTTCCAAGGCCCTGGGCGGCATGGGCGGAGTAAGCTTTATGTCGCAATTGACCGGTACGGGCTTGGGCGTACTCATCGCCGTGGCGGGGGGATTGGTGGTGTATGGCGTACTGAAGGCGGCCGTCGGTCTGCGGCTCACCCGGGAAGAGGAGTATCAAGGCGCCGATTTGAGTATTCACAAAATCGGTGCGGAACCGCCTTACCGTGAATGACGGGCCATGGCAATCGTGGCGGAAAAATAGTACGGTATTGGCCCCGTGCAAAAGTGATGTTGGGTTCTGATGACCAAGAAGTTGTATATCAAGACCTTCGGCTGCCAGATGAACGAGTACGACTCCGCCAAGATGGCGGACGTGCTGGGAGCGTCTCACGGCTTGAAAGCGGCGGAGACGCCGGAAGACGCCGATGTGCTCCTGCTCAACACCTGTTCCATCCGGGAGAAGGCGGAGGAAAAGGTGTTCTCGATGCTGGGCGTGTGGCGCGAGATTAAAGAACGCCGTCCCGAGGTGGTGATCGGCGTGGGCGGTTGCGTGGCCAGCCAAGAGGGCGACAACATCCGCCGCCGCGCCCCCTATGTGGACATTGTATTCGGCCCGCAGACCTTGCACCGCCTGCCGCAGATGCTGGAGCAGGTGCGGCGCGAGCGCCGCCCGGCGGTGGATGTCTCCTTCCCCGAGATCGAAAAATTCGATCATCTGCCCGCGCCGCGCGCCGAAGGGCCCACGGCCTACGTGTCGGTGATGGAGGGTTGCAGTAAATATTGCACCTTTTGCGTCGTGCCCTATACCCGCGGCGAAGAGATAAGCAGGCCCTTCGATGACGTGCTCGCGGAGATCGCGGCCTTGGCCGAGCACGGCGTGCGGGAGGTGACATTGCTGGGACAGAACGTCAACGCCTACCGGGGCGTGATGCACGACGGTGAAGAAACGGACCTGGCCTTGCTGATCAACTACGTGGCCGAGATCGACGGCATCGAGCGGATCCGCTTTACCACATCGCACCCCGTGGAGTTTTCCAATCGGCTGATCCGGGCTTACGCCGAGGTGCCCAAGCTGGTCAGCCACATGCACTTGCCGGTGCAAAGCGGCTCCGATCGCATTTTGTCCCTCATGAAACGCGGACACACTGCGCTGGAATACAAGGCCAAGATTCGCCGCCTGCGCGCGGTGCGGCCCGACCTAAGCTTGTCGTCCGATTTTATCGTAGGGTTTCCCGGCGAGAGCGACACCGATTTCCAGGACACCATGGACCTGATCGAAGACATCGGCTTCGATAATGCCTTCAGCTTCATATACAGCCCCCGTCCCGGCACCCCTGCCGCCGATTTTCCCGACGATATCTCCGCGGAGGTCAAGAGACATCGCCTGGCGATCTTGCAGCGCCGCATCCGCGAAATGACCGAAGCCATCAGTTTCGACATGGTGGGAACGGTGCAGCCGGTGTTGGTGGAGGGGCCTTCCCGCAAGGACCCGCGGGAATTATGCGGGCGCACCGAGAATAACCGGGTGGTGAATTTTGCGGGAGACAGCGGCCATATCGGACAAGTGGTGCCCCTGCGCATTGTCGAGGCCTTGACCAATTCCCTGCGGGGCGAATTATTGCAACATGTTGACGGGAAAGGCATAAGGCGCGCCGTCTAAGTCGCCTGAAGCGGTTGCGTTATTGCATATGACGCCGTTTTCGACTATCGTATAGTTTAAGTCCATATTTCTGTTCCACATTTGAACGTCCAATCTGCTTCTTACGATTTCACATTAGAACCCGCCGACAACGAGCGTCTGGCCAACTTGTGCGGACAATTCGATGAGCACCTGCGCCAGGTGGAAGGCCGCCTGGGGGTAGAGGTGAGCAATCGCGGCAACCGTTTTCGCGTGATCGGCGATAAGGTGCCGGTGAAGATGGCCGGCCAGGTGTTGAAGAACCTCTATTCCGAAGCCGCGAAGGTGCATTTGACCCCGTCCCAGGTTCATTTGGTGTTGCAGCAAATCGGTGCCGGCGCGCCGGCCGACGCAGATGCGTTGCTCCATGAGTCACCGGCGATCCAGACCCGGCGCGGTCTGGTCAGCGGCCGGGGCGCCAATCAACAGCGCTATCTGCAAAATATCCTGAGCTACGACATCAATTTCGGCGTCGGGCCGGCCGGGACCGGCAAAACCTATTTGGCGGTGGCCTGCGCCGTCCAGGCCTTGGAACAGGAAACGGTCGGACGCCTGGTGTTGACGCGGCCGGCGGTGGAGGCCGGAGAGCGGCTGGGATTCCTGCCCGGCGATTTGGCGCAAAAGATCGATCCTTATTTGCGTCCCCTCTATGACGCATTGTATGAGATGCTGGGATTCGAACGCGTCGCCAAACTGGTGGAGCGCAACGTGATTGAAATCGCGCCCTTGGCGTACATGCGCGGGCGGACCTTGAACGACGCCTTCATCATCCTCGACGAGGCGCAGAACACCACCATGGAACAGATGAAGATGTTCCTGACCCGCATCGGTTTCGGCTCCAAGGCGGTGATCACCGGCGATGTCACCCAAGTGGACTTGCCGCGCGGCCGGGTGTCGGGCCTGCGCCATGCGGTGGAGGTGCTGAAGGGCGTGGACGGCATCAGCTTCACCTTCTTCAAGGCCGCGGACGTGGTGCGCCATCCCCTGGTGCAGCGCATCGTCACCGCCTACGAGAGCTTTGAAGAGAGCAGCGACTCGTCCGCTCCGGAGAACCAATCATGACGGTCGTCGTGGACGTACAATATGCCGTCGCCGAGGGTGAGGAGGGCGGGAATGCCTTGCCTTCCCCGCAAGATTTCGCTCATTGGGCGGAGGCGGCGCTCGCCGGCCGTTGCGCCGCGGGGGAGTTGACCGTCCGTGTGGTCGGTTTGTCCGAGGGCGCGGACCTGAACGAGACTTACCGTCATCGCAAGGGGCCAACCAATGTCTTGTCTTTCCCGGTGGATGACGTCCACGAAACCGAGGCGCCGCTCCTGGGAGACCTCGTCATCTGCGCGCCGGTGGTGCAGCACGAGGCCAAAGAACAGCATAAAACCCCGCAGGCGCATTGGGCTCATCTGACGGTGCACGGCGCCTTGCATTTGTTGGGATACGATCACGAAGACGCCGAAGAGGCGGAGATAATGGAACGATTGGAGAGCGTCATCCTGGCCGGCTTGGGGTATCCGGACCCTTATGCCGAGGAGAAGATGATCCGCGCGGCCTCCTGAAGCGGCACGGATGCGCCGCGTGAGTCGCATTAATTTATAAAAAAGGCGGTTATTTAATAGTCATGACGGTCGAGAGAACCAATCATAATTCACCTGCGCGTTCCTGGCTGGAGCGTTTGAGCCTTGCCCTGATGGGCGA
>Ga0153916_10001739_pt1 | contig 15818 bp, 11 predicted proteins | sample Opewatmetagenome_FD_109642 | JGI IMG/M metagenome (GOLD analysis project Ga0153916, IMG submission 109642) | Freshwater wetland microbial communities from Ohio, USA - Open water 3 Core 3 Depth 4 metaG | ecosystem: Environmental > Aquatic > Freshwater > Wetlands | place: USA: Ohio, Lake Erie...
GCCAAGTTTCAAGTAGTAGTAGGCGATGGCGTTGATTGTTGTAGTTTCACCATGAGCGTACATAGTGCTTGTACCTGTGGGGGCTGTCTGGTTGTATGCACTTGGTTTTGAAATAAGTGTAGCTGAGACATTGGCTGCATGTGGTGTTGGACTTATGTACATTCTTGTGAAAATTACTTGGCCCGCCATGTAGTTGTTGTTGCTTGTTCTTGTCTCGCCTGAGACAGCTGTGATGTTTATCCAAATCTTGTAAGTTCCGTACGAAACTGCAGATGTGTCCCATACGAAGGTGAGTACTTGACGCGGGTAATCTTCTGAAGTGTCAGCTCTGGTGGTCATAGATATAGTTTGAGGCGTAGCAGCTGGATCAGTGGCGTAATAAGTGTTCACCGTCACCGACGACTCAGCATAATCTCCCTGGTTCTCAACAGTGGCGTAGATGGCAACCATGTCGCCTGGCTTGGCATACGATGTATTAGTGTAGCCATTGGTGCAAGCTACGTCATGAGCCTTTGGAATGTTGACTCTGCCATTCGCCAAGACTAGAGAGTTACGCGTCAGGTTAATCTCTTTAGTCACTGGAAGCGCCGTTGCGTTCAGGAAATATGCGCCGTTAGAAAGCCCTGTAGTAACCCACGGAAATGTTTTCACAGTGCTTGCTCCTCTCGCTAGGTTGCTCACTGACTGTGTTCCTATCAGATGAGTGTTGTTCCAGTAGGTGTTCAGGGTGAAGGTTTCAGTGAAGTTGCCCCTGTTCTTAACACTTACTTGAACAGAGACTGGTTCTCCCGCTGTGACTCCAGTTGGGGTTCCAGCCACATTAAGTACTGTAACGTCATGGGCTGCAACTTGCACTTTTCCATCAACGTACAGGTTGTTGCTAGCGTTGTTGTCAAACGATACGACCGGTAAAATCTGAGACTTGATTGTGTATGTACCGTTTGGAACCATCGCTGACCCCTCGGATCTTCCAGACGGGTCCCATAAGAACACTACATTCCGGGTCTCCCCGGCAGTCATGCTGGTTATTGTTGTTTGCAAAGCCTGCGTATTTGTATTGTTATAGTAGGCATAGATTGTGATGCCAAGACCTCTGTTGTCTTCTGTTTTTATAGCATAGTTATGCACTGTCACAGTAATCGTTAGGTTATGTACCTGCTCGACCTTGGTCATGTTTGCTACAACATTGGTTATGCCTACATCGTGCTGATTCACAGTTACCGTGCCATCCACAAACTCGTTGTTGCCAGGGACGGGGTCCACTTGGCCAGGTATGGTAGCGTTAGCCTTCACCGTTTGGCTGCCAATTGGCACAATTGGATACCTTCCAGTAATCCACGTGCAGGTTAAGATGGTTGTCGCTCCTGCGCCTAGAGTTATGTTTTCCGGAAAGAAGTTCAGGCTTGATTCATCAACTGCGACGGCAAGGTCGTGGCTCGCGCCATAGTAGATTCCCACGGTCACGGCACTAAGCACGGTAGCACCATTATTCTTAACTGTCACAGTGAGGGTTACGTTTTCTCCCTGCAAAATCGTAGTAGTGCTCGTGATAACTACATTGGTCACAGCTACGTCGTTGTCTACTCCTTTGACATTGACTGATATCAGACTTGATGATATAATGAAGATCAATGAGATCAATAATACTCTCTTCTTCCTTTCTCCCAACATTGATATTTACATCTCCTAGGGAGTAACTTGGCACGAGACAATATTAAGCTTGTGTTACTTACTTCTACAGCGGGCGCTTTTGTCTCTTGAGATTCAAGGCGGGGGTGGAGAGGTTCCGAGACCGAAGTTTCTGCCTACAATCGCGAGGTCCTCAGCCCACACTTCGCCATCGTTATTTAAGTCTGCGGCCGGGTTGAATATGGGGCTACCATGCATCTGCCCGTAGGAGTAGCCGATTAAAGCCAGATCAAGAGTGTAGACTTGGTCATCGCCGTTCACGTCGCCTGGAAACACCTGTGAGGTTTGGTAAACTATCTCCCATTGACCGTCCATTGGAGGTTCGTGGTCAAACTGGTCTGAAGCCCAAGTTAGCCATACTGCTCTGTTTCTTGCTTGGAATATTGCAGGGCTCTGTTCATCATAGACACTGTTGACGTTCTCAGGTTCGGCGGGTGCCGTCCAGTCAGTTCCATTGGAAGAAGTCATGTACCACAAGTTTGTGTCCGACGATTCTGTCTCTCTTTGATATATTATCCAAATTGTGCCATAGATCATCTGGTAAATCGCTGCATTTCTTGCAATATAGCCGCCGTCGGTCAACTCTGTTGCATCTGACCAAGCGTTGTTCGCATAGGTTTGGCAGTAAATGCTGAAAAGGCTTGGATCTGCCACGTCTGACTTGCTCCATACCAGCCATATCCTGCCATCTAAAGTCTGTGTAATCGCTGGATCATCATCATCTCTAAGATCTGTGGTCAATTGACGCTCTGACGACCAAGCTGCTCCATTGCAAGTTCTGTAGAAAATATCATAGTTTCCAAGCGGTCCTGACCCATGATACTTGGACCAGACAAGCCAAATGGTGCCGTTTGCTAGCTGAAGTAGGTGAGGCGCCCTATTGAATTCTAGATTGCTGGTCAACGCAATTGCGGAGGACCAGCTTACACCGTTATTTTTGGAGATTGAATAGAAGATAGCGTCTTTCCAGTCACTTGTAGTGAGTCTGTTTGATTGCCAAGCGATGAATATGGTTCCATTCTTAGCTTGCATGATGGATGGGTGTTCATCTGTACAGATAGGACCTATGGGTTCAACCGTGGCAGGCAACGTTTTTTCTGTGGCCCAGTTGCCACTTACTTCATCATAGGTTTTGTATAGGATTTGAAGGTCTCCTTTTCTAGATCCGGCCCAAACCATCCATATTTTGCCGTCGCTTGTTTGTGTGACCGAAGGCCCTTGATCAAAACCATAGTAACTGGTAAGGTTTACCCAAGGCTGCCAAATGACTGCTCGAGCGTTGGGCATACCTGTGTTTACTAATAGCATGAATGTTACGATTAGGGTGAATGCAACTAGCTTTTTCCTGCGAGACATATGTTTGGGGTCCCGAGAGTCTTGCTTCGGATTATGATAAAGAAACAAAAAAAAGAAGGGAATTAGGGTTTGTCTTCTTACCGCTTAACTAAAGTGCGCTTATGGTGAATTTTCCACTGCTAGCCTTAGTCGATTCAAGCCATATTGAGCCGCCGTAGCTGTACCATGATGTCACTTGGAAGTTCCATACGCCTCTTAGTGCGTAAGTGAAGGTGAAAGTGATCTCTAGCTCCGCTATGTCGTTAGGTCCAAGCAGGACTGTCGCTGTCTTTAGGGCGAAATACTTCACACCCGACAGTTCCCACTGGATGGCACAGTAGAGTGGGTAGGGACCAATCTGGTTCTTCACCTTGGCGTAGAGAACTACGTTGTAGAGCGGCGTTTCAGTGAAATTAACGTGGAAGGTTCTGGTAACTCGTTTCATCACTTGAATAGCTTCGAATTTTGATGCAGCAATTGATTCAAAGTATCCGTCTGTTACGGAGTCAGGTTCCATTGTCGCTAGGTTGGAATCTATCAATTCCACATCGGTTATGTCAATGTTGGTCGTTCCAACGTCTCTAAGCTGGACTGTTATTGTTGCAAGTTTGCCGTCGCCGTAGACTCCAAAGTAGTCACCGATCGTGGAAACTGACACCTGTAGATATCCGCTTGCCAAGTCGATTGCCTTAGCAACGTCTATTCCATCAGGCTGTCCTGCCAAGATGGTGTCGCTACCGACGACTATGTTGTCACCTGATACCCACAGTAAACCGAAGTCCAACTTGATTTTGAAGCCATAGGCATAAAGATCCTCTGCGCCTGTCATCATTATGTTGACATCGTAGGAGTACTTTGACAAGTCGTTCATGTCAATCGCTGGATCGGTCACCGTGATTACTGCAGGGTCGGCATATATTTGGCCTTGAGCTCTGACTGGTCTGGGTATAGCTACTATGCTGGTTAGGAGCATTGCTATGATCGAAGTCCATATCAAACTTTTTCCTCTCACTCTATTCATCCTCCATTTATCCAGCTGTTCTACCTAGGTACTTTCCGAAGATAGCGAAGTCCTCGACGTAGATCTTGCCGTCGTAGTTCAAGTCTGGGGCTGCAAATCCTTGTGCATTGGCGAACGTCTTAGTCATGGGAACAAGTCCTGTTTCATCGCCTATCTGTGTTAGACCGCTTGGCACTAAGTACAGTGGTGCAGGTGAATAGCTTGTAGCTGAGAACTTGTTACCTATCTCAGATTGGTCAGCTGTGCTTACCTTTGAATCGTAGGTCACGTCACCGCTTCTGTGGAAGCCCTCTTGATCCAGTCCTTGGATAACGGCTGCTTCGAAATCATAGTCGCGGTTAGCCTCCATTGATATGAACACACCAGGGACACGCTCTACAAACTTCCATGCCCCGTAACCAATGAGTGTGCCTTCACCCACGGGATCGTACTGGTAGGCATCCTCAACGGTTTCCCAAATGTGCTTAGGCAACGTTGGAACGTAGCTTATCCAGTGGAGTGCCCAAACGCTTTGAACTTGCAGATAGACCTCGATTTTGCGGTTCTTGAGGTCGCCTACAACAGCTGGTGATACATCAACGTGGTCTATGTAGATCACGTTGCCGTAGAACCATCCTGCTTGTTCTAGGTGATAAAGCAGTGAAAACTGAACGTCATCACCTGTGACATCCACGCCATCGTGCCATTTGAGACCGTCCTTGAGGACGTAGGTCAGTTTGGTCGCGGGCGCACCGTTGTAAGTCCATGTGCCAACATCGTAGCTTTCAGTGTGCCAGTTGCCGTCGAACGCCAGGTTGTATGAGTCGCCTGTGAGCATGCCTTCATAGACTCTGTTCATGACTTCCCAGTCCCAATACCATTGAGCTATTACTGGGTTGAGTCCTTCAATGTCACTCTTGAACCCATAGACGATAGTGTCAGCCGCTGTGTTTCCAGTGTACTCTGCTGTCTTGTATGACGCGAACCATGTATCGCCGTTGTTTGGTCCTACGCCTTCTGCGTTGACTACGCCAGCTATGCCTTTTCTGTAGGCAATAAGCGACTTAGCAGACCACAACGGGATAACGGCCACTTGATCTATCATGATTTGTTGAGCGAGTTTGGTCGCGGCTATTCCTGTGGCCAAGTCTGGTGCTTCAGCTATAGCGGTAGACGCTGCGTCGAAGGCTGCGTTCACGAAGCCTGGATAGTTTGGCCAGTTTGGTAGGTAGAATTGCGAATGGAACAGAGCCCACAGAAGGTCAGGATCTCTGCTCAGTGACCAACCACCAGAGTATATGTTGTAGTTGAACTGCACCATAACCATGGGGCTAGACACTGATCTGTCTACAAGGCGCCAATCAACCGGGATGCCAAGGCTTTCCATTTCAGTCTTAAGCATCATGCTTGCGTCAGCTCTCTGAAGGTCGTCGGCTCTAGCAACAAAGATCACTCCTGCCCCTGTTGAGCCAGGAGCGGTAGCCCAGTTGTTGATCTTACCATCTATACCAAACGTGAATCCCGCCAACTCCAACTCAGTCTTAGCGGCGACCTTGTTGTATTCGTACGGGTAGTTTGGATACACAACGGATGAATCAATGTACGCTGCTAGCGCTGGTGGCAGAAAGACGTCTAATCTTGTAGCGTATCCTTGAAGAACGTTCAAGATTATTTTTGGTTTATCCACCAAATAGGCAACAGCCCTTCTGAAGTGAAGATCGCTTGTTGGCCACATTTGATGGTTGACGTCAAACTCACGAATGCCAAGCGCTGTTACTGGACATGTGACAATGTTGGGGTCGGCTGCAGCATCCGCAATCTGAATGGGTGTCAATTCCCAGTCCATCACGTCGACGTCGCCTGACTTCAACTTCAAATATTCAGTTTCAACATCGTACGAGATGTCCATTATCATGTTATCGTATCCTGGTCCATTTGTTGGGTTAGCTTTTGCAGGGTTTGCGGAAATCATTAGCATTGCGAAAGCAAAGACAAACGCTATGCAGAATATTCTCTTCGTATTCAAGATTTTTCCTTCTCCTTTCTCTTTATATCAGCGAGAACTAATGCTCTCACTTGAGTAATTTAAGCATTACCCTAACAGTCTTCTAGAAAAGAACTCTACGTCATTCGTCCATCAACAAGAAATGATTCAATCATGGGCGGGTCCTAGCATTTTGAGAAGGATAGGAGCCCGCGCCCACTTCACTCAAGCCAGTCGATTTCGACGCGGCCCAAGATAGCGTGCGCTATCTTAAGAATAGCATTGATAAGCTACATAAAGAACACAAATCACGTGTCATCTGTTGTTTTCTATAGTGAGTGCAAAACCTTTTTTTCAGACAAAACTCCAATTTCGCCAAGCAGTTTCAATGTTAGAAAACGAGAGAGAAAAGTCTAAAAACCTCTCGCACCACTAACATATTCACTTCGCAACGAGTCAAAAGGTTCAAATACGGGCAACCATACTGCTACAAGAAAAAATTAGAGGGGTTTGGGACGACAGAATGAAAAAAAACGTTTTGACGATTCTTACTTTGGTTTTGCTTTCTATGTTATCTGTTATCGGCAGTGGTGTGTCTGCCTCCACGCCTAAGCTTTACATTGACCCGGTCACAAGCACTGCGGATGTTGGAGCATCTTTTTCCATAAACATCAAAATCGCAGATGTTTCAGACCTTTTCACTTGGGGCACAAGATTGCAGTGGAATTCTACGCTCCTGAACGTCACCAAAGTCACTGAAGGCCCATTTCTCAAAGGCCGACCCTTGGGCACAAGTATGATAAGGAAAATAAACAACACCGGCGGCTACGTTGACCTGTCGGTCACTATACTAGGCGATATCCAAGGCATAGATGGAAGTGGAGTTTTAGCCACGGTTGAATTCAAAGCCAAAGCTATGGGGGAAACGGAGTTGGAATTTTACGAACCTAGGCTGATCAATCATTTCCTTTTCCATATCACACCGTTTGATGTGGTCAGTGGGTATTTTATAAATTCGCCCACCGCTCACGACATAGCGGTTATCGGACTCAATACTAACACGACGTTGGTTCAGGCAGGCGAAACCGTTTCTATTGAAGTGATCGTATTGAATCAAGGCGCCTTCCTCGAAACCTTCAACCTGACGGCATACTACACTAGCACTCAAATAGCAAACCGGACTGGCATTTCCCTAGATTCAGGTCAAAACACAACTCAAACATTTGTATGGAACACGGCGGGTCTAGAACAAGGCAATTACACAATAAGCGCCGTTGCAAGCTTTGTTCCAAAAGAAATTGACATTGCCGACAACACTAAAAAAGTATACGTGATCATTCCATGGCATGATGTGGCAGTCACAGAAATCAAAGCTTCGACCCAGTCGGTGAATGCTGGAGAAGTGATAAGCATCAACGTAACCGTTGAGAACCGTGGGCAATTCAATGAAAACTTCAATGTGAAAGTATTTTACGATTCGACACAAATCTCAGAAAAGGCGGTCACCTTAATTCCAGGCCAAAGATCGATATCCACATTCGATTGGGATACAACTGGGGTAGCGCAGGGAGAATACTTGATAAAGGCAACCGCTGAAGGCTTGCCTAACGACATCAACACTGCAGACAACACTAAGACCATAAGCTTCACCGAAGCCATCACTATCAATGTACAACAGCAAGGGTTACCGATTGAACTCATAATTGGCGCAGCAGTCGCCGTAGTGATCATTGTTGCTCTTGTTCTTTTCTTCTTCTTGAGGAGACGGGGCTAAGCTTAGTACGCACTCACGCTTCGCCCTTTCCTGATATTCTTGCGATAGAATCATTCTCACTGAGCCTATGTGCGCACCAGAAAAGGCATGACGACCTATATGAAAAAGCCCAACCTTCGAGACAAACTCTAAATAAGAGACTCTTCGTAGTATCTTCAAGGTGAAAAACATGCGTAAAAGGCTTCTAGGCCTAGCGATTTTGTTCCCACTGCTCATTCTAGGATTCGGTGCAATCAAGCCGGTCTCAGCTCAGGGCAACGTTATCAATGTGAGCCCAGAACTGACAACAGGAACACTCCCTGGCAATACATTCAGCATCACTGTTAACATTGTTAGCGCTGCGGACCTGTACGCATACGGTTTCAAAATAAGTTGGGAAAGACTACTGATCAACGCAGATTCCATAGACCTTTCTGACAACATCTTGGCAGGACAACCAGAAGGGTATTTACCTGCAGCCAGTATTCAGAACAACTATGGATACCTCATAGTTTCTGTAAGTACGGTAGGGGATTATAACGGAGTTTACGGCGACGGTCTGCTGGCAACAATCACCTTCTCAGTGGCCGCCGAAAAGGCTCTCAGCGGGTTACACCTCTATGATATTGAACTGATAGATAGCACCTTGGCATCGATTACTGGATACACAACCCAAGACGGTTATTTCTCAAACGTGGCAAGCAGAACTAAGAACTTTGCTGTAATCATCACAGAAGGAACATGGCAAGTCGGGGTTGAAACCAACACATACATCACTGGATTCAGCTTCAACAAGGGCAGCAAGACAATAACCTTTAATTCAACCTGGGCTGACGGCACAGCCAGCTTCAGTAACGTGACAATTCCAAATGACTTGCTGGGCGGTCCATACATCGTAGTAGTGGATGGCAATGATGCAACTCCAACAGATCAGCCGACAAACGACACGCACAGCTTCCTCTACTTCACGTACACAACCAGCACACGCAATATCATCATCACAGGAACCATTGTTGTTTCAGAGTTCCCCACAACACTTCTTCTGCCTATCTTCATAGTAATCACAATAACAGCGACCGTTCTCTACAGATTCAGTATGGTTAAACGCAAGAGAAACAGCGATTAGCCTGAATCACCCTTTTTTGTTCATCTTCATCGAATTCCCAGGAAAAAAACATTTTACGTTGAGACAAAAAAATTAAAATACCTCTCTGTACCTTGTTCATACCGCTTTATGTTGAGGTAGGGAGAATGGGCCTTAGAGGATATATAATAAAAAGAGTGATTTACTCTCTCATCTTGGTCCTTTTTGTAATCACCTTGAACTTCATAATATTCGTGATGATGCCGGGTAGCCCCATCGACCGCTTCGCAGGCTCAATGAAACTTCGCAGCCAAGAACAATACGATGAACTTATGAGAATCTGGGGGCTCAGTGGCTCCTTGGGGGAAAGATACACCAAATACTTGGCGAACATGTTCACGTGGAATTTTGGACACTCGTTTTACGGTGGAAAACTTGTGGCAATCGAAATGATGGAACGCCTCTCAAATACAGTCTTGCTGATGGGCACCGCCACCATATTGTCTCTAATCATTGGTGTCGCTCTCGGTGTTTTAGCTGCCAAGAAACGAGGAAGCCTCTTTGACGGCACCGCAGTAGTAGCTTCCCTAGTAACCTACTCTCTGCCCACATTTTGGATGGGCTTAATCGCTCTCTACATCTTCTACTACAGACTTGGTTGGTTCCCTGGAGGAGGCCCGTTCCCCGTAACGTGGGCTTCAAGCTGGCCTCAACCATACGAATTCAACCTTCTGGGTACACAAGTCACTATAGCTAGCACGACAGAAATCGCCGTGCGAATATGGCATCTCGCCTTACCTGCAGCGGTCTTGACCTTGTTCTCTTATGGAGGCTACCTCCTTCTAACAAGAGCCACAATGCTTGAAGCTTTAACTGAGGATTACATAGTCACAGCAAGGGCTAAGGGACTTCAGGAAAGAGCAGTGTTGTTCAAACACGCCCTAAAGAATGCTTCATTGCCTCTCATAACCTCGGCTGCATTAAGTTTCGGTTTCCTCCTATCTGGTGCCATAATAACTGAGACGGTATTCACATGGCCAGGTCTTGGAAGATGGATATGGGATGCAATAACCAACAACAACTACCCAGTGATGCAAGCATTCTTCTACATAACTGCACTCACCGTGATTATAGCAAACTTCATCGCAGACCTTCTCTACGGAATAATTGACCCCCGAATCAAATACGGGTGAAAAAAATGGCAAGTACAAAGCCGAAGCCCCCAACCAGAACTACACTACATAGATTTCTCGAGTTCCTAAAAATCTTCCCCCGAAACAAGAGAGCCATGCTCGGATTAATTATCATTGTGTTCTTTTGCGTGTTGGCTGGTGCTAGTAGCATCCTAACGCCGTACGACCCTATTTTGACAGAACGCCTTTCAGGCGAATACTCTACACCATTCTGGTTCAAATACGTCCCTGGACTCAGTCAACCCTATAGCGAAAACTTTCAGGCAGCAAATAACCCAGGGTTTACCACGCCCTCTTCACTCGCACAATGGCAGAATAGCACGGACAACCCCAGCAGAATAACCTACGACTATTCAAGTGAAGGGGGGAATAATCCAGGATCGGCATTTGTAGAATACAGCAGAAGAGGCGCAGGAGAAGGCAACACCACCACCTTTACGCTAACAAAGAGCTTTACGTATGGATTCAGCGCTCCCCCGAAAAGATTCTCCGGCATACTAACGCTACAGGTGCAAGGAGTAAAAGCTGAGATGCCACTTGAAATCACAATCTTCGTAATAAATGAGACATCCTTCAAATACAGGCTCTATGATTTCAAATTCATCCGTTCAACTTCAGGTTGGGAAGGAGTTCCATACATTGACTCATACTGGGGAGACCTCAAGTCGTATTTCGTGGGATTAGCAAACTCAACTGACCCAGCAAAAACGATCTTTTCGACAACGGGAAAATACGTATACGGCATTGACCTGCTTTTTAGAGACACAGGCATAGAAGACCAGGAAGAGGTCACGGTTCGAATTGATGAATTCAACCTGAGACTCGATGGAACCACTTTCGGCCTTCTTGGAACCGACTACAAAGGCCGTGACATATTCACTCAACTCGCCTACGGATCAAAAATATCGCTATTCGTCGGTCTGCTCTCCGCAACACTCTCTGTGCTTATAGGCCTCTTTCTGGGTCTGCTGGCAGGTTACATAGGCGGCGTCTCAGACGAGCTTCTAATGAGGTTCACAGATATGCTACTTGTACTACCTACACTACCGCTGCTTCTAGTGTTAATGGCAGCACTGGGATCATCCGTATGGAACCTGATCATACTAATCGGTTTTCTGGGATGGATGGGCTTCGCAAGAATGGTTAGATCTCAGGTTCTAACCCTAAAAGAGAGATCCTACATCGAAGCAGCTAAAGCCGTAGGGGCAGGAAGATTCCACATTATATCAAGACACATTATCCCAAATGTTGTCTCACTAGTATACGTAACTCTTGCTCTATCAGTTCCAGGCGCTATCCTTTCGGAAGCTGCCCTAAGTTGGCTAGGTCTATTCGACCCCAACGTAATGTCATGGGGACGGATGCTTAACGAAGCCCAACGAGTCCCTGGAGGAGTGCAGATCTGGTGGTGGATAATACCGCCCGGCATAGCTATTGCAGTCCTATCGCTTTCCTTCATCCTAATTGGATATGCCCTAGACGAAATGTTAAATCCAAAACTGCGGGTGAGACGTTAGCGCTGCCCAAACAACCGCTCGCCCAAGAACCCCCCAACAAAAGCACCTATGAAACATAGGAAAATCGGGACCGGAAAAATCCCTCGAAACACCATGATAATGGCTTGTTGATAAACTAGATCGCCTAGTGGGGCAAACCCGATTTTATTCAACAGCACAGGCAGAACCAATGAGAAATAAGTAATAAATATAGTCAAGATTATAGATGCGATATAGCCTAAAACAACAGTTCGAGCATTCGCCATCACTGCCCCTGCGAAGATGCTAACAATAACAAGAAGCGCCAATTCGAGCACAGACAAAATCGGTCTTTCATACAATGCCCGCAGCAAAATAGAGGAGATTATCAATGACCAGCTTATGACAATCAAAGCAGCCTTCAATCTTTCGTTCAACGATAATCCCTAAATCCCTCCCCGTTACAAGAAATATAAGAGTTACGCTCTACGAAAAGCAAAGGAGAAAAGTATGTGCTAGTAAGCAAACACGATGCTGCAACACTGGCGTTCATAATAACCGCTATTTTATTCACAGCACTTATAGTCGCGCCTACAATGAATTACGCCGAATTCTACGAATCCATAGAGAAGTTGAATCTACTAGTGTCAAACGTCAGCTTCACGCAAGAATCTAATGACCCCCCCTCCATTGCCATTACGACTACTTTCACGATTGTTTACCCTGCCAGTTACTCAGGTCTCAAATTGAGATCATTGCAGATATCAAGAGCAACGGTTCATCTAGATGGTGAAAACCGGACTATCAGAGTTTCAGGACAGCAATACTTTTACAGTGACATTCCACTTAATCCCAGATCAAACATGACGGTTCAAACCATTCATGTTGAAGAAGATAACTCTGCTGCACTAGACCTCGCGCAGCTCAAAGACATTCAGACGCAACTAGTGTGGAATCTTCAGTGTAGGATTCTAGTTGACGTGTTTCTAGAAACGCCTGTGGATCTGAATTTCGACGTTTCCTACCCTTGAAAAAACGTTTTTATACCTATACCTAATACATTCCTACGTACTTCAAGAATATCTTACAAAGAGCAAGTGGTGCAGAAGTATTTGGAGCTCCTAGAAGTCCAAAACCTGAAATCATATTTCACAACACTCTCAGGCACAGTAAAAGCGGTAGATGACGTCAGTTTTACAGTGGAAAAAGGCGAGGCAATGGGCCTAGCAGGAGAGTCTGGATGCGGAAAAACCACAACAGCGCTCTCAATCCTGAGACTTCTACCTCAAGGTGGAAAAGTAACCGGGGGAAAGATTAACTTCAAGAGCGAAGACATTCTTGGCCTCAGTGAAAGTGAAGTCAGAAGCAGAATTAGATGGAAGGGAATTTCAATAGTTTTCCAAGGAGCAATGAACGCCCTAAACCCCGTTTATAAAATCGGTGACCAGATCTCCGAGGCTATTTTGATCCATGAGCATGGCGTAAACAATGCTCAGGTTCAGGAAAGGGTCGGAAAGCTACTCGAACTAGTAGGACTTGATCGTACAAGAGCAAGCAATTACCCTCACGAGTTCAGTGGGGGAATGAGGCAACGCGCACTGATTGCAATGTCTGTAGCCTGTAACCCGGAGCTCCTAATCGCCGATGAACCTGGGACAGCTCTAGACGTTATCGTTCAGGCCCAAGTTCTCAAATTGCTGCGAGAGTTAAAGCAAAAACTCAATCTGTCCATGATTTTGATCACACACGATCTCTCAATAATCGCTGAAACATGCGAAAAAACCGCTATAATGTACGCGGGAAAAATCGACGAGTACGGAGATGTTACAGCGATATTTAAAGAGCCGTTGCATCCCTACACGCAAGGCTTGATGAAGGCTTTCCCAAGCATCAGGTCGCAACGAGTACGCATGGTTTCAATTCCAGGCTTACCACCGGACTTGATAGACCCGCCGTCAGGTTGCAGATTCCATCCAAGATGTCAGTATGCCATGAATGTCTGCAAGGAGAAAGAACCTCGACTAGAGGAAATATCAAAAACAGGTCATTACGTTGCATGCCACTTGATAACAAAAGGTTAGGAGAAAGATAGCTTTGTCAGATGAAACCGTAATCAAAGTAAAGAATCTGGTGAAGTGGTTCCCAGTAAGAATGGGCTTCCTTTCAACAATATTCACCCGAAGACAACTGTTCGTAAAGGCGGTTGACGGAATCGACTTTGACATAAGGAAAAAAGAAGTCTTTGGTTTGGTTGGGGAAAGTGGCAGCGGGAAAACAACAACAGGAAGACTGATACTACGATTGACTGATGTGACAAGTGGAACAATAGAGTTCGAAGGAAAGGACATAACAAGCCTTTCAGATCAAGAACTCAAGCCATTACGAAAAAGGATGCAGATAGTCTTTCAAGATCCCTACGAATCTCTCAATCCGAGAATGCTTGTTCGCGACATAGTGTCTGAGCCCCTTCACGTGCAAGGGGTTGCTGGTGGCGAAGACGAGAAAAAGCTCATAACAAGAGCATTGGAAGATGTGGAATTAGCTCCTGCAGAAGAATTCCTTTATAGGTTTCCACACGAACTCAGCGGGGGACAGCGGCAGAGAGTTGCCGTAGCCAGGGCATTCGTGCTAAGCCCAGACTTCATTGTGGCTGACGAACCAGTATCAATGTTAGACGTCTCAATAAGAGCAGAAATATTAGACTTGATGATTAACCTAGTGGATAAGTTCGGAGCCTCATTCTTGTATGTAACCCACGACCTAGCACTGGCCCGACACTTGTGCAACAGAATCGGCGTCATGTACTTGGGCAAAATAATGGAGAGGGGAACCGCAGAAAAGATCGTGTACGAACCTCTACACCCGTATACAAAAGCCTTGATTTCAGCGGTTCCTGTGCCAGACCCAACAACCAAACGCAGCGAAATCGTCATCAAAGGAGAAATTCCTAGCCCCATTAATCCGCCTTCGGGCTGCAGATTCCACACTAGATGCCCCATTGCTGAGTTCCCAATCTGCAAAGAAAAGGAGCCACCGTTGAATGAAAACGAGAGCGGCCATTTCGCAGCGTGCCACCTAGTCGGAACAACAAGTTGGAAAAAATACATCACAGCCTAAAGTAGCGACCTTGCCCAAGTTCTCTTGAAATAGAAAAAGGCACGAAAACTCTGCGAAGCCTTTTTAAAAAGGCCTATCCGAGATGTAAGAAAGCCAGAGGACAGAGAATATGGAAACTAAGAAAGCAAAGGCTAGAATCAACTTTCTACAAATCGGTTTGCTAGCAACTATTTCTTTGACAGCCGTATTTGGAGGCGTAAGCGCCTGGGCTTACATGCAGATAGGAAATTCACACGTTAGAATCACCGATCTTGAAGCAGAGAAGAAAACACTGCAGGCTCAGATTAGTAATTTAACAGCTCAAATAGACAACTTGACAGATCAAATAGATGCATTGACAGAACCAAAGCTCATCCAAGTGAATTTGAACGTTGAAGATGTAAGACCCCTGTCTTCACAATCCTACCTTCATATCACTGGAGAAATAGTCAACGTCGGAGCGAATTCAGCACACAATTCCAAACTTCGAGTAGTTGCTTACCAGAAATTGGTTTTGGCAATAGACCAATACCTCCCATTAGGGACAATAAACGGCCAATCATGGGTAGAAATCGACTCAAACATCCCCTACAACGGTGACGCGATCGATGTCTACACTGTAACTGCAGATTGGACAGAGTAACGACCCATGGACAAAACACCTTTTAATCCGACGGAGCTACCACTTTGAGAGGATGAACAATGAGAAAAGGGATCTTAGCCATTGGAATAATCCTGATATTCATCGGGCTTGCTTTGCTGGCAATGTCGAGACAGTCAACCATCGTAGACAAAAGCGAAACTCCACTTATTGCAACCTCACAAGTCAAATCAACAGAAGTCTCTTTTTCTCTGAACAAGAGCGACAAGTTCTTTATCCCTCCTTTTCAGGCGGCTGGATATCAGGATGGCGGTATAGACGACGTAATTGTACATGTAGACAATCCGCCGCCAGGCAATCAAACGATCATACTTTATAAATACACGAAGAATGGAATTATCGCAAACTACACCGGCAACTATAGAATACAATTAACGGGCTTGCTCCCAGGACAAACTTTTACCTTTCAGGTTCGCAAATTCATCGAAAAAACAGAGACCCAATATCCGAATTCTTACTTGCTTCCATTCGCGCTTGCCTTTATCGCCGTTGGAATAGGCACCTCAATTCTTGGGGCCAAAACCTCAAAACGCAGCATCCCTCGAAGA
>Ga0153916_10001740_pt1 | contig 15815 bp, 13 predicted proteins | sample Opewatmetagenome_FD_109642 | JGI IMG/M metagenome (GOLD analysis project Ga0153916, IMG submission 109642) | Freshwater wetland microbial communities from Ohio, USA - Open water 3 Core 3 Depth 4 metaG | ecosystem: Environmental > Aquatic > Freshwater > Wetlands | place: USA: Ohio, Lake Erie...
CTCGACGTCCTCGACGAGATCAAGACGATCAAGATATGCACTTCCTACGTGCTCGACGGCAAGGTCATCGACACGCTTCCCGCGCGGGCATCGGTGCTGGAACGGGTGAAGCCGGTCTACGAGGAGCATCCCGGTTGGATGACCCCGACCACCGACGTGCGCAACTTCGACGACCTGCCGCCGCTGGCACAGGCCTTCATCCGCCGAGTGGAGACGCTACTGGAGTGCCCCGTCGACCTGATCTCGGTCGGGCCGGCGCGCGAGCAGGCGATCATCGTCAACCCGATCTTCTAGGCCGGGCCAGCCCCCCGCGCTTCGAACGGCATCGACGTCAGTTCAGTCATCGCTGGCCTGTCGTTGCCGCAAGCGTGCCACCGCCACGATCGCGCAGAGGACGGCGCCGCCCCACAGGTAGCCGCCCACCGTGTCGCTCGGCCAGTGCGCGCCGACGATCACCCGCGCCGGGCCCGAGAGGACGATGACCGCGATCAGCGCGGCTCGTGCCGGCGCCACGAGCGCCCGCGGGAGGTAGAGGGGCGCCAGCACTGCCATCAGCCCGTAGGCCACCACGTCGCCGTAGACGTGCCCGCTGGGGAAGCCGTAGCTGCCACGCACGTAGTCCACGTACACACGGTAGGAGGCGGACGGCCGCGGTGACCGGACGACTTCCTTGAGCAGTTCGCTCCAGAGCGTGAGCGCCGCGGCGATAGCAAAGAGGAAGAACAAGGGCGCCCCGGCGGTCTGTCCGCGCTGCGATGCCTTCCATAGACCCAGGCCGGCCGCCGCGGCCAGCGGCGCCAGCCTCCAGCTTCCGAACGCGTTGACGATCTCGGCTGCCCGCCTCGTGTGCCCGACATCCTGGATGTGGCGCATCAGCCAGAGGTCGCCCGGCAGGGGCGCGGAGTCGATCGCGACCCAGACGCTCATGGCGACGGCGGCAAGCCCGAGAAGCACGCTGACCAGGACGAGAACGCGACTCCCCGTTAGCGCCGTCACGTCACTTCAGTGGGCGTCGCGCCCATTCCTCCCACGTTCCCCAGGCCAGCTTGTTCGACCCATCGCTCTTGCGCAGGCCGATGCTCTTGAAGGCGGAGGTGGCACCCTCGCTCGCGAATGAGGGGTCGAGCGCCGCGAACCAGACAACCATAGACCAGCCTTCGGCTTCGGCGTCGCCGAGCAGCCGAGCCAGGAACGCCTGCTGGTCCTCCTCCGTGCCCACGTTCACCTGTCCCTCCACGGGGGCGGAGGCGTAGCCCGATTCGGAGATGAGGATCTCGCCGCTGAAGTGGCCTTTCAACTGGGCGTAGTAGTCCGGCCGGATCTCGGCCGCCGAGCGCCATTCGGTAAGGAACGGGTAGGTGCTTATCGCCAGCGCGTCCATCTTGCCGCGGAAGGGGTCGATCACTTCCCAGTGGGGCGTGTGGATGTTGCCGAACTGACCTTCCAGGTCCTCAAGCTGGAAGGTGGGGAAGACCTTCGTCTTTGGGCTCGTTGCCTTGACGTTGTCGTAGGCCTCGCGATAGAGCGAGACAAAGGCGTCGAACTGATCGCGGTTGCGCTCGTAGAGCATGTTGATCTCGACGCCCAGGGCGAGGTAGTCGGGCTTGTAGTTCGCTGCCACGTAGGCGGTGTAGGCCACGAATGCCTGGCGCAGGGCCGGGTCGTTGAAACCAGCCCGCGGGTCGATCTTCGCCGGCAGGTTGGCGATCCTGCTCCGCTGGACAACCCCGTCGGTGGGGTCGATCGCATAGAAGCGCTTCAGGTCGCGGTACTGATCCAGCAGGGCCGTCTCCATGCGCGTGTTGTCGGTCGTCGCCTTCGAGACCTGCGCGTTGGGGAGGAAGTCCTCCCACGGGGGCGTCCGCTGGATGAGCACCACGTCGGCATACTGGGCCGCCGTCGCGAACGCGCCGATGTAGGCATTCTTCGTGCGCTCCGGGGGAAGCGTCGAGAATCCGAGGCGCATCGTGCGCGGGTTTCCCTGCTGGGCTGCACGCACGACCGTGGGGCCGGCGCCCTCCGCCTGCCCGTCGCTCTTCTTCGTGCCGCTGCCGCAGCCGGCCAGCGCCAGCCACGACACCACGGCGATGGCTGCTACAATCGCGATGGCGGGGCGCGGCCGAGGACGGCCGGGAGTATCCATGCGGAGGATTTTCCTCGCTGCGGTGGTGGTCGGCCTCATTGTCGGTGGCTCGGTCGCCGGCATGCGCGTCTGGTCGGGCCGCTCAACCTCCGGGGCCCCGAGCGCCGACGCTCCAGGATCGCCCCTCGCCACGGCCGAGGCCTTTGCGCACGCCTGGACTGCCGAGGACACCGCTTCCCTCTACGACCTGCTCGACCCCGCTTCCCAGAAGGCCTACCCCCTCAAGTCGTTGACCGACGCCTACGGGGATTTCGCGACCGAGACCACGCAGCAGCAGCTCACCGCCGCGGTGACGGCGGCCAGTGAAGGCAGTGCGACGCTGGCGGTCCATCTCTCTACAGCCTATTTCGGGGATCTCGAATACTCCACCACCCTTACCCTGGTGCGTGGCACGGGCCGCTGGCTGGTCAACTGGCAACCCTCCGCCATGCACCCGGAAATGGTCGAAGGCCGCACGCTGAAGAGCGAGATCCGGTCCGCCGTCCGCGGGACCATTCTCGACCGGAGCGGCAGGCCGCTGGCGATCACGAAAGACGTCCGTGTGCTCGGCCTGAATCGCAGGACTGTCGTCGATCGGGCCGCGGTGACGCAGGCACTGGCGGAGTTTGGCTTCGCGAAGGAGCAGGTGGATGCCGCCTTTGCCGCTCCCGGCGGTCTCGATTACCGCATCCCCGTTGGTCCCGTGCCCGACGAGAAGGCCGAGGCTGCGATCATCCAGCTGGGCCGCATTCCCGGCGTCATCCTGTACTTCGAGCTGCAGCGCGTCCATCCGCTCGGGACGGCGGCGGCCCATGTCGTTGGCTACACGCGCGAACTGACGGCCGAGGAGCTCGAGAAGCGCAGGGGCCAGGGCTTTCGCGTCGGTGACCGTGTCGGCGCCGTGGGCCTCGAGGCCGCACTCGAAGCCACGCTCGCAGGACGATCGGGAGCGGAACTCCGTGTCGTCGACGTCGACGGCAGCGCGGTGAAGACCCTGTTCTCCCGCGACTACCTCGCCCCCAGGGACGTCTCCACCACGCTCGACGCCAACGTGCTGGTCGCCTCACAGGTGCGCCTGGGGGAGCGTGCGGGAGCCTCGGTGGTCATCGACCCGCGCTCGAACGCGCTCCTCGCCCTCAACAGCTCGCCGTCGTTCGACCCCGACGCCTTCGAGCGGAACGACAAGATCGCGTTGAACGCCGTCACGGAGAACCCAGGCAAGCCGCTCACCAACCGCGCGACGAGCGGCCTCTATTCGGCCGGGTCGACCTTCAAGCTCATCACCGGCGCCGCCGGCCTCGCCTATGGCGGCTACACCACCAGCGACCAGCTCCTCTGCAGCGCGGTCTGGAGCGGCATCGACCCGCCGCGCAAGAACTGGGAGGGAGGCCAGGGCCCGCTGACCATCGCCGAGGGACTCATGCGCTCCTGCAATACGGTCTTCTACGAAATCGGGCTGACGCTCTACAACAAGACCGAAGGGGCGCTGTCGCAAATGGCGCGGAAGTTCGGTTTCGGCGCCTCCGCCGGGGTGGTGGGCGTGCCCGACGAAGCCGGCCAGGTGCCCGATGCGCAGTGGAAGCGCGCGAAGACCGGGTTGCCCTGGTATCCCGGCGACGAAGTGAACCTCGCCATCGGCCAGGGTGACCTGCTGATCACACCCCTGCAGCTCGCGAACGCCTACAGCTCGCTCGCGGCCGGTGAACTGAGGACGCCCGTTGTGCTCGCGACCGAACAGGCGACGCCCAGGGGTGCGCTCCCCCTGACACCCGGGCAGGCAGCGCATCTCAAGCTGGGGTTGAAGCTTGTCACGAGCGCGGCGGGCACGGCCTCGGCTGCGTTCGCGAACGCAGGCTACACGGATTTCGCCGGCAAGTCGGGCACCGCCGAGGATGTTGGCACGCAGCAGCACGTGCTCTTCGTCGCCTACACCCCGGCGGCGGCACCGAAGGCGGTCTGTGCCGTCGTGCTCGACGAAGGACAGTCCGGGTCAATTGAAGCCGGCCCCATCGCGCGCGACATCCTGCTCATCGCCGCGAAGTAAGGTCCCGGCAGCGTGCGTCGCGCTGGTGCCAGTTGGTCCAGCGCCGATGGAACCACCGGCCCTGTTGAACGTCAGTACGTCATCCCAACGTTGAGGTGGAGCGGGCGATGGTTTTGGGTGCGCGCCGTGAGGCACCACCCGGCCGGAGGAGGTAGATGGGATGACGACGCTTCAGCAACCCCCTGTGCTCGGCGAAGCTTGCCTCTCGTGCGGCGCATCGCTCCCCGGGGGTGCGAGGTTCTGCTCCAGCTGCGGCCACGCTGTGGAGGTCCGTCCCGCCCGCCGGTTTTGGAGGTTCGCCAACCATCGTTGGCTCCTCCTCGGGGCTGGCGTAGCCGCCGCGGCTATGGTTGCCCTGATCGCGGCGCGCCTGCTCGGTGGTGGGGAGGAGAAGGCAGTCGTGCCCTCAATCCCCGCGCCGGTGGCTGTGGCACCGAATCCGGCGGTGGTCGCCGCGCTCCAGTCGATCGTCGGGCGCATGCCGGCACCAACCGGCGCCACCGAGCGCGACCAGGTGCGTTCTCTGCTCGGCCCCCCCGATTCCTTCGAGATATCATTCGAACTGGCCGATGGCGGCACGAGCGATCGACTCATCCGCTACGAGATCTGGTACTACTTCGAACTCCTGTCAGCTTTCGAATTTGCCGACGGCGACATCATCGCCAACATGCCCGTCGACGACGTCCAGCCACTCACGATCCTGCCGCGCCAGTTCGACCCTGACATGTTTCGACCGGGCATGACGCTTGGCGACGTCAAGCGGTTGCTCGCGGCACCGGATGCACTTCTCAGCGTCGTCGCTCCGCCGGAACTGGAGGTCAACGTCACCTGCTACTACGGCGAGCAGTTGATGGTTGCGCTCGATGAAGCGGGCGTGTTCCTCGTCCGCACGTACCCACTGGAAGCGGGAGGAGGCGAGGAATGAAGCCGCGACGCCGGAGTCTTCTGCTTACCGGATTCCTGGCCGCAGTGATCCTGGTGACGACCGCAATACCCGCCACCAGCCCGCCGGCTACGGCGGAAGCAGCTGGGCCGGTCGCCTACGCGGTTGGCCGTTTTTTTGGCCGTGTCGGCAGCAACCTCGTTCACCGCAGTCGTGACTACCGTGAGATCGGGCGGAACCGTGACCAGGCGCTGGGGGCCGTCGCCGTCGACCAGCAGGTTCGCGACTACCAGCAGGCCCGGGGCTGGCTGAGTGAAGAGGCCTACGCACAACAGCAACAGCGAAATGACACTCTCCGGACGGGCATCGTCAACCTCGCTGAGCGAGAGAAGCGGATCACCAAGTACGACTACGACCACGCCTTTGGCCGCGAAGTGAAGGCCCTCGCACAGGCCGCGGTGACGAGCCTGCCAGGCCTCGATCCCACCGCGGCCAAGTTCGTCTCGAACGTCATTGGCGGGCGAGACCCGCTAAGCGCCGCGTTAAGTGCCCTGCAGGACCCGTCGAAGCCGTACCCCGATCGGCTCGCGGCGGTCCAGGCGCAACTCGGGGAGGCACAGACGGCATTTCGAAGCCTCCGCGACCACGTGCGCGACCCCAATGGCGCGCTGAAGCAGGAGCTCGATCGTCTGAAGGACGAGAGCGTGATCCTCTCCGACCCGGGCAGTCGCCCCGCGGCGAGCGAACTCGAGCAACGCGTCAAGAAGCTCGAGGAAGAGCTGGGCCGAACACGCGATGCCATCAAGGGCGCATGGAAAGATCTGACCGGCAGCGACGTGAAGATCAACCAGGAACGTTTCGCAAGGGACGACAAGTGGCTCGCGTTGAACGCCAACGTCCAGGCGCTCAAGGACGTGACCGACGTTCAGAAGGCCGTGGCGGCCGCCATGAGCCGCAGCGCCCGGGAAAAGCTCGACGAGGCTCTCGCGGCCAGCGGCGCGACGCTGAGTGAAGAAGAGAAGGCGAAGCTCGTCACCGACCTGGCGGTCTCGATCTCCCAGGCCCGCGCCGAGGCGCGAAAGGAAGGCCGCGCGCTGACTCCCGAGGAGATCGAGAAGCTCAGGCGTGACGCCATCGACCGTGCGCTCACCCCACCGTCGCCCACCGGGCCAACGGTGACAGCGTCACCGTCTCCGGTCGCCCTTGAGTCTCCGACCGCAGCGCCGGTCCCACCCACGGAGACTCCCGAGCCGCCCACGGCGACGCCCGTCCCACCCACACCGACGCCCGTGCCGCCCACGGCAACACCGGTCCCGCCGACGCCGACGCCGATCCCACCAACGGCAACACCAGTCCCGCCGACGCCGACGCCGACGCCGAAGCTCCCGACTATCACTGCCAGTGGCGGCTTCACCGACGGCAACGGCTTCGCGACGACGTTCACCCTCACGATCGACTTCAAGAGCGGTGGAGTCTCGGGCAGCATCCGCGGAGGGAAGACGAACGAGTGGTCGGTCACCTGCCGGGACCCCGGTGGGAACGTGATCGACGTCGCGCAAGCGACCGAAACGGACAGCTACCAGGCCGGCCTTGCCGGGGGCGTCGGCCCGGACGGCGGATTCTCCGCCTCGTTCTCGGGCAAGGTCGCGGCGACCGTCCAACTCACCCGGCCATTCACCAAACCCACCTGCGTTGGGCGCGAGCCGCCACTCCCGGCGCCGTCGTCGTCGCCGATAGGAGGGACGCTCTCAGGTTCGGCCACCACGGCCGGCGCGGTCAGCCTCAGCTCAAGCCTGGGCGGCAGTTGGTCGGGGGTGGGAGGCGTGCAGTGATGGGACCGTGTTTTGGGCCTACCGCGCCTTCCATTCGGCGGTGCGCTTTTCGCGGGCCGCGGCCATGCCCTCGCGGGCGTCTTCCGTGGCGCCGGCCACGCGCCGCATCGTCTCGCCGAAGCGGATGGCATCGACGAACGGCAGCTGCTGGCCCCGCGCGGCGACTTCCTTCGTGGCCCGGATGGCCAGCGGGGCTGGCTTGCAGAGCCGGCCGGCGAGCTTGCGCGCTTCGGCCATCAGGTCGTCGTGGGGTACGACCTGCCAGACCAGCCCCATCTCCTTCGCCCGTTGCGCGTCCACGCGGTCGCCGATGAGCAGGAGTTCCATGGCGTTCATCCAGCCGACGCGCCCGGGCATGCGCACGGCGCCCTGGATCGTGGGCACGCCGAGTTGCACCTCGGGGAAGCCGAACTGGGCACGGTCGCTGGCGATGACGAAGTCGCAGGCGGCGACGAGCGTGAGCCCGAAGCCGAGGCAGTAGCCGTTCACGGCGGCGATCGTCGGTTTCCAGATTTCGAGGCCGCTTTCGAGCGAGGTCAGGCTGGGCGTCTCCCAGTGGGTCGCGCCCTGGGGCCGGGCCGAATCGCGCAGGTCCGCCCCGGCGCTGAAGGCCCGCCCGGCGCCCGTGACGATAGCCACGTTCGCCTCTTCGTCATCGCGAAACCGTACCCAGGCGGCGTTCAGGTCCTGGCGGAGTTCACCGTTGATCGCATTCAGCGCCTCGGGCCGGTTGTAGGTGATCGTGGCGATGTGGCCATCGCGTTCGTAGAGCACGGTCCCGGGCATGGCATCCCTCCCTTTTCGCGCAGTCTACGCGACGGCAGGCCCCGCCCAGAAGCCAGCTCGTGCGCCGCGGCTGGCACAGTCAGCCCCCACTCATGCCTCATGCCTCGCCCCTTCCCTGTATGCTCCCTCCCAACTCAACCAAGGAGCCGCCATGGGCATCAAACTCACGAAGGACTCCATCGATCTTGGCATTGTGGTGCGCGACGCCGCGAAGGCGCTGGCGTTCTACCGCGACACCCTCGGCCTCGAACACATCGCCGACACGCCGATGGCCGGCGGCGGCACGATGCACCGGCTGATGTGCGGCACCAGCCTCATCAAGGTCGTCGCCTACGACATCACACCCGATGCGAAGGCTGCCCCGGGCGGCATCCAGGGCGCCAGCGGCTATCGCTACTGGACCATCTCGGTCTCGAACCTGGAAGAAGTCGTGGCCGCCTGCGAAGCGAAGGGCTACCGGGTGGCCGTGCCCGTGCGCGAAATCCGGCCCGGCGTCTCCATCGCCATGGTCGAAGACCCCGACGGCAACTGGGTGGAGCTGCTGCGGAACGCGTAGCGGCATCGGACGAATGACGCCGGTCATGTCCTCGTTGCCCGGGGCGCACTACGATCCCCTTCTCATTCCGAATCAAATTCGAATTTGAAGGGAGTGGATCATGGCAGACCACATGGAAATCGCCCGGAGCTACCTCACCGCCCAGCGTGACGGGAAGGTCGAGGAAGCCGTCGCCCTGCTCGCCGACGACGTGACCATGGTGAACCCGATGACCGGGACCACGGTGGGCAAGGCCATGGCCGAAGCGGGGATGCGCAACAGCCCGGGTGGCGGTGGCGCCGGTATGAACATCACCTGGCGCGAGCCCGAAGCCGTTGGCTCGGACGTGAAGATTGTTGGCGATGGCAGCCCGTTCGGGCCCGTCCGCATCCTCATTTCGTTCAACGACAGGGACCAGATCGCAAAGGTCGACATCGGGCTCGGGACGTAGCCCCGCCCTAGACGGCCCGTCCGCGCAGCATCTCCTTCTCCCGCGGGCGCGCGGTGAGCACGTCGAGGATCTGTTGCCAGTAGTGGCTGATCACGTATTGGCCCACGAGCGCCCCGGCGACGGCGACCGTTACGATCACCCACCCCGCGACGCCCACCGGTTCGAACCCAAAGAAGCGCCGCAACACGGGTGTGTTGATGGTGAGCAGGAAGGCCGACACCAGGATGCCGCCGAGCACGGTGGTGAGGACGGGCCGTGTGAGGCTGCGCCAGGAGGCGCCTTCGAAGCCGAGCACCTCCACCATGAATGCCAGCCCCGTAATACCGAGCGTGAGCGACACCAGCGTGCGTGCCTCTTCGATGTCGCGGCCAAGGAGCCCCTGCACGAGCAGGTGGACCGCGATCGCGGCAGCCGCCAACGCGAACGAGGCCGGTAGTGCGAAGCGCATGACATTCCGCGTGAAGTCCCGGCCCGCTTCCGGCGGCGGGATGCTGACGGAGATGAACACCGCCGGGATGCCGAGCGCCAGCAGCGACGTCAACGAACCGTGCCGTGGCAGGAATGGGAAGTCGAGCCCGAGCATGTTCGTGGCCACGATCAGCAGGTAGGCGTAGAGGCTCTTCGCGATGAACAGCTTGCTCAGCCGGGCGGCGTTGCCGAGGACGGCCGTCGCCTCTTTCGCCCCCCGGATGAGCGCCTCGAACGAATCGTTCAGCAGGACGATGCCGGCTACGGCGCGGGCCGTGGAGGTACCGGAAGCCATGGCCACGGCCACGTCGGCCGCCCTCAGGGCCTGCACGTCGTTCGCGCCGTCGCCGACCATCGCCACGTAGTGCCCCTGGTCGCGCAGCGTCGACACGATCCGCGCCTTGAGCGCCGGTGCGACGCGCCCGAAGACGCTGTTGTCCGCCACCATGGCGCCAAACGCGTCGCCTTCGAGCGATTCGATTTCGGCGCCCGACACGGCCCCGCCCTTCGTCGCGATGCCGAGCTGGGCGAGCAGCGAGGCCACAGTCCGGGGGTTGTCGCCGCTGATCAACTTCGGCTCGATGCCCAGCCGCTCCATCATGGCGAACGCCTGGCGCACCTCGGGCCGGAGCACGTCGCCGAGCGTGATGAGTGCGAGTGGCCGCAGCCCACCAAGGGCCACGCCGAAGTCCGGCAATGCGGAGGCCTCGGCAAAGACCACGCCTCGCAACCCCTCGCGGCTCGCCGTTTCGTAGGCGGCGCGCAGCGCTTCGCCGCCTTCCGCGAGCGGAAGCACTGTCTCGGGGGCGCCCAGCACAAACACCCGGCGCACGCCCCCGAGGTCGAGCCGGAGGGCGCTCCACCGCCGTTCCGAATTGAAGGGCACGCCCCCATCCGGTTTCGCCCCGTTCGATTCGGCGCCCAGCTCCTCCGCGAGCGCTCCCGCGGTCTTGCTTTCACCCGCGCTCGCGTTGACGTAGGCCGCGAGCCAGGGGCGCTCCCCTTCGGCCCCGGCTGCCCACTGGATCTCCTTGAGCGTGAGCCTGTTCGCGGTGATCGTGCCCGTCTTGTCGAGACAGATGACGTCGACGTAGTTCAGCGCCTCGACCGCGTTGATGTCCTGGACGATGGCGCCCGCGCGTGAGACGCGGACCGCCCCAACAGCGAAGGCGACCGTCATCCCGAGCAGCAGCCCTTCCGGGACAACCGTCGTGACGGTTGCCGTGGTCGCCTTGATCGACTCGCCGAAGCCGCGCTCTTCGAGGTTGTAGGAGATCATCAGGAGCACGCCCAGCACGGCCGTTGCGGTCAGCATGATGCGGAGGATGCGCCGGAACTGGATCTGTAGCGGCGACGCCCGCTTCACGATCACGCGGGATTCGGCCGCGAGGCGCACCGCGTAGGCTTTCACCCCCACGGCCTCGGCCACGTAGTAACAGTCGCCGGCCGTGCAGAAGCTGCCGGAGCGCAGCTCGTCGCCCGGCTGCTTCCTCACCGAGTCCGACTCGCCGGTGAGCAACGATTCGTCGACCTCGGCCATGCGGGCGATGACATGCCCATCGGCAACAACCTGGTCTCCGAGCTTCAGGTGGATGAGGTCGCCCTGGACGACGTGTTCGGCGAGCAGCGGGGCTTCTATGGCGTCGCGCACCACCGTCGCCCGCGGGGCCGTCAGGGCGACCAGCTCGCGCAGCGTATGCGTCGCCCGCAGCTCCTGGAACGTCGCCACGGCCACGTTCGCCGCCACCACGATACCCACGAAGAGCGCATCCTTCACGTAGTCGATGTTGCGGTCGACGATTGCGAGCGCGAAGAGCGCCACGATCAGCGCGCCGAGGGTGACGTTGAAGAACGTGAGCACGTTGGCGCGCACCACGTCGCCGTCAGTCCGTTGCCTCGTCGTGTCGACGTTGGCCAGGCCGCGGGCGGCGCGCGCGTTCGCCTCGACCGACGTCAGCCCCTGGAGCTTCGGTTCGAGGGCGGGATCGGGCAGCGGGATCTGGGGAGCTTCGGCCATCGGCTCAAGGGTGAGGCAAGCGGGCGTTCGGTAAAAGGACGCTGCCCAATCGTTATCCGCCGGTTAACCGCCGCCTGCGATACTCGGGGCACCGGTCTCGAGTATCCCTCCTCGTGGTGTCCGGTCTCGGTTCCTCCGCCGAAGGCCCGCCTGTTGCGCGGGCCTTCGGCGCGCCCGGCCGCGTGCGGATCGCGGCGGCCCCGTAAGATAGCTGCGTGCACACCTCCCCAGGGCTCAACGGTTAATGCGCGCCGTCATTCTCGCCGCCGGCGATGGCGGCCGGCTCGGCGTCCACACCGCGGCGGTGCCGAAACCGCTGATTTCGCTGGCGGGCCGGCCGATCGTCGACTACACCCTTTCGGCCCTGCACGAAGCGGGCGTCGCGGAGGCCGTCGTTGTCACCGGCTATCGTGAAGGTCAACTCGTGGCCGCGCTCGCCGCGAGCGACTATTCCCCGTCCCTGGAGTTCGTCTCGAACCCGCGCTTCCACCAGGGAGCGTCGCTTTCCTTGCGAGCCGCCCGGCCGCACTGTGGCGACGAACCCTTCCTGCTCGTCATGAGCGACCACCTGCTTTCGGTCGAACTCATCGGCGGTCTGCGCAAGGTGGAGGACGCCGGCCGCTGTTTCGTCGCCGCCGACTTCGCCACGCGTGACCACGCCTACACCGAGGAGGCGACGAAGCTCGCTGTGGACGGCTCCGGCCCCGACTCACTGGTGACGGCCATCGGCAAGCACCTGGCGCGCTGGTCGGCGCTCGACACCGGGGCGTTCCTGCTGACGCCGGAAGTGTGGGACGCCGTCGACGCCGCGCCCGAGGATTGCGAGCTGAGCGTCATCTTCTCGGAGCTTGCCGCCCGCCGGCGACTGTTCGCCGCCGACGTCTCCGGCGCCTTCTGGTACGACATCGACACCGCCGCCGACCTCGCCGCCGCTTCGAGGCTCGTGCGCGACCATGGCCGGGCGGACGGACCGCACTCCACCAGGCCGGCTTTTCGCCCGTGACGTACGACGGCATCGTTTCCCGCTATCTCAACCGTCCCTTGAGCCGGCCGGCCGCCCGCGCCGTCGCCCACACGCCAATCACGCCCAATGCGGTGACGGCGTTCACGTTGCTGCTCGCGGTGGCGGCGGGAGCCGTCACGGCAGCGGGCTGGAACATCGCCGGGGGAATCGCCATCCAGGCCGTCAGCGTAATCGACGGCGTCGACGGCGAGCTAGCCCGGCTGCGCAACCTGACCACGCGCTTCGGGGCGGTGTTCGATGCCGTCACCGACCGCTACGCCGACGCGGCCATGATCGCCGGCATGACCGTCTATGCCGTCCGTTTCGAAGACTGGCCCCGGGCGGAAGTTGTGGGGACACTCGCCCTGGCGGCCGCGCTGATCGTGTCCTTCAGCCGGGCCCGGATCGAGGCCGACCTTGGGGGTGGCATGGGCGGCGACGCCGTCTTTGGCCTGGCCAGCCGCGACGTGCGCTCGCTGATCGCCGCCGTCGGGACTATCGCCGGGCAGTGCTACTGGACGCTCGCGCTCCTTGCCGCCATTGGCGCCCTGACGGTCGCCTGGAGGCTTGCCTACCTCCGGTTTTCCGCCGCCGCCGCGGAGTACCGGGCAACTCGCGGACAGCCCCCCTCGGGCTGAAGGCAACACCCGCGCTGTCCCCGACCGCGAGGATGGGCATAATGTCAGGCAATGCGATCGCTCACGCGCCTGGCGGGCCTCCTTGTCGTATGGGGGCAGGCCCTTCTCATCGCGGTTTCCCTCTACCAGACGGCGATCATGGTGCTGGGCCTCCGGCGCCCCCAACCGCGCCATCAGCCGAACACCGACGGCGGACCTCGCTTCGGCCTCCTCGTCTGCGCGCGCGACGAGGCGGAGGTCGTCGGGGGCGCGGTCGCGGGCCTGCGGGCGCAGGAGTACCCGCGCGAGCTGTTCGACGTCCTGGTGATCGCCCACAACTGTTCCGATGAGACGGCGAGCCTCGCGGCGCGCGCCGGCGCGCGAGTCCTCGAGCTCCGGACGGAACGGCCGGGCAAGGTGCAGGCGATGCTCGCGGGTCTTGCCGAGTTCCGCGAAACCTGCGATTTCGTTGGCGTCTTCGACGCCGACAGCCGCGTACCGGCCACCCTGCTCGCCACCGTTGCCACGGCCAGCGAGGGCGAGGGCTGCCTCCAGGTCGAAACAGTCCCGCGCGACACAGGCGACTGGCTCTCCTCCGGCTATGGGCTGGGGCGGCGCGCACGGAACCTCTTCTGGTGGCGGCCACGTGAGGCCCTCGGCCTTGGCACCACCGTCAGCGGCACGGGGTTCTTCATCCGGCCGGCGCTCCTCGCCGAGCTTCTCGTCAACCCCCAGACGCTCACGGAAGACCTGGAGTTGACGGCCAGGCTCTACGCCCGCGGTGGCCGCGTTGCCTATGTGTCCTCCACCTACGTGATCGTCGAGGAACCGCACGTCTTCCGGGCCTCGGTGCGCCAGCGGTTGCGCTGGGTGCGAGGCCACTTCTCGGTGTTGCGCTACGACTGGCCACCGCTCGCGGCGAAGGCCCTGCACGGCGATCGACGGGCATTCGACATGGCCCTCTACATGCTCGTCCCTACCCGCGTGATCACCCGGTCGGCGGTCAGCTTCTCGGCGATCCTCACCCTGTTTCGGGCACCCGGCGCACTCCCCTCCGTGCCCGTTGGGCTCGCCTTCGCGGGCGAATGGGTAGTCCCGGCGGTCGTCGCCGTGCGCCAGCGGCTCGTCCCGCTCAACCGCCAGGGCCTGCAGCTCGCCGTTCGCCATGGGATGCTAAGTTTGTTGTGGTTCCCCATCGGTGCGTGGGGGCTGGTGACAAGCCGAATCCACGCCTGGGACGGGACGCCGCGCGCCCCCGTGCTCGAAAGTGACGACCATGCCGTCCCGACCGCCTAACCGCCGGCTCACCCGCGAACAGCGCACCATCGCTGTCTTCGTTGGTTGCCTGGCCGGCCTGCTCGCTATCTGGCTATTCGGATTCGCCCTGCGCGCGCCTCTCTGGACCGACCGCACGATTCTTGTGCGCGGCGAGACCGTGAAGGTCCTGCAGGTGTCGGGCATCAGCGCCGTGTTCACCAACCACATCCAGAGCCTGCTCTCCACCGGGCTGCTCATCGCGGTAGCCTCCGCGGCCTACCTTGGCTGCCTGTGGGCGCTGCGGCGCGGATTCCGGCACAGCTTCGCGGCGGCGGTCGTGGCCTCCGCCCTGGCGTCGGGCGCCTTCATGCCCGGCATGCCGCTGACCTCGCCCGATGCCATCCACCTCGCCGCCGACGTCCGTACCTACTGGCTTCACGATGGCTGGAAAGGCACGCCACCGCTGCCGACGCTCACGCGCGGGGAGATGGATGGCCCCTACCCCGCGCGCTTCAACGGCCGGCCCGATGTTATCGACGACCCGGTGGCCCAGCAGGTTGTCCGCTTCAAGACGACTCCTTCGGGCTACGGCCCCGTGGCCTACATCGTCGGCGGGGCGCCGTTGCCTTTCGTCGGCGACAGTCTTGGGGCGAACCTCCTCGGCCTGAAGATGGTCGCCGGGGTGTTCCTGGTGCTGACGGCCGCACTCGCGGGCCTGGTGGCCCGGCGGCTCGGGCAGAACGCCGGGCTGGTGGCCGGCTTCATCGGCCTGAACCCGCTCATGCTCTGGCAGTTCCCCGGCGATGGCCACAACGACTCCATCATGGCCGCGTTGGGCGTGGCTGCCCTTCTCTTCATCACGCAGCCTGCGTGGGCGAAGCGCGCGGGGGGCGCGGGCCTTGCGGCCATGTCGGTGCTCTCGAAGTTCGGGCTCGTGGGCGCCGCGCCGCTGGTGGCCGTCCACTGGTTCCCCCGCTGGCGACTATGGATCGCAGGCGCCGTCGCCGTCCTCGGCGCGCTGGCCATCTACATGGTGTTCATCCAGCGTGAAAGCGGCGGTTTCGGCACGATTGGGCCCCTCTCGGCGATCGTCGACAGCACACCCTGGTCGATCGTCTGGCAGGCCGTCGGCCAGGACCGTGAGGACGTCCGCTGGCTCGACAGCCTCGCCCTCGGCATCTTCCTCATCCTGGCCGTCAGCGTCCTGCTCCAACACCGGCTCGACACAGCCCAGGACCTGGCGGCGGCCACGGGGCTGACACTCTGGCTGCTGCTCTTCGTCGGCTTCCCGGGCTACTTGCCCTGGTACCAGATCTGGTACCTGCCCTTCGCCGCCCTTTCCGGGAAGCGGTGGCTGATGGCCACGAGCCTCGCCTTTTCTCTCGGGGCCTTCCTCTCCACGCTCGCCCTGAACTGGAACCTCGACATTCCCCAGCGCATGGGCATCGACAACCCGATCGAAAAGTCCGTGGTCGTCCTCTGGCTGATCGTGGGCTCGACCGCCCTGCTGTTCTACTGGTCCGACCGGACCCGTGCCCTGGCAAGCGAACTCGCACCCGCCCGCCGTGGACGCCGCGTGCAGCGCCGGCCGATCCGTAGCCGCTCGTAGGGCTCAGGTCCGGCCGAACAACTCGCCGCGGAGCACCCGCCGCACCAGCCGTACGTAGCTGAGGATGTCGTCCCATTCGACCCGCCACATGTCGCGGAAGGGCGCGCCCGAGACCCGAAGAAAGAGCACGGTGGAGATGAGCGCGCCCACGGCCGCGCTGGCGGCCGTGGCCCAGGCCGCGCCCACGTACC